>Ga0299907_10000277_pt1 | contig 23716 bp, 18 predicted proteins | sample RVTome_16_FD_198680 | JGI IMG/M metagenome (GOLD analysis project Ga0299907, IMG submission 198680) | Soil microbial communities from uranium-contaminated site in the Upper Colorado River Basin, Wyoming, United States - RVT152D67 (version 2) ...
GCCTCTGCCGGCGGGCGCCCGGTGGCGGCGGCGATGGCCCGCCCCGACGCTTCCGCCTCCAGGCAGCCCCGCCCGCCGCAGAAGCATTCCCGCCCGCCGGGCACCACCACGACATGGCCGATGTGGCCGGCGTTGCCGGCCCGGCCGTCCAGCAGGCGGCCGTCGAGGAAGATCCCGCCGCCCACCCCGGTGGAGACGACCATGGCGATGAAGTGGGACCGGCCCGCCGCCGCCCCCACCCAGCCCTCACCCCGGGCCAGCGCCTTGGCGTCGTTGTCGACGAAGGTGGGCAGGCCGGTGGCCTCCGCCACCCGGCGGCGGAGCGGGAAGCCTTGCCAGGCCGGGATGTGGAGGCAGTGCACCTCCTCGCCGCCGGGGGACATGGGGCCGCCGCAGCCGATGCCGCACACGGCCAGATCGGCCTCGGGAAGCTCCTCGAGCAGGCCGAGGAGGGCGCCGAAGACCACCTCGGGATCGTCGGCGACGGGAGTGGGGGCCATGGCCCGGGCGGTGAGCCGGCCGTGGTCGTCGACGACACCGGCGGCCAGCTTGGTGCCGCCGATGTCAACGGCCAGGGCGAGGCGCACCCCGTCAGGATATGGGCGAGCCCGTCAGCCCGGCAGGGCGCCTCTCACCTTGAGGATCTCCTTGGCCTGCTCGGCGTGGCTCTCGAGGTGGCCGATGATGAGAGGCATGAACTCCCCGCACGTCAGCGTCCCGAAGGGCGGGACCTCCATGCCCTTGTCCAGCACGGCCGGGTCGGCGGCGGGCAGGCACTCCTCCAGGGCGGTGCGCAGGCTGGCGATCCGCTCGGCTGCTTCGTTGGCGGAAGGTGGCGGCGCGCCCAGCACGTCGTGACCCAACTCCTCCCGGAACATGAACATGCCGTCGCCGGAGCAGTGGCGCAGCCGTTCGAGGTCGGCGATCCACAACAAGCCCGACAGATGCATGTGGGAGACGACCTGGGCACAGGTCCACCCCCCCTCGGGCTGGGCTCGGTGGAGGTCGGCGTCGCTGATGGAGCGAAGGACCTTCTCGAAGTCGGTCAGCACGTCGTGGGCCTGGTGGGCGGCGCGATTGAGGATCTCGGACACTTCACGCTCCTTGGATCGACGATCGACGGACCATGATGCCTCCCGCGCCGCCCGGCTGTCCTCCTCAGGGTGCGATTCGCTCGACCACCCAGGTGCCGTCCACCCGCCGGTGGCGGAACCGGTCGTGCAGCGCGTCGTCGCTCGCCTCCCAGAACTCGATGGCCAGCAGCGTCACGGCTGATACTTTTTGGCGCAGACGACCCGGACCCGGAGTTCGGCATCGGGCATGGCTGAACCCTCCGCAACCGAGCAGGACGCCCCCCATGGCGGGCCGCCGGCCGCCGCCTGGCGGAGCGAGGACTGGCTGGCCGTCTGGCTCGGGGCCCTGCTGATCCTGCTCACCCTGGTCGGGATCCGCATCGATCTGCCGAAGCTGGAATGGGACCGCGCCGCGGCGCTGGGCGACATCCTGGGGGGCGAGCCACTCCGGCAATGGCTGCTGGCCGGGGCCGGGTACCTGGTGCTCTCCGCCCTCGGGATCAGCCTCATGGGCGGCAACGTGGCCCGCTACGTCGCCGGCTTCCCGGTCGTCTTCCTCCTCGCCTTCGTCGCCCTGGTGATCGCCGGCAACTCGGCGATGAGCGACATCGGTCTGGAGTTCGTGCTCTTCGCCCTCTTCCTCGGCCTCGCCATCAGCAACCTGATCGGCGTGCCGGACTGGCTGGCCGAAGCGGTGCGTACCGAGTACTACATCAAGACCGGGCTCGTCGTCCTCGGAGCGGGCATCCTCTTTCCCGACATCCTCGACGCCGGAGCCCGCGGCCTGGTCCAGGCGCTGCTGGTGGCCACCGTCGTGTGGTACGTCTGCTTCTGGCTGGCCCGGAAGTTCCGGGTGGACGACGAGTTCGCCGTCATGCTCTCCAGCGCCGTGGCCATCTGCGGCGTCTCCGCCGCCATCGCCACCTGCGGCGCCATTCAGGGCGATCGCAAGAAGCTCTCCTACGTCACCTCGCTGGTGTTGCTGGTGGCCGTCCCCATGCTCGTCGTCATGCCATGGGTGGTGAAGACCCTCGACATCCCGGAGGTGGTGGGAGGTGCCTGGCTGGGAGGGACGCTCGACACCAGCGGCTCCGTGGTGGCCGCGGCCGAGCTGATCAGCGAGTCGGCCCTCAAGGCCGGCGTGATCGTCAAGTTCTCCCAGAACGTGCTCATCGGGCTGGCCGCCTTCGTGCTGTCGGTGTGGTGGACGATGCGGAGGCGGGAAGGGGCCGAGCGCCCGAGCGCCAGGGTCATCTGGGAGCGCTTCCCCAAGTTCGTCCTCGGGTTCCTCGTCGCCTCGCTCGTCTTCTCCTTCCTCCTCAGCGAGGCCACGGTGGCCGACACCAAAGGGATCCTGACCAGCCTGCGCACCCTGTGGTTCGCCCTCGCCTTCGCCTCCATCGGGCTCGAGACACGCTTTGCCGACCTCGTGACCGCCGAGGGCGGGCGTCCCGCGCTGGCCTTCGTGCTGGCCCAGACGTTCAACGTGGCCTGGACGCTGCTCCTCGCCTACCTGCTCTTCGGCGGGGTGCTCTTCTCCGTGCCGGACTTCTGACCGAGGCAGACTACGGGGCCGAAGCGACCACGAGGTGGGAGGTGCCATGCAGGCCATCCGGGTGCACCAGACGGGCGGGCCCGAGGTCCTGGTTCCCGAGGACGTACCCGTCCCCGAGCCCGAGGCGGGTCAGGTCCGCGTCCGGGTGCAGGCGGCCGGGCTGAACTTCATCGACACCTACCAGCGTTCCGGCGCCTACAACCTGCCGTTGCCCCAGACGCTGGGCCTGGAGGGCGCCGGCGTGGTGGAGGCGCTGGGCCCCGGCGTGGACGGCGTGGTCGAGGGCGACTGGGTGGCCTGGGCCATGCAGCTCGGGTCCTACGCCGAGCAGGTGGTGGTGCCCGCCGGCAGCGTCGTGGGCGTGCCCGAGGGAGTCGACGCACGGACGGCGGCGGCGGTGATGCTCCAGGGCATGACGGCGCACTACCTGACCCATTCGACCGTCCCCCTCGAGGAGGGCATGACGGTCCTGGTCACCGCCGCCGCCGGCGGGGCGGGCCGGCTGCTGGTGCAGGCGGCCAAGCGCCGCGGGGCCCGGGTCATCGGCACCGTTTCCACGGACGAGAAGGAGGCGCTGGCCCGGGCGGCCGGCGTCGACGAGATCGTCCGCTACCGCGACGTCGATCTGGCCGAGGCGGTCCGTAGCCTCACCGACGGAGGAGGCGTGGACGTCGTCTACGACTCGGTGGGCCGGGACACCTTCGCCGCCAGCCTGGACAGCCTCCGGCCCCGGGGTCACCTGGTCCTCTACGGCCAGGCCAGCGGCCCGGTACCCCCCGTCGACCCGCAGGTCCTCAACGCCAAGGGCTCGCTCTACCTGACGCGGCCCACGCTGGGCCACTACATCGCCCGTCCGGGGGAGCTCGCCTGGCGGGCCGGAGACCTGTTCTCCTGGATCGCGGCCGGCGAGCTCGACGTCCGCATCGACCGTACGTGGCCGCTGGCCGAGGCGGCCGAGGCCCACCGTTACATCGAGGCGGGCGAGACCAAGGGCAAGGTGCTGCTCCTGCCCTAGCCTTAGCCCTAGCGGACCCGGGCTAGACGATGCTGGTGTCGCGCTGTCCCCAGTAGCGGTCCCGCAGCAGGCGCTTGTAGAGCTTGCCCGTGGGCAGGCGGGGGAGCTGCTCCTCGAAGTCGACCGACCGGGGGCACTTGAAGTGGCTGAGGCGCTCCCGGGCCCAGCCGATCAGCTCCTTCTCCAGGTCCGGTCCCGTCTCCACGCCGGGCCGGGCCTGCACCACCGCCTTGACCTCTTCGCCGAGGTCGTCGTCGGGAACCCCGATGACGGCGACGTCCTCGACCGCCGGATGCATCACCAGGCAGTCCTCGATCTCCTGCGGATAGATGTTCACCCCACCGGAGATGATCATGAACGTGGCCCGGTCGGTGAGGTACAGGAACCCGTCCTCGTCGACCCGTCCGACGTCGTTGAGGGTGGTCCACAGCGGATGCCTGGGGTTCTGGGAGGACTTCGTCTGCTCCGGATCCTTGTGGTACTCGAAGGGCGGGACGGGCTGCTCGAAGTAGACGATCCCCACGTCTCCCACCGGGACCTCGTCGCCCTCCTCGTCGCAGATGTGGAGGACGCCCATCACCGGGCGTCCCACGGTGCCCGGGTGGGCCAGCCAATCCTGAGGCCCGGCGTAGGTGAGCCCGTTGAGCTCGGTGCCGGCGTAGTACTCGTGGATGATCGGCCCCCACCACTCGAACATGGCTTCCTTGATCGGCCGGGGACACGGGGCGGCGGCGTGGATGGCCACCCGGTGGCTGGAGAGGTCGTAGCCGGTGCGCTGCTCCTCGGGAAGCTTCAGCATCCGGGTGAACATGGTCGGCACCCACTGGCTGTGGGTCACCCGGTGCCGCTCGATGGCGGCCAGCGCCTCGACGGGGTCGAAGGAGCGCATCATCACCACCGTGCCGCCCAGGGCCTGGGTGCAGATGCTGAACGCCAGTGGAGCCGAGTGGTAGAGCGGCGCGGGGGACAGGTAGACGGTCTGGTCGTCGAACCGGAAGAGCCCCCCGATGGCCGAGGCCAGCGGGAACCCGTCGGCGGCGCGGGACGGAGGCCGGGGCCGGTGGATCCCCTTGGGCCGGCCCGTGGTGCCCGAGCTGTAGAGCATGAAGTCGCCCAGCGGCTCGTCGTCGAGGGGTTCGGCGCTCGAGGTGGCCAGCGCCTCCTCGTAGGGCTCGAAGCCGTCGGCGGCGCCGTCCACCATGAGGTTCAGGCCGCAGTTCGGGGCCAGGGGCAGCAGCCCGGCCGCGGCCTCCACCAGCTTCCGGGAGGTGACGAGGGCCTTGGAGTTGGAGTTGTCAACGATGTAACCCGCCTCCTCGGCGGTGAGGTAGCGGTTCACGGTGGTGAGGACCAGCCCCGAGCGCAGCGCCGCCCACACCACCTCGAAGTAGCGCGGGTGGTTCTCCATGAACAGGGCGATGTGATCCCCGGGCCGCAATCCGCCGGCCTGCAGGAGGCGGGCCAGGCGGGTCGACCGCTCGTCGAGCTCGCCGTGGGTCACCGCCTCCCCGCTGCCGGCGTCGATGATCGCCGGCTTGTCCGGTGTGACCCTGCCCCAGTGACCGGGATACATGCGGCTCCTCCGTCTCCGGATTCCCTCAGCGGTTCCGGATCATAGGAGCCGTCGTCAGCGGGCACCCGACGCGCGGAAACCCGTGCCTCGCACGGGTTTCCACGCCGGAACTCAGTGGGGGAGCGGTAACAGGATCAGCTGCAGTTGGTGACCCGGACGTGGATCTCCTCACCCTTCTGGTCCATGGCCGCGGCAAAGCGGGTCTTGTTGGACGGGTTGGCGTTCTCCACGAAGCGGACCTTGACCCGGGGACCGCGGGGGGCGGTGATCTCCGCCGTCCAGCCGTCGTTGGCCACCGCGTCGATGATCTCGAGGTCGGTGGCCGAGGCGCGGGACACCTCGACCTCGCCCGCTTCGCCCGCCGGATAGATCTCGCTGGCCCCCTCGGCCGGGGCCGGTGAATGCACCGTCTCGGGGGTGGCGCAGTTCTCCGACGATCCGGGAGGTTCCGTCCCCGGGTCAGGCTCGGGCGAACCCGTGGCGGGGTCAGGGTCGGGGGAATCCGTTCCGTCAGGGGCGGTGCTGCTCGTGGTGGCCGACCCCGGAGGGGCCTTGGACGAACCCGGCGCGGTGGTCGCCGTGGTGGCCGACGAGTCCGAACCCGAGCCATAGGCGGTGGATGAGGTGGTGGCCGACTGACCCGGCGCCGGCGTATCGGAATCACCGGCCCCGAAGACCGGAGGACCCATGGCCAGGGCGAGTAACCCGCCAGTGAGGAGGACGATCGAGCGACGGCGCATAGAGGCTCCTTGTCACATTCGTCACTTTCCACCCAACCGCATGCTAGGCCCTCAAAACAATATTGCAAGCACGTTTGTAACTTTGCTACCAGGGGTAACAGTCAAAGTTCGGCGCGACCGGTAGCCTCGATCCGCTTGAAGCAGCCCGCCCCGCTGCCGCCCATCCGACAGGAAGACGACCGGCTGCGCCAGCTGCGCGCCATGAAGCGGCGGGCCACGGGCCTGCTGGTGCTCATCACCGTCATCTACCTGGTCCTGACAGTGGGCGGCGGGGGGTCGACGTGGATGGATTACGCCCAGGCAGGCACGGGGGCGGCCATGGTCGGCGGCCTGGCCGACTGGTTCGCCGTCACCGCCCTCTTCCGCCATCCCCTGGGGCTGCCCATCCCCCACACCGCCGTCATCGCCGAGCGTAAGGACCAGTTCGGCGAGACGCTGGGTGACTTCGTGCAGGAGAACTTCCTGTCTCCCGCCGTCCTCTCCGAGCGGGTCCGCTCCTCGCAGGCGGTGGCCCGGGCCGCAGCCTGGCTGGCCGAGGAGGAGCACGCCGAGGCCGTCGCCGGCCACGCCGCCGACGTGGTGGTGGCACTGGCCGACTCCCTGCGCGACGAGGACGTGGCCGGGCTGCTGGAAGCCGAGGCCCGCCGGGCCATCGAAGCCCTGCCCCTGGCGCAGTGGTCCGCCCGGATGGTGGAGCTGATGACGGCCAAGGGGCGCCACCACGAACTGCTCGACGTGGCCGTCAAGGCCATCGCCCGCCTGCTGGCCGACAACCGGGGCGAGCTCCGGCGCCACTTCACCGAGCACGGCCCGTGGTGGCTTCCCGATCGGCTCGACGCCCGCATCTTCGACCGCCTGGCCGACAGCGTGGAGGACCTGCTGCGCAACGTCTACCTCGACCCCGACCACCCGGTCCGGGGCCAGGTCGACGAATGGGTCGCCTCCCTGGCGGACCGGCTGGAGCACTCCGCGGAGCTGGCGGCCAAGCTCGAGCGCCTGAAGCTGGAGTTCCTGGAGCAGCCGGAGGTGTGGGCCTGGACGTCCTCCTTGTGGACCAACTTCAAGATCTCCCTGCGGGCCCAGGCGGCCGACCCGGAATCGCAGCTGCGCCGGCAACTGGCCAAGGCGATCGCCGCCGGTGCCCGGCGGCTCCGGGATGACCCCGAGCTGCTGGCCCGGGTGGAGCGCATGGCCGAGAACGGGGCCTACACCCTGGCCGATCGGTTCCGGGCGGAGGCCGCCGCGCTCGTCAGCGGCACCATCGCCCACTGGGACGCCCAGGAGACGTCGGCCAAGCTGGAGCTGCTCCTCGGGCGGGACCTGCAGTTCATCCGGATCAACGGGACGGTCGTGGGGGGCATTGCCGGGCTGGTCATCCACGCGGTGGGCGTCGCCTTGGGCTGACGGGGGGAGCCCGGTCGTTCGGGGGAAGGAAGTCCAGCAGCGACGAGGTGAGCCGGGGCGTGGGGGAGAGGAAGCGGCGGTAGCGGGAGCGGGGGGAGAGGCGGTCGAAGGCGGCCGCCACGAGGTCGCGGTCGGGCGGACGTGAGGGGGCGGAGCACCACCCGGGTTCCGTCGCGCAGCCGGAACCGGCCGGGCCGGCCGGGCCTGAGCTCCTCGACGAGGTCAGCCGCGCCCGGGCCGTGCGCGGGAGACAGTAGTGTCATGCAACTGATAGTACCCGCAAGACCGTTGCTTGGTGAAACGGAGTAGCCTGGAGTCATGCGCCGCACGAGTTTTGCCGGGATGAACTGCTCCGTGGCCGGGGCCCTCGAGATCCTGGGTGAGTGGTGGACGATGCTCATCGTGCGCGACGCCTTCATGGGAGTGCGGCGGTTCGAGGATTTTCAGCGCCGCCTGGGAATCGCTCGCAACGTCCTCACCACCCGGCTCCAGAAGCTGGTGACGGCCGGGATCCTCGAGCGCCGCCGGTACCAGGAGCGCCCCGAGCGTTTCGAGTACCGCCTGACCGACAAGGGGCTCGAGCTCTACCCCATCCTGGTCTCGCTCATGCAGTGGGGTGACCGCTGGGGCGGCGGTGCCCAGGGCCCGCCGGTGGTGCTCTTCCACCGCCCGTGTGGCCACGAGACCCAGCCCCACCTGGTGTGCAACCAGTGCGGCGAGCCGGCCGACCCCCGGCAGATGGAGCCCGTGGCGGGCCCCGGCTTCGACGACCGGGAGGAACTCGCCCCCCACCTCCACCCCCGTCGCAGGGTGGAAGGCAGCAAGACGCAGCTCAGCTAGGGCCGCGTCAGCGGGTAAGTGTCATAGCTGGCCTGCATGATCGGGCGGTGCCTCGTCTCCGGTCGCCTGTGGCTCCTCGTGTGGTGATGCGTACCGCTCATGGTCGGGGCCCGCAACATCGCCGCCCGAGGCGGCGGATTCACCACCAGCACCCCGCTGGTGGTCACGCACCGTCGAGCCGGCCGCCACCTCCCCGGTGCCGGCCTGTCCCGGCGTGACCCTCGCCGCACCCGCCACCAGCTCCGGCTGGTGACATGCGACGACGGGTCCTGGCCCGCCGCGGCCCGTCCCCGCCAGGGGAAGTCGCTCGCCCACCCAACCGGTGGCGAGGATCAGACAACGCCTCCAAAACGAGCAAACGTTGCCTGACGCGGCACTAGGGCCAAGGATCAGAAGAAGAATCCGGCGTAGCCGAAGTTGAGCACCGTCCCGTCGGCGGTCACCATCCAGTAGCCGTTACCGCCGGGGATGGCGGCCATCGCCGTCACCGGGGTGGCCGGCGGGTTGGAGCCGGTGGAACCGTGGAACTGGGCGGAAAAGGCGAAGATCCCACCGTCGGAGGCCACCAGCCAGTAGCCGGTGCCGGTGGCGGTGGCGGTCATGCCCGTCACCGGCTTGTTCAGAGGCTGGCCGCCCATGGAGCCGCGGAACCCGGCGTCGCCGAAGGCGAAGATCCCCCCGTCGGAGGCCACCATCCAGTAGCCGTTGCCGCTGGGGGTGACGGCCATGCCGACGACGGGCTTGTTCAAGGGCTTGCCGCCCATGGAGCCGTGGAAGCCGGCGTGGCCGAAGGCGAAGATGCCCCCGTCCGAGGCCACCATCCAGTAGCCGTCGCCCTGGGGGCGGGCGGCCATTCCCACCACGGGCTGGTTCAGGGGCAAGTGGGAGACGTCACCGTGGTAGGCGGCGTTGGGACTGTTGAAGATCCGGCCGTTGGTGGCCGCCAGCCAGTAGCCGTTGCCCGTGGCGGTGGCCGCGATGCCGGCGATGGAGGTGCCCGGCTGGGGCGCGGCGTGGCCGAAGAAGCCGGCGTTGCCCGACGGGAAGACCCTGCCGTCGGCGGCGGCCAGCCACCAGCCTTGGCCGTCGGGGGTCCCGGCCATGGAGGGGATGGCGAAGGGCGGCGGCGGCACCGCGCCGCTGTCGGTGACGACGTAGTTGGCCGTGAAGGTGGTGGTGCTGGGCGAGGTCTCCAGGGCGTGGGCGGCGGGCTTGCCGTTGGACCACGACGCAAAGGTGTAGGTGCGGCCCGCCACGGTCTGGGTCAGGAGGGCGGCGGGCCGCAGCACGAACCCGACCCAGGAGGTGAGGGTCTGGGACCCGGTGATGTCGACGTCGTTGACCCGGAGGCGCACCGCCGCCGCCGGATTGCTGGTGAAGGTGACGTTCACTTTCCTGGGGTTGAGCGCCTGGGTGACGGTCCGCCGCAGACCGTCGGAGTCGATGGCGGTCAGACGGACCTCGACGAAGCTGGTGGCCGCAGCCGACAGGTCCTCGGGACTCGGGTAGGCGAAGCTGATGCTCCCCACCCCGCTGGCCGTGAGGAAGGGGTGGGTGTGGGCCTGGTGGTGGAGGAGCACCTCCCAGGCGAGGGACGTCCCCGGGAGGTCGTCGGTGGCGTGGCCCTCCACCGTGATCGGCTGGCCCACGGCGTAGAGGAGGGAAGGGGCGGGGCTGTCGATGACGGCCTGGGGCGGGGTGCCCACCTCGATCAGGCGTTGGGCGGGAGCGGACTTCTGCCCGTCAGCGTCGGTCACCACCAGCGTGGCCGTGAAGCTCCCCTTGCTGGTGTAGGCATGGGTGACGGTCCGGCCGGTCCCGGTGACCGCCGGTGTGCTGTCGCCGAAGTTCCAGGTGAAGGCGGTGAGGGGGTCGCCGTCGGGATCGCTGGAGCCGGAGGCGTCGAAGGTCACCGTCACCGGGGCCGACGGCGAGGACGCCGGGGTGGCCGTGAAGGAGGCGAGCGGCGGGACCATCGTGGGGGTGGTGGAGATGATCCGGCGGATCTGGCCGCCGTTGGCGAAGCTGGTGAAGTACAGCGCCCGGGTGGGCCCGGAGGGACCGAAGGCGATGCTGACGCCGGCGCCGGTGCCCAGGCCGGTGGCGAAGGGCACGGGGGTGAAGCCGCCCCCCGAGGGGGCCATGCGGAAGATCCGCCCGCAGGCGTAGTCGGAGAAGAAGTAGGACCCTGAGTACGGCGCGGCCCACAGGTCGTTGGGGGCGAAGGCGGCGCCGGTGATGGCGTCGCAGGGGAGGTCGCCATCGGACAGGGTGCCGTGCCGGTAGGCGAAGATCGGATCGGTGAGGCCGGCCGGGGGAGGCGGGCAGTTGCTCCCGGAGTTGACCACGCAGGGCCCCTCCCGCAGGTTGAAGCCGTAGTCGGCACCGGCCTGGCCGCGGTCGACCTCCTCCCATTTGGACGTACCCACGTCGTTGATATGCATGGTGTGGGGCGCTTCGGGTTTGAAGGCGAACCGGAACGGGTTGCGCAGTCCCGTGGCCCAGATCTCGCCGCAGGGTCCCGTGCCGCCGGGCACGCCGGCGGGATTGCCGCAGCGGCGGACACCGGGGACGCCCGAGAACGGGTTCCCGCCCGAGCCGGTGGGAAACGAGCCGTCGGCGGGGTTCACCCGCAGGATCTTCCCGTTGAGGATCGAGGTGATCCGGGCGTTGTTGTTGTCGTTCTGGCACCTGCTGGTGTCACTGAGGCGGCAGCCGGCGTCGCCCACGCTGATGTACAGCAGGCCGTCCGTGGGACCGAAATTCAGGTCGCCGGCGTTGTGGTTCCCCAATGATCTGATGTTGTCGACGAGGACCTTCTCGCTTCCGGCCTGGTTGGTGTCGGACAGCGTGAACCGGGACACGCGGTTGAAGGGCCCGTTCGTCCCGCACGATCCCACCCTGACGGTGAAGTACAGGTAGATGAAGTGGTTGCTGGCGAAGGCCGGGTCGACGGCCACGCCCAGCAGGCCGCGTTCGTGGTCGGAGCAGACCGGGATGGTGACGGCCGGAGTCGCCGCCAAGACTTCGTTCTGGAACACGCGCAGGGCGCCGGCCTGCGTGGTGATGAGCATGCGGCCGTCGGGAGTGAAGGCCACGTCGGTGGGGGAGGCCACGCCGGCCACGAACTGATCGGCGAAGCCGGTGGGCACGACGGCTCCCGCCCGTTGCGGAGCCAGCGGGGCGATCAGGCCGGTGGGGGAGAGGAGCAGCACGGCGAGCAGGGCCCACCAGAGCCGCGACGGATGAGGTCGTAACCGCCGATACATGGAAAGTCCCCCGAGACACCGCGAATTGGCCCAGACAGGGCAATGAGTTCGGCGGACGCCAGGTGTTTCCTGCGCGTCGCCCCATATGGGTATTTGCTGCGATTTCCGGACAAACCTCCCTCCGAGGTTCCCCCGCGGGGGGGAGGGAGGGGCCGCCGTCGCCGCCCGACCATGAGCCGACTGCTCCGGCCGATCGCGTCAGGGGGGCCCCGTGGGAGAGCTTCGCGTCCGCATCGTGGAGGACGTCCGGGTACCGCTGGGCGGCCCCTGGTTCGAGGATCTCAAGGTGGGCCAGATCGTCGACGACGCTCCGCGCCTCACCCTCACGCCCGGGCATGCCCTCCTGCATCAGTCCCTCACCGGGGACCGGATGCGACTGCCCCTCGACCACACGCTGTCGCGGGCCGTCACCGGCCGGGACGCCCCGCTGGCTCATCCTCTCCTGGTGGCCAACGTGGCCATCGGCCAGACGACCGGTCTGACCCAGCGGGTGAAGGCCAACCTGTTCTACCGGGGGCTGGTCCTGGAATGCCCGGTGCATCTGGGTGACACCCTGGAGACGGTCACCGAGGTCGTCGGGCTGCGCCAGAACCAGCTCAAACCGGGGCGTCCGGCCACCGGGCTGGCCGCCCTGCGCTGCACGACGTGGAACCAGGACGGCCGCCGGGTCCTCGACTTCTACCGGTGCCCGATGCTGCCCCTGCGCGACCCGGAGGGCGCCACCGGCCACCGCGACGACTTCGCCGGGATCCCCGAGGACCTCGACGACGACCGCCTCCTGGCCGCCGTCGGGAACTGGAACCTCTCCGCCTTCCGGGCCCGGACGGGTTCGGGCCAGGGCGCCGGCGACCTCGTCCCGGGAACCATCTACGCCCTCGAGTTCCGCGACACCGTCACCGGCGCCTGCGAGCTGGCCCGGGCCACCCTGAACCTGGCCGAGGTGCACACCGACGCCCGGCGCAGCCCCTACGGCCGGCGGCTGGTCTACGGCGGCCACACCATCGCCCTGGCCGGAGCGGCCATCAGCCGGGCGCTGCCCGGCCTGGTCACCATCCTCGGGTGGCGCAGCTGCGACCACGCCGGGCCGGTGTTCGAAGACGACGCGCTGCGCACCGAGGTGGCAGTGGAGGCGGTCACCCCGCTCGACGCCCGGGGGTCCGGGGAAGATGGCGGCGCGCTGGTCGACCTGCGGGCCCAGGTGTGGGTGGACCGGCCGGCCGGGGAGGCACCTCCCGGGGCGCCCGCCGGCGAGGGGCTCGTCCTCGACTGGCGCCTGGTCGGACTGGTGGCCTGAGGGGCGCAAATCGGCGCCTTCCCGGCAGAACTGTCGACCGGGGAGAGGCCCCGGAGCGGAAGCGGGCGAAGAGGCCTGCATGCGAAGGTTGGGGTTCGTCGTCCTGGTGTCGTTGCTCTGCGCTCCCGCGGTCATGGCTGCTTCCAACCTCCCCCCGTCGGGGTTCGTGGTGACGAGCCGGCGGGCCGTCCACACCGGGGTGGAATACGTCACCATCGCCCGCTCCGGCCCGGCCGAGGCGGTGGCCCACGTGGCCCACATCGCCCCGGGCGCCGCCGTCGACCTGCGCACGGTGAGCGCCAACGACCGGATCACCCACACCCAGGACAACCGGGAGCTGGTCAGCTCGATGTGTGCCCGGGTCGGCTGCGTGGTGGGCGTCAACGGGGACTTCTGGGACTACGAGGTCTCCAAGCAACCGCTCGGCGGTGTGGTGGCCGGCGGGCGCATGCTGCGCTCACCGGGGCAGAATCCCCAGGTCACCCTCACCCGCGACGGGCGCCTCACCGCCGGCGCGTTCGCATGGTCAGCCCGGATGGCGGCCGCCGATGGCGTCCCCCGGGCGCTCACCGCCGTCAACCGCCCGGTGACCGATGGGATCGTCCTGTTCACCCGGGAGTGGGGCGAAACGAGTGACACCGGGTCCGGGGCGGAACTGGTCCTCCAGGCGGCCGAGCCGCTCGGTGCCCTCAACCGGTCCGTCACCGTGGAAGGCGTGAGCCTGCGGGATCAGGGGGGCGCCATCCCCGTGGGGGGCGCGGTGCTGGCCGGCACCGGGGCGGGCGAGGACGCGCTGCGCCAGCTGTGGGCCCTCATCTCGGGCGGTGACCGCCGCCTGACCCTCACGGTCAGCAGCTCCCTCGACGCCCTGGAGAGCATCGGCAGCCACCCGGTCCTCCTCCGTGACGCACAGAAGGTCTTCCCGGCCGCCACTGACAGCTTCACCGCCGGTCGGCTCCATCGAACGGTGCTGGGCTGGAACGCAGCCGGCGACGTGTTCATGGTGGCGGTGGACGACGCCACGGCTGACTCCCAGGGGATGTCGCTGTCCGACGCGGCCGACCTCCTGCTCGGGCTCGGCGCCACCGACGCGGTCAACTTCGACGGTGGCGGCGGGACGACGTTCGTGGTCGACGGGGCCATGGTCAACCAGCCCAGGACGGACGACGGCGACATCGAGCGTCCGTCGGTGGGCGCCTTCGTGGCCGTGCCCCGAGCCGGCGGCCCGGGCCTGCCGCCCCCCGGTCCCGGGCCCGCGCCCGCGCCCGGCCCCGGGCCCGGGCCCGGCCCAGGGCCCGCCCCGGCGTCGCCGGCAGCCTCGGGCTACTGGATGGTGGGCAGCGACGGCGCCGTCTACGGCTTCGGCGACGCCCGCCACCTGGGCAACGCCCGCCCGCCGGCGGGGGCCCAGGCCGTCGACCTGGAGCCGACCCCGGCGTCGAACGGGTACTGGATCGTGGACGACGCCGGGAACGTCTCCGCCTTCGGCGACGCCCCCTATCTGGGCAACGCCGAGGGATCCGGGCTCGCCCCCGGGGAGAAGGTGACCAGCCTGTCGGCCACCCCGTCGGGCAAGGGCTACTGGATCTTCACCAACCGGGGCCGGGTACAGACCCGGGGCGACGCCGCCCATCACGGCGACATGGCGGCCGTCCGGCTCAACGGGCCGGTGCTCGACTCGATCCCCACCCCCTCGGGCCGGGGCTACTACATGGTCGCCTCCGACGGCGGGATCTTCGCCTTCGGGGACGCCCGCTTCGCCGGTTCCATGGGCGGCAAGCCCCTCAATGCGCCCGTCCAGTCCCTGGTGCCCAACCCAGGCGGCCCGGGCTACTGGCTGGTGGCCTCCGACGGCGGCGTCTTCGCCTTCGGTACGTCCCCCTTCCGGGGCTCCATGGGCGGACGGCGCCTGAACCGGCCCGTCACCGGGATGGTGGCCTACGGGAACGGCTACCTGATGGTGGGCGAGGACGGGGGCATCTTCAACTTCTCCGACCGGACCTTCGCCGGCTCGCTGGGCAGCACCCCGCCCGCTCGTCCCGTGGTATCCGTCGCCGCCGTCCGGTAATCCCCCCCGGCCTCCCCCGGCGAGGGGACGGACTCCCGCTCCAGGTGTCGGACGATGCGGGACATGGCGGGAGTGCTGGCCGGAATGCGGGTCGTGGAAGGATCGGCCTTCGTGGCCGCGCCACTGGGAGGCATGACGCTGGCCCAGATGGGGGCGGACGTGATCCGCTTCGATCCCATCGGCGGCGGCCTCGACTACGGGCGCTGGCCGGTGACCTCCGACGGGCACAGTCTGTTCTGGGCCGGGATGAACAAGGGGAAGCGATCCCTGGCGGTGGACCTCCGCTCCCCCCGGGGCCGGGCGCTCGTCACCGCCCTGATCACCGCCCCGGGCCCCGACGCCGGGCTGTTCCTGACCAACTTCCCGGCCAAGGGCTGGCTCGACTACGCCAGCCTGGCCGCCGCCCGCCCCGACCTGGTGATGGTCAACATCACCGGCAACCACGACGGCTCCTCGGCCGTGGACTACACCATCAACCCGGCCACCGGTTTCCCCTGGGCCACCGGGCCCACCAATCTGGGCGTGCCCTTCAACCATCTCCTGCCCGCCTGGGACGCCATCACCGGGACCCTGGCCGCCACCGGGCTGCTGGCCGCCGACCGCCACCGGAACCGCACCGGCCAGGGCCAGATGATCCGCCTCGCCCTCTCCGATGTGGCCATGGCCATGGTCGGGCACCTGGGCAAGATCGCCGAGGTGCAGGTCAACGGGAACGAGCGGCCCAAGTACGGCAACTACCTCTATGGCGCCTTCGGTCGCGATTTCCTGACCCGGGACGGCAAGCGGATCATGGTGGTGGCCCTCACCGGCCGGCAGTGGGCCTCGCTCAAAGACGCCACCGGCATCGAGGAGGCGTGCGAGCAGATCGAGAAGCTCCTCGGCGTCGACCTCGACAACGAAGGCGACCGGTTCAGCGCCCGGGAGGTGATCGCCGCTCTCCTCAAGCCGTGGACGGTGGCCCGCACCCGGGCCCAGATCGCCGCCATCTTCGACGCCCACGACGTGTGCTGGGGGCCGTACCAGACGTTCCGGGAGCTGGTCGAGGAGGACCGCCGGTGCTCGACGGCCAACCCGATGTTCACCCCGGTGGACCAGGTCGGGATCGGTACCTACCTCATGCCCGCCTCCCCGCTCGACATGTCCGTCTCGGGACGTCTCCCGGCCCGGCCGGCGCCGACGCTGGGGGAGCACACCGAAGCCGTGCTGGCCGAGGTGCTCGGCCTGTCCGCGGCGGAGATCGGCCGTCTCCACGACGACGGGGTGGTGGCCAGCCCCGCTCCCGCCGGGTCCAACGCCGTCCCCGTGGCCTAGACCCGGGGCACGGTCACGGCCACGGTGGTGCCGCCCCCGGCGCGGGACTCCACCTCGAGGCGGGCTCCGGTCAGCGCCGCCCGCTCGGCCATCCCGGCCAGCCCGTAGGCGTCGGGGCGCCGGGTCGAGGGGTCGAAGCCGATCCCGTCGTCGGCCACCTCGAGTCGCACCACGCCCGCCGCCGGGTCGTCGACCAGCACCACCCGCACCCAGGTCGCCCGGGCATGCTTGACCACGTTCTGGAGCGCCTCCTGGGCGATGCGGAACAGGGCCGTCTCCACGTGGGAGGCCAGAGAACACTGGGAGACCTCCACCTCCGGCTCCACGCCCGGGAGGCCCCGGGCCAGATGGTCGAGTCCGGCGGCCAGGCCCAGGTCGTCGAGGACGGACGGGCGCAGCCCGGTGATGGCCCGGCGGGTCTCCTCCAGGGCGGCGGTGGCCAGCACCTTGGCCTCACCCACCTCGACCGCGGCTTCGGCCGCCCGTTCGGGCGACGGCGGCTCCCCCGTGCCCGTCAGGAGGGCCTCGGCGGCCGACAGCCGGAACCACAGGCTGACCACCCGCTGGCTGATCCCGTCGTGGATCTCGCCCGCCAGGCGTCGCCGCTCGAGTTCCTGGAGCTCGATGGTGCGGGCCGCGAAGCGCTCCACCTCCGCCTCCCGTTCGGCCAGGCGGTGGTAGAGGAGGGCGTTCTCCACGATCCCGGCCAGCAGCCCGGCGACGGGGGTGAGGGCCTCGATCTCGGCCGGGGTGAACTCCCGCCGGTCCCGGGTGTGGAGGTTGAACACTCCCACCACCCGCCGGCCCGGGCGGACCAGGGGGAGGGAGATCATGGAGGTGAAGTCCTCACCCCGCAGCGCGGGGATGTACCGGTAGCGGGCGTCGTGCCACTTGTCCTCGACGACGGCGGGGACGCCGTGCAGGGCCACCCAGCCGGCCACCCCCTCGCCCAGCGCCAGCTCGATGGTGCCGGGCAGGTGGTCGAAGGGTGGGGTGGCGCCGGCCAGGACCAGGTGGCCCCGGGCGTCGTCCAGGAGATGGACGAAGCAGGCGTCGGCGCCGGTGACGTCCCGGATCACGACCGCCACCCGGGCCATCAGGTCGCCGGGGTCGACTTCCTCGCCGGTCAGCTCGACCAGCTGGGGCAACAGCGAGTCCCAGCTGTTGCTCAACGGTAGAGGCCCTCCCGCAGGGCGAGCGCCACCGCCTGGGCCCGGTCCGCCACCTCGAGCTTGCGGTACAGCGCCCCCACGTGGCTCTTCACCGTCTCCTCGCCCACCACCAGGGCGTTGGCGATGGCCCGGTTGGAGAGGCCCCGGACCATGAGCCCGAGCACCTCGCTCTCCCGCTGGGTGAGACCCAGCCGGGCTCCGGGCCAGAACTCCCCCCGGGACAGCCGGGCCGCGGAGAGGGCGACCCGTCCGGCCAGCGTGGGGTCGACCGCCACCTCGCCCTCCACCACCCGGGCCAGGTGACCGACCAGCTCGGGGCCGCTCACCTGCTTGAGGAGGTAGCCCGAGGCACCGGCCTGCAGGGCCTGGAAGAGGTACTGCTCGTCGTCGTAGACGGTCAGGAACACGACCTTGGTGGGGGGAGCCACCCGCAGGATCTCGGTGCACACGTCGAAGCCGCTGGCTCCCCGCAGACGGACGTCGAGGAGGCATACGTCGGGTTCCAGGTCGCGCACCAGTCCCGGGGCGGCGGACGGGTCGGTGACCGCGCCCACCAGGACCACGGTGTCGGCGTGGGGCCGCAGCATGGCCGCCAGACCGTCGAGGACCATCTGGTGGTCGTCGACCAGTACCACCCGGATCGGGCCGGGGAGCCGGTCGGGGCCGGGGTCGGAACCCAGATCGTCGCTGGGGAGAGCGTTGTTCTCCAAGGGCCGGATGGTAACGGCTCTAGTCGACCGGGAGATAGACCCGGCCGCCGGCGTCGGCGAACTCGGCGGCTTTCTCCTTCAGGCCGAGCTCGATGGCCTGCTCCTCGCCCACGCCGTGTTCGGCGGCGTAGGCGCGCACGTCGGCGCTGATGCGCATGGAGCAGAACTTCGGGCCGCACATGGAGCAGAAGTGGGCTGTCTTGGCCCCGTCGGCGGGGAGCGTCTCGTCGTGGTACCCGCGGGCCCGTTCGGGGTCGAGGGCCAGCTCGAACTGGTCGGCCCAGCGGAACTCGAAGCGAGCCTTGGACAGGGCGTCGTCCCACGCCTGGGCTCCGGGGTGGCCCTTGGCCAGGTCGGCGGCGTGGGCCGCGATCTTGTAGGCGATGACCCCTTCCTTGACGTCGTCCCGGTCGGGGAGACCGAGGTGCTCCTTGGGGGTGACGTAGCAGAGCATGGCCGTGCCGTGCATGCCGATCACCGCCGCCCCGATGGCCGAGGTGATGTGGTCGTAGGCCGGGGCGATGTCGGTGGTGAGCGGTCCCAGTGTGTAGAAGGGCGCCTCGTGGCACCACTCCATCTGCAGGTCCACGTTCTCCTTGATCTTGTGCAGGGGCACGTGCCCGGGGCCCTCGATCATGACCTGCACGTCGAAGTCCCAGGCCACCTTGGTCAGCTCCCCCAGGGTGCGCAGCTCGCCCAGCTGCGCCTCGTCGTTGGCGTCGGCCACGGAGCCGGGGCGCAGCCCGTCGCCCAGCGAGAAGGCCACGTCGTAAGCGGCGAAGATCTCGCACAGCTCGGCGAAATGGGTGTAGAGGAAGTTCTCCTCATGGTGGGCCAGGCACCAGGCGGCCAGGATCGACCCGCCCCGGGAGACGATCCCGGTCAGCCGGGGGGCGGTGAGGGGGACGAAGCGCAGCAGCACGCCGGCGTGGACGGTCATGTAGTCGACGCCCTGCTCGGCCTGTTCGATGACCGTGTCCCGGTACACCTCCCAGGTCAGCTCCTCGGGCTTGCCGTCGACCTTCTCCAGGGCCTGGTAGATGGGCACGGTCCCGATGGGCACGGGGCTGTTGCGGATGATCCACTCCCGGGTGGTGTGGATGTCCGAGCCGGTGGAGAGGTCCATCACCGTGTCCGCCCCCCAGCGGGTGGCCCAGGTCAGCTTGTCGACCTCCTCGGCCACCGACGACGTCACCGCCGAGTTGCCGATGTTGGCGTTCACCTTGACCAGGAAGTGGCGGCCGATGGCCATCGGCTCGGATTCGGGGTGGTTGACGTTGGCCGGGATGATGGCCCGGCCCCGGGCCACCTCGTCCCGGACGAAGGCGGGGTCGAGACCCTCCCGCACGGCGACGAAGGTCATCTCCGGGGTGATCTCGCCCCGGCGGGCGTAGTGGAGCTGCGTGACCCGGCGCCCGGGCAGGGCCCGGCGGGGGGGCCGGCCGCCGGTGAACGGCTCGGCGCCGATGGCACCGCGCCGCGCCGCGGCCCGGCCGTCGTCGCGCAGGGCGGCCCTCCGGCCCGCGTAGGACTCGGTGTCGCCCCGGGCTTCGACCCACCCGGCCCGCAGCGGGGGGAGGCCGGCGGTGGGGTCGCCGCCCGGTCCGCTGGTGTCGTAGAGCCGCACCGGCGGGTCGTCGTTGGACAGGGTCACCTCGGTGAAGGGCACCTGGATGCTGGGCTCGGGTCCGTCCACGTAGACCTTGGTGCGGCTGGGGGTCATGGCGTCTCCTTGTCTCTGGCGGCTTCGCCGCCCCGCCTGGGGCCCCAACCCCAGGCTCCTCCGGTGCGTGGGGCCCCTGCCCCACGCCCGGCCGTGGTTTCTGTCCATCCGAGATGGTCGATGGGTCCGTGGCCGGCGCCGAGGCGCCAGCCCGCACCGCCGGCGAGGGCGGTGGTGACGAAGTCCTTGGCGCCGGCCAGAGCCTCGGGAACGGAGCATCCCCGGGCCAGACCGGCGGCGATGGCGGAGGCGAAGCTGCAGCCGGTGCCGTGGTTGTTGGTGGTGGACACCCAGGGCCGGCGCAGCTCGGTGACCCCGCCGGCGTGCCACACGACATCGACGGCGTCGGCCCCGGCGAGGTGGCCGCCTTTGACCACCACGGTCGGGACGCCGGTCTTGGCCAGCTCCTCGGCCGCCCCGGCCATGTCGTCGAGGGTGCTCAGCTGGCGGCCGAGGAGCACTTCGGCCTCGGCCAGGTTCGGAGTGACCACGGCGGCCACGGGGAAGAGCAGATCGAGGTAGGCCGACTCGAAGGAGGCGTCGAACAGTCGGCCGCCGCTCGAGGCGACGAGCACCGGGTCCACCACCAGTCGGGGGAGCTCGCCGGCCCGGGCCCGGGCGGCGACGACGTCGGCGATCTCGGTGGTGGCCAGCATGCCCGTCTTGACCGCGGCCACGGCGAGGTCGGCCAGTACGGCGCCGATCTGGGCGTCGACCACCTCGGGGGGCAGCGCGTGCACGGCCCGCACCTCGGCGCTGTTCTGGGCGGTGACGGCGGTGATGGCGGTGGCGCCGTGCACTCCGAAGGCGGCGAAGGTGCGCAGGTCGGCCTGGATGCCGGCCCCACCACCCGAGTCCGAGCCCGCCACCGTCAGGACGACCCTCGGATCGAACCGGCGTGGGTCAGCGCCGACAGGTGGCGGTGAGAAGCGCCGGTTGGGAGAGGGGGTGGTCATGACAGGTCGGGGAGGCCGTCGGTGGGGGTGGAGGGCTGGGCGTAGAGGCGACGGGGGATGCGGCCGGCCAGGCGGGCCAGGCGGCCGGCCTCCACCCCCTTGCGCAGGGCCTCGGCCATGCGCTCGGGCTCCCGGGCCCGGGTGACGGCCGAGGCGGCCAGGACCCCGTCACAGCCCAGCTCCATGGCCAGGGCGGCGTCGGAGGCGGTGCCCACGCCGGCGTCGAGGATGACGGGGATGTCCACCTGCTCGCGGATGATGGCCAGGTTGTAGGGGTTGCGGATCCCCATGCCCGAGCCGATGGGGGAGCCGGCGGGCATCACGGCCGCGCACCCGGCGGCGGCCAGGCGGCTGGCGGTGACCGGGTCGTCGTTGGTGTAGGGCAGGACGGTGAACCCTTCGTCCACCAGTGTTTCGGCCGCCTCCAGCAACTCGGCCACGTCGGGCAGCAGGGTCCGCTCGTCGCCGATGACCTCGAGCTTGACCCAGTCGGTCTCGAAGGCGTCCCGGGCCAGACGGGCGGTCAGCACCGCGTCCCGGGCGGTGAAGCACCCGGCGGTGTTGGGCAGTACGCGCACGCCGCACCGCTCGAGCACGTCGAGCAACGAGCCCTTGTTTTCCGGGTCGATGCGGCGCAGCGCCACGGTGACGATCTCCGCCCCGGACGTCCGGATGGCCCGTTCCAGCACCGAGAGGCTGGGTGCTCCCCCCGTCCCGAGCAGGAGCCGGGAGGAGAAGGTGTCACCGCCGAGGAGGAAGGGATCGTCCATCTCAGCCCCCCTGGGCGGCGCCGAGGACTTCGACCCGATCACCGGGCTGAAGGGGGGTGCCTTCCCAGCGGCTGCGGCTCACGACCTCGGCGTTGACGGCCACGGCCACGCCCCGCCCCCCCGTCCCGAGCCCGGCCACCAGGGCGGCCACGGTGGTGCCCTCCGAGAGCTCGCGCCGCTCGCCGTTGACGGTGACGGTCACGCCTGCACCTCCTCGTAGGCGGCCACGAAGCGCAGCGGCGAGAACGGCGCCGCCACCTCCGGCACGGTGCCGGTGGTGAGCAGCGCGGCCACCGCGTCGGCGGTGACGGGGGCGAGGAGGACCCCGTTGCGGTAGTGGCCGGTGGCCACCACCAGGCCGGGCAGGGCCCCCGCCCCGATGAGCGGCGCGTTGTCGGGCGTGCCGGGGCGGAGCCGGGCGATGGCCTCCACCAGCTCCAGCTCGGCCAGCGCAGGGACCAGCTCCCCGGCGTCCTCCAGGAGCTCCCGGACCGCTCCCGCTGTCACCGTGGTGTCGAATCCCTTCTCCTCCACCGAGGCGCCGACCACGATGCGGCCATCGGACCTCGGCACCAGATACACCGAGCGCCCCTGACGGAGACCTCGCAGGTTGTGGCCGAGGAGGGCCGGGTCGGCCGGGCCGCGCAGGCGGAGGATCTGACCCTTCACCGGCCGGACGGGGGGCGCGGCAGAAGCCGGCAGCCCGGGGAGAGCCGACGACCAGCAGCCGGCGGCCAGCACGGTGGCGCCGGCGGCGACCACTTCCCCGCCGGCGAGGCGGACCCCGGTGGTCCGCCCACCGGCCACGCACAGCTCGGCCACCCGCTCCCGGCGCAGCGCCACCCCCGCCGCCCGGGCGGCGGTGAGGAGGGCGGCGGTGACCGCCCGGGTGTCGACCTGATGGTCGCCGGTCACCAGGATCCCGCCCCGCAGCCGGGGGCTGAGCAGTGGCTCCAGCGACCGGCATTCCCGGGCCCGGAGCCGTTCGCCACCCAGACCCAGCTCGAGGTGGTAGCGGTGGAGATCGTCGAGGGCCCGGAGGTCGTCGTCGTCGAAGGCCACGGCCAGCGTCCCCTCGGCCCGGTAGCCCACGCCGGCCCCGGAGGCCGCTTCCAGCTCGGCCGCGAACGACGGCCATCTCCGGGCCGAGGCCAGGTTGAGGGCCAGCAGGGGCTCCTCGCCGTAGTGGGCCTCGGTCACCGGGCAGAGCATCCCGGCGGCGGCGTGGGAGGCCCCACCGGCGGGGTCGTCGTCGGCCACCGTCACGGCCAGGCCCTCCCGGGCGGCGCGCCAGGCGACGGCGAGGCCGATGATGCCGCCGCCGATGATGACGACATCGGGATTGCGGCTCGAGATGGACAGGTCCACCTTCTCCTCCCTGCGCCGGCATTACCCGGATCAGGTTCCGACGGTCGGAGGCTTCCGCCTCCCTCTCAGCCCGGTTGGCACGGGCTCCCGTGTTCCGGCGTTCACGGTAGCACCAGCCGGCGACCTATCGTCGGGCGGGTGGGGCAGCGGCACCGGGTCGTGATCGTGGGCGGGGGCTTCGGCGGCCTGGCCTGTGCCCGGGCCCTGGACGGGAAGCCCGTCGACGTGGTCCTCCTCGACCGGCGCAACTACCACCTGTTCACGCCGCTGCTCTACCAGGTGGCCACCGCCCTGCTGAACCCGTCGGAGGTGGCCTACCCGCTGCGCAGTGTGTTCCGCCGGTCGGCCAACATCAGGTTCCGCCTCGAGGTGGTGACCGGCGTCGACCTCGACGCCCGGGTGGTGCGGACCGTCGACGGCGACGAGATCCCCTACGACAGCCTGGTCCTGGCCACCGGCAGCACCAACGCCTACTTCGGGAACCCCGACCTGGCCCGCTGCACCATCGGGATGAAGACCCTCGACGAGGCCCTGCGCCTGCGCAACCACGTGCTCTCCTGCCTGGAGCGGGCGAGCCAGACGGAGCCGGCGGGGCGGGGCCCGTGGCTGACCTTCGTCGTCGTCGGCGGTGGCCCCACCGGGGTGGAGTACGCCGGCGCCCTGGGCGAGCTGCTCGGCCTCGTCCTCGGGCGCGACCATCCCGAGCTCGACCCGTCCTCCGCCCGCATCGTGCTGGTGGAGGGCGCCGACCGCCTCCTGCCCGCCTTCCACCCCCGGCTGGGCTCCTACGCCGAGCGGATCCTGTCCCGGCGCGGCGCCGAGGTGCGGACCGCCACCCTGGTCAAGGCGGCGAGCGAGGAGGTAGTGACGCTGTC
>Ga0299907_10000278_pt1 | contig 23678 bp, 36 predicted proteins | sample RVTome_16_FD_198680 | JGI IMG/M metagenome (GOLD analysis project Ga0299907, IMG submission 198680) | Soil microbial communities from uranium-contaminated site in the Upper Colorado River Basin, Wyoming, United States - RVT152D67 (version 2) ...
GCAAGCCCGACCGCGATCCAGGTGACGCTGTCGGCAAGAAGGAATCTATGCAGGTGTTGTTGCTCCGGTCCGGGGGCCACGAGCCGGTGCCGCCAGGCCGGACGATAGTTGCGAGATCCATGCGTGTGCAATCGCCGGACGTCCGGGTGAGCGGCGTTGGCGGGCGGCGTCGGAGAGCTGCTACCATGGCGCGCGGGTTCGGCATGGGCTCCGTCCACGCCGGCCTTTTGTTGCGTCTGGAAGAGCTTCCAAATCGAGGAGAGACACGCGTTGCCGACCGTGAACCAGCTGGTGCGCAAGGGCCGCAAGGCCGCCGTGGCCAGGGTGAAGACTCCCGCCCTCCGGGGCGCCCCGCAGAAGCGGGGGGTCTGCACGCGCGTGTACACGACGACGCCGAAGAAGCCGAACTCGGCGCTCCGCAAGGTGGCGCGCGTCCGGCTGACGAACGGGATGGAGGTCGGCACGTACATCCCCGGCGAGGGCCACAATCTGCAGGAGCACTCGGTCGTCCTCATCCGCGGCGGCCGGGTCCGGGACCTCCCGGGCTTCCGTTACAAGGTCATCCGCGCCGCGCTCGACGCCGGCGGCGTCGCCGAGAGGCGCCAGGGGCGCTCCAAGTACGGCGCCAAGAGGGGGAGTTGATGGCGGCCCCCCTCCTCGCAGCTCGCACGCCGGCGCAGCGCACGATCTGCCCGGACGGTGACCGCTGATGCCCAGGCGCGCCGAGATCCCGGTCCGCGAGCTCGATCCGGATCCCGTGTACAGCTCGAAGCTCGTCACCCAGGTGATCAACAAGGTCATGAACCGTGGGAAGAAGTCGACCGCCGAGCGGATTGTCTACTCGGCGCTCGACCTCGTCGGCGAGAAGACCGGCAAGCCGCCGGTCGACGCGCTCGAGCAGGCTGTCAAGACCGTGACTCCCGTGCTCGAGGTGCGCTCGCGACGTGTGGGCGGCGCCAACTACCAGGTGCCCGTCGAGGTGCCGCAGCGCCGAGCGCGCACGCTCGCCGTGCGCTGGCTCGTCGGCTACGCGCGCGAGCGGCGCGAGAAGCACATGGAGGAGAAGCTCGCCAACGAGATCCTCGACGCGCTCAACCAGCAGGGCGGGGCCTTCAAGCGCAAGGACGACCTCTACCGGATGGCGCAGGCCAACAAGGCCTTCGCCCACTACAGGTGGTAGCCGTGTCGACGACCGTCAAAACAGGCGGGAAGGTCGCGCTCGACCACGTCCGCAACATCGGGATCATGGCCCATATCGACGCCGGCAAGACGACCACGACCGAGCGCATCCTCTACTACACCGGTCGCACCCACAAGATGGGCGAGGTGCACGAGGGTGCCGCCGTCATGGACTGGATGGCCCAGGAGCAGGAGCGGGGCATCACGATCACGTCCGCGGCGACGACGGCCGTCTGGCGCGATTTTCGCGTCAACATTATCGATACGCCCGGGCACGTGGACTTCACGGTCGAGGTGGAGCGGAGCCTCCGCGTCCTCGACGGCGCCATCGCCGTCTTCGACTCGGTCGCGGGCGTGGAGCCGCAGTCCGAGACAGTCTGGCGGCAGGCTGACCGGTACCGCGTCCCCCGCATCGCCTTCATCAACAAGATGGACCGCGTCGGAGCGGACTTCTTCGCCGCCGTGCAGTCGATGGTTGACCGCCTCGGCGCTCATCCCGCTCCGATCCAGCTGCCGGTCGGCCAGGAGGAGCACTTCCGCGGCGTCGTCGACATCGTCGAGATGCAGGCGGTCGTCTGGGACGACGACCTCGGCACGAAGATCACGCAGAGCGAGATCCCCCAGGAGCTGCGCGAGCAGGCGGACGAGTACCACCACCAGCTGATCGACTCGATCGCCGAACACGACGAGGAGCTCCTCGAGACGTACCTGACGGACGAGGAGTCCGTGACGCCGGAGATGATCCGCCGCGCGCTCCGCAAGGCGACGCTCGCCATTGCGATCACGCCCGTGCTCTGCGGTTCCGCCTTCAAGAACAAGGGCGTGCAACCGCTGCTCGACGCCGTCGTCGACTACCTGCCGAGCCCGCTCGATGTCCCGCCCGTGCACGGGGTCGACCCGCGCACCGGCCACGAGCTCTCGCGCCGGCCCTCCGAGGACGAGCCCTTCTCGGCGCTTGCCTTCAAGGTCATGTCCGACCCCTACGTCGGCAAGCTGACCTACTTCCGCGTCTACTCGGGCAAGGTCAAGGCGGGCGAGCGCGTCCTCAACATCACGACCGGCAAGGCCGAGCGGGTGGGACGCCTCCTCCAGATGCACGCGAACCACCGCGAGGAGCGGGACGAGATCGGCGCCGGCGAGATCGTCGCCGCCGTCGGCCTGAAGGCGACGACGACGGGCGACACGCTCGCGACAGACACGGCTCCGATCCGGCTCGAGTCGATGGAGTTCCCGGACCCGGTCATCTCGGTCGCCATCGAGCCGAAGACGAAGGCCGACCAGGACAAGCTCTCGCAGGGGCTCACGCGGCTCACCGACGAGGACCCGACGTTCCGCGTCCAGACGGACGAGGAGACCGGCCAGACGCTCATCGCCGGCATGGGCGAGCTCCACCTCGAGATCATCGTCGACCGGCTTCTGCGCGAATTCTCGGTGGACGCGAACGTCGGCCGCCCGCAGGTCGCCTACCGCGAGACGGTCGGGCGCCGCGTCGACAAGGTCGAGGGGCGTTTCGTGCGCCAGACAGGCGGCCGCGGCCAGTACGGCCACGCCGTCATCAACCTCGAGCCGGCCGAGCCGGGAGAGGGCTACGAGTTCCTCGACCGCATCGTCGGGGGCAAGATCCCGCGCGAGTACATCCCCTCCGTCGACCTCGGGATCCAGGAGGCGATGGAGTCGGGCACGCTCGCGGGCTATCCGGTCGTCGACGTGCGCATCGAGCTCGTCGACGGGTCGTACCACGACGTCGACTCGAGCGAGATGGCCTTCAAGGTCGCGGGCTCCATGGCCTTCAAGAACGCAATGGAGCGGGCGAAGCCGAAGCTGCTCGAGCCCGTCATGTCCGTCGAGGTCGTGACGCCCGAGGACTACCTCGGCGACGTCATGGGCGACCTCAACTCGCGCCGGGGCCGGGTCGAAGGCCTCGAGCCGCGCGGTAACGCGCAGGCGGTACGCGCCCGCGTCCCGCTCGCCACGATGTTCGGCTACGCGACCGATCTCAGGTCGATGACCCAGGGCCGCGCCACGTTCACCATGCAGTTCGACCGTTACGAGGAGGCGCCGCAGACGATCGCGGGCGAGATCGTCTCCGCCGCCCGAGCAAGCTAGAGGAGGAACCGGAGGAAGGTATGGCCAAGCAGAAGTTCGAGCGCACCAAGCCGCACGTCAACGTCGGCACGATCGGTCACATCGACCACGGCAAGACCACCCTGACCGCCGCGATCACGAAGGTGCTCGCCGAGCAGGGCACGAACACGCAGATGCGCGATTTCGCCTCGATCGACAACGCTCCCGAGGAGCGTCAGCGCGGCATCACCATCAACACCGCGCACGTCGAGTACGAGACGGAGAACCGCCACTACGCGCACGTCGACTGCCCCGGGCACGCGGACTACATCAAGAACATGATCACCGGCGCCGCCCAGATGGACGGCGCGATCCTCGTCGTCTCCGCGGCCGACGGCCCCATGCCGCAGACGCGCGAGCACATCCTCCTCGCGCGGCAGGTCGAGGTGCCGTCGATCGTCGTCGCCCTGAACAAGGCCGACATGGTCGACGACCCCGAGCTGCTCGAGCTCGTCGAGATGGAGGTGCGCGAGCTCCTCTCCAACTACGAGTTCCCCGGCGAGGACATCCCCGTCGTAGCCGTGTCGGCGCTGAAGGCCCTCGAGGGCGACGGCGAGTGGGTGCCGAAGATCCTCGAGCTCATGGAGGCCGTGGACTCGTACATCCCGGAGCCGCAGCGCGACACGGACAAGCCGTTCCTCATGCCGATCGAGGACGTCATGACGATCCAGGGCCGCGGCACGGTCGTCACGGGCCGGATCGAGCTGGGGCAGATCAAGTCGGGCGACGAGATCGAGATCGTCGGGATCCATCCGAAGATCGAGAAGACCGTCGTCACCAGCCTCGAGATGTTCCACAAGACGCTCGACTTCGCCCAGGCGGGCGACAACGCGGGCGCGCTCCTGCGCGGGACGAAGCGCGAGGAGGTGGAGCGCGGCCAGGTGCTCGCCAAGCCGGGCTCGATCACCCCCCACACGCACTTCAACGCCGAGGTCTACGTGCTCTCGAAGGACGAGGGCGGCCGGCACACCCCGTTCTTCAACGGCTACCGGCCGCAGTTCTACTTCCGCACGACGGACGTCACCGGCTCGATCAAGCTGCCGGAGGGCCAGGAGATGGTCATGCCCGGCGACAACACGAACATGGAGATCGAGCTCATCCAGCCGATCGCCATGGATCAGGGCCTGCGCTTTGCGATCCGCGAAGGCGGCCGCACCGTCGGCGCCGGTGTCGTCACGGAGATCAGGAAGTAGGAAGACGACGTTGCCGCAGCAGAAGATCCGCATCCGCCTCAAGGGGTACGACCACACGCAGCTCGACCGGTCGGCGCTGTCGATCGTCGAGACGGCCCAGCGCACCGGCGCGACCGTGACCGGGCCGGTGCCGCTGCCCACCGAGAAGAACGTCTACACGGTGATCCGGAGCCCGTTCAAGGACAAGGACTCCCGTGAGCACTTCGAGGTGCGGACGCACAAGCGCCTGATCGACATCCACTCCCCGACCCCCAAGACGGTCGACTCCTTGATGCGGCTGGACCTCCCTGCCGGCGTGGACATCGAGATCAAGCTCTGATGCCGTCGAACGCGTCCCCAACAGCCACGTTCCCCGGGGCCACCGCGGTCCTCCCTCCGCTTCGAGCGTACGCCCGACGGGCGCAGGGATGGCGCGCGGACCGTGCCCGAAGGAGCGCGGGATGAAAGGAATCGTCGGCAGGAAGCTCGGCATGACCCAGGTCTTCGACGAGGAGACCGGGCGGCTGACGCCGGTGACCGTCATCGAGGCGGGCCCCTGCCCCGTCGTCGCCATCCGCACGACGGACGCGGACGGCTACGACGCGGTCCAGCTCGCTTTCGACGAGGTGCCCGAGCGCAAGGTGACGAAACCGCGGATCGGCCACCTGAAGAAGCACGACGTCGGCCCGCACCGCCGGCTCGTCGAGATCCGCGGCCAGCACGAGCTCGCCCCGGGTGAGACCGTCACGGTCGAGGCCTTCGAGGCGGGCGACAAGGTGAAGGTCTCCGGCGTCTCGATCGGGAAAGGCTTCCAGGGCACGATCAAGCGGCATCGTTTCCACCGCGGGCCGGTGACGCACGGCTCGCACAACATCCGCAAGCCCGGCTCGATCGGCGCCTCGGCCACGCCCTCGCGCGTGTTCAAGGGGATGAAGATGGCAGGCCAGATGGGCGCGAAGAACGTCACCCAGGTCGGGCTCACGGTCGTCGACCGCGACGTCGAGCAGAACCTGCTCCTAGTCAAGGGCGCCGTGCCCGGGCACAAGAACGGCTACCTCGTCGTCCGGGAGGACAGGCGCTAGATGGCTCCCAAGGCACCCATGCTGGACGCGAAGGGCAAGAAGGCGAAGGACGTCACGCTCGCCGAGGGCGTGTTCGCGGCCGAGCTCAAGTCGCACCTCGTCCACGAGACCGTGCGGGCCGAGCAGGCGGCGGCGCGCGCCGGCTCGCATGTGGTGAAGAGCCGGGGGCTCGTCTCGGGCGGGCGCTCGAAGCCTTGGCGTCAGAAGGGCACCGGGCGCGCTCGCGCGGGCACGACGCGTGCTCCCCAGTGGACAGGTGGCGGCGTCGCGTTCGCCCCCGCGCGCAGCTTCGAGCTCAAGGTCAACCGGAAGACGCGCAAGGCCGCCTTCCGCGGCGCTCTCAGCGCCCATGCGCAGCGCGGCTCCCTCGCTGTGGTCGATGGGTCCGTGTTCGGTGAGGAGCCGTCCACGAAGCAGGCGGCCGCGTTGCTCGAAGCGTGGGGCGCCGAGGGCCCTATCGTCGTGCTTGCCCGAGCGGACGAGCGAGCGCTCGTCCGCTCGTTCAGGAACCTCGAGCGCGTTCTCGTGCTCGAGCCGTCCGAGCTCGAGGTCGGCGCCCTGGTCTGGGCGCGCTCCGTGCTCGCCAGCCAGTCCGCGCTCGACCGCGTGCAGGAGGTGATGGCCTGATGGACGCCCGCCAGATCGTGATCGCGCCCGTCGTCTCCGAGAAGAGCTACAGCCTGATCGAGGACAACAAGTACTCGTTCCGCGTGCACCCGAAGGCGCACAAGACGCAGATTCGTCAGGCCGTCGAGGAGCTCTTCGACGTGAAGGTCGAGGCCGTGAACGTCGTCAAGGTGCAGCCGAAGCCGAAGCGGCGTGGCTGGCACCGCGGCACCAAGCCCGGCTGGAAGAAGGCCATCGTCCAGCTCCGCGAGGGCGACCGCATCGAGATCTTCGAAGGCGCGGCCGTATAGCCATGGCCCTCCGCAAGTACAAGCCGACGAGCCCGGGACGGCGCTTCCGCTCGGTCGCCACCTTCGAGGAGGTCACGAAGACCGAGCCGGAGAAGACGCTGGTCGAGCCGGTGAAGAGGAAGGGCGGCCGCAACAACAAGGGCCGGATCACGGTGCGCCACCAGGGCGGGGGCCACAAGCGGCGCTACCGGACGATCGACTTCAAGCGCGTGAAAGACGGCGTTCCCGCGAAGGTGGCTGCGATCGAGTACGACCCGAACCGGTCGGCCCGCATCGCCCTACTGCACTACCTGGACGGCGCGAAGGCGTACATCCTCGCCCCGGCGGGGCTGCGCGTCGGCCAGCGCGTCGAGTCCGGTCCCGGCGCCGACATCCGGCCCGGCAACGCGCTCCCGCTTGCCAACATCCCGACCGGTACGCTCGTCCACAACGTCGAGCTCAAGCCGGGAAGAGGCGGGCAGCTCGCACGGAGCGCGGGCTCGGGCGTGCAGCTCGTCGCCAAGGACGAGGGCCACGGCGTCGTGCGCCTGCCTTCGGGCGAGATGCGCCGCGTGCCGCTCGCCTGCCGTGCGACCGTGGGGCAGGTCGGCAACGTCGACCACGAGAACATCTCGAGCGGGAAGGCGGGTCGCAGTCGTTGGCTCGGCAAGCGTCCATCCGTTCGCGGCTCCGCCATGAACCCGGTCGACCACCCGCACGGCGGTGGCGAAGGCAAGTCCAAGGGGGGCCGCCACCCGGTCACGCCTTGGGGTGTCCCGACGCTCGGGAAGCGCACCCGCCGCAAGCACAGGGAGTCCGACAAGCTGATCGTCCGCGGCCGCCGCCGCGGGAAGGAGAGGCGCTAGATGCCCGAAAGAGCGCTGCACTTTTTCCCGGGTCGCTTCGGTCGGGCGGGGAACGAAAGGAACACGCGTGAGTAGATCTTCGAAGAAAGGGCCCTTCGTGGAGGCGACGCTCCTGAAACGGATCGAAGAGATGAACACGTCGGGCGACAAGCGCGTCGTCCGCACCTGGTCGCGCACGTCCACCGTCTTCCCCGAGATGGTCGGTCACACGATCGCGGTGCACGACGGGCGCAAGCACGTGCCGGTGTTCGTGACCGAGTCGATGGTCGGCCACAAGCTGGGCGAGTTCGCGCCGACGCGGATCTTCCGCGGCCACTCCGGCGATCGCAGGACCGAGGTCAAGAGAAAGATCTAGATGGCCGCCGTCGACACACAACGCACCGACGTTCGCGCCGAGGCGCGCTATGTGCGCGCGGCGCCGCGGAAGGCCGCGCTCGTCGCCGACCAGATTCGCGGCCGCACCGTTCCCGAGGCGCGCACGATCCTCACGTTCATGACGCGCGATGCCGCGCTCGACGTGCGGAAGGTGCTCGATTCCGCGGTGGCGAACGCCGAGGCGAACCATGGGCTCGTCGGGGACGAGCTCTACGTCTCCGGCGCGTTCGTCGGCGCAGGCCCGGTGTTGAAGCGCTGGCGCGCCCGCGCACGAGGACGCGTGGCCCGCATCCGCAAGCGCACGTGTCACATCACGATCGAGCTCGCTCTTCCTTCCGGCGAGGCGATTCCCGCCCCGCTTCCACAGCCCGAGGCGGTTCCGCCGCCCGCAGAGGAGGCCCCCGCGGAGGAGCAGCCGAAGCGGCGCGCGCCTACGCGCGAGAAGGCGGAGGAGGCCGGGGAGGAGCCGAAGGCCGAGACGAAGCCCGCGACCAGGCGCAAGCCGGCTGCGAAGAAGACCTCAGGGGAGGCGGCGAAGCCGGCTCGCCGGAAGCCGAAGACCGAGGAGGAGAGCTAGTGGGCCAGAAGATCCACCCAGGCGGCCTGCGCGTCGGCGTCATTCACGACTGGAAGTCGAACTGGTACACGGGCGCCAAGGAGTTTCCCGCCTACCTGATCGAGGACGTCAAGATCCGCGGCCACATCTACGGAAAGCTCGGGCACGCGGGCCTGTCCGACATCCTCATCAAGAAGGACAAGCAGCGCATCACGATCGACATCTACACCGCGCGCCCGGGCATCGTCATCGGCAAGTCTGGGGCCGAGGTGGACGCGCTGCGGCGCGAGATCCACGCGATGACGCACAAGAACATCCACATCAACATCAACGAGATCAAGCGCCCCGAGCTGAACGCGAAGCTCGTCGCGCAGTCGATCGCAGAGCAGCTCGAGAACCGCGTCAGCTTCCGGCGCGCGATGAAGCGCTCGCTCGCGTCCGCGATGCGCTCGGGCGCGGAGGGCGTCAAGATCACCTGCGGCGGTCGGCTCGGCGGCGGGGAGATGTCGCGCTCGGAGACCTACTCGGACGGGCGCGTCCCGCTGCACACGCTGCGTGCGGACATCGACTACGGCTTCGCCGAGGCGAAGACGACCTTCGGCCGGATCGGCGTCAAGGTCTGGGTCAACAAGGGCGAGATCATGCCCGAGGGCTTCGACACCGGGCCCCTGCGCGGCGGGGCGGGCCGCCTCGGCGCGGAGGACCAGGCCCGGCGGCGAGGGTCTCGCCCGGAGGGCGTCGGGGCCGTCCGCGAGGGCGGCCGCAGGGGCGGCGGCGACCGCGAGGGGCTCGGGCCTGTTCGGCAGCGCCGGGGCGGCGGCGGCGGCCGCGGCCAGCGCCGCCGCGAGGAGCGTCCGGAGGAGCAGAACGTGGAGCGTCCGCGCACCGACGAAGAGGGAGTCTCCGAGGCCGGCCGCGAGCAGCCGCGGGTCGAGCCCGAGGTCGAGGCGGTGGACGCGCCGGTCGCCGACGCTCCCGACTCGACCACGCAGAAGCAGATGCACGAGGACAAGACCAAGCTCGAGGACTCCGGGGGTGAGGGCTAGTGCCCCTCCCGACAATCCTTGTCGGCTCCTGGCCCGCGATCACACGGCGCCAGAGTCCACCCACGCCCTTGACAAGGCTGCCAGCCTTGTCTGCGAACGAGTGCGGCCGCTGGCTTGGTGCTCACGACCCAGTAGCTCGACAGCATCACCGGCAGGGGCACTAATGCTCATGCCCCGGAAGACCAAGTTCCGCAAGCAGCAGCGCGGGCGCATGCGCGGAGACGCGAAGGGCCAGCAGCAGGTGCACTTCGGCGACTTCGGGCTCAAGGCGCTCGAGCCGGGGTGGGTCACGAACCGCCAGATCGAGGCGGCCCGAATCGCCATGACCCGGCACATCAAGCGCGGCGGCAAGGTCTGGATCAACGTGTTTCCCGACAAACCGGTGACGCAAAAGCCGGCCGAGACCCGCATGGGCTCGGGGAAGGGCTCGCCAGAGCACTGGGTGGCCGTCATCAAGCCCGGCCGGGTCATGTTCGAGCTGGCCGGCGTGCCGGAGCCGCTTGCGCGCGACGCCCTGCGCCTCGCCGGGATGAAGCTCCCCGTGAAGACGAAGTTCGTAAAGCGGGAGGCGGATCTCTTTGAGGGTTAACCGAAGCGTCGAGCCCCTAAGGAGGGGGTTCGTGGGGGAACCATGGGTTTCCCCCACGAGAAAAGCGGGAGGCCGATCTCTTTGAGGGCTAGAGAGCTGCGAGAGCTGTCGGACGAGGAGCTGGTCAAGCGCCTGGCCGAGAGCCGGGAGAACCTGTTCAACCTCCGCTTCCAGCTGGCGACCGGCGCGCTCGAGAACAGCGCGCGCCTGGGGCTCGCCAAGCGCGACATCGCCCGGATCATGACGATCCAGGCGGAGCGGAAGAACACCCTGGAGAGAAGGTAGATGGGAAGACCTAGGAAGAAGGACGAAGAGACGCAGGCCGAGGAGACTCCGGCCGAGGAGACCCCTGCGGCCGAGGAGCCGACCGCGGAGGAGAAGCCGAAGCGGACGCGCAGGAAGGCCGGGGAGCCGGTTGCCGAGAAGGCTCCCGCCGCCGAGGACGCTCAGGCCGACGAGCCCGCGGCGCCGGAGGAGCCTGCGGCGGAAGCGCCTGCCACCGAGGAGGAGCCCGCTCCCGAGCCGGTCGCCGAAGAGGCCCCCGCTCCCGCGGAGGAGCCTGCTCCTGCGGCGGAGGAGGAGCCGGCGGCCGAGGAGGAGCCCGCTCCCGAGCCGGTCGCCGAAGAGGCCCCCGCTCCCGCGGAGGAGCCTGCTCCTGCGGCGGAGGGAGAGCCGGCGGCCGAGGAGGAGCCCGCTCCCGAGCCTGTCGCCGAGGAGCCTGCCGCCGTGGTCGAGGAGGACGAGCCGGGCGCCGCTCCGGAGCGTGTCGCCGCGAGCGCCGAGCCGAAGAAGAAGCGCAAGCGCGTCCCGCGCGCAGAGCGGCGGCAGCGGTCGAAGCCGAGGCGGGAGCGCGCCGCCGAGCGCAAACCCCTCACGCGGCTGCCGAAGCCCGAGGACGCCCGCGGGCAGCGCAAGGAACGCCGTGGCGTCGTCGTCTCGGCCGCCATGGACAAGACGATCGTCGTTCGCGTCGACACCGTGAAGCCGCACCGCGTCTACAAGAAGATCGTGCGGCGCTCGACCAGGCTCCATGCGCACGACGAGACCAACGTCGCAAAGGCCGGCGACGTCGTCCGCATCGTCGAGACACGGCCGCTCTCGAAGACCAAGACCTGGCGCCTCGCCGAGGTTCTCGAGGAGGCCAAGTAGATTTGTTCGCGGCCTCCCCCCTCGCATCTCGCACCGTCCGAACCGCCACGACCTGCTCGGAGGGCGACCGGCAGTGATCCAGCAGGAGTCGCGTCTCCGCGTCGCCGACAACACGGGAGCCCGCACGCTCCTCTGCATCCGCGTGCTCGGGGGCTCCAACCGCCGCTACGCGCGCGTCGGCGACGTCATCGTCGGCACCGTGAAGACCGCGACTCCGCAGGGGACGATCAAGAAGGGCGAGGTCGTCAAGGCCGTGGTCGTCCGCACGAAGAAGCCGTTCGGGCGGGACGACGGGACGAGCATCGCCTTCGACGAGAACGCCGCCGTGATCATCGACGCCCAGAACAACCCGCGCGGAACGCGCATCTTCGGGCCCGTGGCCCGAGAGCTGCGCGAGCGCAACTTCATGAAGATCGTCTCGCTCGCTCCGGAGGTGCTCTAGATGGCCCAGACCATGAAAGTCAGGAAAGGCGACCTCGTCCAGGTGCTCTCCGGCAAGGACCGAGGGAAGCAGGGCCGCATCATCGAAGCCGACCCGAAGAAGCGCCGCGTGCTCGTCGAGAACCTGAACGTCGTCAAGAAGCACCGTCGCCCGCGCCCGATGAAGGACTCGAGCCGGATGGGCCAGACGCAGATCCAGCCCGGGGGCGTCTTCGACATCGCCGCGCCGCTCGACGTCTCCAACGTCATGGTCGTCTGCCCCACCTGCAACCGCGCGTCGCGGGTCGGCTACGAGGTGCGCGAGTCGAAGGGCCGCCACGTGAAGGTGCGCGTCTGCAAGCGCTCCGACTGCGGGGAGGTTCTCGACCGCTAATGACGGCCTCCACCCTCACATCTCGTGCTCTCCGATCCGCTGCGAAGCGCCGCCTCGCGGCGTCCTCGGTCGCACCCGTAGCCTCCGGCTACGAGCGCTCCCTGCGTCCTTGCGACGCTCGCTTCTCGCGTCCGGAGAGCGCGATCTGCGCGGGCGGTGACCGCTGATGGCCACGAAGACGAAGACCCGACAGCAGAACGGCTACGTCGCGCGCCTCAAGGAGCGCTACGAGCAGGACGTGCGCCCCGGCCTGAAGGACGAGCTCGGGTTGAGCTCGGTCATGAAGGTGCCCCGCATCGAGAAGATCACGCTCAACATGGGCGTGGGGGAGGCGAAGACCAACGCGCGCGCCCTCGACAGGGCCGTCGAGGAGCTGACGACGATCTCCGGCCAGCGCGCCCAGGTCACGCGCGCGAAGAAGTCGATCGCCGGCTTCAAGATCCGCGAGGGCATGCCCATCGGGGCCAAGGTAACGCTGCGCGGCGTGCGCATGTACGAGTTCCTCGATCGGTTCGTCTCGATCGCGCTCCCGCGCATCCGCGACTTCCGCGGCCTCTCGCCTGCGAGCTTCGACGGCCGCGGGAACTACTCGATCGGCATCCGCGAGCAGATCATCTTCCCCGAGATCAACTACGACGACATCGAGACCGTGCGAGGCCTCGACGTCGTCATCACGACGACGGCGGACACGGACGAGGAGGGCCTCGCGCTCCTGCGCGGCCTCGGTCTTCCGTTCCGCGCCGAGGGCTAATTGACGGCCACCATTCTCACAGCTGGTGACCGTAGGAGGGAGCACGACTAGATGGCGAAGAAGAGCCTGATCGCGAAGGCCGCCCGGCCGCAGAAGTTCAAGACACGGCAGTACACCCGCTGCAACCGGTGCGGGCGCCCGCGGGCGGTCTACCGCAAGTTCGGACTCTGCCGGATCTGCCTGCGCGAGCTCGCGCACGACGGCTTCATCCCCGGCATGACCAAGTCGAGTTGGTAGGGGGAGGGGAGATGCTGACCGATCCTGTCGCCGACATGCTCACGCGGATCCGGAACGCCAACCGGGCCCTGCACGAGACCGCGGCCATGCCCGCCTCGGGCCTCAAGGTCGAGATTGCCCGCGTCCTCAGGGACGAGGGCTACATCAAGGACTACCGGGTCGAGAAGGGCGAGTCGTTCGATACCCTGGTCGTCGAGCTCAAGTTCGGGAAGAACCGCGAGCGCATCATCACCGACCTGCGCCGCGTGTCGAAGCCCGGGCGCCGCGTCTACGCCCGCAAGGACCGCCTTCCGCGCGTCCTGGGCGGGATGGGCACGGCGATCATGTCCACGTCCAACGGGCTCGTCACGAGCCGGACCGCTCAGGAGCTCGGCGTGGGCGGCGAAGTCCTCTGTTTCGTCTGGTAGCGGAATGAGTCGAATCGGAAACAAGCCAATCGAGATTCCATCGGGGGTGTCGATTTCGTTGTCCCCGGGCCGGGTGATGGTGAACGGGCCGCTGGGCGAGCTCTCCCAGCAGGTTCCGCAGCGCATCGGCATCGAGCAGAAGGACGGCGAGCTCCTCGTCACCCGCCCGACCGAGCGCGGCGAGGACCGCGCCCTGCACGGTCTTACCCGCACGCTCGTCGCCAACATGGTCGAGGGCGTCACCCGAGGCTTCGAGAAGGCGCTCGAGATCCAGGGCGTCGGCTACCGGGCGGCGCTGCGCGGCACCGACCTCGAGCTCAACGTCGGTTACTCGCACTCGGTCGTCAAGAAGCCGCCGCAGGGGATCAGCTTCGAGGTTCCGGCGCCGACTCAGGTCGTCGTCAAGGGCATCGACAAGCAGCGCGTCGGGCAGATTGCCGCCGAGGTGCGCGCGGTCCGTCCGCCGGAGCCGTACAAGGGCAAGGGCATCCGCTACCAGGGCGAGTACGTCCGCCGCAAGGTCGGCAAGAGGGCCTAGTAGTGCCGCTGACCGTCAGACAGGCCCGCGAACGCCGCCACCGGCGCGTCCGCCGGCGGATCGAGGGCACGGCCGAGCGGCCCCGCCTCGTCGTCTTCCGCTCGAACCGCGGCATCGAGGCGCAGCTCGTCGACGATCTCGAGAGGAAGACGCTGGCGGCCGCCAACCACGGCGCGCTGAAGAAGAGCTTTAAGGGCACGAAGACCGAGCAGGCGGCCGAGGTCGGCAGGCTGCTCGCCGCCAACGCGAAGAAGGCCGGCATCGAGACCGTCGTCTTCGACCGGGGCGGCTACCTCTATCACGGGCGGGTCAAGGCGCTCGCCGACGGCGCACGAGAAGGAGGACTCAGGTTTTGAGCACGAGGCAGCGCGAACGCTCGCAGGAGATCGACGGCCGCGAGCTCAAGGAACGCGTCGTCGAGATCAACCGCGTCGCCAAGGTCGTGAAGGGCGGCCGGCGCTTCTCGTTCACGGCGCTCGTCGTGATCGGCGACGAGGTCGACCGCGTCGGCGTCGGCTACGGCAAGGCTCGGGAGGTCCCCCTCGCGATCTCGAAGGCCGTGGACGACGCGAAGAAGAACCTCTTCCAGGTGCCCAAGCACGGGCAGACGATCACCCACGAGGTGCTCGGCCGCTCGGACGCGGCGCGCGTCCTGCTGCGCCCGGCGAGCGAGGGTACCGGGGTCATCGCCGGAGGCGGCGTGCGCGCCGTCCTCGAGCTCGCGGGGATCCGTGACATCCTCGCCAAGAGCCTCGGGAACCCCAACCCGATCAACCTCCTGAAGGCGACCGTGAACGGCCTGCGGGATCTCCGCCGGCCGGAGGAGGTCGCGCGCAGCCGCGGCAAGACCGTCGAGGAGGTTCTCTTCCCGGCCAAGAAGCGGGACAAGGAGAACGAGCCGGCGACCGAGAAGCTCCTCGGGACCGAGGAGACGGGCGCCTCGCCGCCGGAGGCGTCCGCGGGGAGCACGGAGGGCTAGATTGGCGACGCTCCGGATCACGCAGGTTCGCAGCCAGATCGGGGAGACGCGCAAGCACCGCGGCACCCTGCGCGCGCTCGGCCTGGGCAAGATCGGCCGCACCGCCGAGCACAAAGACAGCCCGGAGACCCTCGGTATGCTCAGGAAGGTCCGGCACCTTGTGAAGGTGGAAGACGCCTAGCCATGCCCCCGGAAGACGAGCTCAACCTCTCGAACCTGAAGCCCGCGCAGAAGCGGCGCGCGCGCAAGCGCGTCGGCCGCGGCCTGGGGTCGGGCAAGGGGCGCTACTCGGGCCGCGGCATCAAGGGGCAGAAGTCCCGCGCGGGCTCGCACAAGATGCGGGCCGGCTTCGAGGGCGGCCAGATGCCGATCTACATGCGGCTCGGCAAGCAGCGCGGGCCGTACTCGAAGGACGCCATGCCCATGGGCCCTCACCGCACCTCCACGGTTCCCGTGAACCTCGCGGTGCTCGAGCAGAAGTTCGAAGCCGGGGACGACGTGACGCTGGAAGCGCTCGTCGAGAAGGGCATCATCAAGAACACCCGGACGGACGTCAAGATCCTGGGTCAGGGGGAGCTGAAGAAGAAGCTGACCGTGACGGCCCATTCCTTTTCCGCCTCGGCGCGCGAGAAGATCGAGAAGGCGGGCGGGACGGTCACCGCCTTGCGCCCGCCGCGCGAGCGGAAGAAGAGGCGGACGGCCAAGCCGAAGCCGGAGGCGGAACCGGTCGGTGAAGAAGCGCCGGAGTCGGAAGAGACCCCGAACCAGGAGAGCACGTAGTGCTTTCCTGGTTGACAAACGCGTGGCGCGTCCCCGAGCTCCGGCGGCGTCTGCTCTTCACGGCGATGATCCTCGCCTTCTACCGGTTGGGGAGCTGGATCCCGACCCCCGGCGTCGATCCCGACCAGATCGAGCAGTACTTCTCCCAGCAGGGCGGGACGATCCTCGGCCTCCTGAACATCTTCTCGGGGGGCGCGCTCTCCCAGTTCGCGCTCTTCGCGCTCGGGATCATGCCGTACATCACCTCCTCGATCATCCTCCAGCTCATGACGGTCGTGATCCCGCGGCTCGAGCAGCTCCAGAAGGAGGGCGAGTCCGGCTACGCGAAGATCAACCAGTACACGCGCTACCTAACCGTCGTGCTCGCCGCGCTCCAGGCGGCCGGGTACTCGTACCTGTTCTCCCGCCTGGACGCCCTCACGCTGACCCCCGGACGCTTCGTCCTCATCGTCACCTCGCTGACCGCCGCGACGACCCTGCTCATGTGGATGGGCGAGCTGATCACGAAGCGCGGCATCGGCAACGGCATCTCGCTGCTCATCTTCGCCTCCATCCTGGCCGGCCTTCCGGGGGGCCTCCGCGCCTGGTGGTCGGGCGACTCCTACCAGCGCCTGATGTTCCCGCTGATCGCCCTCGCCATCATCGTCGCCGTCGTCTTCGTCCAGGAGGGCCAGCGGCGCATCCCGATCCAGTACGCGAAGCGCATGGTCGGCCGGCGGATGACCTCCGGGGGCTCGACCTACATGCCGCTGCGAGTCAACATGGCCGGGGTCATCCCGATCATCTTCGCCGCGGCGATCATGGCCTTCCCGCCGACGGTCGCGCAGTTCTTCCCGCAGACGCAGACCTTCATCAACGAGCATTTCTCTCCGACGGCGCTGCCCTATCTGCTGCTGCAGGGCTTCATGATCGTGGTGTTCACGTACTTCTACACGGCGGTGCAGTTCAACCCGATCGACCAGGCGGACAACCTCCGCAAGCACGGCGGCTACGTCCCCGGCATCCGTCCCGGCCCGCCCACGGCGCAGTACCTCGACCGCGTGCTCACGCGGCTGACGCTGCCCGGGTCGCTCTACCTCGCGCTCGTGGCGACGCTGCCGACGCTCTTCATCCTCTACGGCGGCTTCTCCCAGGCGACCACCTCGGCGCTCGGCGGCACGTCGATCCTGATCGTGGTGGGCGTGGCGCTCGACACCATGCGGCAGATGGAGTCGCAGATGATGATGCGCCACTACGAAGGCTTCCTGAGGTAGCGCACCCGTGGCGCTCGACATCGTCATCCTCGGGCCGCCCGGGGCGGGTAAGGGCACGCAGGGCAAGCTGATCTCCGCCGAGGCGGGCATCCCGCACATCAACACGGGGGAGATGTTCCGCGCGGAGGTGGCGGCCGAGAGCGATCTCGGCCGCCGAGTACGGGCGATCCTCGATGCCGGCGACCTCGTTCCGGACGACCTGACCATCGAGGTGGTCCGCGCCCGGCTCGGGCAGGAAGACACCGCCGGAGGCTTCGTCCTCGACGGCTTCCCGCGCACGCTCGCTCAGGCGGAGGCCCTGGATCGCCTGCTCGAGGAGCTCGATCGCGACGAGCTCTCGGTCGTGCTCGACTTCCACGTCTCCGATGCGATCGCCGTGGAGCGCCTGCTCGGCCGAGCGGCGCAGGAAGGCCGGAGCGACGACGCGCGCGAGACCGTCCAGCACCGGCTCGACGTCTACCACGACAAGTCGGAGCCGCTCGTCGGGTACTACCGGAACAAGGGCATCCTCGTGGGCATCCACGCCGACCGCACGGTGCACGAAGTCTTCGTCGAGGTGCAACAGGTTCTCGAGACAGCGTCCGCGCGGTGATCATCCGGAAGTCGAAGACCGAGATCGAGACGATGGCGCGAGCCGGCCGGGTCGTCGCGGAGACACTGCGCCGTCTCGGGGAGCACATGCAGCCCGGAGTGACGACGAAGGAGCTCGACGAGGTGGCGGAGGACTACATCCGCTCACAGGGCGGCGTGCCCACCTTCAAGGGCTACCGCGGTTTTCCCGCCTCCATCTGCGCCTCGCCGAACTCGATGGTCGTGCACGGTATCCCGGGCTCGTACCGGCTGGACGAGGGCGATCTCCTCTCCATCGACGTCGGCGTCACGCTCGACAACTTCGTCGCCGACTCCGCCTTCACGTTCGCCGTGGGCGAGGTCGACGGCGAGGCGTCGCGCCTGCTCGAGGCCTGCCAGGCGGCCCTCGCTGCGGGAATCGCGGAGGCCCGCTCGGGCAACCATGTCCAGGACATCTCCGCAGCGGTGCAGCGCACGACCGAAGAGGCGGGCTTCTCGGTCGTCCGCTCGCTCGTCGGCCACGGGATCGGCCGTTCCATGCACGAGGAGCCGCAGGTACCCAATTTCGGCGAGCCCGGCCGAGGGCCGCTCCTCGCGCCCGGGATGACGCTCGCCATCGAGCCGATGATCAACGCCGGCTCTCCCGAGGTCTGGGTGGCCGACGACCGCTGGTCGATCTCGACGGACGACGGCTCCCTCTCGGCCCACTTCGAGCACACGGTGGCCATCACGGACAACGGCCCGCTGATCCTCACGGGCAACGAGGATTCCTAGGCGCGCCGCCCTTTTGCTACGATGCAACGTCGCGGCGTGGCCGAGCTTTGCCGTGGCTGCCGCAACGTCCTCAGATGAAAGTCAGAGCGTCCGTCAAGCCGATGTGTGACCGTTGCCGCGTGATCAAGCGGCACGGCAAGGTGCTGGTCCTCTGCACGAACCCGCGCCACAAGCAGCGACAGGGATAGGAAAGGAAGAATTTGGCACGAATCGCAGGCGTCAACCTTCCCCGCGAGAAGCGGCTCGAGGTAGCGCTCACGTACATCTACGGGATCGGCCCGTCGACCTCGCGCAGGATCTGCGCCGAGCTCGGGCTCTCGCAGGACGAGAAGGTGCGCGACCTCACCGACGAGGAGATCACGAAGCTCCGGCAGTTCATCGACGGGAACCTCGAGGTGGAGGGTGAGCTGCGCCGCGAGCGCTCGCAGTCGATCAAGCGCCTCCAGGAGATCGGCGCCTATCGGGGTGTCCGCCACCGCCGCGGCCTCCCCGTCAACGGCCAGCGGACGAAGACGAACGCGCGCACGCGCAAGGGCCCCAAGAAGACCGTCGGACGCGGGAAGAGGGCCAAGTAGTGGCGCCTCCTCGCAGGCAGGCGGCCAAGGGCCGCGCGCGTCGCCGCGTCAAGAAGAACATCGCCATCGGCCAAGCGCACATCAAGACGTCCTTCAACAACACGATCGTGACCCTGACCGACAAGGAGGGCAGCGTCATCGCCTGGGAGAGCGCCGGCTCCGCCGGCTTCAAGGGCTCGCGCAAGTCGACGCCCTTCGCCGCCCAGGTGACGGCTGACTCCTGCGCGCGCAAGGGGATGGAGCACGGCCTCCAGAAGGTGGAGGTCTTCGTCAAGGGTCCCGGTTCCGGCCGCGAGACGGCCATTCGCTCGCTCCAGGCGGCGGGGCTCGAGATCCTCGGCGTCCGCGACGTCTCCCCGCAGGCCCACAACGGCGTCAGGCCGAAGAAGCGCAGGAGAGTTTGACGTGAAGCCTTGTCCGAACGGAAACAGGTCCTTCGCGGAAAATGCGCAGCATTTTTCGCGATTGAACGGCGTGCGCCCCAAGAAACGTAGGCGAGTCTAGTGGCCCGCTCCCTCGGCCCCAAGTGCAAGCTCTGCCGCCGCGAGGGCATGAAGCTCTTCTTGAAGGGCGAACGCTGCCTCACGGAGAAGTGCGCCGTCGAGCGCCGCAGCTACCCGCCGGGCGAGCACGGCCGCGGCCGCATCAAGCAGTCGGAATACCTCCTGCAGCTGCGCGAGAAGCAGAAGGCGCGCCGCTACTACGGGCTCCTCGAGAAGCAGTTCCGTAACTACTACGAGAAGGCGGCGAAGCGCTCGGGCATCACCGGCGAGGAGCTCCTGCGCATGCTCGAGACGCGCCTCGACAACGTCGTCTACCGCCTCGGGTTCGCCGCCTCGCGCGCGCAAGCGCGCCAGATCATCCGGCACGGCCACTTCCAGGTGAACGGCCGGCGCGTGAACATCCCGAGCTTCCAGGTGCGGCCCGACGACGTCGTCTCGATGCGGCAAGGCAGCCCCATCGAAGGGGTGATCCGCGACGCGACCGATCTCACGGCCTCGGTGTCCCCGTGGCTCCAGGCCGACCACGACAACCTGACCGGCAAAGTTCTGAAGCTCCCCGACCGCGCGGACATCGACACACCTGTGCAGGAGCAGCTGATCATCGAGCTCTACTCGAAGTAACTCAGAAAGGAAGCATGGCTACACGAATGTCTCTCATGGAGTTCCAGATCCCGAGGATCACCCACGAGGAGGTGAACGAGGACCGCGGCGTCTTCTCGATCGAGCCGCTCGACCGCGGCTTCGGTTACACGTTCGGGAACTCGCTTCGGCGCGTCCTCCTCTCCTCGCTCGAGGGTGCCGCGGTCACGTCCGTGAAGATCGAGGGCGTCGCCCACGAGTTCACGACCCTCAAGGGCGTGCGCGAGGACGTCACCGACATCATCCTCAACCTCAAGAGCCTCATCTGCCTGCTGCACGGCGAGTCGCCCGAGGTGGAGGTGCGCCTCGACAAGAAGGGCGCCGGCCCCGTGACGGCCGCCGACATCGAGGCGCCGGCCGACCTCGAGATCCTCAACCCGGATCTCGAGATCGCCAACCTCTCGGACAAGGGCCGGCTCGAGATCACGCTCACGATCGGACGCGGTCGCGGCTACGTGCCGGCCGAGCTCAACCGGGGGCCGGAGCACACGATCGGAGTCATCCCCGTCGACTCGATCTTCTCGCCCGTGCGGCGCGTCTCCTACGAGGTGGAGGCCGCCCGCGTCGGGCAGCGCACCGACTACGACAAGCTGACGCTGGACGTGACGACGGACGGCTCCGTCTCCCCGCGCGACGCGATCGCCGAGGCGGCGGAGATCCTCATCCGCCAGCTCGCCATCTTCACCGACATCGACAAGATCGAGGGCTTCGGCGAGGTGCCCGACGCCGAGGCGGAGGCACCGCAGGCCCACGGGATGGAGAACTTCCCGATCGAGGAGCTCGAGCTCGGCGTTCGCTCCTACAACTGCCTCAAGCGCGTCGGCATCGAGACGATCGGCGACCTCGTCACGAAGAGCGAGAACGAGCTGGCCGCCATTCCGAACTTCGGCAAGAAGTCGATCGAGGAGGTCCGCGAGACGCTCGCGGCCCACGGCCTCAACCTGCGCGAGGAGTAGGAGAGTGCGCCACCGCAAGACGGGCAGGAAGCTCGGGCGCGACTCGGCGCAGCGGAAGTCCCTCCATTCCGGCCTGGCGGGGGCGCTGATCCAGCACGGCCGGATCCGAACGACCGAGGCCAAGGCCAAGGAGGTGCGGCCGATCGTCGAGGAGATGATCACCCTCGGGAAGCGCGGCGACGTCGCCGCGCACCGCCACGCAGTCGCCTTCCTGCGCTCGAAGCCCGTCGCGCACAAGCTCTTCGCCGAGATCGCCCCGCGCTTCGCCGACCGGCCCGGAGGCTACACGCGCGTGGTGAAGATCGGGCCGCGCCAGGGAGACGCGGCCCCGATGGCCTATCTCGAGCTCGTGGACTACGTCTCCGAGCGCTCGCCCGCTCCGGTTCCCTAGCCGGGAACCCCCGGAGCCCTGCGGTCATTAACGGTCGATGACGCGGGCGACCGACGCCCAGCTCTGGCATCGTGCCTCCTCGGGCGAGAGCGAGGCCTTCGGCGCCCTCTTCGAGCGGCATGCCGACGCGGTCCACACGTTCTGCTTCCGGCGGACGGCCGACTGGGCGCTTGCGGGCAACTGGCACAGGCCCTCTGCGCGCCGGTTCAGGCCGCGGCGACCGTGGCGTACCGCTCGAGCACGCCGATCCAGCCCTTGTCGTAGCTTGCGCGCGCCTCGGCGGCGCGGTCACCGCGCGCCTCCCAGCCGCGGTGCTCGAGCTCGACGAGCGTCGAGTCGCCCTGCGAGGCGAAGCGGACCTCTACCTCGGTCGTCTCCTCGAGCCGGAGCCCCGGACGCCAGGTGAAGACGACCCGGTGAGGCGGCTCCCAGACGGTCACCTCGCCCCAGTTCTCGCGCCCGTCGCGCCACAGCTCGAAGATCGCGCCGCCGAGCCGCGGCTCAAGCCCGGCCTCGTCGGCAAGCTCCTCGTGCACGGAGTGCTTCTTGACCGGCCACCATTCGCTCATCCGCTCCGTGAAGACCTGGAAGGCGTGCTCGACAGGGGCCTGGACGGTGACGCTCTTCCGGACAGGCTCCACGCGTGTCGTGTCAGTTGTCTCGAGACTCATGGTCTGCTCCTTTCGATTCGTCGCTCTCCGCTGCCTCCTTGAAGGCCGTGAGGGCCTCCCCCCAGAATCCTTCTAGGTACGAGCGAAGCTCGGCCAGCCCGTCGCCGTTCACGCTGTAGTAGCGACGGGTGCCCGCGCGCCGCTCTCGCACGAGGCCCGCGTCCTTGAGGACGCGAAGGTGCTGAGAGACCGCCGGACGGCTGACCGGCAGCTCCCGCGCGATCTCGCCGACGGGCCGAGGTCCTCGGCGCAGCCCCTCGAAGACGGCTCGGCGCGTCGGGTCGGCGAGTGCCGTGATCGCTGTTCCGTAAGCCATTGCTTACGGTAAGCATAGGCTTACCACTCCAGGATGTCAAGGCACGGCGAGCTCGAGCGCGACGGCTGCCGCGGCGTCGGCCATCTGGCCGAGGACGTCGGGCTCGACGTTGTCGAGCGTGTCGCACGCCTGGTGGTAGCAGCCGTCGTGCGGCTCCGCCGTCTCGCCCCCGAAGAGATCCGCTTCGTTCGGGGTCTTGGGCTCGTCCGCGCCCGTGAAGAGGCCTCCGACGCGCACGCCGCGCTCGGCGAAGGGCGCGTGATCGGACCGTCCTTCCAGGTCGACGTCGATCGCTTCGAGATCGTGTGCCTCGAACCACCTGCGGAAGGCGTCCGCGATCTCAGGGTCGGCATCGTAGACCAGCCGTGCGAAGTTCGGCGAGCCGATCATGTCGAGGTTGAGGACGAGCGCGATCTCGTCCCGGAGCCCGGAGCCGAGGCGCTCGGCGTACTCGCCCGAGCCGTGGAGACCGAGCTCCTCGCCCGCCCAGAACGCGAAGCGGATGCCGCGTTGGGGCTGCGCGCCCAGGCGGCTCAGCTGCACGGCGGCCTCGAGGACCGCCGCCGAGCCGGAGCCGTTGTCGTTGATGCCCGGGCCCGCGCCCACCGAGTCGAGGTGGGCGCCCAGGAGGACGACGCCGTCGTCCGAGCGGCCGGGCAGCTCGGCGATGACGTTGGCCGTCTCCCGCTCGGAGTTGTCGACGTCAGCGGCCACGTGCACCGTGACTCCCTCGGCGCCCGCCAGCTCCTCCCCGACCTCGTTGGAGAGCCCCAGCACAGGAACGCGCACGTTGGGCTCGAGCAGCGTCGCGCTGACCGGCCCTTCGCGACCGGGCCCGCCCTCGTTGAAGACGAGCACAGCGGAGGCGCCCGCGGCCTCTGCGTTCCCGACCTTCTGGAAGAAGAAGCACCCTCCGCGCCGCAGGAGCGCGACGGCGCCTGCGGGGAAGGCGTCGAACGCGCTGCCGTCGCAGCCGCTCGCCGAGCTCGCGGCATCGACGGGCTCGAGCGGAGCCCTGACATCACCGCTGCCCGAGTACTCCAGGGTGAGAAAGTCCACGCCGGGGCGCCACGAGGCGGGCGACGGCGTGACCCGTTCGAGCGTCGAAGGCGCGCGTTCGCGCGAGACCGCGAGGCGAAAGCGGTGGAGCTCCGGCTCGTAACCGGCGGCCGTGAGCGTGCGGACGACGTAGTCCACGGACGCGTCGTACCCGGCCGTACCTGTCTCGCGCGTCCCTCCGCTCCGGTCGGCGATCGCCTCGAGCTCGCGGAGGTGCGCGATGAGGGCGTCCGTCGTCACCGCCCGCTCGAGCGCCGCGGGTGTGACAGGCTCTCCTGCGCTGGCGACCGGAGCCGGAGCGTCGTCTCCCGCCCCGTGCGAGGCCCAGGCGGCGAGCGCCGCCGCGAGGATCCCGAACCCTGCCGCACCGATAAGGAGCACGCGCTTCACGCCTGACCGCTAGGACGACGGCGCCGGCGAGAAGGTTGTCT
>Ga0299907_10000279_pt1 | contig 23601 bp, 25 predicted proteins | sample RVTome_16_FD_198680 | JGI IMG/M metagenome (GOLD analysis project Ga0299907, IMG submission 198680) | Soil microbial communities from uranium-contaminated site in the Upper Colorado River Basin, Wyoming, United States - RVT152D67 (version 2) ...
TCGCCTTCGATCTTGTAGGACAGCGCGCCTGCGCGCTCGAGCACATGGATCGGGATCGCCTCGGCCGCAGCCTTCTCGATCCCGGCCGAGGCGAGGTCGACGTACGGGAGGTGGTGGCGTTCCGCCAGCGCGCGCGCCTCGTCACCCGGTGAGGAAGGGCTGGACTCGCCACGCAGGGCCGGCACCTCGAGCTCGGCGGCAGCCGTCGCCATGCGCTCGTCCATGATCGCCTCCGCGAGCGAGCCGGCGCCCGCGCGCGACCGCGCCTGGGCGAGCCGGTCGAGCGGGATCAGCCCTGTGGTCTCGAGAAGGTCGGCGACGAGCTGCGTGACCGCGTTCGGCGCGATGCCCGCGCCGGGCGGGTACTCGGGCGAGATTCCGCCGTCGCCGTCGGTCTCGCCGTCGGCACCGCCTGCGCGGCGAAGCGGCTGAAGATCGTCGAATTCCACCTCTCCGGGTTATCGGCCTCGGGAGCCGGATCCCTGAGAGGAGGGATTAGAAGTGCCCGAGGTAGGCGTCGAGCAGCGCGTCGCCCCAGAAGAGGGCGACGACCGCGCCGAAGGCGAGGAACGGCCCGAACGGGATCGCCATCCGGCGAGCGGCGGCTCCGTGGCGCGCGATCAGAAGCACAGCAGGCACGAGCGCCGCCACCATCCCCACCATGAGGGCGACCAGCACCGTCTGTCCGAGCATGGCGCCGAGGAGCAGGCAGAGCTTCACGTCACCCATGCCCATGCCGCGAGGGTAGGCGAGGAGCGCCGCGAAGAGGAAGAGGGACGCTCCCAGCGCGGCCAGCACCCACTCGAGCGTCCGTTCCGGCGCGAGCGCGATCTGGGCGGCGAGCACGAGGGCCGTCGCCGGAAGCACGATCTTGTCCGGGAGGATCCGCCGCTCCGCGTCGATGGCGGACAGCGCGACGAGGACGGCGGCGAAGAAGGCGGCCACGAAGGCCTCGCCCGAGAGACCGAAGCGGAGGAAGCAACCCGCGACGAGCAGGGCCGTGGCGAGCTCGACGACGACGTAGCGAAGGCCGATTCGCGCCTCGCACGAGCGGCAGCGCCCGCGCAGGAGCACGTAGGAAAGCAGGGGCAGGTTGTCGTGCCAGGCCACCCGCGTGCCGCAGGAGAGGCACGACGAAGGCGGGTGGACGAGCGAGCGGCCCTCCGGGAGCCGGGCGGCGACGACGTTCAGGAAGCTCCCGAGAGCGAGGGCGGGCGGGAAGGCGAACACGGCGAGGGCGACGTTCATCCCACCCTCTTATCGGCCGGCAGGGCCCGGTGCTTGACCTAGCCGCTGTAGAGCTGCGGCGGGTTCGGCTGCGCGTAGACGGCCGGGTTGCCCGGCATGCCGGCCGGCACCGTGATGATGGTGGGGAAGTCGTCCGTGTCGATCGACTGGCCGAGGACGATCTCGGAGCCGACCATGGGGCCGTCCACCTTCGCGCTCGTGTCGAGCTGGATCTTGTTCGTCGCGTAGAGGGCTCCCTGGAACTGCGCGCTCTTGACGTCGATGCCGTCGCCGACGTCGACGTCGGTCTGGCCGCCGCTGCCGTCGGCGACGATGGTGAGCATCTCGGTGTTCGGATCCCAGGCGGAGAAGTCGCAGTTCGAGCCGACGACGCCGCCGCAGAGCTTCGAGTTCTTGATCAGGAACGTGCCGGCCAGGTAGATCGTCCCCTGGCCGTTGTACACGTTCGTGGCGCCGTTCTCGACCTTCGCGTGGCCGTCGATGAAGATGGTGCCGCTCACCGTGAGGACCTTAGTCGACGCGTTCCAGGAGAGCTCGCCGGCGGCCGTCTTGCACGAGTAGGAGGTCGCCGGCGTCAGGTGGAAGCTGCCGGCGACGCTGCGGTTCCGCTTCGTCGGGTCGGGGCTCTCGGGACTTCCCTGGTCGTTGTCGAAGGTCGGGACGCCTCCGCTCGAGACGAGGGAGCACGGATAGTAGGGGCCCGGGCTCGCGTTCAGGTACCAGCTGTCCCAGTCGGCCGTCGGGTGCGGGAGCGGCTGCGGCTCGGAGGTGATGACCCCGGCCCACAGCTCGTCCTTGCCGGCGCTGCCCGCGCCGTAGAGGCAGAGGGGCGTGTGCCAGGCGTTGTTGAACCATTTGCACCCGTCGTCGATGTGAGCCTCGGCCACGGGCGCGGCGCTCGAGCCGATCGCGTTCTGGCTGGAGAACTGCTTCACGTAGCCGTGCACGATGACGGCGACGTTCGGGCTCCCCAGGACCTTCGAGGAGTTCTTGAGGCAGAGGTTCCCGGCGACGTAGACACGCGTCTTCACCTCGACCGTGTTCTCGAGGGTCATGTCGCATTCACCGCCGGTCACCTGGGTCGAGTAGATGTAGTTCCAGGCGGGGTTGTTGAGCGGCTGGGTCGTCACCGGCGTGACGGGCACCTTCGCCGTCAACGTGCGCTCGACGTCGGCGGTGCCGCCGGTGGGGTTGTCCCGGCGGCCGATCGACGTCAAGGTCCAGGTCGCCGTGGCCTCGTCGAGCGTGCCCCACCACTCGACCGCGCCGGCGTCGTACTCGTGAACCGTGTGCGTCACCGTCCCGCTCGAGTGGTACCCGAGAAGGTGCTTGTTGAGGGCGTTGTTCTCCGGCTTGGAGAGCACGGCCATCATCTCGTTGATGCCTGCCTCGGCGAGGTCGTACGCGCTCGCGCTGCGATTCGAGTACTCCGCGCTGCGCGCGTTCGAGTTCGAGTAGTAGATCATCGTCGTGCCGGTCATCGTGAGGACGCCGAGGATGCCGACGGCCATGACGAGCGAAACGCCGTCTTGTCGTCGAAGAAGTTGCCGCAATCTCTGCATGTGTCGTCGTCCCGTTAGGGAGCCTCGCGAAGCGTGTTCCTGAGCACGATGTCGTCAACGAGGCGCCAGGTCTTCCATCCCTCGTTCGGGTCGAGATTCACCGGGAGCTCGACGTGGAGAAGGGCCCGGCTCTCGACCGACTGGGCTGTGTAGGCGAAGACATCGTCGTTCGTGAAGTGGTCGGCGACGTCGGCGGCGACGCCGTCCTGGGTACGCCGGAGCTCCCAGCGGCCGACGCCCGCCGAGGCCATCTCGTACACGACCGTGGTGTCGACGCCGTCCGCGCTCGGGCAGTGCGCCGGAAGCGAGACCTTGATCGCAGCCACCGGGGCGGACGTGAGCACCGACCCGTCGACGTTCGTGATGCCGCTCGAGCAGTGGAGCTCGCGACGGAGCTTGTCCAGCGCGAGCCGCGCGCTCTGCTGCGCCTGGAAGCGTTGGTTCGCGTCGAGCTCGGCCCGGGCGCCCGACATGAAGAGCATCGAGAGCCCCGTCAGAACCGTCATGAAGATCGCCATGACGGCGACCAGCTCGACGAGGGTGAACCCGCCCTCACCGCGGAGCGGCCGGAGGAGCCGGGCGGCCATGGCTACCCCTTCTTGCTCAGGACCTCGGCGAGCGCGCGCCTTGCAACGGCCTCGCTCTTCGCGCCGAAGCCGAAGCGCGACTGGAGATCGCGGTCGACCCGAATCAGGATCCTGAGCGCCTCGTCGCCGTCCTTCCAGCCGAACAGCGCGCCCGTGACGATCCAGGAGTGCTGGTAGAGCCAGTCGTCGACGACCCTGGGGGTGGGCTTGGGGACTGCGGCGAGGCGGCGATCGAGCCGGCGGGCGCGCGCCGGGAGCGGCATCTCGTCCCGTGGCTCTCGCAAGGCGCCGGGGACGACGAAGTCGGGCTTGCGGCGCTCGGGCGCGGCTGGGGGCGGCGCCGGGGGGATCTGCTCCTCCGGCGCCTCCTCCGCAGCGGGCTCGGCCTCCGGCTCCGGCGCGGCGCCAGTCTGGTTCCCGGCGCGCCAGTCCTTCAGAAGCACGACGCGCGTCCCGCGGTAGGGCGAGGCGTTCTCGGGGAGCCCCCGCTCCTCGTACTGCTCGCTGCGGTCGAGGCGGAGGACGATCGTGGGCGCCCCGTTGTCGACGACGCGCACGCGCGGGCCGGGATTCTGCACGGCCACCGTGTTGGCCGCGAAGCCCGCGACGTCCCCGTCGACGCGCCAGGCAAAACCGGCGTCCTCCAGCATGCCCTTGGCGAAGACGTATGTCTGGCCGCGCACGTCCGGCACGATCAGCACCTGCGGCTTCTCGGGAGCGGGCTTGTCGGCAGCGGGCGCCTGCTGGTTCTCGCTGCCGCCGGCGGCGAAGGTGTAGCTGGCAGCCGCGAGCAGCCAGATCACGACGAGCGCGACGAGGCGCGGCAAGAGCAGAGTCAGACGGGCCGCCATGGCGTCCCCATCGGCACGTCCGTGCACAAAGTCAAGCCCCTAGCGGGTGAAGTAGACGACCCGGGTGCGCACGACGCGGAAGACCCGCTCCGGCTCGTCCGCGGCCTTGGCCGGTCGTCCGACGGACCGGGGCGCCGCCCGTTCCGGAGTCGGCGCGTCCTGCCAGCTGAACGCGGCGCCCGCGAACGACTCGAACCAGGGCTCCTCCTGCGGGTAGGTGACTGCAGGGTCGAAGGCGAGATGCAGGTGCGGGCCGGTCGAGTTCCCGGTGGAGCCCACGAGCCCGACGGGCGCTCCGGCCGAGAGTGCGGCGCCGGGTACGACGTCGGGCTCGAGGTAAGAGAGGTGGCAGTAGACGAAGACGGGGCCATGCGCGGTCTGGAGCTTGAAGCCGATGCCGCACCTGCCGCTGCCGTCCGGATAGGCCTCGATCACGACGGCATCGGCGAGGGCGTAGAGGGGTGAGCCCTCCGGAGCGGCTATGTCGGCTGCCGGGTAGTCGTGGTGGTCGTGCGCGACCGAGACGAGCGAGGGCCCGCCCCCGACGGGAAAGACGTAGTCGCCGGCCGACGTCGGCGCCGTCCCGTCGAGCACCGGCCCTACGAGCGCAGCTGACGCCTGGCGTTCGCGTAGGCCCTCGAGCGCCGCCGCGGCCTCCTCCAGCTGGGCACGTAGACCCTCCACGCGCGCGCGGGCGTGCTCGCTGTCGGCGGCGCGCCCGGCGGCGCGGCGCTCTGCGCGCCGGAACTCGGTCCCGGTCAGCTTCGGATTGCCGGCGCGGCGCTCGGCGCCGAGCCGGAGCCGCTCGAGATTCTCGACGCGGGACTCTGCTCGCGTCAGCGCGCGCCGGACTTCGACGATGCGCTGCCGGGCGTCGCGGAGCTGGCTCTCGAGGTCGATCGTCTCCCAGGCATGAGCAGCAGGGCTCAGGGCCGGCGGGCCCTCGCCGAACCGGGCGGCGAGCTCCATGATCTCGTCCACGTACCACTGGGCGTGGTTGTAGGCGAAGACGGCCCGCTCGATGTCCTCGTGCGCACCGGCGGCGGCGAGGTAGCGCGCGGCCGAGTAGACGGCGTCGTCCGGATTCCATGGATCGGCGAGCCCGTCGCCGTCGGCGTCCATCCCCCAGCGCATCCAGGTCGAGGGGAGGAACTGCATCCAGCCGACCGCTCCCGCCGAGCTCGGCCCCATGTTGCCGCCGAAGTTCGACTCGACCTGGTTGATCGCGCCGAGCACCTGCCAGGGGACGCCATAGGCCTCGCCGGCGCGCTGCCAGAGCGAGAGGAGCTCCTCGTACGACCGGGTCTCCGGGCTCCTCGGAGGCGTCGAGAGGGCAAAAGGGACCGCGATCGAGCCGGGCGCGTTGGGCGTCTCGTAGCTCGGGACGGCAGGAGGCGACTTGACGATCCGGAAGGTCTGGGCCGTACCCGCGGACGCCGGCACGAGGATCGCCGTCGCAACGAGAACGACGAGCGCCTGCCGCAAACGGCGAGTGTCCGGTGCCTGGCACCGAGACCTGTCCCGAAGAGACGGGATCATTCGGCCGACGCGAGCCGCAGGCCCGGCATGGATTCGACTTCCTCGGCCTCTTCGGCCACGTCCTCGTGCCTGGCACCGGGACCGGCCCCGGTGGGGTCCTCCTCGGCGACGTGCTTCTGGCGAAGCGCCCGCTCGACGGCGATCTCGAAGTCGTGACGGTTGGTGGCGGCGGCGGCGGCGGCCTCGCGCTCGACGACGTCGTCGACGACGAGCTCGACGAGGTGCTGCGAGAAGCTCTGCATGTGGTGGTAGGCGCCGTCCTCGATCGCGTCGGTGATCCCCTCCGTCTTCTCCGGCTCGCGGATCAGGTCGGCGATCCGGGCCGTGTTGACCAGCACCTCGACGGCCGCGACGCGACCTCCGTCCTGCCGGGGGAGGAGGCGCTGGCTGACCACGCCCCTGAGGACGCCCGCCAGCACCTGCCGCACCATCATCTGCTTGGCAGCGGGGAAGAACTCGACCAGTCGGCCGACCGTCTCGGTCGCGTCGAGCGTGTGCAGCGTCGAGAAGACGAGGTGACCGGACTCCGCGGCCTGAAGGGCCGTCAGCGCCGTCTCCTCGTCGCGAAGCTCTCCGAGGAGGATGACGTCGGGATCCTGCCGGAGCACACGGCGGAGCGCCTGCTGGAAGGACTCGGTGTCGAGCCCGACCTCGCGCTGGTTGACGATGCACGCCCAGTCGTCGTGCACGAACTCGATCGGGTCCTCGATCGTGACGATGTGCTGGCGGCGATTCTTGTTGATCCAGCTGATCATGGCCGCGAGCGTCGTCGACTTCCCCGAGCCGGTCGCGCCCGTGACGAGGACGAGGCCGCGGTGCTCCTCGGCGAGCTTCGCCACGCCCACCGGGAGGCCGAGCCTCTCGAAGCTCGGGATCTCCTTGGGGACGAAGCGGAAGGCGAACGAGATGGAGCCACGCTGGCGAAACCCGTTCACGCGGAAGCGGCCGATGCCGTCCGCGAGGTACGAGGTGTCGAGGTCGCCGGCGTCGAGGAACGCCTCGCGCTTGGCGGGCGTCCGGTCGGTCACGAGCAGGAGCACGGTCTCGAGGTCGGAGTCGGTGAGGAGGCGCTGCTCGAGCGGGCGGAGCTCCCCGTCGACGCGGACCATCGCGGGAGAGGCCACCTTCAGGTGAAGGTCGCTTCCTCCCGTCTCTACGACACGTGCGAGTAGCTCGTCTAGGTTCATGACGCCGCTCGGCCTATCGGCGGGCCGGCGCGGGCGTCTTTAGCTCGAACGGGGGATGAGGCCGCCGCTACAATTTCCCGGCCGCGGGGGAGTTCCCGAGCGGCCAAAGGGGACGGGCTGTAAACCCGTTGGCTCTGCCTTCGTAGGTTCGAATCCTACCTCCCCCACCTCGCGATCCAGGACCTCGCTCGCCGCCCCGGACGTCCCCGGAGGCGGTGAGCAAGCTCGTCCTAATCCGCCGGGAAGGCAGGCAGTTCGAGCTCGAACCGGGCCCCCCGCGGGTGGGCGTCCCGGTAGCTCAGCTCGGCGCCGTGCGCCTGCGCGAGGGACTGGGCAATCGAGAGACCGAGCCCGGCGCCGGTCACGGCTCCGCTCGGCTCCGCTCGCGTGAAGCGCTCGAAGAGCCGCGGCACGAACTCGGGCGGCACGCCCTGCCCTCGGTCTTCGACCGAGACGCGCACGCCGCCGGCTTCGCCCTCAATTGCCTCGACCGTCACCGGCGGCTCGCCGTAACGGAACGCGTTCGCGAGGAGGTTCGAGACGATGCGGTCGAAAGCACTCGGATCCGCTCGCGCGACGAGGCCTTCCTCGGCATCGATCGTGATGTCCCGCCCGTACTCGGGAAAGAGCTCGTCGACGAGGCGGTACAGGCGGGTCGCCACTCCGATCCGCTCCGGGTGGATCCTGATCGAGCCCGCGTCCAGCCGGGAGAGGTCGAGCAGCTCCTCGACGAGGATGCGCAGGCGGTCGCTCTGCTCGAAGAGCAGGTCGCGTAGCGAGCCGCGCTGCTCCTCCGCAAGCTGGTGCTCGCGCTCGTGAAGCGTGGCCGCGGCGCCGTAGATGCTGGCGGCCGGCGTCCGCAGCTCGTGCGAAGCGAGCGCGACGAACTGGCTCTTCAGCTCGTTCAGCCGCCGGAGCTCGCGCTGCTCGAGCGCCTTCTCGAGGAAGACGGCGGTGATCGCCGTGAAGACCTCGAGGATGCGGAGCGCTTCCTCTCCGAACTCGAAGAGGCGACCGCCGCGGTCGGCGCTCATGAAGCCGAGGCAATGGCCCTCGACGAGGAGGGGCGCCGAGACGACCGAGCTCGGCTCGTAGTCCTCGAGCACCTCCTCGGAGAGCGCCCCCTCGGCGCGGACGTCGCGGACGTAGATCGGCTGGCCGGCCTCCAGCGCCCGCTTCACGAGGGGCTCCTCGTCGATCGGGTAGGCGTAGGGTCGGGCGAAGTGATCGCGGCCGTGAGCCACGAGCGGGGCGATCTCGTTCGTCGCCTCGTGGTAGCGATGCATGACGACTCGATCGAAGCCGAAGCTCCGGGCGAGCGTCGCGCAGATGCGGCCGAGGAGGTCCTCGATCTCGTCGGACCCCTGCGCAACGGCCGCGGCGAGCTCTGACAGCGCACGGAGGTCGGGCGAGACCAGGTCGGATTGCCGCTCGGCGATCTTCGCCATGGATCTGGGCCTCTCGTCGGGCCGGCGTCGGCGGGACCGGGCGAGCGTACCTCAACCCCGCCGGGAAGAAAAGGCGGCGAACACCGGAAGGCCCGCCTGTTGCGGGCCTTCCGGCCGGCGTCCGTGAGGGCGGGTCAGGACTTCTTCGCGGTCGCCTTGCCGCCCTTGCGGCCGGCTGCCTTCTTCTGCGCCGTCGTCCCGCCCTGCTTCGAGCTCGACTGCGAGCTCGAAGAGCCTGACTTCTTGCCTCCTCGGCTCGAGGCGCCCGGCGAGTTGGCGATCCTCGCCGCGCGCTCCTTCGACATGCCCTTCTCCTTCAGCTTCTCGTACTGCTTCTCGTTCTTGACGCCGGGTCGCTTGTTCGGCACGTCCTCCCTCCTAGGGCTTCGAGATCTGCTCGACGACCTCGCCGGTCTGCACCTCGCGCGCGTGGCGGGCGACATCGGCCTGCGCGAGGATGCCGACGAGCCGTTCGTCCTCGACCACGGGGAGCCGCCGCACCTGGTGCTTGGCGAGCAGCTCAAGCGCCTGGTCGAGGCTGTCGTCGGGAGAGAGCGTCACGAGGTCGCTCGAGGCCACCTCTCCGACGGTCGTACTCTCCGGGTCGCGCCCTTCGGCGATGACGCGCACGACGAGGTCGCGGTCCGTGACGACGCCGACGAGCCTGCCGCCCTCCACGATCGGGATCGGGCCGACGTTCTCGCGCGCCATCACCTTCGCGGCCTCGGCCACGGAGGCGCCGCGCTCGCAGCTCGAGGGGTTCTCCGTCATGAGGTCTCTGATCTGGGCCACCTGTATCCCTCCTTGGTCGCTCGTGCTCGTTGCTACCCGCCCGCGCGGGCCGGAAACCGGGCTCCGAGATCTATGGCTCGGTGTGGACGACGACCTCGACGATCTCCGGGTGCACACGCCGGATGCGCTCCTCGATGCGGCTCGCGCTCTCGTGAGCGTCTGCGAGCTCGCGCTCCGCCTCCATGCCGAGGGTGAGGAAGGCGACCAGGCCCGCCGCGGTGTCGAGGAAGCGGAGCTCGCGCGGCTCGGCGCCGGTCGTCTCGCGGACGATGCGGCGAACGCTCTCCGACTCGGCCGCGGTCGCCCCGTGCGGCACCGGGCGCCCGGGAGCGGGCTCGGCCAGCGGCTCGAGGTGTGTCTGCACAGAGTCCACGCCGGCGACCGCGCCGAGGATCTCGCGCTCCACCTCGGAGGCGACGTCGTGGGCCTCGGCGAGCGAGAGCGACCCGGGGAGCTTGAGGTGGAGCGAGACCTCCGTGCGCAGGCCGACCTCGAGCACGACGATGTTGTGGATTTCATGCACGCCCCGGACGCGGAGCGCGGCGGCGTGAGCGCGCTCGCGCAGGGCCTCCCCCGCCTCCTCCGGCTCCACGTGCACGACCACGTCGGTCCCCGGAACCGCCGCCTCGACGGCGTCCTCCACCGCGCTCGCCGCAGCGTGCCCCTGCTCGACCGCGGCGGCCGGGGGGACTCCGATGACGATGTCGGCGAAGTGGCGGCCGGCGGCACGCCGCATGCGCAGGCGCCGGAGCTGGACGCGCGGGTCGAGCGCCTCGATCGCGCTCCGGGCCGCCTCCACCTCGCGCGCAGGCGCTCGATCCATGAGGACGTCAACGTTCTGCCCCATGAGCCGGCCGGCGGCCGCGAGGACGAGCACGCCGACGAAGAGCGCGGCAGCTGCGTCGCCCTCCGGGTGGCCGGCGCGGGCTGCGAGGAGGCCGACAAGGACGGCGGTCGAACCGGCGAGGTCGCTCGCGAAGTGGAGCGCGCTCGCCCCGAAGGCAGCGCTCGAGTAGCGGCGGGCGGCGCGGAAGGAGACGGTCGCGCGGCTCGCGTCGATGACGATGACGATGACGATGACGACGAATGCGTACCACACCGCGTCCACCTCGCCCGGCCCGCCGGCGAGCCGCCGGATCGCCGTCGCCGCTACCGCGAGCGAGAGCACGACGAGGATGGACGCCTCCGCGAGCGCCGCCAGGTGCTCCGCCTTGCCGTGGCCGTACGGATGGCCGCGGTCGGCCGGCCGCACGGCGACGCCCACGGCGAAGAACGTGAGGAGCGCCGCCACGAGGTCTGTCCCCGAGTGGGCCGCCTCGGAGAGAAGACCCAGGCTGCCGGTGGCGAGGCCGGTCGTCAACTTGACCGCGATGAGGACGAGCGCCGCCACGACGGAGACGAGAGCGATGCGCCGCTGCGGGGTCACGGCGAAAGGCTAACCTTGCTCCGATGCCCCAGCCCCCCTCCGGACACGGCGAGAGCTACGAGGTCGTCTGCCCGCACTGCGGCAAGAGCTTCGAGAGCGAGCTCCTGAGCGGTAGCTCGGAGCGGCACCAGGGCTTCAAGTGTCCCCACTGCCGGCTGTTCGTCGCCTACGAGCGAGCAGACGACCAGGATCTGGTCGAGCCGTCTTCCCGTCCCTGACCGGCGCGGCTCCGCCTGAGGTCGCCCGGCGTCCAGCCTGGAGACGCCGTGGACGAAGCGCGACGCTTCCGAGACGGGGTCTGACCCCTTCACACGACGAGACCCCCTGCGTAGGCGCCATCGCGCCGCTCAGGACCCGGAGGCTGTGGAGGATTCGTGACGCTCGTGGGACGGGGTCTGACCCCTTGTCCACACGTGTGGCTCACGGATCGGGGCGGCCGAAACGCGAGCCCTGCGCCGGGGTGGGAAGACGTCTTCGCGTGGGCAGAGATGGAGCCGGGGAGGCCCCTCCTCAGACGCAGTCCTTCAGTCCTTGCGCCTCCGGGAGGCTCTCGAGCTTCTTCAGCGTGTTGTTCTCGATCTGACGGATCCGCTCCCGCGTGACGCCGAAGGCCCGCCCGACCTCCTCGAGCGTCCGCGGCTGCTCGCCCTTGAGGCCGAAACGGAGCTCGATCACCTTGCGCTCGCGCTCGGGAAGCGACTCGAGGGCCCGGTCGATGTCCTCGCGCCTCAGGTTAAGGGAGGCCGAGTCGAAGGGCGACTCCGCCTGGTCGTCCTTGACGAAGTCTCCGAGCTCGGACTCCTCCTCCTCGCCGATGGGCTTCTCGAGCGACACCGGGAGCTGCGCCATGCGCAAGATCTCCCGGACCTCCTCGGTGGTCATCTCGAGCTCGGTGGCGATCTCGTCGGGCCGCGGCTCGCGGCCGAGGCGCTGGACGAGCTGGCGCTCGATGTGCACGACCTTGTTCAGCTTCTCCACCATGTGCACGGGGATGCGGATCGTGCGCGCCTTGTCCGCGATCGCCCGCGTGACGGCCTGGCGGATCCACCACGTGGCATAGGTGGAGAACTTGTAGCCCTTGCGGTAGTCGAACTTCTCCACCGCCCGGATCAGGCCGAGCGAGCCCTCCTGGATCAGGTCGAGGAAGGAAAGGCCGCGGCCGAGGTAGGCCTTGGCGATCGAGACGACGAGGCGCAGGTTTGCCTCGATCATCTCCGTCTTCGCCGCCATGTCGCCGCGCTCGATCCGCTTGGCGAGGGTCACTTCCTGGTCGGCCGTCAGCAGCGGCACCTTGCCGATCTCGCGCAGATAGAGGCGGAGCGAGTCGAGCGAGGGCTCGACGGTCAGGTCGAGCTTCGGCCCCTTCTCCTCCTCGGCGAGCGCGGGTTGCTCGTGCGGCGGCGCCTTGTGCTCGATGCCCTCTACCAGCTCGATCCCGTGGTCGATCAGGTACGTGTAGAAGTCTTCGACTTGCTCCTTGGTGAGGTCGACCTCCTCGAGGCCCGTGACGATCTCGTCGTAGGTGAGGAACCCCTTCTCCTGTCCGTCCGAGACGAGCTTCTGGAGTTCCTCGACGTCGGGCAGGGAGATGTCGACCGTGAGCATAGACCTCGCCTTTCTCGTTACCGGTGCAACGACATTGCGGGTGGAACGAAAAGAGCCGGCGAGATCAGCCGCTCTCCCGGCTCACAGGCACATCCGGCCGCTGATTCTACAACTGATCCAGAAAAGGGGAAGGACGGATTTTCCCCACCTCTTCACCCCGGCTGTTCCGCACTCGCGTCTCCGCCAGCGCCGGCAGGCCGAGGATCTCCCCGGCAGCCGGCAGCGTCGCACGAGCAGCTCCGTCCTCGACCTTGAGCGCATAGCCCGTCCCGTCCGGGAGCCCGACGCACAGCAGGCCCTCGGCGCCACCCTTGGCGACGGCGCCGGGCAGGCCCTGCATGACCTCGGTCGCCGCCCACCCCCGCCCTTCGACCAACTGTGGGTGAGCCGTCATGGCAGTGACGACCCTGCCGGCGCCCCGGAGCTCACCTCGAACGAGGCGGGAGAACATGCGCGCCATCCCCTCGAGCGGCAGTCCGAAGGTGACGAATCCGCAGCCGTCCGTCGCCGTCGCCATCTCCACGACGGGATGCTCGGCCGCCTCGGCGACGATCTCGAGAACCTCGCGCTGGAACGGATGGTCGAGCAGGCGGTAGCCGGAGCACGGCCAGCCGCGCGCGGCGCAGACGGCGAGCGCGCCGGCGTGCTTCCCGGAGCAGTTGTGGCGCAGGCGGCTGCCTCCCTCCGGCCCGCATTCCAGATCGTCCTCGCTCGACCCGGAGCGGGCGAGGAGGGCTCGGACGGCCTTCAGCTGCTCGTCGCTCGCGCCGTGCGAGGCGCAGGCGATCGCCAGCTCCTCCGTCGGCAGGTCGAGCTCCGCTGCGGGGAGGGCCTGGAACGGCTTCGCGGCGGAGCGCATGAAGGTGACGAGGCCAAGGGTCGCCCCAGGCTCCGGCGCGCACGCCGCCACGGACCGCGACCGCGTGCACGCGGTGGCTCGACTCCAGGAGGGCTCCCCGCTCCACCGATACCCTGATCGGGTCCACGAGGAGGAACTATTCCCGAGTTTCCCGAGGTCGAGGCGTACCGGCGTACGCTCGACGACGCGGTCGGCGCCTTTCCGGTCGGGCGCGCGGGCCCTGCCCACGTCGCCACGCTGAAGACGTACGACCCGCCCCTCGCGGCGCTCGAGGGCCGGCGGCTCGCGGGCGCGCGCCGGCGCGGCAAGCATCTGCTCTTCCCGACCGAGGACGACGACCTCCTGCTACACGTCCACCTCATGAGCGCGGGCAGGATCCGCTACCTCGAGGCCGGTGAGAAGGGGCCCAAGACGCCCGCCTTCCGGCTCGTCTTCGAGGGCGGCGGGCAGCTCGTGCTGACCGAGGCGGGCGCGAAGAAGCGCGCGCGGGTCGGCCTCTACCGGCCCGAGGCGATCGAGGCGGAGCTCGCCCACCTCGGGCCCGAGGCGAGCGAGATCGACCCCGAGCGACTCGTGGAGATCCTGCGCGGCGACTCGCGTCGCCTCCATCCCTTCCTGCGCGACCAGCGCCTGCTCGCAGGCATCGGCCGCGCCTGGTCGAACGAGATCCTGCACCGGGCGAGGCTCTCGCCGTACGCGCTCAGCACGGACCTGGAGAACGAGGAGGTCAAGCGCCTGGCGGAGACGATTCGCGACACGCTCGCCGGAGGCCTGGAGCTCCGCCTACGCGGAGCCGGGGACAAGAAGGCGTACCGGATCCACAACCGCCTCGGCGAGCCCTGCCCCGTGTGCGGGACGGCGGTCGAGCGCGTCGACTTCGAGGAGCACACGATCTACTACTGCCCCCGGTGCCAGACGGGCGGTCGCGTCCTCAAGGACCGGCGCCTGTCACGACTCCTGCGCTAGGCGGTAACCGCACCGCCGGACTGCGTCGCATCCGGAGGGATCAGGCTGCGACGGGTAGACGCGCGACGACGTCGACCAGCGCCCGGACGACCGCCGGGTCGAACTGCGTTCCCGCGCAGCGCTCCATCTCGGCCAGCGCCTCGTGCACGGGCCGTGCCTTCCGGTACGGGCGGTCGGTGGTCATCGCGTTGTAAGCGTCGCAGGCGCAGACGATGCGGGCCACGAGCGGAATCTCCTCGGCGGCAAGCCGGTCCGGATACCCGCCGCCGTCCCAGCGCTCGTGGCAGGAGCGAACCAGATGCCCGACCTCGCCGAGCACGCCGCCGACCCGTTCCAGCATCCGCTCGCCCTCGATCGTGTGCGTCTTCACGACTGCAAATTCCTCGTCGGTGAGCGCGCCCGGCTTGTTGATGATCTCGCCGGGGATGCGGATCTTGCCGACGTCGTGCAGGAGCGCGGTCAGCTCCGCGTCCCGGCGGCCGCGGCCCTCAAGGCCGAGGCGCTCGGTAACCCCGAGAACGAGCTCCACGACGTCCCGGCTGTGGCTTCCCGTGTAGGCGTCGTCCGCCTCGATCACGTCGCCGAGGAGAAAGGCCGTGCCACGGTATGCGTGGCCCAACTCGAGCGCGTAGTCGATGCGCCTGCGCCGCTCCCGCGCGAAGAACGCCATCAGCCCGACAAGCGGCGTGACCAGCGCGAGCGAGTACGGCCGCTCGTAGGCGGCCATGGCGAGGAGCAGCCCCGCGGGCGCGAGTGCGAGATCGACGAGATAGGCGGGCGCGGCGAGCCGGAGCTGCTCGGCGAGCGGCATCCCGAAGACGAGGCGTGCGCGGGCGCCGCAGGCGGCGGAGTCGAACGCGACTTGCGCCACGAAGGCGAGGAGGAAGATCGGCAAATGACGCCAGCCGGGATTCGGCTCGCCGGCGAGCACGAAGACGACGGCGGGACCGACTGCGTGCCAGGAGCTGACCACGTGAACGAGCGCGCGCCCGAAGTGAGCGCGGCCCGATGCGTAGTCGCTCGCCCGTCCGACCAGCAGGGCGACCATGACGCAGAGAGGCACGAGGCCCGCGGGCAAGACGAAGAGCATCGGGACGAAGACGAGCTGCGTGGGGACAGCCGATCCGTTCCCGACCTCGAACTCCACGCGAGAGGCAAGGGCGTAGACGCCGAGGGCGAGCCCGACGACGAGCGGCGAGACCGAGCGCCCGCTCGGCGCGAGCATGGCAAGCGGCACCGCAACCGCAAGAAACGTGGCCGCGCCGACGAGGCTCGTCCACGTGTCGCGCCCGCCGAGCCGCTGCGCGAGCCGGGCACGGCCTTCCTCGACGAGGACGTCTGCCTCCGGATCGAGATCGAGGGTCGTAGGCGTAGCCGCAGTCACGTAACGGATCTTGTCGGCGCCGCGGGGGCGCAGAATCACTCGTACGGGTGATCCGCCGGCGCCGACTCACCCGGGCGAGGGATGGCGTCCTCCCCGTTTCCGACGAACACTCAGTTCCTAAGCGGCCAGGGAGGAATTGCGGCAATGCGGAACTTCAAGCGTGCAGTAGCGATCATCGGCGTGTCCGTGGCGGCCCTCGTGGGCCCGGCGACCGCCGGAGCGGGGACGTTCAGCGACTCCGCGGCGAGCTGCGACAGCCACACGATGTCGCAGCCGTTCCTCCGTTGGCTGGACCCCTTTCGCTACGTGCTCGCCCCGAAGGGGAGCTTCGAGAAGGGCACGTCGGGTTGGACGCTGAGCGGCGGGGCGAAGGTCGTGAGCGGCAACGAGCCGTGGTATACGAGCGGCCCCGGCACACGCTCGCTCTATCTACCGTCGGGCAGCTCGGCGACGACACCCCCGATGTGCGTCAAGCTCCTCTACCCGACGATCCGCTACTTCGCCCAGAACAAGGGCACCATCCTGCTTTCCAGCCTCGCGGTCGAGGTGCGCTTCGAGAGTCCGCTGACCGGCAAGGTCGTGTCGGCTCCGATCGGCGTCCACACCGGCGGCTCGCGCTGGCACCCGTCGCTTCCCTCGATCGTCCTGCTCAATCTCCTCTCGCCGGTCCTCGGCGAGGAGGGTGAGCTCGCGATCGCCTTCCGCTTCCGCCCTGTCGGGCTCGGCGCTAAATGGCAGATCGACGACATCTATGTCGATCCGTTCATCCAGCGCTAGGCAGCCGGCAGCCGGATCAGCAGCCGCTCGTCCTTCGCCTCGAGGGAGCCCCCGAGCGCGCGGATGAGGACGCCGGCGGCGGCCGCGCCGAGCTCGCGCAGCTCCTCGCCGAGGACCACCGGCACGGCGGAGCGGCTGAGCGGTGAGATCTCCAGGTCCGTCCCGCTCACGACGAGGGCGACCGAGTCATGGCCGCCGTGCCGTGCCGCCGCCCGGGCCAGCTGCACGAGGGCGCGGCGCGTCGGCTTCGGCTCCACGCGTACAGCGCTTCCCGCGCCGGAGACGAGCACGCGATCCTCGCCGAGCTCCGCTGCCGCCTCCCGCGCCAGCGCGAGGGAGTCGACATCCGCGAGTGCCGGCTCGTAGCGGCCGGACTCGATGCGCGTCACCAGGGAGAGCTGGTCGAGGAGCTCGCCGAGCTGGTCGGAGGCAGCGTCGATCATCTCGACGTACCGCGACGCCGGGGCCTCGAGCTCGAGCCGGCCGAGGGTGCGGGAAAAGCCGTACACCGTCGCGAGCGGAGTCCGAAGGTCGTGGCAGGCGATGGAAACGAGCTCGGGAAAGCGGTTCTCGGAGGTCATCGGGAGGCTGGTAGCGTTCCCCGCATGGAGGGCAGAGTAGCCGCGACACCCGATCTCCAGGCGGCGGCGCCGGAGGTACGCATCGGTCTCTCGCGCGCGGGCGTGACCGGCGTGCAGAAGGCGGTGCGGATGCAGCACGGCGGCCAGGACGCGCTCGTCTCGGCCGAGATCGAGTGCTTCGTCGATCTCGACCCGGCCCAGAAGGGCGTCCACATGTCGCGCTTCCCGGAGCTCTTCGAGGAGGCGATCGACGAGCTCGTGATCGGCGGCAAGCTGCTCGTCGAGCGGCTGGCCGAGCACATCGCCCGTCACATCGTCGAGCGCCAGAGCGCCCTCCGCGCCGAGGTGAAGATCGCCGCGCGCTACCCCATCGAGCGCTCGACGCCGGTGACCGCCCTGCGAACGCAGGAGCTCGTCACCCTCGTCGGCATCGCGGCCGCCTCCCCCTCGAGCTCCCGGCGCGTGGTCGGCGTCGAGGCGACCGGCATCAACGCGTGCCCCTGCGCCCAGGGTCTCGTTCGCGACCAGGCGGCCGAGCGCCTCGGCGAGGCCGGCTTCGCGGACGCCGACGTCGAGCGCATCCTGGAGCTCGTCCCGCTCGCCACCCACAACCAGCGCGGGCGCGGGACGCTCCTCCTCGGCACGGAGCTCCGTCTGGACGCCGAGGACCTCGTCGAACTCGTCGAGCGCTCCATGAGCTCGCCCATCTACGAGCTTCTCAAGCGCCCGGACGAGCTCTTCGTAGTCGAGCACGCCCACCTCGCGCCGCGCTTCGTCGAGGACTCTGTCCGCTTGATGGTGCGAAGCGCGCTCGAGACCTGCGGCGGGCTCGACGACGGCGACTTCCTCCTCGCCCGGCAGCTCAACTTCGAGACGATCCACAACCACGACGTCCTCGCGGAGCGCTTCGGCACCGTGGGCGAGCTCCGCACCGAGCTCGCGGGCGGCGAGCACTCCGCGCGCCACACCGAGCTCGGAGACTGGCTCAGAGCCGTCTAGCGAAGCTCCGCGAGACGCCTTCCCGTGCGGGCCGCGGCTGCCGCGGGCTCAGACGCGCTTCGAGTGCAGAGGAGCACCGGACGGCCCCAGGGGGGCCGGCCGCCGGCGGCGGAGCGCGATGCGATGCTCCTCTCCGGCGAGGAGCCGCGCGATGTTCGTCCGGTGGAGGAGGACGATCGCCACGGCCGCGCCGATCGTGAAGGCGAGCACCGGCCAGGAGGCGCCGAAGAGCACCGCGAAGGCAGGCAATGCGAGCGCCCCTGCGAGCGAGGCAACGGAGGCGTAGCGGGTCGCGAGGAAGACGGCGATCCAGGTTCCCGCAGCCGCGAGGGCCGGAAAGAGGGCGACCGCGAGCGCGACCCCGCCCGTGGTGGCGACGGTCTTGCCGCCGCGCGCGAAGCCCATGAAGAGGGGGCGCCAGTGCCCGACCATCGCGGCGACGCCCGCGAGCACGCCGATCAGGTCGTGACCGAGCCAGCGCCCGAGGAGCGCCGCCGCCGCGCCCTTGGCGATGTCGAGGAGGGCGACGGCCAGACCAAGCTTGAAGCCGAGCGTCCGCCAGACGTTCGTCGCGCCCGCGTTGCCGCTCCCCAGCGCGCGGATGTCGACGCCGACGAGCAGTCGCGGCAGCCAGTAGCCCCACGGCAGGCTACCGAGGACGTAGCCGAGCGCGATGAGGAGAAGGTGCGTCAGCGCTCGATCTGGTACTTCGAGACCCACTCGTTCACGACGCCCCAGTCGAGGTTGCCGAAGAAGGCGTCGATGTACGAGGCCCGGTCGGTGCGGTAGTCGAGGAAGTACGCGTGCTCGTAGACGTCGAGGGCGACCAGCGGCGTCGCGTTCCAGATCGGGAACGTGTTCTGGGCGTCCCCGATGTAGTTGAAGAGGCGCTGCTCGTCCCAGTCGTAGGCCGTCCAGGCCCACCCGCGGCCGCCCATTCCCGTCGCTCTCAGGTCGGCGCGCCACGCGTCGACACTGCCGAAGTCGCGCTCGATCAGGTTTCCGATCGCTCCGTCGGGCGAGCCTCCGCCGCCGCCCAGGTGCTCGAAATAGATCTCGTGATTCTTGACGCCGCCGATCGCGAAGGTCAGGTCGATCTTGAGCGAGCGGACGTCGGAGTAGACCTGGTTCGCGGAGCCGAGGTCCACCTCGCCCAGCTTCGTGAGGATCTCGTTCCGCTTCGCGACGTAGCCCTCGTAGAGCTTGTAGTGCGCCTCGACGGAGGCGCGGGAGATGCCGTCCATCTCGAGGAGCGCGGGCTTGAGCTCGCGCGCCGCGATCTCCTCGTGGTTGAAAGCCAGGGTCGCCATGCTCACCTTTCCCCGTTCTCGACTGTGCGGCGGGCAGCTTATCGTTCCCACCATGGATTCTTCCTACGCCGCCCTCGTCACCGGCGGCACCGGCCGCCTCGGCCGCGCCGTCGCTGCGCGGCTCGAGCGCGAGGGCTTCCGCGTCAAGGCGGCCGGCCGCGCCGACGGCGACCTTCGGGACGCCTCGGCCAGCCCGGCCCTAGTCGAGCGGGCCGCGGGGGAGCTCGGCGGGCTCGACCTCGTCGTGCACGCGGCCGCCGAGGGCTTCGTGCCGCGGCCCGTAGCCGAGGTGAGCGAGGAGGACTGGGACGCGGCCTTCGGGGCGACCGCGAAAGGGAGCTTCTTCGTCGCCCAGGCGGCTGCGCCGCACCTGCGGGACTCCGAGCTCGGTCTCCTCGTCCTCGTCGAGGACGTCGCCGCCTACCAGCCGTGGCCCTCCTTCGCGCCCCACTGCTCTGCGAAGGCGGCGCAGGCGATGCTGACGCGGGTGCTCGCGCGCGCCTTCGCACCCGACGTGCGCGTCTGCGGGATCGCGCCGGGACCCGTCGCCGTGGCGCCGGAGCAGGAGGAGCGGCGCGCGGCCGAGACGCTGCTCGGGCGCGTGGGCTCGCCCGAGGACGTCGCCGAGGCGGTTCTCTATCTCACGCGCGCGACGTTCGTCACCGGCACCTCCCTCGTCGTCGACGGCGGCCGCCTGCTCCAGCCGACGCGCAATCCGCTTCGGGGTTGAGTTTCGTATCGCGCAGCGGTATGTCTCTGGCGGCATTGGCGACGGCTGAGACCGACGCACGGCTCATCGAGCGCGTCGCCGGAGGAGATCCGGACGCGTTCACGGAGCTCTACCGGCGCTTCGCGCGCCCCGTGCTCGCCATGGCCGTCCGCCAGCTCGGCGACGCCGGCCGCGCGGAAGAGGCCGCCCAGGAGACCTTCGCGGCCGTCTGGCGCTCCGCCCGGAGCTTCCGCCCCGAGCGCGGATCCGGCTCGGCCTGGCTCTACGCCGTTGCTCGCCACGCCATCATCGACCGCGCGCGCCAGCGGCGAGAGCCCGTGGTCGAGGTACCCGAGGAGGCGTCCGCCGAAGCGGGCCCGGACGAGCGGGCCGAGCTCTCCTGGCTCACCTGGCGCGTCCACTCAGCCCTCGAGCAGCTCCCCGAGCGCGAGCGGATCGTCCTCGAGCTCGCCTACTGGAGCGGCCTCTCCCAGGCTGAGATCGCGAGCTACCTGGACGTGCCGCTCGGGACCGTGAAGACGCGAACCCGCACGGGGCTCGCCAGGCTCGCGACGCTCCTCGACGAGGTGCGAGTGTGAGAGAGCCTCCAGACCTCCGCGACCTCGTCGGCGAGGATCTCCCGCCGGACGAGCTCGAGCGCCTCCGCCGAGCGGACGCGCTGCTCCGCGCCGTGCCTGCGCCGCCGGCCGAGGTGCCCAACTCGCTCACGCAGTCGGTCTCCCGACTTGCCGAGAGACCGGCCGCGACGCAGTCACGGCGGCGCCTCGCGCTCGCCTTCGCGCTGGCCGCCGTACTCGCGGCCGCCTCCTTCGGGCTCGGGCGCTGGACGAACGGCGACGACTTCGAGACGCGCTTCACCGTCGCCATGCAGCCGACCGAGAACGCGCACGACGCCGCCGCCGTCATCCGTGTCGGTGAGCGCGACGAAGCGGGCAACTGGGAGCTCGAGCTCGACGTCTCCGGTCTCCCGGAGCTTCCACCGGGCGAGTACTACGACCTCTGGCTCGCGAAAGACGGGGAGTACGCCGCCACCTGCGGGATCTTCTCCGTCGCCGGCGGGGAGACGACGGTGCAGATGAACGTCTCCTACCGGCTCGCCGACTACGACGCGTGGGTGATCACGAGGCGGCAGGCCGACGGCGACCCGCCCTGGCTGCTGCAGGCGCCCGTCGCCTGACCGTTCTCAGGGCGCGACGCGGCCCGAGGCGACGAACGCCTCGTGTGTGATCGGCATTTCCTCGGCGAGGAACTGCTCGCACGCCTCGGCGTAGTGGCGGATCTCGCGCTGCGCCGTCTCGGCCGCCCGCAGGGAGACGAAGTTCATGAGCGCCCGCGCGTTGACAGTCCAGTAGAACTCGGTGTAGGCGCCCACCGGCATGACGGCGCGGGCGAGCTCGCGCGCGACGCCGAGCTCGACGAGACGTTCGTACGCAGCGAAGGCCTCGGCGTAAACGGCCCGCAGCGTCTCGCGAGTGGTCTCGGCCACGTCGGCCGCGACGGGCTCGAACGAGTACGCCCCCGGCTTCCCGACCTGCGAGCGCACGTCCTCCGCTGCCGGGACGTAGAACTCGTCGGTCGCGCGCGCGTATCTCATGGAGAACTCGTTGAAGGAGGAGATACGGTGTCTGAACCATTCGCGGGCGACGAAGATCGGCGCCCGGACGTGGAAGCGGAAGGCGTTGTGCTCGAACGGAGTCCCGTGCCGATCGCGCATGAGGAACCGAATCAGGCCTTCGTCCGACTCGTCCATCACCTCCTTGCGGCGGGCGAAGCTGACGCGGGCGGCGTTCACGACGGAGAGGTCGCTCGCCAGCGCGCCGTCCAGCCGGACGAAGCCGTGGTCGAGGACGCCGATGCTCCTTCCAGGCACGACCTGCTCCGCCACGCTCACCGGCCCGAGTCTAACGGCCGGGCCGGAGGCCTCCCGCTGCGTCCAGTAGAGTGAGCCGTAGGACATGAGACGAGCGTGGGGTTGCGGATGAGAGCGCTCGGGGGAGCTCTCCTGGTCCTCGCGGCCCTGGCCGCGTGGGCGGCGCCGGCGTCGGCCGAGCGGCCGTTGCCCGCGCTCGCCCCGGCGGAGAACGACGCTCTGACGCGCGCGCTGGCGGACGGGAGCCTGACGGAGGCCGAGTACGCGCTCGAGCGCGCCCGCTCGCTCTTCCGCCTCGGCAGCGTGCGCCGGGAGTTCGGCGAGGTCGCGCGCCCGCGAGGCCGCGACGCCACGCTCGTGCTCCGGGATCTCGCGCTCCGGGCGCGGGAGCTCTCGGGTGAAGAGCGCGCGCAGGCCGAGCGCCTGCTGGCTCGCCCGACCGACGGCGACGGCCCCCGCGGGGATCCGCAGGGCTTCGGCTACCGCTTTCCCGACGAGGCGACGTCCGTCTGCGGCGCCGACATGTGCTTCCACTGGGTCGAGAGAACCTCCGACAAGCCTCCCGGATCCGACAACAATCCGGCCACCGTCCCGGCGCAGGTGACGCTCACGAAGAGCGTGTTCGAGCACGTGTGGGCGGCCGAGATCGGCCTGGGGTACAGAGAGCCGCTCTCGGACGCGAACGAGCCCGAGAACGGCGGAAACGGGAAGCTCGACGTCTATCTGGTCGACGTCGGGGCTCAGCGCATCTTCGGCTACTGCGCGACGGACGACTTCGGGACGGTCGAGTTTGCGCTACCCGTCTACTGCGTCGTGGACAACGACTTCGTCGAGCTGGCAGCGGGGACGGGCAAGGACCCGGACGATCTGCTTCGCGTCACGGCCGCGCACGAGTTCTTCCACGCCGTGCAGGCGGCCTACGACTTCTTCGAGGACCCCTGGCTGCTCGAGGGGACGGCGACCAACATGGAGGAGACCGTCTACCCCCGCGTCGACGACAACGTCACCTTTCTCTCCTACAGCCCCCTCACCAAGCCGGCGTCGCCGCTCGACCGCGGGGGCTTCGGAAACTCCGAGTACGGCTCCTGGATCTTCTGGAGGTATCTCGAGGAGAAGGTCTACAACGGCAACCCGGCCGTGATCCGGCGGGTCTGGGAGCGCGCGGCGGCCGCGTCCCCGACCGATCCCGACGACTACTCGCTCCACGCGCTCTCCAGGGTCCTCCGCGCCGGCGGACGCGACCTTGCCGAGGAGTTCTCCCGCTTCGGCGTGGCGAACCGGCGCCGCGCGTATGCAGACGGCTCGCTCTATCCTCGGACGCCGACGCACGGCATATTTCGGATTGGCTCCCAGCGAAGGAGCACCGGCTGGATCTCTCGCCGCCTCGACCACCTTACCGCGCGCTACTTCTCGTTCCGGCCGGGCCGCAATGTGCCCGGGTCGGCGAAGCTGAAGGTCAAGGTCGATGTCCATCCTCGCGGCGGACGAGCGCGCCTCATAGTCCGCTACAAGAACGGCTCGGTGCGGGTGCGGGGCTACGAGCACACGGCGTCCGTCCTCGGTAGCCGGCAAGTCGACTTCGGCCGCGGAGTCGTTCGCCGCGTCGACCTCGTGCTCACGAACGGCAGCTCCCGCACGCGCTGCTGGCGCGACCTCGGGAGCCCGCCCTTCTATTCCTGCTTCGGCGTGCCGAAGGACGACCGCCGGAGCTACTCGTTTCGGGCCAAGCTTCGGCGCTGATCTCGCTCAGATAGCCGCCGCCTCCTTCTCGCGGGCGGCGACAGTGCTGCGCGGCCCGGCCGTGGCGAGCCCGACGCCCGCGAGGATGACGACGATGCCGGCGAGCTGCACGACCGAAGGCGCCTCGTCCAGGAGGACGA
>Ga0299907_10000280_pt1 | contig 23600 bp, 18 predicted proteins | sample RVTome_16_FD_198680 | JGI IMG/M metagenome (GOLD analysis project Ga0299907, IMG submission 198680) | Soil microbial communities from uranium-contaminated site in the Upper Colorado River Basin, Wyoming, United States - RVT152D67 (version 2) ...
GAGCGCGCCGTCCGTGGGGGAGTTCGAAGGCGTCGTGCTCTCGGCGATGCTCGCCGGCTCGATCGCGCCCTTCATCGTGGTCTCGATCGCGAGCCCCGCGTTCGCCAACGAGATCGAGGATCAGACGCTCGCGAACCTGACGCTCTCCCCGCTCCCCCGCTGGCAGATCGTGGTCCCGAAGCTGGTCGGCGCCATCGCGGTGGCCGCGCCGTTCGTGGTGGGGAGCGCGTTCTTCACGAGCTTCCTCGGCTTCAACCACGACGTGACCGCCATCGTCGCCGTCACCGGTTCCGCGTTCGTGGGGCTCCTGATGTACGCCTCGCTGTTCGTGTGGCTGGGGCTCGTCACGAAGCACGCCATCGCCGTCGGCCTCGTGTTCGTCGTCCTCTGGGAGGGGTTCTTTTCGGGGTACGTGTCGGGGGTCCGGTTCCTGAGCGTCCGTCACTACGCGACGGCCCTCATGCACGGGCTCGATCCGCGGCGGTTCATCGACGCGCCGCACGTGGGTCTGGGGGTGGCGGTCGCCGTGGCGGCAGGCGTGTTCGGGCTCTTCCTGTTCCTCTCGGTTCGTCGCCTGCGCCGAATGGACGTGCCGTAACCGGAACGAGCCGGGGCCTCAGCTCACCGGCGATCCGAGAGGATCTCCTCGGTTCCGGGCGGGATCTCCCCTGACGCGCGGGCACCGCGCCTGAACGGGACGGCAGGCCGCTCCAGCAACTCGGCCGCGTCGGCTCCCTCCACCACGCGCAGATGGCGACGTAGGGGCAGATCGGTGAGCACCGTCGTGGTGCGTGCGGCGTTGGGCCAGGCCACGTGTAGCGTGTCGATGCGAACGGCGGGCCCGAGGCCCACCTCCTGTTGCAGGCTCGACGCCCCGAAGCTGCCTCCGGTGGTGACGGTGCGGTGCATCACGCGGCGCTGGCCGTCGGCCATCGTCGCCACGACGCGCAGGCGGGCGCCGATGGCGGCCCGGTTGGCCGTTCGCCCTTCCAGCGTCAAGGTCACCCAGGCGTTGTCGGGCGACGGCGCCGGGTTCTCGAAGAGAGCGTTGGGAAAGACATCGCCCTCCACGGCGCCGCCCATGACGGCGTAGACGTCCTGGTCGCCGTCGCGGTCGAAGTCGGCGAACGCCACGCCGTGCCCTTTCTGGAGGTGCCCGAAGCCGCCGCTGATCGTCACCTCCTCGAACGCTTCGCCATCGCCGACGAACATGCGGTTGGGTACGAGGGAGCGCAGGTCCGGAGCGCCCGTGCCGACATAGAAGTCGAGCCGTCCGTCGTTGTCGAGATCGCCGAAGTTGGATCCCATCGCGAACAGGACCTTGTCGAGCCCGGCCGACTCCGTGACGTCGGCGAAGGTGCCGTCGCCGTTGTTCCTGTAGAGGCGCGACTTCTCGGAGGCGGTGGGCAGCCCCGTGTACTCGCGCGCCACCTCCTCGGCCACCCGGTTCATGTACCGCGCGTCGAAGCTGAGCACCAGCAGGTCGTCCCAGCCGTCGTCGTCGTAGTCGAAGAACCACACGGGAAAGCTGAAGATCGGCTCGGCCACGCCGGCCGCCTCCGCGTCTTCCTCGAACCGCACGGCGCCCCCCTCGCTCCGGTTCATGTAGAGCCGGTTCGGCCCGCCGAGGATCGACACGTAGAGATCGATGCGCCCGTCGTTGTCCACATCGCCCCAGGCGGCGCCCTTGACGAAGGCGTCGACCTCGAGCCCCACCCTTGATGCCATTTCGGTGAACGTGCCGTCGCCGTTGTTCAGATACAGCTCCGACGGATGACGTGGGGCCGCACCCGCCTGGTTCTGCACCGGCATGATCTCCCACTGGCCGTCCTCATTGCCGATGAAGACGTCCACCCAGCCGTCGTTGTCGACGTCGCCCCAGGCCGCGACTTGGGTGGGGTGGTACGAGCCCAGGCCGGCGTCGAACGTGACATCGGTGAAGACGCCACCGTCGTTGCGGAGCAGCGAGTTGGGATGCCGGCCGTAGTCGCCCAGCCAGGCGCCTCGGAGGATGAGCACGTCGGCGTCGCCGTCGTTGTCGTAGTCGGTGTGCACGGCGTTGAGGCCGCTCACGATGCCCGTCAGGCCGGCCGCCTCGGTGCGCTCGACGAAGCCGCCGGCACCGTCGCCGACGAAGAAGCGCACCGGGTCGTTGAGACCGTAGGAGGTGACGAGCAGGTCGAGAAAGCCGTCGCCCGTGAAGTCCTCGGCGCACACACCGCCCGAGAGGCCGTTGACGTCGACGCCCAGGTCCACCGCCACGTTGGGGAAGCGCGGCAGATCGACCCCCGGCTCGGCGTGGAGGCCGTCGATGCGGAGGTTCGCGGGTACCTCGTCCGGGTAGCCGCCGATGGTCATGTAGGCGACGTTGAGCAGCCAGCGCGACGTGAGGTCGCGGGGGTCGCGGTCGAGCAGACGCTCGTACAGCCGGATGGCGGCGCGCGGGCCCTCTTGCGCCCGGTAGATGCCGCTCCCCTGCAAGGGCAGGATGCACATCTCGGCCGAGTGGTGCTCGATGCAGTTCTGCTGCTCGCCGAGCCGCACGTACGCCACGGCCAGCAGGTCGAAGATGGGCCGGTTCCGCGGCCGCATCCTCGACGGCGCGTCACCCAGGGTCCTGATGAGACGGCTCAGCAGGTCGATGGCGGCCTGCGGCTGCCCGGCCTGCAGTAGCTCGTTCGCCAGACGGTACTGGAGCAGGAGCCGTTCCTGGCCCACGGCCTGCCTCATCCGTTCCGCCAGCACGTCGGCACGCCGCGTGTTGAGGTGGAAATACGGCAACGGGTGCGCCACGGCCTCCGTGTAGATCCGCTCCAGCTCCGCCGCCATGCGCACGGCGCCTTCGGACCCCGCCGATTCCGCGCCCGTCCCCTCCCCCTCACCCGCTGCGCACCCCCACGCAACGAGCACCAGCGCCGGCGTCATCCGCCTCCGCCGCAGTCGTCTCCACCAGGGGTCCCGTGTCATACGCGTCCGCATGGATGCAAGGTAGGCCGCCGGGGAGTGCCTCGCGCGGTGCCGGGCCTCGACCCTTCCTCGGACGGCGTCGTGTGTCCGGCTCAGTCGCGGGCCGGATCCTCCACCCACGCCACGGACGCGACATCCAGCTCGTCCCTGAGGACGCCCCAGATCCGGCCGGACGTGAACCGGTAGGGATCGAACCGCTCCGGGAAGCGGACCTCCCGGGTCTCGCCGTCGGGCGCGATCCGAAGCCACGCCGGACCACCGCGCATCCCGCCCGTGCGGCGGCACGTCTTCGAAATCGGGGATTCGGTCGACACGTTTTCAACAGCCCGCTAATGCAATCGCGACGCGAACACGAACGCCGCGACGATCACGGCGACGAGCGCGAACCACATCAGGGTCACGAGATCTTCGGTCCGGAACGCCTTCGGCGAGAGCTGGCGCGAGGGGAGCCTCGACAGCGTGGGCCCCAGCGACCTGAGGATCTCGAGCGCGTACCAGCGATTCGCGGCGTCGGAGCCGAGCCGGGCCGCCCGCGCCGCGTACTCCTCCGCCAGGTCGCCGAGCACGAACTCGCGCTGGTGTGGGGGCAGCGTCAGGGCGCAGAGCCACTCGAGGACATGCGGCGGACTCACGCCGGCCCCGGGTCGGGGACCGAGACCCCCTCCCACATGCGCTCGAGACCGCGCCTCGCCCGCGCCATGGCCTCGACACCGGGCGGGAGCAGCGCGTAGACCCGCTTGCGGCGCCCGCCCCGCTCGGGTGTGGGCCGCGTCATGTCGGCTCGGAGGAGGCCGCGTTCCTCGAGACGCTCGAGCGCCGCGTAGACTGCGGTGATCGACAGGCTCCGCCCGCCGATCTCCTCGATCTCCTTCCGCACCGTGACCCCGTACGCCTCCGCCAGCCGCGCCACGGCCAGGAGAACGAGCAGCTCGGCGTCGTTGATCGCGTCCGGATCTCTCATCGCACCGGTGTCCGGCAATTTCTTTCTATGACAACAATAAATTGTGCTGCGCGGCGCGTTCCTGTCAACCCGGACTCGCTCCTGCCGGCGGTCGGAGTCAACCGCCCGCGTTCAAGGGATCCGCACCCGGGCGCTGCGGACGACGCCCGCCTTGTCGGAGCGCGCGATCACGCGGATGGACGCGTCGTTCCCGGTGGGGCGGACGACCCACGAGACCGTCCGGGACGACTCGGTCACCGCCTCGAGAAACGGGTTCGACCCGGCCAGGTGCGGGATTCGCCGGCGCGCCGGGCCGTGCACGATCTCGGCCCCCTCGGCCACGAGCATGACGGCGGGGGCACGCACGACCTGGCGATCGAGCGTGCCGTCGTCGCGCTCGCGGCCGACGACGCCGCGGTCGGTGATGCTCGTGGGCAGATAGCCCGTGTTCGACACGGTCGCCTCGACCCGGAACGTCCCGTCGCCGAGCGCGGTCACGGTCGGCTCGGAGAGCTCGAGCCGCGGCGCCTGCTCGGCGAGGTAGAGGATCCACGGCATCTGCTGCGTCGTCTCGGCCTCGAGGAACTCGGGGGGCGGGTTCTGTCCCCAGAACCGGGTCCGCCAGCCGCCGATCTCGACGGGGCCCAGATCGGGGTGGTCGTACGGCGCCCAGTCCACGAAGTAGCGGCCGCCCAGCTCCTCGTCATTGAAGCGGTGCTCTTCGGCCGCCGAGATCTCGCCGTCCCCGTCGTAGTCGGTCACCCACGCCTCGGGCCCCGGCACGTACTCGGGGACCCAGCCGATCACGCCGTGGTCCCAGTAGCCCCACGAGATGAGCGTCCCGTAGCGGTGCTCGGTGGGGTGGGTCGAGCTGGGAACCACCGGCCGGCCGGTCGTGCGCGTGTACTCCTCGCCCAGGTGGACGATGAGCGCGAGGTCGATCTCCGGGAAGTCGGACGGCGCCGAGGCGGACGGCAACCGGTAGACGAACCCGCCCGACGTGTGGCCGTGGACGATCCCGGTGATGTTCCGATGCGCGTCGATGAACTCCGCCGCGGCCCGCGTCTCGGGCTCCGAGAGCGGATAGTCCCCGGCGCCGGGCTGCAGGTGCCAGCGCTCCCAGTTGCGGGGGAAGTTCCGGTTCATGTCGATGCCGCCGATCCCGTCCTCGTCGATCGCGCCATCGCCGTCGTCGTCCAGCCCTTCGGTCTCGACCCGGTAGCGGTCGCCGGACCGCGTCCGCTCCTCGTCCCGGATCAGGATGCGGGGATCGTCGGGGTCCGCGACGAACTCGCCCTCGGGATCGGGGACCCGCATCGACGTGATCCACCCGTCCCCGTCCAGGTCGTTGGGCGGGTCGTCGTCCGCCACGCCGTCCTCGTCATCGTCGACGGGCCGGGTCGTCGAGCGCAGCGGCTGATCGTGGAGGAGCACGAGGTCCGAGCCGTCCGGGTTGAACTTGGGCCGGATGTAGAACGCGGTCCGGTCGAGGAGCCGCGTGACGCGCGGGTCGTTCCCGTAGCCGTTCAGGAGATGGCCCACGAGGTAGGTGGCCACCGCCGATCCCGTGAGCTCGGCGGCGTGGATGCCGCCGTCCACGTAGAGCGCCGGCTTCTCCGCCGCCGGGCCGGTCGCCTCGTTGGTGATCTCGATGACCAGAAGCGGCTCCCCGAGGAGGCTCTCGCCGATGCTGTACAGCTCGGTCAGCTCGGGATGCAGCTCGTGGAGCTCCCGCAGGATCTGGTTCGTCTCGGCGGCGGTGTAGAACCGGTTCCAGTCGACCGCGCCGTCCGGCGACACGAGGCTCGCCGCCTGGGCCCGGAGGGCGCCCGGGCGGACGAGCGGCCACGCCGCGAGCGTGACGAGGAGAGCGAGGGAGAGGGAGAATCGCCGCATGGCTCAGACCGCGAGACGCGCCCGCTCGAGCAGGGCCTCGAACCGGGGGTCGGAGCGGAGCGGTCCGCCTCTCGGATCCACCCGCAGATAGCCGATCCACGGGGAGCGCTCCTCGAACGCGCGGTCCAGCCACGTGAACGCGTCATCGCTCTCGCCGAGCGCGGCGTGGATCATGGCGACATGGTACGCGGATACGTGTCGGGTGGCCGACTCCGCCTCCAGTCGGCCAAGGACGTCTCTCGCCTCCCGATCGCGGCCGGCTTTCGCGTAGGCGTGCCCCAGCGAGGCGAGGTAGAGCGCATGCCCGCCCGAGAGCTCGACGGCCTTCTGCGCCTCCGCGATCGCCTCTTCGTGGCGGCCGGTCTGCTCCAGGGCCCAGCCCAGGTGCCAGTGTGCCGGGACGAAACCGGGATCGAGCTCGATGGCCGCGGAATATTCTTCGATCGCCCGTTCGTAGCGGCCCGCGAAGTAATGACGCAGCCCCACCCAGGTGTTGATGATCAGGGAGAGCGGATCCAGCTCCCGGGCGCGCTCGGCCTGCGCCAGCGCCTCCTCGTGTCGCCCCATCGCGGACAGGTAGCCGCCGTACCAGTGATGGGCGATCGCGTACCGCGGGTCGAGCTCGATGGCCCGGAGGTACTCCCGCTCGGCCGCCTCCCAGTCGTAATCGAACTCCAGGTAGATGTGCGCGCGGGAGGCGTGCGCCTCGGCCAGGGACTCGTCGATCTCGAGCGCCCGGGTCACCGCCTGCTTGGCCTTCGGGAAGGTCTCCTCGGGAGCCAGCCTGCTGTACCACCCGCGGAAGATCCACACGTCCGCGATCCCCACGTGGGCCCGCGCGTACGCGGAGTCCAGATCGACGGCCTGCTGGAAGTAGTCGAGCGCGATCTGGATGTCCTCTTCGGTCCGCTTGTTCCAGAAATGCCGCCCTTTGAGATACAGCGTGTACGCGGCGAGGTTGTCGGTCGGCCGGCTCATCAGGGACGCCCGCTCGCCCCGGAGCAGCGTGACGCCCAGGCGGTCGATCACCTCGCTGGCGATGTCGGACTGCACCTGGAAGATGTCCTCGATCACCCGCTCGTATCGCTCGGACCACAGCACGGCACCGTCGGAGACGCGCACGAGCTCCGGGGTGATGCGCACCCGGCCCGAGCTGCCGGCCGCCCAGCGCACGCTGCCGCTCAGGATGTACCTGACACCCAGCTCCCCACCGATCTGATCGATGCTCTTGTCCGTATCCTGATAGCGGAGGGCGCTCAATCGGGAGACGACCCCCAGCCCGCTCACGGCGGCCAGGCGGCTGGTGATCTCGTCGGTCATGCCGGCGGCGAAATACGCGTCTTCGGGAGATCCGAGGTTCTCGAACGGCAGGACGGCGATATTGCGCCCGGCGATCGCCTCCCGGTCGGGTTCCGTGCCGGCGCCGCCAGCGGAGGACGCCCGATGCAGCCACAGGCCGAAGCCCGCCAACACGGCCACCAGGAGTGCGAGCAGGCCCGCCCTCGCCCACGACCCTCGTCCGGCCGAAGATGCACGGGCGGACTCGGGCGTCGGCTCGCCCGCCGCCTGCGTCCGACGAAGGCCTTCGGGGCTCAACTCGAACGCCCACGCCAGGACGAGCGCGATCGGAAAGCCCAGGAGGACGAGCACCGCGACCAGTGTGACGGTCCACTCGGGAAGCGCGAGCCGGGGGAAGAAGAGGTCCGCGACCTCGACCACGGCGAAGGCCGTCGCGCCGTACACGACCGCCACGTGCCAGACACGGCGGCGCTTGAGCTCGGCCAGGAGGGCGCGGAGCCGGGACACGGTCTCTCCGAAGGGTCGGGTGTGGGGGCCGGCGGCGGCTCGTATCAAGATGCGGTCTATCCGCTGACCCAGCAACGAATCCGGACTCCGGGCCGATCGCCCGCCGGTTCCCGAGAGTAGCTTGTGCACGTGGATCGGCCGTCTCCGAAACCGTGACTGACCGCGATTCCCGATGAGCGACTCCGCCGACAAGCCGAAGCACCTGCCGCACGGTCTGACCACGACGGTCCGTATCGTGGAGGAGATCCTCGGGCGGGTGGTCGCCGATGCGGAGGGCGAGCCCCTGTTCGAGGTCGTCGAGCGCGTGCGGCGCGACATGGTGGCCTTCCGGGAGGCCGGGACGGAGGCGGGTCGGGAGGGGGCGCTCGACCGCGCGGCCGACCGGCTCGGCGGTCTGTCCAGCGGAGAAAAGACCGCGCTCGCGCGAGCCTACACGCTCTACCTGCAGCTGGTGAACGTGTGCGAGAACGCCTACCGCACGCACCGGCTCAGGGAGCGCAGGCAGGGACCCGACGGTCGCGGAGCCGTGGCGCCGGAGGGGGAGTCGGCGGCCCGCGCGCGGCTCACGTTCGTCCTCACGGCGCACCCCACCGAGTCGCGCTCGCCGGAGAACATCCGACTCCTTCGCCGCCTGCAGGACCACGTGATCGACTCCCTGGAGCGGGGTCGGCCGGTGAACCGCCGCGAGGTCGAGAACCTGATCCACCTGGCGTGGCGGGTGGGCACGCACCCGTCGGAGAAGCCCTCCGTGGAGGACGAGGCGAATCACCTCTTCTCGCTGTTCACCGATCCGATCCTGACCGAGGTGATCGCGCTCGCCGGGGCCGGCCATCAGGTCCTGTTCCGGACCTGGGTCGGGGGCGACAAGGATGGGCATCCCGGCGTGGGGCCCGTGCAGACGGCGGCGGCGCTCGACCTGGCCCGGGCGCGGCTTCTCGCCTTCGTCGAGGCGGTGCTGCTCCGACCGGTCCGCGAGGACGTCGGGCTGGCAGGCTCGCGAAGCGATGCCTCGGCTCCCGGGGACCTCGGGGAAGCGCCATCGGATCTCGCGGCGGCCCTGACCGACCTCGAGGCCGCCATGTCCGCGCTCGGGACGGTGACCGACGGCGACGGCGGTCGGGTCGAATCCCTCCGGGGCGCCATCGCCGCTTTCCAGGCGGCGTACCGGGAGAGCTTCGGGATCGAGCACCCCGCGATCGACCGGCTGTCGATCCTGCTCGAGATCTTCCCCGCCCTGGTCGTCCCCCTCGAGCTGCGCGAGGAGCGGGGGCGCTTCGCCCCCCACGAGCCGATCGCCGACATGATGCGCCGGCTGGCGGCGATCGCCGCCGGGGGCCGGGTCCACGCGTACGCCCGCGCCGTCGTGGTCAGCATGACGCTCGAGGCGGAGGACCTCCTCGCGGCGGGGCGCCTGGTCGAAGAGGTGTTCGGCGGGCCGGAGCTCCCGGTGATCCCCCTGTTCGAGCTCCCCGAGGTGCTCGAGCGCGCCCCCGCGATCCTGAGGGCGACGTGGGAGGACGAGCCCTTCCGGCGCGCCGTCCGCGAGCGCGGACACCTGGAGGTGATGCTCGGCTACTCCGACACCGCCAAGCGGATGGGCATGCTGGCAAGCCGCGTCGCCATCCACGACGCCATGCGGCGGATCGGCGAATGGGCCGAGTCCGAGGAGGTGACCCCGCTGTTCTTCCACGGGCACGGGGGGAGCGTCGGACGGGGCGGCGGGAGGATCGAGGATCTCGCCGCCACCTGGCCGCCGCAGGCCCGCACGCCGTACAAGTACACGGTGCAGGGAGAGATGGCCGAGCGCACGCTGGCCACCCCCGAGATCCTCCGGAGCCTGGTCGAGAAGGTGGCCGAGGTCCAGGCACACCCACCGCCCTACCGGGGAGTCGGAGAGCTCACGCGGAGCCTGGCGGCCGGCTCGAAGGCGGCGTTCGAGGCGCGGGTCGAGTCGGAGGACTTCCGCCGGCTCCTCGAGCTCGCGACGCCCTATGGCCGGCTTCAGTCGCTGACCATCGGCTCGCGTCCATCGCGACGAGGGAACGGAGGCCTCGCGGAGCTGCGCGCGATCCCGTGGGTGCTGTGCTGGACCCAGACACGGCTCCTCCTCCACGCGTGGCTCGGAGTCGGCCACGCGTGGCGCGAGCGACGAAATGACCCCGACGTGGAGGAGGCGCTCGCGACGGCACGTGAGGGGGATCCGCTGTTCCGCTCCTACGCACGGCTCCTGTCGTTCACGATGGCGAAGACCGAGCCGGCCGTGTGGCGCCGCTACCGGCGCCGACTCGCCGCCGGGATCCCGGAGGGACTGGCCGCGGAGCTCGAGGAGGACTACGAAGCCGCGATGGATCTGGCGTGCCGTGCGGTCGGAGCCGACACGCTGCTTCCCGAGCGCCCGTGGCTCGAGGAGTCCATCCGCTACCGGGCGCCCATGATCCACCCGCTCAACCTGCTCCAGATCGAGCTGCTCGAGCGGCCGGAGTGGAGCGAGGCCGAGGTGCGGCTCTTCCGGGAGACGGTGACCGGGATCGCCGCGGGGATGCTGACCACGGGGTAGCCGCCGGACACGTCGCCAGTGTGGTCCGCGGAGAGGTCAGGCGACGGAGTGCGACTAGCGGTATACGTCCTCGAAGCGCTCGCGCTGCTCGGCGCTCCCCAGCGCCACGAGGGTCGCGCCCCCGGTGAGCGGACGATCGGGCGGAAGCTCGGTGACCATCCGACCGTCCTCCTGGATCGCGATCACGTTGAGCCCCGTATGGGCCCCGATCTCGGCCTCGGCCAGCGTCTTGCCGGCCAGCGCGGGGGGGAGCGGCACGTAGAACACGTCCACGCCCTCGCCCAGCACGATGAGCTCGCGTCCCTGCACGAGCGAGATCACGCTCTGGACGCCGAGCGACGCGTAGCTCAAGACGAAGTCGACCCCGGCGCGGCGAATCGCCTGCACGTTCCGCTCGTGCGTGAGCCGCGTGATGACCCGCGCCTCGGGATTCAGCCGCCGGCAATAGACGGTGAGATAGATGTTCACGGCGTCGTCGTGCGTCGTGAGGAGGACGGAGGGCGCGTCCGCGATGCCGGCCGCGTCGATCACCCGTCGGTCCGCCGCATCCCCGATCACGTAGCGGTCGGTGATGTCCTCGAGCTTCGGGCGCAGATCGGGATTCCGTTCGACCACGCGCACCGGGATCTCCCGGCGGAGGAGGGCGCGAGCGGCCGCGCGTCCGACCTTCCCCCCGCCGATGATCACCACCGGATTGGGGTTCGCGTCGTAGATGACCAGGATCTCGTTGAGCTCCGCGATCTGCCGCGGAGAACCCGTCACGACCGGCACGCTGAGCGGGGTGAGCGTCAGGTCCGCCCGGGCCGGGACGAGCGTCCCGCCCTCCCACACGCCGACGATCGTGACGCCCGTGTGCTCCCGCAGCCGCGTGTCGCGGATCGTCTTGCCCTGGAGCGGGGTGTTGTGGACGGCGAACTCGGCGAGCTCGAGATCGTGGAACCGTCCGATCACGTTGGCCCGCGCCGTCCCGGCACTGACCCGGTTCGCGAGATGCTCGCCCAGCCGCTGCTTGAGCGGGAGCACGTGCGTCGCGCCGCTCAGCTCGAGGATGTCGATCGAATCCTCGAGCTCGGCGACGGCGGCGATGGGCACCGACTTCGACAGCTCGCGCACCGTGAGCACGATGTTCGAGTTCACGGTGTCGGACGCGTTCGCCAGTACGAGCCGGGCCCGGTCTCCCCCGATCCGGCGGTACGTCTCCACCGAATCGATGTCGCCGCTCACGACGGGGAGCCCCGCGTCCTGTCTCCGGATCGCGACGTCGGGGTCGGGCTCGATCACGTACGACGGGACGTGCGCGAGCGCGAGGCGGCGGATCAGCCCCGGCGCGATCGCGTCGTAGGCGCAGATGAGCACGTGGCCGGACACGGTTTCCGGGATCGAGCGGAGCGCCCGCAACCGGCTGCGGTTCCGCTGCTCGATCCACGGGGCGTAGACCACGCGGATGAAGAGGAAGGGGAGGATGATGAGGAGCATCACCACGCCGGTGAGGAGCACCACCGTACTGAACGCGCGCCCGAGATCGGTCTGGAAGGTGATGTCGCCGAAACCGAGCGTGGTCATCACCGTGAGCGCCCAGTACACCCCCGTGAACCAGGAGTGGCTCTGGCCCTCCCGCGCCATGATCACGTGGAACAGCCAGCCGTACAGGAGCACGACCGCGGTCAGGAGGAGGACGTATCTGGCGAACGGTGCGAACGGCCTGCGGGGCTGGCTCCTCTCGGTGAGGAGCGTCGCGAGATGCGAGGCGACGGTCTTCATGAGGCCACATGATAGGACACCGCGGATCGCGCCGCCGATGTGCAAGCGCGTGGGCCTCGACCGTCGTTCGGGGGTAGAGGCCAGGCGAGGCGTGGAGCCGCACGCACGGCGCCGCCGCCCGGAACCGGGAGGAGATACGGCCCATGGATGTCAGGAAGGCGGTCGCAGTCGCGGGCCTGCTCACGTTCGCGGCCCTCAACGCGTCGATCGGGCCGATCCGGTCCCGCGGGGTCCCGGACGGGTTCGGTCCGGCGATGTGGGCGCTCCTCCTGCCGCTCGCGGTGACCATGGCGGGCGTGCTGCGCGAGGCGCCCTGGGCCCGCCGGATCGCGCTCGGCGGAGCCGTGGCCGTGTTCCCGTGGGCGCTGCTCCTCACGCTCGCCCCCCTCGGGCTTCCGCTCGGCCGACAGGTCGTCGCGCTCGCCGCGTCCGTGGCCGTCTTCGCGGGCCTGAGCGGCCGGTCGATGGCGAGCCGGTTCGAAGGCCGATCCGGGCGCGTCGACTGGCGCCCCCCGCGCATGGCCCTGGTCGGGTGGGCGATCGTGGCCAACGTCGCATCGATGCTGACGCTCTACCTGTTCGTCGCCGCGTACGACTATCGGATCGAGTGGCACGTGGCGGTCCCGGCGGCCCTCCTGCTCCTCCTCGTACTCGGTGTCGTCGCGCTGGGGCGCGGCAAGACGCTCGGCATCCTCGTCGTCGCGCTGTCGAGCTTCGGTCTGCTCGCCGCGGCCACCGCGTTTCTGTGGACCGAGCCCCACCACACGGGAGAGGGCGTGCTCCTGGTGCTCGCGTTCCTCCCCGGACTTCTCACGGGGTGGGCCGTGCTCTTCGCCTTCGGTCGTCCGATGTGGCGGTACCTGCGGGGGCGGTCACCCTGAAGTCGATGGCGTGCCGTATGTGGAGGGTGGGATGCGTTTCACCTGACACGGCGATCGTGAGCCTGGGGCGGATCACCGAGCTCCGGCGCGAGCCGGACGGCGGCGGTCTCGCGGTGCTCGCGGACGGCGTGCGGCTGCGTGTGGCCCGGTCGCGGTGGGACGACCTCGAGCGCGCGCCGGGATCGTGACGAGAGGCGACCCGCCGGGGCGTCCGCCCAGGATCGTCGTCGACGCCGACGCGTGTCCGGTGAAGGGGGAGGTGTATCGGGTGGCGAAACGCTACGGCCTGGACGTGCTCCTCGTCGCGGCGTCGTGGATCCGCGTCCCGGACGACGAGCGGGTCCGGCTCATCGTCGTGAATGACGCGTTGAAGCTCGATGCCGCCGATGACCGCATCGTCGAGGAGATCGGATCGGGCGACATCGCGGTCACGGACGATGTCCACCTCGCGGCGCGTTGCCTCGAAGAGGGGGCGCGCGTGATCAGCCCCCGGGGCCGTGTGTTCTCGACGGACTCGATCGGCGGGGCGGTGTCCACCCGCGACTTCCTCGCGCGGCTCCGTGAGGCGGGAGTGGAGACGAGCGGGCCGGCGCCGTTCCGGAAGGCCGACCGGTCCGAGTTCCTCCAGCGACTCGACGAGACGGTCCAGGCGATCCGACGCGGGGCGTGAGAAATAGCCGTCCGGCCACGCCGCCTCAGGGCGAGGATGGCAACGGCGGCACGACCGGTGGGAGGGGCGCTTCGAAGCGGCCGTGGATGATGGTGCGGGCCTCACGCGCTCCACCCGCCGTCCGCATCTCTCCCGTGGCCTCGAAGGAGAACTCGCCGGCCACGCGCCCGCCCTCGTTCGAGCGGATCGTCACCCGCGCCCCGCCCTCGGGCACGAGGAACCGTGCTTGCCCGCCGTCCTCCCAGCGGAACGAAGCGCTCGCGGCCGCCGGCGTCTCGCCGGATGCGGGGAGGTCGCCGGGCACCATGAGCTGCACGATGCCCCCCGCGTACCCTTCGATCGCGCCGATGAGCTGGATGACCCACGCTCCGGGGCGCCCGGCCGCGTCCGCCGCGGGCGTGACCTGCACGACCATGGCCATCTCGAGGCTGACGTCCATCTCGGCCATCAACTGGCCCGAGCCGAACGGCGTCGGTGGCCCGGCGTTGACGCGGAGCTCGTGCACCTCGGTGGCCATCTCCATGTCCCCGCCCTCGGAGAGCCGCTCGAGCTGCGCCAGCGCGGCGCGCATCTGCGGCTCCACCATGCGGCGCTGCTCGGGCGGCATCTGCGCGAGCTGCTGCTCGAGCATCTCCGCCTTCGCCATCGACTCGCGCATTTCCTCGATCTTCTCGGGGTCCGCGGATGCGATGGCATCCATCATCCCCGAGACACGCGTGACGAGCTCGAAGGGCTCGTACATGCCCTCCACGCGGCGATAGTCGCGGGTCAGGATCTCGATGGTCATCGGCTGCGGGGGACCTCCCGTCGCCGCCTCGCCCTCCACGATCCCGCGCAGGGGCACGTACTCCTCCGTGTCGATCCACATCGTGATCGAGCGGATCGACATGCCACCGCCCATCTGCCGCGCCAACTCCGGATCGCGGACGCCCTCGCTCCGGAGGACGTAGCATTCGACGCCGTCGACGACCTCGGTGCCCTCGAGCCGCGCGGTGAGGGCGAGATCCGCCATCACGCGCACCGGGAGCCTCGCCTCCTCGGCGCCACCCTCCCCCGAGGACGCCGCGGCGCTCATGAGCCCCTGCATGCCCTTCTGCATGAGCTGCTGCTGGAGCCCTCCGGTCGCCGCGTCGAACACGGCCCCGCCCGCCTGCTGCGCGAGACCGCCCGGACCGCCGCCGGCGAGCGCTCCGGGAACTCCGCCGCCGACACCGGGGAGCGACAGGCCTTCGGGGAGCGGGAGGTCGTCGAGCGGGAATCCGCCCAGCACGTCCTGCAGGAGGCCGGCGCCGATCCCCGGCCCGACCCCGGAGCCGGCGGCGCCGGTCGGAGGACCCGCCGCGGCCCCTCCCGCCGCGGCGCCGGCCGCACCCTGCCCCGGGAGTCCCGCACCCAGACCCGCCTTCTCGAGCGCCTCGGCCTGATACTCGCCCGGCGGTACGAAGCGGAACGCCGGCTCATCGGGCGCCACGCGCTCGAAGTAGAGCGTCGACCGCACGCCGTTCACCGTCTGGACGAGCGTGTAGTTGTCCACCCCCTCCAGCCGTTCCGCCCGCATGCGGATCGCGGTTTCCAGGATGTCGCGTGCCTGCGGGTCGGCCGCCTCCTGAGCCACACAGGGGAACGCGAGCGTCAAGACGACGACACTCATGACACTCGAGCGCCGTGGCACGAATCCTGGGTTCTGGATCGTCAACATCCTCTCCTTGGCGAATCATCCGGCCGGACATCCCAGCCGGACGGGGTCAGTCGGCCGCCGGAAATCACGACCGCGCTCGTCGAGGGAGACTCGCGGCGACGAGGAGGACGAACGCCGCGAGGGACCCATACAGGGGTCGGCGGCCGGGCCAGCCGCGGTGGGGATCGTTCGCCACGTCAGCGGCCACGACGTCCCGTTCGATGGTCTCCCCGAACGATTCCTGCGTGAGGAACATCACGAGCATGTGGCTCCGTGTGGGCTCGGTTCGCGTCTCTGCGTCCACGAAGTCCAACGCGATCGCGAGCCCCGAACGATCCCGGGGCCATCGGAGCTCCTCCTCATGCTCGAGGACCTGGATCGAGGTCGGCCGGGCGTCGGCGTTCCCCGCGTTCCCGGCGTTCATGGCCTCTCCGAGGGCGTTGGCCATCGCCTCGATGGTGCGACTTCCGACTACTCTCTCGAGCACGTGCCGCCCTGGCGCAATCTGTACGCTGACCCCGCGGCCCTGATCGATCGGTCGCGACCCGCTGGAACGCGCGAACACCTTGAACTCGGGATACACGGGGATCGACGCCCGCGCGTCGCTCCGGAACTCAAGTCCGCTCCGTCGAGCGAGAGCCGTGACCAGGCTTCTGGCCCCGGTCGGGGACTCGGCGACCTGCTCGGGTCGTGGCGCGAGAGGCACGATGCACCCCGCGATCGCGTTGGCCACTGCGGGGGCGGCGGCCACCAACAGCGCGAGGGCGATCAGGGCCGGGCTCGAGACTCGGTTCCGAAGACTCCTCACGACGCACCTCCTCGTTGAGGGGTTATCCGCGGCAAGGGAGCTGCTTCCGGACGACGAGGCGCGTAATCGACCGGTCGACCGACAGCCCGGGGGGGCCGCGCTCATCCGGCGATCCGCACCAGCTCGACGCGGCGGTTTTTCTGCTTGCCCTCGGGCGTGCCGTTCTCCGCCACGGGCTGCGACTCGCCGAAGCCCGCCGTCTCGAGACGGGAGCCGTCCATCCCGTACTGCTCGACCAGGAACCGCTTCACCGAGGCGGCGCGCCGCTCCGACAGGTCCTGGTTGTAGGCGTCCTCGCCGTCGCCGTCCGTATGCCCTTCGATCCGCAGACGCAGATCGGGGTGCTCCTCGAGCACCTCCACGATCTCCTCGAATGTCGGAATCGACTCGGGGCGGATCCGGTCGCTGTTGGTGGCGAACAGGATGCCGTAGGTGGCGACGCGGCCCTCGGCCTCGAGCTTGTCGTACAGGTCGGCGCCACCGCCGGCGATCCGGATCGGGCCGACGAACATCGGGTTTTGCTCGGTCGCGTCGGCGATCACGAACCACACCCGGTCCGAACGACCGAGATCGACCTGCGGGATGTTCGCGACCCGCTGCTCGCCGACGAAGACCTTCACGTGCCGTCCGTCTGCCATCAGCCGGACCATGGCCTCGCCACCCGTGATCCGTCCGGGGATCGGGGCCGTCCCGTACGGCCCGTCCTTCTGGAAGTCGAAGATGCCGGTGTCGCGCTCGTCGATCTGGAGGTGCGGGAACTGGTAGTTCCCCATCCCGCGCGGTCGCACGGGGGATTGGAACTCGGAGAACAGCACCCGCATCCACTGGTTGCCGTGCTTCCAGGCGACCGGGAACTCGAGCGTGAACCGGTCGGGCAACCTGCTGCCGAGGAGGATCGCGAACGCGGATCCGGCGGTCGCGCGCAGCCACGGCTTCCCGGCGGTCTCGACGATGTCCATGCTCCCGTTCAGGAACTCGAGCCGTTGCGGGAAATCGCCCACGTTGTCGGTCGTGTAGTCCTCGTAGAAGAGGATCTCCTCGCCCGGGACGAAGTCGTAGTTGGCCCACACGGCATCGCCGGGGGCGGCCTGCGGCGGGGCGCTGGCCATCGCCTGGTCGCGGTCGGTGATCGGGACGCCGTCGTCGTCGGTGATGATCTCGCCTTCGTCGTCGACGAAGATCACCTCTTCGCCCGAGGCCGCGGCCTCCTCGTAGCACACGGGATCGTCGATCACACAGCGGATCGCGTCGCGGACCAGGCGATCCACCTGGGCGGCCATCTCGCCCTCGGCGGCGCCTGTCGCGGCGTCCTTCAGCCGCTTGAGAAGCTGGCCGTCGAGCGGCCGGGCGAGTCCCGCGGCGAGCACCCCGCCGAGGACGCCGGCCACCGCGATCGATCGTGTGCGCATGTCTGAACTCCTTCCGGGCGCGATGAAGGCGCGACCGGACGCGGGGGCGTGCCCCCCCGATGCCGTCGTGGTGGCCGGGGGCCGCGGGGTCGCTTCAGGAAGTAGAGGCGCGAAGGGGGCGCGCGTTGCGACACGGACCGCGTGAACGATGTTGGCCGGCGCTCCGGGGGACGCCTACGTTTCCCCGTGTGTCGGAGCGAATCGCGAGGCGGCAATGATGGATCGCAGGCAGGAAGTCACGGGGCTCCTCCAGGCGTGGAGCGGCGGGGACGGCGAGGCGTTCGACCGACTGATCCCGGTGGTCTACGAGGATCTGAGCTGCATCGCGCGTCGCCACCTCCGGGGCGAGCGCGAGGGGCACACGTTCGACACCGCCGCGCTGGTCCACGAGTCCTACCTGCACCTCGTCCACCGCCCCGGCGATGCCTGGCAGAACCGCGCGCAGTTCTTCGCGGTCGCCTCGAAGGTCATGCGACGCATCCTCGTCGATTACGCGCGCCGGCGGCGCGCACGGAAGCGCGGCGGCGACCAGGTCCGGGTGTCCTGGCAGCCGGGATTCGGCGCCGAGGAGCGCGACCTCGACGAGATCCTCTCCCTCGATGAAGCCCTGAGCTCGCTCTCGGAGCGGGACAGTCGGCTCGGGGACGTCGTCGATTGTCGCTTCTTCGGCGGGATGACGTCGGACGAGACCGCGCACGCCCTCGGCGTGTCCCGCCGCACGATCGAACGGGATTGGACGCGGGCCCGCGCGTACCTGTATCGGCAGCTCCGCCCGCAAGACCGTACCCGCGAGCGGCCTCGATGACAGCCCCGGGGGACGATCGCTGGCTCGAGACCGATCGCCTGTTCCGGGAGGCGCTCGAACGACCGCCGGAGGATTGGCCGGCCTTTCTCGATGCCGCGTGCGCCGGGGACGACGACCTGCGGGAAGGCGTGGAGTCGCTGCTCGAGGCCAGCCGGGAATCGGCGGAGTACTTCGACTCGGACGGCGGCGATCTGCTCGCCCGGGTGTGGGTCGGAGTCGAGGGCGAGCCCGCCATGGGCGGACTCGAAGACGTCCGGCTCGGCCCCTATCGCCTCGAGCGGCGGATCGCGCGCGGCGGGATGGGTTCCATCTACGCGGCGCGGCGAGACGACGGGCGGTATCGACAGCAGGTCGCCGTCAAGGTCCTGCGCCGCGGCCTCGACACCGAGGACGTGGTGCGCCGCTTCGTCGCCGAGCGCCGCATCCTCGCGGGCCTCGACCACCCCAACATCGCACGGCTGCTGGACGCCGGAGAAACACCGGACGGCCGGCCGTATCTCGTCATGGAGCTGGTCGATGGGGAGCGCATCACGGCCTGGTGCGATGCCCGTCGGCTGGGGACCGACGCCCGGCTGGCGCTGTTCATCCGGGTCGGGCAGGCCGTGCAGCACGCGCACCGGCACCTCGTCGTCCACCGGGACCTGAAGTCCGCGAACATCCTCGTGACCGCGGGCGGCGATCCGAAGCTCCTCGACTTCGGGATCGCCAAGCTGCTCGACGCCGGGGCCGACCCGGAGGCCTCGACGCGCACGCGGACCGGTCTCCGGCTCCTCACGCCGCGCTCGGCGAGCCCCGAGCAGGTGGACGGGGCGCCGGTGACGACCGCGTCGGACGTCTACCAGCTCGGGCTCCTCCTCTACGAGCTCCTGAGCGGAGCCAGGCCGTTCGAGGGGCTGGCGGGGAGGGAGCTCGAGCAGGCGATCGTCGAGGACGACCCCCCCGCTCCGTCGCGGTCTGTGACGGCGGCCGCCGCGGCCGACCGCGGCCTCGAGCGCGGGCGGCTCTCACGCGAGCTCGCCGGCGAGCTCGACCGGATCGTGGACAGAGCGCTGCGGAAGGATGCCGATGAGCGCTACCCCTCGGTCGAGCAGCTGGTCGCGGACGTCGAGCGCTACCGCGCCGGTCTGCCGGTGCTCGCCGCGGCGACCGGCTGGCCGTACCGGGCCCGCAAGTTCGTTCGACGGAACCGGTCGCGGGTGATCGCCGCGGGCGCGCTCCTCGCGCTGCTCGCCACGTACGCGGTGACCATCACGATCCAATCGCGGCGCGTCGCCGTCGAGCGCGATCGGTCCGCCCGCGAGGCGGCCAGGGCCCAGCGGACGGCCGACTTCCTCATCGGTCTGTTCCACGGCTCCGAGCCGAACCGGACACAGGGCGACTCGGTGACGGCGCGCGAGCTGCTCGACGCGGCCGTCGGGCGCCTGGACGTCGAGCTCGGGAGCGAGCCGCTCGTGCGGGCCGCGCTGCTGGGGACGATCGGCCGCGTGTACACCGAGCTCGGTCTCTACGCGAGCGCCCGGCCCGTGCTCGAGGAATCCGTGGAGCTGTTCCGCGCCGACGCCGCGTCCGATCCCGCACTGCTCGCGCAGTCCCTCCGGTGGCTCGGGATGGTGACGCGAGGGCAGGACCCGGGGCGCGCCGCGCGGCTGTTCGACGAAGCGCTCGAGGCGGCCGAGGCGGCCGAGGGAGCGCACGGGCCGCTCGTCGCCGCGGCGCTGGTCGACATCGCGGAGTCGGCCGCGGGCGATCGGCAGGCCGATGCGGTCGAGCGGGCGCTACGGATCCTGCGGGCGACGGAGGGGGCGGACCCCACGTTGCTGGCGCGCGCCCTGAGCGTATCACGCTTCACGGTCGACCGGCCCACGGCGATCGCGCGCATGGAAGAGGCCATGGAGCTCGTCCGTTCGGTCCACGGCCCGAGCCACACGCTCCTCTCGGGGATCATGAACGATCTGGCGCTGGTCGTGGAGGGGGACGACCCCGTGCGGGCCGATTCGCTCCTTCGCGGCGCGCTCGAGATCAACGAGCGCATCCACGGGCCCGATCACTCGACTACGCTCACCATGCTGAACAACCTCGCGGGCGTTCGGCGGGACCGCGGCGAGTACGAGGCCGCCGCACCCCTCTATCGGGAGGTCCTGGCCCGCCGCATACGCGCCTATCCCCTCGCCGAGAATCCGGCGGAGCGTCTTCACCGCATGTTTCCGCAGCACGGACTGGGGACGTCGCTGACGGAGATCGGAGCGGCCGAGGAGGCGGAGCCACTGCTGCGCGAGGTCGTGCACGTCGCGGACTCGGCCTTTCACGCCGGACACGCGGCATGGGCCTTCGCGCGCTACGCGTCCCGGGGCACGCTGGGGCGCAATCTCGCGGTCCAGCGCCGGTTCACCGAGGCGGAGCCACTGCTTCTCGAGAGCTGGGAGTGGCTGCGTGAGAACGTCGGGGACCATCGCGTGACGGGCCGGATCGCCCTCGAGCGGATCATCGCCCTGTACGAGGGGCTCGGGAGACCGGAGGTGGCGGCCGAATACCGGCTGCAGCTCGCCCGCCTCCTCGGAGCCGGCGCCGCGCCGGACTCCGGTCAGGCGGCCTCGACTCCGCCGACGCCCGCCTCGTCGGGATCGTGACCGTATCCTCCCGGTGGCGCGCGTAGCCGCCCGCCAGACATACGAACTCGACCGGGCGCCTACTCCTCCGGCAGGCTCCGCCGCAGGTAGTCCGTCACGTCGGAGATGAACCGGTGGATCGACGCCTCGGCGATCCGGTGGCCCACGACCTTGTCGATCGCGCTCCCGACCGCGCCCAGGGGCGGCGTGTACTGGCCGTCGAAATCGAGCTGCGTCTCGCGGTCCGTCAGGGCGTACACGGCCAGCTCCCCCTTCATCTCGGGGAACAGCCGCGGGTGCTTCGCCGCCTCCCACTCGAGGCTCACCCGCGTGGTGGCGCTGGAGGGACGGATTCCCCCGCCCTCCTCGATGCTCCCGATGGTAATGTCGATCTCCGCGCCGATCTCGATGCCCGCGACCTCCACGTGGAGCGCCGAGGCCACGTCGTAGGCGCGCGATGCCGCCGCGCGCGTGGCGCTCCGGAAGATCTCCTCCGCGTCGTCCAGCAGCGCGTCCCGGACCAGCTCGTACGGCCGGTTCACGTAGTCGAAGGCCCGCAGGTATTTGCTCCTGGCCATCTCTCTCGCTCCCTGGTGTCGCGAACCCCCCGGTGTCCGACCCGCCGTCCCGACCACCCGGCGAGAACGCACGCGCCGGGCCGGAATCGCCCCGGCACGGCCGTTCGATCGGTAGCGCGCGGCGGCGTAGCATTCTCGCGGCGAGCGCGCCACGTCAAACGGATCGGTGGCGGGTGTGACGGGACACCTTGCCGCAGCGGTCGTCCGCCGGCCGGGACGCAGGGTCCCGCTCCGCCGTCGAGGGTCCCGGGAAGCGACGGAAACCGGGGAAACGCCCGCCCGGACCCGGGCTCGGCCGGGTCGAGGGGGGAGCGCGCGCGCGAGGCGGATCGACGAGGCTGCCATCAGGGCCGCTCCATCACGAGGGTTCCGGGGCGAGCAGCCCGGCGCCCCTGGCCAGACGCACCAGCCGGGCCAGCCGGCGTGTCTCGGCCCGGGCGACCGCCGTGCCGAACGGGGTGATCCGGTAGTAACGACGCCGGGGATCGCGCGGCACGCCGATCGGCTTTCGCGGCTCGACGATCAGCCCTCGCTCGAGCAGACGCTGGATCGTGCGATACAGGGTGCCCGGGCTCAGGCGGACGTCGCCGCCCGTTCGTGCCTCCACGTCCTGGATGATGCCGTACCCGTGCCGGTCGCCCGCCGACAGGGCGAGCAGAATGTGGAACGTGGCCGGGGGAAGCGGCAGGAGCGCCTCGATGTCCGAGGGGTCGTGGCTCATGGTTGATTATATCCGATGCGGTTATATTGTCAATGGATATAAGCGGCCGGCCAGGAGCCCGCTCGGACGAGGCGCCGGCCCGGCGCGGCCCGACCTCCGTACCGCCGCTCGCGTCCCTCGAACGCCGCCACTGGCGCCGAACGCACGGGATCGGCGCTCCAATCCGGACACTCGGCGACGGAAGGGGCGGCACCGACAGCGACACGCCCCGTGCCGTAGCGGGCGGTCTCCAGTTCGTGCAGGTGAGCGCGGGAGACGCACATGCGTGCGGGCGAACCTCGAGCGGCGTCGTCCACTGCTGGGGACACAACGCGAGCGGACAGCTCGGCGACGGCAGCAGAACGGGCAGCGACCTCCCGGTCACCGTCGACACGGACCTCGCCTTCGGGGCCGTCTCGGCCGGGAATGGCCACACGTGTGCGCTCGCGCGCACGGACGCCCACTGTTGGGGGGACAACGAGGTGGGGGAGCTGGGAGACGGCACGCAGTTCGGTCGGACACAGCCGGTCCTCGTGCACGGCAACCACACCTTCCTCGAGTTGGGAGCGGGCCGCAACTACACTTGCGCCCTGACCCTGTTCAACGAGGCGTTCTGCTGGGGCGTCAACAAAGACGGGCAGCTGGGGGACAACCGGCGCGTCGCCGACAGTGCCGTGCCCGTCAAGGTCGTGGGCGGCGTCGTGTTCGTGATCCCCTCCCCCCTGACGGTGGGCGCCTTCCACACGTGTGCGAAGGGGATCGGCGGAGGCGTCTCGACGGCCTACTGCTGGGGGGGGAACTTCTCGGGAGAGCTCGGTGACGGCTCGAGTGGAACTGATCGTGACAATCCGGTCCCCGTGGTAGGCGGCCTCGGATTCGTCAGTCTCGACGCGGGGGGCTCCCATACCTGCGGCGTGGTCCCGTCCGGTGACGCGTTCTGCTGGGGGAGCAACAGCTTTGGCGAGCTGGGCGACGGAGACACCGGCACGGACAGCGCCACCCCCGTCCGCGTGCTCGACCCGCCGTAGGGGCCCGGGCCGGGGCCTACTCCTCCGGCAGGCTCCGGCGCATGTAGTCCACCACGTCCGTGATGAAGCGGTGGATCGACGCTTCCGCGATCCGGTGCCCGACCACCTTGTCGATGGCGCTCCCGACTGCGCCCAAAGGGGGAATATACTCGCCCTGGAAGTCGAGCTGCGTCTCGCGGTCGGTGAGCGCGTAGACGGAGAGCTCGCCCCCCATCTCCGGGAAGAGGCGCGGGTGTCTGGCCGCCTCCCATTCGAGGCGCACCCGCGTGGTCGCGCTCGAGGGACGGATCCCGCCCGTCTCTTCGATGCTCCCCACGGTGAAGTCGATCTCGGCGCCGATCTCGATGCCGCCGATCTCGACGTGGAGGGCCGCGGCCACGTCGTACGCGCGGGACGCGGCGGCGCGCGTCGCGTTCCGGAAGATCTCCTCCGCGTCGTCGAGCAGCGCGTCCCGGACCCGCGCGTACGGACGGTTCACGTAGTCGAACGCCCGCACGCTCTTGCTTCTGG
>Ga0299907_10000281_pt1 | contig 23586 bp, 18 predicted proteins | sample RVTome_16_FD_198680 | JGI IMG/M metagenome (GOLD analysis project Ga0299907, IMG submission 198680) | Soil microbial communities from uranium-contaminated site in the Upper Colorado River Basin, Wyoming, United States - RVT152D67 (version 2) ...
CACCAGGGAGCCGAGGAGGTCGAAGACCAGGCGCGGCTGGACGTCACCGTTGGCGCAGATCTCCTCCGCGGCGTCCAGCCGGAACGGACCGGCGAAGACGGCGAGCCGGCGCAGCAGCACACGCTCATCGGAGCTCAGGAGCTCGTAGCTCCAATCCAAGGACGCTTGCAACGTCTGCTGACGCTGGATGCGACGGCGTCCCCCCGTGAGCAGCCGGAACATGTCGTCGAGCCGGGCAGCGATCTGCTGGGGAGTGAGATGGGTGACGCGCGAGGCGGCCAGCTCGATGGCGAGCGGGAGGCCGTCGAGTCGCCGGCAGATCTCTGAGACGGCTTCGAGGTTGTCGGGGCCGATCTCGAAGTTGGGGTGAACGGCCTGCGCACGCGCCGCGAAGAGGGCGACGGACTCCGAGCTCTCCGCGTCGTCGCCCTCGCTCGGAACCTCGAGCGACGGCACCGGCCAGGATTGCTCACCTTCCACGTCCAGCGCCTCGCGTGTCGTGGCGAGGACCGACACGGTGGGGCATTCGGACAGCACGCGATCGACCAGTCCGGCGGACGCATCGAGCAGGTGCTCGCAGTTGTCGAGGATGAGCAGAACCTGCTTGCGCTGGAGATGGTCGATCACGAGATCCTCGAGGGGCACCGGTGTTCTGCCGGTGATGCTCCCGCCGATGACCATCCCGACCGCGTCGGCGACCGTGCGCGCGATCAGCTCGGGTTCGGACAGCAGGGCGAGCTCGATGAAGAACACGCCGTCGGGGAAACGGTCGAGCTCTTCGGCACCCACCTGCAGGGCCAGCCGTGTCTTCCCGCACCCCCCGATGCCCGTGAGGGTGACGAGGCGCTGCGTCTCCAGGAGCTTGTGGACGTCCGTCAGCTCCTGGTCGCGCCCGATGAAGGTGGACCGCTGGGCCGGAAGGTTGTGGGTGAACGCCTCGAGGGAGCGCAAGGCCGGGAAGTCGTCCTGCAGCCCATCGTCCGCGAGTTGGTAGATGCGCTGAGGCTCGCCGAGATCCTTCAAGCGATGTCGCCCCAGATCCATGAGTCGTGCGAGGTCGGGCAGCGCGGAATCGACCAGCGCGGCCGTCGACTCGGAGAGCAGTATCTGCCCGCCGTGTCCGGCGTCGCAGATGCGCTTGGCCTTGTGGACGTTGTGTCCGACGTACTCTCCCTGGCTGATGATGGCCTCGCCGGTATGCAGCCCCATCCGGACACGGACCGCCGTTTCGCCCGGCCATTCGTGGTGCAGGAGGGCACGCTGACCGGCGACCGCGCCACGGATCGCATCGCCGGCTCGGGTAAAGGCGAAGAACAAGGCGTCGCCTTCTGTGGCGAACTCCTGCCCTTTGTGGGAGGCGAAGGCGTCGCGCAGCAGCGTCCGGTGGGTCTGGAGCAGCGCGGCGTAGCGCTCGTCGCCCATCTCGGCGGCGCTTTCGGTCGAGCGCTCGATGTCTGTGAACAGGAACGTGACGGGTCCGGCCGGCAACTCAGTCATCGCCCTCGTCGAGCGCGCACATCATCGTTCCTCCCCGCGCAACCGGCGACAATCGCCGCTCGGCAACGCCTAGCACCTCGAATCGTGCAGGCAGCACGCCCGGATGTCTATGGACGAGTACCTGCCCTGACGTGCACGATTACCTGGTCGGACGGCTGTATGCGAGATTACGTGAGGGGAGGAGCACCGGTGTATAAGTCGATCGTCGTCGGAACGGATTTCTCGGACACGGCTGCTGAGGCCGTTCGGCACGCCGCCGAGCTCGCCAAGGCCTTCGATGCGAAGCTGCACATCGTGACCGCCTTCAGGCCGGCCATGACGGCGAGCATCGCGGCGTCGAGCCTCGAGGCGATGGCTGCGGGTGGAACGGAGTTCATCCAGGAGGCGGACAGCGCTATAGCCGACGAGGTGGAGTCCAAGCTCGGTGACTTAGCGAAGCGTCTGTCCTCCGACGGGCTTCAGGTCGACACCGCCGGCGTCGCCGGAGACCCAGCGGATGCCTTGCTCGACGTTGCAGAGACGAAGAAGGCGGACCTGGTCGTCGTCGGGAACCGGGGGATGAGCGGCGTGAAGCGGTTCGTCCTCGGGAGCGTCTCGAACAAGATCTCCCATCACTCGCCCTGCTCGGTGCTGATCGTCCACACGAGCTAAGCGGGCATCAGGAGCCGCGGGACTCCCGCTTCTCCTTCTTGGCCTTCCGCTTCTCCTTGAGTGACTTGCCCTTCTTCTTCGACGCTGCGTCCTTCTTCGGTTCGCCTCTGCCTTTCACTTCTCGCCTCCCGGGACGTCTACTTACCTGTCGGACAGCTTCAATCATCGTCCAAATCGCCGGCCCGGTCGACGAAGTCCGTGGGATGACCGGGTAGTCTCGCCTCCGGCTGTCGGCGCTCCCGATAGAATCGGGTCCCGAACGGGTGTTCTACGGCTTCGCGGAGGGCCCTAGTTGAGCGACACCATCCATATCAGGGGTGCGCGCGAGCACAACCTCAAGAACGTCACCCTGGACCTGCCTCGCGACGCCCTGATCGTCTTCACGGGGATCTCGGGCTCGGGGAAGTCTTCGCTCGCCTTCGACACGATCTACGCGGAAGGGCAGCGCCGCTACGTCGAGTCGCTGTCCGCGTATGCCCGTCAGTTCCTCGGCCAGATGGAGAAACCCGACGTCGACATCATCGAAGGGCTGTCCCCGGCCATCTCGATCGATCAGAAGTCGGCCTCCCGCAACCCGCGCTCGACCGTCGGGACGATCACCGAGGTGTACGACTATCTGCGGTTGCTCTACGCGCGCATCGGCAAGCCGCACTGTCACCAGTGCGGACGTCCCATCCAGCGGCAGACCGTCGAGCAGATCACCGACTCGATCCTGGGGTGGGACGTGGGAACCCGGCTGATGATCCTCGCTCCGATCGTGAAGGGACGGAAGGGCGAGTACGAGTCGATGCTGGGCGACCTCGCGCGGAAGGGATTCTCGCGCGCGCGCATCGACGGCGAGATGCACGACCTCTCCGAGAAGATCCGTCTGGCGCGCTACAAGCAGCACACGATCGAGGTCGTGGTGGACCGTATAGTGCTTCGTCCGGACATCCGCTCGCGCCTTGCCGACTCGCTGGAGACGGCCATGGGCCTCACGCAGGGCGTCGTGGACGTCGAGATCGTCGCGGCGGAGGACGCCCCCAACGGAGCGGCGGAGCGGCACTCGTTCTCGCAGAACTTCGCCTGCCTCAATTGCGGGATCAGCTTCGAAGAGCTCGCACCTCGGCAGTTCTCCTTCAACACGCCGTACGGTGCGTGCTCGCACTGCACCGGTCTCGGTTCGAAGCTCGAGGTCGATCCGGAGCTCGTCGTGCCGGATCCCGATCTGTCGGTGTCGGAGGGCGCGATCCATCCGTGGTCGGGGAACCGGTTGGAGTACTTCGACCGGATGCTCGAAGCGGTGTGCGAGCACTTCGGCATCGACGCCTCGAAGCCGTGGCGGAAGCTCAGTAAGACGCACAAGGATGTGCTGCTGTACGGCGCCGGCGACCAGCAGGTGTACATCCGGTACCGGTCACGGTACGGGCGCAAACGTCAGTACTACACGTACTACGAAGGGGTTATCCCGTGGCTGCAGCGCCGCCACGAGGAGACCGAGTCGGAGCACGCGCGCGAGCGGGTCGAGCAGTACATGCGCCAGATCCCCTGTCCGGCGTGCAAGGGAGCGCGTCTGCGGCCGGAGTCATTGGCCGTGACGGTCGGCGGGATCAACATCGCCGAGCTGACGGCGAAATCGGTGAAGGACGCCGTGGTGTTCGTTCGAGAGCTCGAGCTCTCCGACCGCGACATGCAGATCGCCGAACGCGTCCTCAAGGAGATCCGTGAGCGCCTCGGCTTCCTGGTCGACGTCGGGCTCGACTACCTCACCGTCGACCGGGCGGCGGCAACGCTCGCCGGTGGAGAGGCGCAACGCATCCGACTCGCGACACAGATCGGATCGGGACTGGTCGGCGTGCTCTACATCCTCGACGAGCCGTCGATCGGCCTGCACCAGCGCGACAACCAGCGCCTCATCCAGACACTCATCCGGCTTCGTGACATCGGCAACACCCTCATCGTCGTCGAGCACGACGAGGAGACCGTGCGCACGGCCGACTACGTCGTCGATATCGGGCCGGGCGCCGGCGAACACGGCGGCGAGATCGTCTACGCGGGCCAGCTCGCGGGGCTGCTGAAGCAGAAGGGGTCGATGACCGGGGACTACCTATCGGGACGGCGTCAGATCCCGATCCCGGCCAAGCGCCGGTCGGCGGAAAAGGGACTCGTCACGGTGCATGCGCCACGTCAGCACAACCTCAAAGGGGAGGACGCGTCGTTCGCGATCGGTTCGTTCAATGTCGTGACGGGGGTGTCCGGCTCGGGGAAATCGACGCTCGTCCACGACATCCTGTACGAGGCCTTGATGCGCAGCGTCTACCACTCGAAGACGGTGCCGGGGAAGCACAAGCGGATCACGGGTATCGACAAGCTCGACAAGGTCATCCTCATCGATCAATCACCCATCGGACGCACGCCGCGATCGAACGCCGCCACGTACACGGGAGTGTTCGATCACATCCGCAAGCTCTTCGCCCAGACGGCGGAGGCGCGGATGCGCGGCTACACCCAAGGCCGGTTCTCGTTCAACGTCCGCGGCGGACGGTGTGAAGCCTGCGCCGGCGACGGAACGATCAAGATCGAGATGCACTTCCTTCCGGACGTGTACGTCCCGTGCGAGGTGTGCAAGGGCAAGCGTTACAACCGTGAGACGCTCGAGGTGCGCTGGAAGGGGAAGAACATCTCCGAAGTCCTGGACGCCTCCGTCGAAGAGGCGTGCCAGCTCTTCGAGGCACTGCCGCCGATCAAGCGGCATCTGCAGACGCTCGTGGACGTGGGCCTCGGCTACGTCCGCATGGGCCAGCCGGCGCCGACCCTGTCGGGGGGGGAGGCGCAGCGCGTGAAGCTCGCGTCCGAGCTGGCCAAGAAGGCGACGGGCCGCACGTTGTACATCCTCGACGAGCCCACGACGGGGCTGCACTTCGACGACATGCGCCGGTTGCTCGATGTGCTGCACCGGCTCGTGGACCAGGGCAACACGGTGATTGTCATCGAGCACAACCTGGACGTCATCAAGACGGCAGACCACATCGTCGACCTCGGCCCGGAGGGCGGAGACGGCGGCGGCCACGTCGTCGTCGCGGGCACCCCCGAGGACGTGGCCGCGTGCGAGGCGAGCTACACGGGCCGGTTCCTCGTGCCGGTGCTGCGGAGGTCGGAAGCCGTAGCCTCGTAGCAACGATGGACGTCAGGCCGGTCACGCTCGACGAGCACGCCGCCTTCGTGCGGACGTTCTCGCGCGCGATGAGCTTCCCGCCGCCCGAGGACGAAGCGATCGAGCGCATGCGCGCCGACTTCCGGCCGGAGCGCAGCCTGGCCGCCTTCGACAGGGATCAGATCGTCGGATGCGCCGACTCGTACCTGTTCGAGCTGACCGTGCCGGGGAACCGGCAGGTAGACGTGGCCGGGGTGACGCGGGTCGGTGTGCTGGCCACACACCGACGGCGAGGCCTCCTGACGCTGCTCATGCAACGGCAGCTCGCCGAGGCACGAGAGCGCGGTGAGCCGATGGCGATCCTCGTCGCGTCGGAGTCGGTCATCTACGGCCGGTTCGGGTACGGCGCATCGTCACACCACGTCGCGCTCGAGATCGACACGAGGTACCGCGACTACCGCTCCGGCGTCGAGCTGGAGGGGACCGTCGCCTTCGTCGACGAGGGCTCGGCGGACAAGGTCTTCCCCGAGGTACACGAGCGCTTTCGCAAGCAGCAGCCCGGCGCGATCCCGCGCTCCGACGCATGGTGGGCGGGTCAGCGCGCCGAACGGAAAACCGGCCGCGACGTCCACGCCGTCCACGAGGACGATGCCGGCAACGTCGACGGCTACGTCCGCTATCACGTGAATTCGAAGTGGGAGCACGCTCTGGCCGCGTCGGTCATCGAGGTCGGCGACCTGATCGTGACGAGCCCGTCGGCCTCGGCCGCGCTCTGGCGTCACGTCCTCGACGTAGATCTCGTCCGGACGGTGAAGGCATGGGGTCGTCCGCTGGATGAGCCCCTGCGCTGGTGGCTGGCGAATCCGCGGGCGCTACGCGTGACGGGCACAGCGGACTTCTTCTGGACGCGTCTACTCGACATCCCTGCGTCTCTTGGCGCCCGCACGTACCGCGCCGACGCGGAGCTCGTCCTGGACGTGCACGACCAGCTCTTCGCCGACAACTCCGGCCGATACGCCTTGCGCATCGACGGGGGAGTCGGGGAGTGCGAGACGACGAGCGCGCCGGCGAATCTGAAGCTGTCGGTCGTGGAGCTCGGCTCCCTCTACCTGGGAGGGGCCCGCGCGAGCGACCTCGCTCGCGCGGGCCGCATCCGTGAGCTTACGGACGGGGCGCTCGAGAAGGCCGACGCGGCCTTCTCGAGCGTCCCACTCCCGTGGAGCGCCACCTGGTTCTAAAGGCGCGCTAGGCCGTACGCGACTCCCGGACGGGGAGCCACGCCTCGGCCCACTTGGCCACCGACCACACGACCGGCACCAGCGCGTTTCCGGCCTCGGTCAACGAGTACTCGACGCGGACCGGGGTGCACGGCGTCACCGTCCGGACGACCAATCCTTCGGCCTCGAGCTCCTTCAGGCGCTCGGACAGCAGGCGGTCGCTCAGACCCGGGACGGTGTGCGCGATGTCGTTGAACCGGCTACGCCCGGCCATAAGGGCCCGGAGGATGGCTCCGGTCCACCGCCGACCGAGGATCTCGATGGCCCGGCTGTACACCTCGCAGTACGGGGAGAGTTGGTCCATGGATCTATCTTCCCAGGCCGTAAGCCACTTGACAATGGTTAGCTACCTATCTATAGTAGCTTATCTGACGTAAGCAGTCGGCAAAGGAGGTGACTGGATATGGATATCGGTCTCTTCGTCCTCAGGCTGGCCATCGGCTTGCTGTTCATCGGACACGGCACGCAGAAGCTGTTCGGCTGGTTCGGCGGGCACGGCCTCAAGGGCACCGGTGGGTTCTTCGAGTCGATCGGTTACCGGCCGGGCCCGTTCATGGCGCTGATCGCCGGGGCCACGGAAACGCTGGGCGGGTTGTTCCTCGTGAGCGGGTTCCTGACGCCGCTCGGTGCGGCCATGATCGTCGGCGTGATGATCAACGCGATCGTCTCGGTGAAGAAGTCGCAGGGTCTCTGGGGCGGCTACGAGCTCGACCTGCTGTACGGGGTCGGCGCGCTCGTGCTCGCCTTCACCGGGCCCGGGGCGTACTCGCTCGACGCTGCCATCGGCTGGGACATCGCCGGAGTGGCGTGGGGCATCGCTGCTCTGGCTCTCGGCGTAGCGACGGGCGTCTTCGCACTGACGTCGCGACGGGTCACGCAGCCGGCGGCCATCCCCGAGGTGGAGCAGCGGCGCGCCGCCTAACGAGTTCCGCCACCCACCCAGAAGAAGAGGGAGCCTACGGGCTCCCTCTTCTCTTGCTAGGCCTTCCTCGCGAGACCCAGACCGAAGTCGCCGGCGGCGTCGGTCCACCACTCGGCGAGCTCCAGGCCCGCCGACGCAAGCTCGGCCCGGACCCCCTCCGGACGGAACTTCGCACTGATCTCGGTCCGCATCTCCTCGCCGTCACCGAAGGAGACGTCGAGGTCGAGTGCGCCGACCCGCGCGTGTTGTTCACGGGTCGAGCGCAGACGCATCTCGATCCACTCTGCGTCGTGATCGAAGAACGCGACGTGCTCGAAGGCGTCTGGGTCGAAGTCGGCGTCGAGCTCGCGGCCGAGCACGCGCAGGACGTTGCGGTTGAACTCCGCCGTCACGCCGCGGCCGTCGTTGTACGCCGCTTCCAGGCGGTCGACGTCCTTGACGAGGTCGAATCCGACCAGAGCGCTGTCTCCCTCGTGCATGGTCTGTGCGAGATCGGACCAGAACCGGGCCCGGGCCGTGGGCGGCAGGTTCCCGATGGTGCTGCCGAGGAAGGCGATGAGGCGTGTGTCTGTATCGGGGATCGCATGAAGGTGGCGCTCGAAGTCGCCGACGACGGCGTGTACCTCGACTCCCGGATAGTCCTCGTTGATCTGATCGGCCGCCCGGCGCAAGACCCCTTCGCTCACATCGAAGGGCACGAAGCGTTTCAGCGAGCCTTCAGTGGTGAGCGCGCTCAGGAGCAGGCGCGTCTTGTCAGACGTTCCGGACCCGAGCTCGACGAGAGTGTCCGGTCTCGTGGCGCGCGCGATCTCGGCGGCCCGGCGCTCGAGGATCTCGCGCTCGCACCGTGTCGGGTAGTACTCCGGGAGCCGCGTGATCTCGTCGAAGAGCCGGGAGCCGCGGTCGTCGTAGAACCACTTGGGCGGGAGCTCCTTTGGCGACGAGGCGAGACCGCGGCGAACGTCCACGCGCAGCGTGCGGTGGAGGTCCTCAGGCGTGAGGTGAACGTCGACCCGGCAGGTGGCGGCGCGGCTCATCAAGCGTCCTTGGCGCAGCGGAATCCGCAGAAGATCTGGCGCCGGATCGGGTAGTCCCAGTTGCGGAACGTGTTGCGGATCGCGGTCGTATGCGTCGCCCACGATCCTCCGCGCAACACCTTGTAGTCGGTGCCGAAGAAGACCTCTGAGTACTCGCGGTACGGGAACCACTCGTAGCCGGGGTACGGCTGGAAGTCCGAGGACGTCCACTCCCACACGTCGCCGATCATCTGGTGGCAGCCGTACGCGCTCGCGCCGGCGGGGTACGCCCCGATGGGGGCCGGCCCGAAGTGACGCTGGTCGACGTTGGCGTGGTCCGGCGTCGGATCGTCATCGCCCCACGGGAAGCGCCGTTTGCGACCGTCGGGCCCCCACGAGGCCGCCTTCTCCCATTCCTCTTCCGTCGGAAGGCGCTTGCCCGCCCAGCGCGCGAACGCGTCCGCCTCGTACCAGCAGACGTGCTGCACGGGCTCGTCGAGCTCGACGGGAACGGAGCGGCCGTAACGTCCGATCACCCACGAGCTTCCTTCCCGCTTCCAGAAGCCGGGCGCTTGCTTTCCGGACTCCTGCCGCCACGTCCAGCCGGCGTCCGTCCAGTGGCGCGGATCCTGATAGCCGCCCGCCTCGATGAAGGCGATGTACTGCGCGTTGGTCACCGGCGTCCGGTCGATCCAGAAGCCGGGCAGGTCCACACGATGCGCCGGCCGCTCGTTGTCGAAGGCCCACGGTTCGATGGACGTTCCGATCTCGATGGACCCCTCGGCCACGAAGACCATGTCCTGCTCGATGCGCGCCACGGCCGTTGGCGGCTGCGTAGCGGCCGGGGGGTACGCCTTCTCCTTCATGAGTTGGATCGTCGCGAGCATCGTTTCGTCGTGCATGTGCTCGTGCTGCACGACCATCCCGTAGACGTAGCCGCGATCGAGCAATCGTTCCTCAGGCGTGAGGTCGACACGTTCGAGGACGTCGAGCGACTTCCCGCGCACGTCTCCCATGTACGCGCGTGCTTCGGCCGGGCCGAGCAAGGGCAGGGAGGGCCGCTCCCACCGTGGATGCTCGAACGCGTTGTAGATGTCGTCGTAGGACGGGTCGGTGGGCCGGTGTCCCGCGACGTTGCGCAACAGCCACAGCTCCTCGTAGTTCGCGCAATGTCCAAGGTCCCATACCAGTGGTGACATGAGCCGCGACGGAGAGCGCCACAGGTCCTCTTCGCTAAAGGGCTCGACGAGACCGAGCGTGCGCACTCGTCCGCCTTCGAGCTCCGTAGCTATCGTTTCTTTGAGATCGTGCTCGGACCCAAGGTCGATCGTCATATCGCCTCCGCGATGGATGTCGGTTCGGGTTGGTTCTGCAATTGATCGTCGGCCGGACATCGCCCGGCCCGTATGTACCGATCGGCATATCCGCGGACGGCGTCGCGTGTTTCCGGATCACACCCGGTCCGGTCCAGGGCTGCCCCGGCCGCGTCGAAGCACTGTCGTACCGCGTCGTTGACCGCCGGGTGATCGACGCCGAAGCGAGCCGCTTCGTGCCACAGGCCCACGGTACGAGCGGTTGCCTCTTCGGCCCGGTCGGCGGCCTCGTCGTCGTACAGCAGCGCGGTCGTAACGGCCACGGCCACGCGCCACCAGGGGTCGGGAACCATGTCGATCATCCGCAGCTCGAGCCGCCCGTGCGGACGGACGGGCGGGAAGAGGGTCGTCAGATGGTAGGCGAGGTCGTCCTCGGTGGGGTAGCCGAGGTCGTGTCCTTCGTCGATCCATCGTTGGAAGGGGAAGGGTTCGAGCAGCGGAATGTAGGACTCGGGCGCTCGGATGAACATCACGTTCGCTGCCAGCGCGTAGGAGATCCACGCCCTCGCGGGATCACCGTTACTCGGGACGGGAGCCGCGCGCGTCCTGTCGATGCCCAGCCAAGCCGCCATCCGCGAGGATTTCCACCCCGTAGGCCGGCCGTCGACGAGCGGAGAGTTGGCGAAGGCGGCCACGAGGACCGGGCCGAGCTGGTGGGCCAAGCGCCAGCGCCGAAAACCGACCGCATCACGGCCGGCGTCGACGTTGACGTGGACGGCCGCGCTCGTGCACATCATCCGCGCACCGGCGATCCCCTGGACATCCCAATGTCTTCGCATGGAGACGTACCGGGGCTCGGTGGTCAGCAGGCGCAAGGGTCGCGCGGGGTCGATCCCGGCGGCGAAGACGCCGACATCGTGGCGGGCGAGCTCGGCCCGGACGAGATCGGCATCGGCGGCGAGCGCCGTGCACGCCTCACCGCACGACTCGTACGGCTGTGAGCTGAGCTCTACCTGGCCGCCGGGCTCGAAAGTGATGGCCGAGCCGTTCGGCAGGGGAACGAGAGGATCGAGTAGATGGTGGAGGGCCGGTATATCGGGTGGAGAGGAAGACGGCGTGGTGAACCATTCGATCTCGACGCCGACGCGCCGGTTGCTCGCGGAGGGGAAGGACGATCCATCGACTAGGCCGCGAGCCGTCCGTGTCGTGAGGGTACGCGTCGGTGAGGGCATGGTTTAGGAGTTCACGAGCCGGATGGCCATCCACCCGACGCATTGGGCCTTCTCGATCAGCTGGAGATCGTTCATGGGTGGTTTCGAGGGTCGTCGCACATTATCACCGGACTGTGCCACGCCATACCCGTCAATAGCCTGTCGTATTCGCCACAATTCCCAGACGACTGTGCACAGGACCGAAGACATACCGTCGGCCGCGTGAACACACTCCGGTTCCTGACCTTCAACATCCGTGTCGCGCATGCGCTCGACAGGCATAACCGCTGGTACCGGCGTCGTGAGCTGGTGTTCGACGTCATTCGTGACTCCAGGTCGCAGATCCTCGGATTGCAAGAGGTGGTTCCCTTTCAACTCGACGAGTTGCTCACGGCATTCCCCGGACTGGGGGCCATCGCCGACAGGCGCTACGCGGGCCGCATGGGCACCTATGCGCCGATCCTGTTCGACCGCGATGCCGTCGAGCCGGCGCAGAGCGGTGACTTCTGGCTGTCGCCCGACCCGGACGGGAGACGGACGCGCGGCTGGGACGCCGCCGTCCCGCGCATCTGTACATGGGCGGTCTTCCGGCAGCACGGTCCCGACGGTCGGCGGTTCGCCGTCTTCAACACGCACTTCGATCAGGCGGGGGTCGTGGCGCGTGGAGAGAGCGCGCGCCTCGTCGTGTCGAGGCTGTCGACGCTGGTCCATGTCCCCAGAGTGGTCACGGCCGACCTGAACGCCGACGAGTCGTCGGAGGCGATGGCGATCCTCCGGACGGCCGGGTTCCAGGACACGTTCCGAGAGCTACACCCGAGCGAGGAGGCCCTCACGTACCACGGTTTCCGCGGGCGCGGTGCGCGCAGCCTGGGCAAGATCGATTACATCCTGCGCGACGACCGTTGGGAGACGATCGAGGCCGCCGTCGTTCGCGACGGCCGCGACGGCCGGTTCCCGTCCGATCACTTCCCGATGACCGCGGAACTCCTGCTTCGAGGGGGGCGCTAGCGCGCCATCCTGATCCGTAAACGCGCAGGTAGCCTGGGCCATGTGACGACTGGCGCCACCCACGACCTTCAGATGCAATCCGTCGATTTCGCGCGCGGTGAGAAACCGGTCCTGCGCGACGTCCCGGATCGTCCCGGGGTGTACCTCTTCAGGGACGACGACGGCCGGGTCCTCTACGTCGGGAAGGCGCGGAGCATCCGAAAGCGGATCGCCAGCTATTTCGGAGCTCCGTCGGGACTGGCCGCCCGTACGCAGGCCTTGATGGTGTCGGCCCGGCGCGTCGAGTGGATGGTCGTGACCGGCGAGGTGCAAGCGCTCCTGCTGGAGTACTCGCTCATCCAGGAGCACAAGCCGCGGTACAACGTCCGCTACCGCGACGACAAGTCCTATCCGTACCTGGCCGTGACGCTGAAGGACCAGTGGCCCAAGGCCACCGTGATGCGGGGACGCAAGCGCCGCGGGGTGCGCTACTACGGGCCGTACGCGCACGCCTACGCGATCCGCGAGACGGTCGATCTGCTGACGCGGGTCTTCCCGATGCGGACGTGCTCGGATTCGCTCTTTCGTGAATGCAAACGCCTGGACCGCCCCTGTCTGTACTTCCACATCGGGCGGTGTCCCGGCCCGTGTGTGGGCGAGGTGACGACGGAGGAGTATCGCGCCAACGTCGACGCGTTTTGCCGATTTCTGGACGGGGACGTCGAAGACACCATGGGCGGGCTCGAGCGCGCGATGGAAGAGGCGGCCGGGCGGCAGGAGTACGAGCATGCCGCGCGCCGGCGGGATCAGCTGTTCGCGGCACGCAAGGTGATCGAGCGCCAAGAGGTCGTGACCAAGACCAAGCTCGACGCCGACGTCGTCGCGCTGGCGGAGTCCGAGCTCGAAGCGGCGGTGCAGGTGTTCTTCGTCCGCGGCGGACGCGTGGCCGGTCGCAAGGGCTTCCACGCCGAAGTCGTCGAGGAACAGACGCCGGCCGAGCGGATGACGCTGTTCATCCAGTCTCTGTACGCCGAACGTGACGAAGTGCCGGCCGACGTGCTCGTCCCGGTCGAACCCGACCTTCGCGACGTGCTGGAGGCGTGGCTGACACAGCGGCGTGGCTCGTCGGTTCGCATCCGCATCCCGCGCAGCGGCGAGCGCGCCGGCGTGCTCGCCATGGTGCGCGAGAACGCCGAGCAAGCGCTGCGCGAATTCTCCGCGAAACGGCGAACCGACCTGGCCGCGCGGTCGCGAGCCCTCGCCGACCTCCAGGCCGAGTTGGGGCTTCCGGAGGCTCCCCTGCGGATCGAGTGCTTCGACGTCTCGACGTTGCACGGCGAAGAGACGGTCGGCTCGATGGTCGTATTCGAGGACGGCTCACCACGCACGAGCGATTACCGCAAGTTCCGTGTGAAGAGAACCGAAGGCGCCGATGATGTCAAGGCGATGCACGAGATCGTGTTCCGGCGGTTCCGTCGCTACGTCCAGGAGCAGGAAAAGGAACCGGAGCCGGGACGCCGCCCAAGGAAGTTCTCCTATAGGCCGCAGCTCGTTCTCGTCGACGGCGGCCGTGGCCAATTGGGGGCCGCACAACGCGCGATGGAGGATGCGGGTGTATCCGGCATCCCCGTCGCATCACTTGCCAAGCGTCTCGAGGAGGTTTACGTCCCCGGGAGCCCCGAACCGATCCAGATCCCGAGGACGTCGGAGGCGTTGTACATCCTCCAGCACATCCGCGACGAAGCGCACCGCTTCGCGATCGGCTATCACCGTAACCGACGGGAGGCCGCCGTCCGGCGCTCGCTTCTCGACGACATCCCGGGCGTCGGCCGTACGCGCAAGAGTTCGCTCATGAAGTGGTTCGGATCGGTCGAAGCGATGCGCCGAGCCACCGTGGATGAGATCCGCGCCGTCCCCGGAATCCCGCGTCACCTCGCCGACACCATCCACCGCCGGATGCAGAAGGAATCAGCATGAGCCCGGAGGAGCACCCCTTCGAGCTCGTGGTCATCACCGGCCTGTCGGGGTCGGGCATGACCGAGGCCACGAAGAGCTTCGAGGACATGGGTTACCTGGTGATGGACAACCTGCCTCCCTCCGTGATCGAGCAGGTCTCCGACCTGTGTCGTGGCACCGGTATGCGACGCGTCGCCGTCGTCGTGCGGCCGAGCGGCCGCGAGTTCTTCCAGGAGTTCTTCTCCGACCTCGGTACCGCCTTCCTGGCCTTGAGGGCCAAAGGGATCGAGTTCCGGATCATGTTCCTGGAGGCTTCGGACGAAGCGCTCGTCCGCCGGTACGAAGAGAAGCGCCGACCGCACCCGCTGGCGCCGACCGAACGCGTGCAAGACGGCATCGCGCGCGAACGCCAGCTCATGGAGGTGCTGAAGGACGACGCCGACATCGTCATCGACACGTCGAACATGACGCCCCACGAGCTGCGCAGCCGGGTGATTGCGGAGTTTCCCGGTGCGGAGGAGCGGGGGGCGGGGCTGCAGGTGTCCGTCGTGACCTTCGGCTTCAAGTACGGGCTCCCGATCGAGGCCGACCTCGTGTTCGATACACGCTTCCTCCCGAACCCCCACTGGGTGGACGAGCTGCGGAGCCTGCCGGGCACCGACGTCCAGGTCCGCGACTACGTCCTCGGACACGAAGAGGCCAAGGGCCTGATGACGCGCATCGAGGACCTGCTCGAGTTCGTCCTGCCCGGGTTCGTTCGAGAGGGCAAGCACTACCTGACCGTCGCCGTCGGATGCACCGGCGGGCGCCATCGATCGGTCGTCTTCGGCGAGGAGATCGCTCGCTTCATGCAGGACCTGGGGTACGCGGCGGCCGTGCATCACCGCGACCTCGAGCGGGAATAAACTCGCCCTAGGCACGTCTAAAAGGAGGACGGATGAGCGTTCGCGTGGGGATCAACGGCTTCGGGCGCATCGGGCGGAGCTTCTTCCGCGCGATGCTGGCGCAGGCAGAGGGTGACGTCGAGCTCGTGGCCGTCAACGACCCGTTCGGCGATCCGGAAGTGATGGCGCACCTGTTGAAGTACGACTCCGTGTCCGGTGTCCTACCTCACGACGTGAAGGCGACTGACGACGGCTTCGCCGTCGACGGGCAATCGGTGCGGAAGCTGGACAACCGCGACCCGGCCGAGACGCCGTGGGGCGACCTCGGGGTCGACGTCGTTCTCGAGTCCACGGGCCTGTTCACGTCGAGGGAGAAGGCGGCGGCGCACCTCCAAGGCGGCGCGAAGAAGGTCGTCATCTCGGCCCCCAGCCCGGATGCCGACGCCATGCTCGTCCTCGGCGTCAACGACGACTCCTACGATCCGGGCGCCCACCACGTTCTCTCCAACGCTTCGTGCACCACGAACTGTCTGGCGCCGATGGCGCGCGTTCTGCACGACGCGTTCGGCATCGAGCGTGGGTTCATGCTGACGGTGCACGCGTACACGAGCGACCAGGCGCTCGTCGACGTTGCCCAGCCCACGCGGTCGGGGAAGCCGGACCTGCGGCGCATGCGCGCGGCCGCCCTGAACGTGATCCCGAACACGACGGGAGCGGCGAAGGCGATCGGCAAGGTGATCCCCGAGCTGGACGGGAAGCTCGACGGCATGGCATTGCGGGTGCCGGTTCCCGATGGATCGATCACCGACCTGACGGCAGTCGTGTCGAAGACGGCATCGAAGGAGGACATCAACGCGGTGTTCCTCGACGCGGCCGGGTCGTCCCGTTACCAGCGCATCCTCGAGTACACGGACCGTCCCCTCGTCTCGCAGGACATCGTCGGCAATCCGCACTCGTGTGTGTTTAGCTCGCTCGAGACGCTGACGAACGGCAACATCGTGAAGATCCTCGGCTGGTACGACAACGAGTGGGGGTACTCGAACCGGCTCGTCGACCTGTGCCGGTTCCTCGACCGGGCCGGGCTATAAGCGCACCGCTTCCCAAGCTCGAAGACCTCGACGTCGCCGGGCATCGGGTCCTCGTCCGGGCCGATCTCAACGTCCCGCTCGAGGACGGTGTGATCACGGACGACTTCCGCATCAAGGCGTTCCTCCCGACGCTCGAGCGAGTGCTCGAGCGCGGTGGGCGGGCGATCGTGTGCTCCCACCTCGGCCGGCCGAAGCATGCGGATCCGAAGTACACGCTGGCGCCGGTGGCGGCTGCCTTGTCGGATGCGCTGGCCGGCGACGTCCCGCTCGTCTTCGACTACGGCAAGGTGCCGGAGGTCCGCGTCGCCCTTCTGGAGAACCTCCGCTTCCATCCGGGTGAGACGGGCAACGACCAGGCCTTCGTCGAGACCCTCGTTTCGCTCGCCGATGCCTACGTGAACGACGCGTTCGGCTCGTGCCATCGGCCTCACGCGTCGATCGTCGGCCCGCCGGCGCGGTTGCCTGCTGCAGCGGGACTCCTCCTCGAACGTGAGGTCGAGAACCTCTCGAGACTGCTCGAGGAACCAGCGCAGCCGTACGTGGTCGCGCTCGGTGGCAACAAGGTCGCCGACAAGATCGGCGTCGTGCACAACCTTATCGGCCGAGCCGACCGGATCCTCATCGGCGGCGGCATGTGCTTCACGTTCCTCAAGGCCAAGGGCCACCGCATCGGCCGGTCGCTCCTCGACGAAGAGCACATCGACGACGTACGACGGTTGCTCGAGGGCCCGGGAGCGGAACGGATCGTGCTTCCCGAGGAAGTCGTGTGCGGCCCCAGCATCGACGCGCGCGAAGGGAGCATCCATCCCGTGTCGGAGATCCCCGACGACGAGCTCGGTCTGGACATCGGCCCGGCATCGGCGGAGCGCTACGGCGAGATCGTCCGGTCCGCTCGGACGGTCTTCTGGAACGGGCCTATGGGCGTCTTCGAGAACGAGCCGTTTGCCAATGGGACACGCGTGGTAGCCGAGGCGGTTGCTGCGTGCGACGGCTACACGGTCACCGGTGGTGGGGACACCTCGGCCGCATCGGCTGCCTTCGGCTTGGCCGACGCGGTTGACTTCGCCTCGACCGGCGGGGGAGCCTCGCTCGAGTTCCTCGAGGGCAAGACGCTTCCGGGGATCGCCGCACTACTGGGGGGTTCGGGGGTGGGGGGTTCGGGGGGCCGTGGAGCGGAGCGGAGCGGCCGCGCGCAGCGCGGCGGCCCCCCGACCGAAAAGGAGACCTGATGGCCGACCGTAAGCCGATCATCGCGGGCAACTGGAAGATGAACCAGACCCATACCGACGCGATCGCTCTCGTGCAGACGCTTTCCTATGAGCTCACCGAGGAGGACTACGACCGCGTCGAAGTCGTCGTCTGCCCTCCGTTCACGGGGCTTCGCTCCGTCCAGCTGGTGCTCGAAGGGGACAACATCCCGGTCGCCCTCGGCGCCCAGAACCTGTTCTGGGAGGACGAGGGCGCGTACACGGGCGAGGTCTCCGGCGTGTTCTTGAAAGCGCTGCAGTGCACGTACGTCATCGTCGGTCACTCGGAACGACGCAAGTACTTCGGGGAGACCGACGAGACAGTCAACAAGCGCGCGCATGCCGCGTTCCGCAACGAGCTTCTCCCCATCGTGTGCGTCGGGGAGACACTCGAGGAGCGTGAGGCCGGCAGTACCGAAAAGATCGTCGGACGGCAGGTGCGCGAGGGGCTGGCCGGACTCAGTGCCGAGCAGATCCGGACGCTCGTGGTCGCCTACGAGCCCGTGTGGGCCATCGGCACGGGCCGTGCGGCGACACCGGAGGATGCCAACGCGACGATCGGCTTCATCCGGAAGTCCGTAGGTTCGGTGTCGAGCGACGACGTCGCCCAAGCCGTGCGCATCCAGTACGGGGGCAGCGTGAGCGCCGGGAACATCGCACAGCTCATGGCGCAGACCGAGATCGACGGCGCACTCGTGGGCGGGGCGTCCCTCGACCCGAAGTCGTTCGCGATGATCGTGAAGTTCTAGGCGATCATCAGATGAAACGCATCCTGTACGTCATCCTCGACGGGTTGGGGGACGAGCCACACCCCGACCTCGACGGGAAGACGCCGCTCGAAGCCGCGAAGACACCCAACCTCGATTCCGTCGCGCGTAAGGGGCGGTCGGGAACCGTCGTCACGGTCGGCGAGGGGATCGCGCCCGAGTCCGACATAGCGGTCTTCGCGATCCTGGGCTACGACCCGCATACGCAGCACGCCGGACGCGGCCCCCTCGAAGCCCTGGGCTCCGGACTCGAGATGCGCGACGGCGATCTCGCCTGGCGCGCCAACTTCGCCACCGTCGACGAGACGGGCCGCATCAGCGATCGCCGGGCCGGGCGAGACCTATCGACGGAGGAGGCGCGTGCCCTGGCCGACGCGGTCAACGCGGCCGTCACGGTTCCCGACGGCCGGGCGACCTTCCTCGCCACGTCGGAGCATCGGGCCGTCCTCCACCTTCGCGCCGACCAACCTCTCGATGCCGAGCTGTCGAACTCCGATCCCGCCTACGAACGCCGAGGATCGCTCGGTATCGCACTCGAGACGTTCGAGCCCTACCCCTTGCGTGTCGAGGCGCTGAACGACACCGACGGCGTGCGGCTCGGTGCGGAGTTGACGAACGCGTGGATCGAGGCGGCACGAGGCGCTCTCGCCGCGCATGAGGTCAACCGGGCACGCGAGGAGCGCGGCCGCCCTCCGGCGAACATCGTGCTCGTGCGGGATGCGGGAGACCACATCCCGGTCGTCCGGCCGCTATCCGAGCGGTTCGGGATGTCGTTCGCGTGCTTCGCCGAGATGCCGGTGGAGATCGGGATCTCGAAAGTGACGGGCATGGAGCCCATCCTCGTCACGTCTCCTACCGACGCCGGCGGCTACGCGAACCTCGCCGAACGTGCCTTGGAAGCCCTCGACGGCTTCGATGCGCTCTACGTCCATCTCAAGGGACCGGACGTCCCGGCTCACGACGGTCGCGCGTTCGACAAGCGAGACGTCATCGCGATGATCGACGAGGGCTACTTCGGTACGATCCTCCCCGAGCTCGGGAGCTCCGTCGTCCTCGCCGTAACGGCGGACCACTCGACGTCATGCGTGCGCAAGGCGCACACGGCCGATCCGGTGCCGCTCGTGGTCGCCGGCAGCATGCTCACGTCGGACGGCACGAAGGCGTACTCGGAGTCCGACGCCGCCGGCGGCGCACTCGGGCGCCTGCGCGGCGTCGACGTCTTGCCGATGCTCGTGGACATGGCGAGGAGCTGATCCGAGGGCTCACCGGACCCCGGCCGGGTACAATCATCATCGCCATGGTCAATATCGTTCTCGTGTCCTTGCACGTCGCCGCCTCGCTGCTACTCGTCTTGTTCATCCTTCTACACTCCGGCCGCGGCACCGGGCTCTCGGACGTCTTCGGCGGCGGTGGCGGGATGTCTGGAGCCACGGGCGCTGTCGAACGGAACTTGGATCGCATCACGATCGTCGCGGCCCTCGTCTTCGGCTTGACGACGGTCCTCCTCGGCCTCCGTCTGAGCTGAAACCGCTTCACCGAAGCGCGATCCTGATCTCGGTCGCCCTCGCACTGCTGACGGCGTCGTGCACGGATGATCCGGCGCGTCCGACGCCGACCCCGGCACCATCGGAGGACGTGGTCAGCTTCGGCTATCCGAACGAGCCGCCCACGCTCGACCCCCTCGGCGTTGGGGGGTCGTCGGCGGCCACGCGGGACATCCTTCGTCCGGTGCTTCCAGGGCTCTTCCGGCTGAACGAGCGCCTTCGGCCCGAGCCGGAGCTGGCGGCGGCGTGGCCCTCAGAGCGCGACGTCCGCCTCGACCCTTTCTCCGTGACGATCAACCTGCGCGAGGCGTCGTGGAACGACGGGAAGGCGATCACGGCCACCGACGTCCGGTTCAGCTTCGAAAAGCTCTCCAAGGGGCCGACCGGCTACCGGTACCGCTTCCTTCGCAGCGTCGACGTCACAGATCCGCGCACGTTCACGTTGCGCTTCGACCGGCGCGTGCGCCGGTGGTGGTCCCTGTTCTCCCTCGACGACATGGTCCTGCCCGCACACGCGTACTCCGAATCGTGGGCCGAGCGCCCGACCGTGTCGGGTGGACCGTTCGAGGTGAAGGAATGGACCAAAGGTTTGCGCGTGCGCCTGGTGCGCAACGACTCGTACTGGGGCACCAAGGCCGTGCCGGCGGGGATCGACGTACTGTTCGTCCCGAGCGACGAGACGCGTTTCCAGCTGCTCGAGCGCCGCGAGCTCGATGCCTTCTTCTCCGAAGGCGACATCAACATCGGTCGGCGGGCGCGCGCCCGCGGTTACGCACGCTCCGGCGGCCCCTTGGAAGGGGAGAAGACCGCCTCCGGGGCCTGGGGGCCGACGTGGTGGGAGGTCAATCTCGACCCGGATCTGGGCGCAGGCGTTGCCGCCGGCGTGGTGGAGGTGACCGACCCGGACCTCGTCGCCGAGATCCTCGAGGACACCGGAGCGCCGATGAACGGGATCCCCCGCGTATTTCCCGTCCCGGCGGGTGCGATCAACGGCACGTGGAGCGACCGCGGCGACGTCGACGAGGCCAAGCAGCGTGTGGCCACCGGCGGGGACCGGAACTTCGAGATCTCGTTCCCGCGCTCGTCGGCGGCCGGATCCCTCGCGACCTTTATGCACTTCCGGTTGCGAGAGCTCGGGATCACCGCCGAGCTCGTCGGCTTGGAGTCGGAGGCGTTCGAGCGCTCGTTGGACGACGGCAGCCACGCACCAGCGCTCGTCCGGTTGCGACGGGGCGCCGATGCTCCGGACGCGGCATCCTACGTCTCGTCGTTCGGCGAACCGGGTGCGGCTGAGATCGACGACGCCGTCACGGGGGCCGAGGCGCTCGCGGCGGCCGCTCCGAACGCCGCACGGCCCACCACTGGGCTGGACGGTGCCGCCTGGACGCAGGCCCAGGATGCACTCGAGCAGGCCTCGACGGCCGCCCCCGTCGCCCGCGTCCGTACGTGGATCGTCGGACGCGCGGGTATGGCCGGGCCGCATGCGCTCGGCGCGAGCACGGGCCCCTTCTGGAACGCCGCAACCTGGCGTTTCGTTTAACCCCGCTGATTCACTGGCTTAACGCCGCCAGTTTGAGGGAGCCGCGGAGCGGCATCCTGCTACCCTGAACGCGCTTCAGGCGACCGAGCAGGGGGGATCGACGCATGGCCACACGAAGGACGAACCGCACCCAAACCAAGCGGCGATCGCAGTCGCGGCCCCCGCAGGCGGCGGGGTACACGGTCGGGACCATGAATCCTTCGCGGTTCAAGCGCGCCTTCGACGACATCGTCGAGAACTGCGAGACCGTCATCAAGGGAAAGAACGACGTGATCCGCCTCTCTCTCGTGGCGATGATCTGCGAGGGGCACATCCTCTTCGAAGACGTCCCCGGAACAGGCAAGACCATGCTCGCCCGCGCCCTGTCGCAGTCGATGAAGGCGTCGAACGCCCGTATCTCCTGCACGCCCGACATGCTCCCGGCCGATATCACCGGCTCGTCGATCTACGACCAGAAACGCCAGCAGTTCGAGTTCCAGCCGGGCCCGGTTTTCGTAAACGTCCTGCTCACCGATGAGGTGAACAGGGCAACGCCGAAGACGCAGTCTGCTCTGCTCGAGGCGATGGGGGAGCGCAAGGTGTCTGCCGACGGCAAGACGCACCTCCTCCCCAGGCCGTTCTTCGTGCTCGCCACGCAGAACCCCATCGAGCTGGCGGGAACGTTCCCGCTACCGGAAGCGCAGCTCGACCGGTTCCTGTTCAAGCTCACGATGGGCTACATGAACCGTGAATCCGAGGTTGAGGTGATGTTCGACAACCAGGTCCAGCTGGCCATCGAGGACCTGGGCGCCGTCACCGAAACCAAGACCGTGCAGCAGATGATCGCCTACGCGACGACGGTGAACCTGGCCCCCGATGTTGCGTACTACATCGTCGACCTCGTCCAGGCCACCCGGGACGACCCCTCCCTTTCTCTCGGCGCGAGTCCGCGGGCCTCGATCGCCCTGCTGCGGGCGTCGCGCGCTCTCGCCGCCAGCGACGGACGCACCGACGTCTACCCCGACGACGTGCGAGCCGTCCTGCAGCCGATCATGTCGCATCGGGTGTTCATGAATCCCGATGCCGTGCTGCGCGGTGAGACAATCGAATCGGTAATGGAGCGCGTCGTCGGCCGGGTGAAGCCGCCGTCGGGCGCCAGGTCCGCAACATCGGCCGCCCCGGCACGAGAAAGGACACGGAGGAAGGCGTCCCGAAAGGCCGTCAGGGCTGCGAGTTAGGCCTTCCGAACGTAGATGAGGATCTTCAGGCGTAGGTCCGCCTCGAGCGGGGGTGCGGGCGCCGCCGTCCAGTCCCGGCTCGACCGGGTGCGGGACGCCCTCTCGGCACAGTCCATCCGTCGCGGGTGGATCTCCGTGCGGCGCCGCATCGGTCTCACCACGTCGGGTCAGGTGGCGCTCTTCGGGTTCGTCGTCATGTACGCCTTCGGGCGCGTCATCGGCGGTCTTCCCGTGTTGCTGCTGGCCTGGGGTCTGCTACTCCTCATCATCGCCGGGTTCTTCCTCGCCTCGCGGCGGCTTCGTATGGAAGGGCAGCGGTCGGGACTCTTTCCTCGCGCGCAGCAGGGCGACAGGCTCAACGTCGAGGTCGTACTACGCGCTCAGCGCGGGATCTCGGCCTTCATCCTCGAGGAGCGTGTTCCCGAGAAGCTCGGCCGGCCGGTGCGCGTGCCCGTGGCGAGGCTGCCGGCGGGCAGCGCCGTGTCGCATCGGTACAGCCTTCGCTGTGCGCGCCGCGGCGTGTACGAGATCGGCCCCCTGGTCGCCATCACGGCCGATCCCCTCGGGCTCATGCAGCGCGACCACGAGGTGGCGCCGCGCTTCGAGCTCCTCGTTCACCCGCGCATCGAGGAAGTCTCCGACCGGCCGCTGACCCGTCAGTTCGAAGATCCGCCGATCCGCCCGCCCGTGAGCAAGCCCTTCCCGACCGGCATCGAGTTCTACGGGATGCGCGACTACAAGCCGGGAGACGACCTCAGACGCATCGTCTGGCGCGCCTCGGCCCGCATGGGGAAGCTGATGGTGCGCGAGGCCGAGCAGGGCATCACGGACCGCATCACGATCGTCCTCGACACAGATCGCGGGCAGCACAGCCACGAAGGCGAATACTCCGAGTCTTTCGAGACGGGTGTCAGCGCGGCCGCCTCGCTCGCCGCTCGTCACTTGCGTGACGGCTACGAGATCAGGCTCGAGGCCAACCGGGGTCCGATCACGCGTCCGGTCCGCGGCCACAGCGGGACGCTCCCCGTGCTCGACTCGCTCGCGCGCGTGGAGATGACGAGGGATCCGCTGACGAAGGTGATCACGCGGTTGATCGCCGATCCGCGCCGCGACACGCACAACATCTTCATCACGCCGAAGCTCGGCAACCACGAGGCCGCGCAGCTCCGGTTGCTGCTGCAGAAGGGGATCTCCCTCCTGGTCGTGGCACTGTTGTGGCGCGAGGACGCCGACGACACGTTGAACGCCGCAGCGGCGCTGGGCTGTCAGGTGGCCGCCGTCCACCCCGGTCAGGATCTCGCGTCCGCCCTGTATCACGACATCGGAGCGGGGAGCC
>Ga0299907_10000282_pt1 | contig 23541 bp, 23 predicted proteins | sample RVTome_16_FD_198680 | JGI IMG/M metagenome (GOLD analysis project Ga0299907, IMG submission 198680) | Soil microbial communities from uranium-contaminated site in the Upper Colorado River Basin, Wyoming, United States - RVT152D67 (version 2) ...
GCGAGCGGGACGTCGTATTGGGAGATCTGGTAGTTCTTCGGCATGTCCGGATAGAAGTAGTTCTTCCGGTGGAAGATCGACTCCGGCACGACGCGGCAATTCAGCGCAAGCGCAATGCGCAACGCGTATTCGATGGCGCGCGCGTTGGGGACGGGCAGTGTGCCCGGCTGTCCGGTGCAGACGGGACACACGCTTGTGTTGGGCGCACCCCCGAACGTGACGGGGCAAGCACAGAACATCTTCGAGGCCGTTGAGAGCTCGACGTGGCATTCGAGGCCGATGACGGCCTCGAAGGTCGCTTCGGGCGCGGGTGGCGAAGCAGCCTCGAAGGGGAGGGGCTCGAGCGTAGCGGAGGTGGCCGAAGGCTGAGCGGGTTCGGCCTCTGCCACCGCCGGTGCTCGGTCGTCGTCACTGAAGAAGACGTCGGACGCGCGCTCCGGCGCGAGAAGTGTCGGACCGACGATGGCGGCCTCGCGTACCGCTCGCCGCCAATTGCGTATCCCGTGGATGTGAAAGACGAGCTCACGGCCCCCGTACAGCGAGAGCAGCAGATATCCCGACGCGCGCCACACGAACGGGATCACGCCGTTGAGCCGCCACGAATACACGTCGGGCCACGCGACCGAGATCTCCTCGACGTCGTCCTCTTGGCTTCGCGGCACCCAGCGGATCCCCTGCGGCTCGAATGCGAGGGCTCCGGCGGCCGTGCCCGTCCAGACACGCCGGCGTTCGCCGGAGTGGTCCTTTACTTCTTCGCCGACGAAGGCGGCGAGGCCCAGGAACATCGCGTCGCGACCGCGCCGCAGCTGCTTGCGGCCGATGCGCAGCTCGCTGTACCCGATCAGCCACAAGACGAACAGTGCCCAGCCGGTAAGGATGTACAGGCGCAGGTCACCGCCTCGTGTGAGGTACTGCATGACCACGGCGACCGAGGCGGCGACGACGACGACCCACGTGCCGCGATCGCCCCAGACCTTGCGTTGGAAGAGATTCACGCTCGTCAGCTTACGTGGCCGACCTGGTCGGGTCGCGGGTTATGCCATGGCGCGCGACCCGTCGAATCCGAGCTCGGACTCGAGGGCAAAGGCGGCGCGCAGCAGCGTGGATTCGGTGAGGGGCGGCCCCATGAGCTGGAGCCCGACGGGGAGCCCGTCCTCGGGGGCCAGGCCGCACGGGATCGACACGGCGCACGAGCCGGCCAGTGGTGTCGGGACCGTACAGACGTCGGAAAGGTACATCTGGAGCGGGTCGTCGGCCCGTTCTCCGATGCGGAAGGCCGTGGTCGGAGATGTCGGGGACACCAGAACGTCGACCTTGCTGAACGCGCGCTCGAAGTCGCGGATGATCATCGTGCGCAGCTTGAGGGCGCGTCCGTACCACGCTTCGTAATAGCCGGACGACAGCGCGTACGTGCCGAGCAGGATCCGCCGCTTCACCTCCGCACCGAAGCCGGCTTCGCGCGTGGCCCGGTTCATCTTCAGCACGTCGTCGCCGTTCACCCGCAAGCCGAAACGCGTCCCGTCGTACCGGGCCAGGTTCGACGAAGCCTCCGCCGGCGCGATGATGTAGTACGCGTCTATGCCGTACTGGAACGACGGCAGCGACACATCCTCGATGACGGCGCCGAGCTTCTCGGCCACCGCGAGCGCTTGCCGAACACGTTCGGCGACGCCGGCCTGGGTCCCGTCGCCGAGCAGATCCGTGACGACGCCGATCCGCATGCCGGTGATCGGACGGCCCAGACCGGCGAGATAGTCGGCCCGGTCCCCCGGTATGGAGGTCGAGTCCCGCGGGTCGTGCTTGGCGATGTGCTGGAGCACGACCGCCGCATCGCGGACGGTCCTTGTCATCGGACCGGCCTGGTCGAGAGACGAAGCAAAAGCGACCAACCCGTATCGCGAAACCAGCCCGTAGGTCGGCTTGACGCCAACCACGCCACTCAAGGACGCGGGTTGACGGATCGATCCGCCCGTGTCGGTGCCGATAGCTACCGGCACCATGCCGGCCGCGACGGCCGCAGCCGAGCCACCGGACGACCCACCCGGCACCCGCGTCGGGTCCCATGGATTACGCGTGGTGCCGAAGGCGGAGTTCTCCGTGGACGACCCCATCGCGAACTCGTCCAGGTTCGTCTTCCCGACGAGCAACATGCGCTCGGCTCGCAGCAGCTCCCACACGGTCGCGTCGTAGGGCGGTCTGTAGTTGTCGAGGATCTTCGACCCGGCCGTCGTGCGGATCCCCTTCGTACAGATGATGTCCTTGAGCGCGATCGGGATCCCCGCGAGGCGTGGCAGCTCGTCGCCCGCGTACCGTGCCTCGTCGATCCGGCGGGCATGCCGGACCGCGGCGTCTCCCGTCCGCGAGATGAAGGCATGGACGTTCGGCTCGACGGCGTCGATGCGTCCGATGACCGACTCGGCCACCTCGACCGCCTTGACCTCGCGCCGCTCGAGACGGGTGACCAGATCGAACGCGCTCTGGCGCCAGAGTTCGGCGTCGGGCATAGCGCTACTCCTCTTCTTCGAGGATCCGCGGCACCCGGAAGAGGTTGCCTTCCCGCTCGGGCGCGTTCTCCAAGATCGCGTCCGGCCGTTCGGGCGGTCTCACCACGTCGTCTCGCCACACGTTGCGCAGATCGATCGGGTGGGCCGTCGGAGGGAAGGCATCGAGGTCGAGGGATTGGATCCGCGTGGCGCGCTCGAGCACCGCGCTCAGCTGCTCACGGAAGCGTTCGAGCTCGTCGGCAGTCAGCTCGAGTCGCGCCAGCCGAGCGACGTGCTGAACTTCCTCACGCGAGATGCCCATGTAGTCGGCGAGTCTAATCGAGAAGCTTCTGCAGTCCGGCTTCGTCGATGACCTCGACACCGAGCTCATTCGCCTTGTCGATCTTTGAGCCCGGGCTGGAGCCTGCGACGACGAAGTCGGTCTTGCGGGAGACGCTGGACGTGACCTTCGCCCCCCGTTCTTGGAGCAGACGCGAGGCCTCCTCACGGCTCCAGGCCTCGAGCGTGCCCGTGATGACGAACGTGCGGCCGTGCAGAGGACCCGATGCCGTCTTCCGCTCCTCCTTCAGACGCACGCCGGCCGCCGCGAACTTCCGGAGCAACTCCTGTGACTTCGGCCGCTGGAAGTACGCGGCTATCGACTCCGCGACGACCCGGCCGACACCGTCCACTTCGAGCAGCTCCTCGGCCGATGCGCTCGCGATGGCATCGATCGAGCCGAAGTGATCGGCGATATCTCGCGCCGTCGTGGCTCCCACATGCCTGATCCCCAAGCCGTAGAGCAGGCGATCGATCGAACGGTCCCTCGCCCGGTCGATCGCCTTCACGAGGTTCTGGATCGAGCGTTCCTTGTGGAGCGGCAGCTGCGCGATCTGCTCATCGGTGAGGGCGAAGATGTCCGCCACGTCGGAGATGAGGCCGAGGTCGAGCAGTGCCTTCGTCGTTTTGTAGCCGAGGTGATCGATATCCATCGCGCCCCGGGCGGCGAAGTGGAAGACGCCCTCGAGGATCTGGGCCGGGCACGAAAGGTTGGGACAGCGGACGACGACCTCACCGTCCGGCCGCTCGAGCGGCGTGTCACACACGGGGCATCTGGTGGGCATCCGGAACTTCTTCTCCTTGCCCGTGCGTTTGGACGGGATGGGCGCCACCACCTCGGGGATGACGTCGCCGGCCCGCCGGACGACCACCCAGTCACCGATGCGCACGCCTTTCCGCTCGACCTCGTCGGCGTTGTGCAGGGTTGCGGTCGTGACGGTGACCCCACCCACGTGCACAGGTTCGAGCACCGCGAACGGCGTGACCGCACCTGTGCGACCGACGTTCACCTCGATGTCGTTGAGAACCGTCGTCTGCTCCTCCGGAGGGAACTTGAAGGCGATCGCCCACCGCGGCGCCTTCGACGTGGCGCCGAGGTCGAACTGCGAGGCCAGGTCGTCCACCTTGATCACCGCTCCGTCGATCTCGTGATCCAGGTCGTGGCGCTTGGCCTCGAGCGCAGTGACGTAGGCCTTTACCTCCTCGATCGTGTCGGCGCGCTTGGATTCGGGGTGCACCCTCAAGCCGACCGAACGCAGGTAGTCGAACACCTCCGAGTGGGTGTTCGGCCGGGGCCCGTCCAAGCGGACGAGACCGTGGAAGGAGATCGACAGCGGCCGCGATGCCGTGATCCCTGGGTCTTTCACGCGCAGCGTTCCGGCGGCGGCGTTGCGCGGGTTGGCGAACAGTGTCTTGCCGGCTTCGCCGAGGTCGCTATTGACGCGCTCGAAGTCCTCCAGACGCAGATACACCTCGCCGCGCACCTCCATCCACGCCGGTGGATCGTCGGTGCGGAGACGATTCGGGAGTCCGCGGATGGTGCGGATGTTCGGCGTGACGTCCTCCCCAACCGTCCCGTCCCCGCGCGTTGCGCCGCGGACGTAGCGTCCGTTCTCGTAGACGACGACCACCGAGACGCCGTCGATCTTCGGCTCCGCGACGAAATCGGGCTGGGAGCCGAGGCCTTTGACGACGCGTGCGTACCAAGCCTCCAGCTCCTCGAAGCCGAACGCGTTGTCCAGGGAGAGCAGCCGGGCCGAGTGGCGCACCGGTGCGAAGAGCTCGGACGGTGGAGCTCCGACGCGCTGCGTCGGGGAGTCCGGCGTAATGAGCTCGGGGAATCGCTCCTCGATGGCGGCGAGCTCGCGGACGAGCTTGTCGTAGGACGCGTCGGAGATCTCCGGTTCGTCCAGAACGTGATACCGGTAGTTGTGAAACTCGATCTGGGCGCGAAGCTCCTCGGCCCGGATGCGGGCCTCGGCGAACTCGGCCTCTTCCTTCTTGGGCACGACGGAAAGGATATGCGCGCGTCGCTTATTCACACGACGGCGATGGAGATTACGTGCGCGTCGGCCGGCGACACACCGATCGTGCGCCGCTCGCGGAGATCGAGGGCCGAGACCTCCCCGTTGATGAGCAGGATGAGCGACGTACCGTCCTGGGACCACGCGATCTGCTCGGCTTGCTCGCCGCTTACTCGCCGCGGCGGTTTCGACCGGCTCTCGATCACCCACGTCCCGCCGTCGTTGGAACTATCGCGTCCGGAGAAGGCGACGAAGCCCTGACGGCTCACGGCGGCTCGGTGCGCAAGGCCCTCGAACATGACGCGTCGTGCACCGAGCTTGTCGCCATCGAGGGAAGCGATGGCTACACGCGGCTTCGCACTCTCGGGCTTCACGGCGACGAGCAGTTCTTTGCCGTCCGGGGACGCTGCCAACGGCCACGTATCGTCGGCGAGCCGTTCCGTCGAGGGTTCAGACACATGTATCAGCATCAGCCGATCGCCGATCGCCGTGACGAACCGGTCTCGGTCGAGCCACACGAGCAACCCGCCGCCGAAGCGGCTGACGATGAGATCGGTTCCGCCGTCACCCGGGTCGATCGCGACGAGATCGCGATCGGAGCCGAGCTCCGCGGCGACGAAGCGCCGGTCGGGCGTCCATCCTCGTCCGGTGGTCAGCTGGTCGGCCACCCTCCACCGGGCTCCGGTCTCGAGGTCGAGCAACCACAGGGCTCCTCGGCGCTGCAGGTATCCCAGCCAGCGGCCGCCGGGATCCGGCCAGGAATCGAGCGTGTCGCGTGGGATGTCGGCGAGCCGGCGTTGCGCGCCGGTGGCGAGCTCGCGCTCGAAGACGGCGCCTTGCGTTGCGTACACGAGGCGTCCGAGGTCGGGGCCGCCACGGAGCTGCTTCAACCCGAGGGCGACGCCCGCGGCGAGCAGAGTGACCAGGACGAGCCCAACGGCGAGCCTGCCGCGGGAGAACGGCGAGCGCGCTTTACCGCGCGTGCGCGATCGTTCCGCCACCGACGACCTCGTCAGCCGCATACAGGACGACGGCCTGTCCGGGCGCGATGCCGGTCTGCGGCTCGTCGAAGCCGAGGCTGAAGCCGGTTGCGGTCGGACGGAAGGTCACCGGCGCCGGCGTGGCGCGGTACCGCACGACGGCATCGAAACGCGCTCCCTTCGGGGGCGCCGATCCGCTCACGAAACGCGGCCGGCTCGCCTCGAGGGTGCGGCGTCGCAACGCCTCGCGTGCGCCCACGACCACGGCGTTGCGTTCGGGCAACAGCGCTGTCACGTACGCAGGCGAGCTACCGAGCGACCCCAGGCCTCGGCGCTGACCGACCGTGTAGTAGGGAAGGCCTCGGTGCTCGCCGACGATCTCGCCACGGCCGTCCACGATCGGCCCGGATCGAACGGACGCAGGATCGCGTTCGACCACGACGTCGCCGGGCTTTCGTCCCTCCCCGACGAAGCAGACGTCGACGGAGTCTTCCCTGTCGGCGTTGGGGAGACCCAGACCACGCGCGAACTCCCGCACCTCGGCCTTCGTCTCGAAGGTGCCGAGCGGGAACACGACGCTCTGGAGTGCGGACCGGTCTAGCCCGTACAGGACGTAGCTCTGGTCCTTGTCCGGGTTCCGCGCGCGCAACAGCCTGACGCGTCCGTCGTCGGCGCGCTCGACGCGGGCGTAATGGCCCGTGACGAGCCCGTCGAACCCGAGTCGCCGAGCACGCTCAAGCACTGCGCCGAAGCGGACGAGCTCGTTGCATCGCACACACGGATTCGGCGTCAAGCCTTTCGCGTAGTCGTCCACGAACGGATCGACAACCTCGCGCGCGAAGACCTCGCGGAAATCGAGCGTGTAGTGCGGGATGCCGATGATGCCGGCTGCCCGTCGGGCGTCGGCGACGGCGTCGAGGGTGCAGCAGCCCTTCGACAAGCGGGTCTCCTCGTCGTCGAACTCCCACTGCTTCAACGTCGCGCCGACGACGTCGTGCCCGCCTTCGCGCGCGAGGGCGGCCGCCACCGAGGAATCAACGCCGCCGGACATGGCGGCCAACAGACGCATCAGCGTTTGAAGGAGCGGAGGCGGTCGACGATGGGGGAGAGCGCTACGAGCACGGCGTCGACGTCCTCGTCGGACGTGCTTCGTCCGACGGTGAGACGCAGTGCGCCCTCGGCCCAGGCCTTCGAGATGCCGCACGCGCCGAGCACGTAGGACGGCTCGACCGACCCGGACTGACAGGCCGAGCCCGTTGAAGCGCAGATGCCCTTGGCGTCGAGCATGAGCAGGACGTCCTCGCCGACCACGCCGCGGATCGAGACGTTCAGGTTGTGCGGGAGCCGCTCCGTCGGATGCCCGTTCAGACGAACGTCGTCGATGCGCTCCTGGATCTGCGTCCACAGGCGATCACGCAGCGCCCGCCACCGCGGGGCTTGCGTCTCGAGCTCGCCGACCACGACCTCGGCCGCCGTACCGAATCCGACTACACCGGCCGGGTTCTCGGTTCCCGAGCGTCGCCCGCGCTCCTGCCCGCCGCCGTGGGTATGGGCCACGACCTTCACACCGCGCCGGACGTACAGCGCCCCGGTACCCTTCGGCCCCCCGATCTTGTGCGCCGAAAACCCCGCGAGGTCGACCCCGAGCGCCTTCACGTCGACGGGGATCTTGCCGAGCGCCTGCACCGCGTCCGTGAAGCTGAGGACGCCGCGCTCGCGGCAGACGGCCGCAACCGCGGCTACCGGCTCGATGGTGCCGATCTCGTTGTTGGCCAGCATGAGGCAGACGAGGATCGTGTCGTCGCGGATGCGCTCGGCGAGCGCATCCGCGTCGACAAGCCCGGTCTCGTCCACGGGCACGAACTCGATCTCGAAGCCGCGCCCCCCCAACCACGTCGCGGAATCGAGCACCGCATGGTGCTCGATCCGCGGCAGCAGGATGTGGCGACCCTTCGGCTCGTTGGCCCAGGCCGCGCCCTTGACGGCGATATTGTCGGCCTCGGTCCCGCCGCCGGTGAACACGATCTCCTCAGGAGAGGCACCCACGGCGAACGCAAGCTTCTCCCGTGCTTCGTCGATCCCCTTACGCGCTTCGCGTCCGACGGCGTAGATGCTCGACGGGTTGCCCCACCGGTCGTCGAGGAACGGCAGCATCGCCTCCCGCACCTGCGGGAGGATGGGAGCCGTGGCTGCGTAGTCGAGGTAATGCACTCGAGCTCAATGATAGGAGCGATGGAGATGAGCGGTTCTTTCGACATCGTCGTGGTGGTCCGCACGACATAGTGCCGGAGCTCCGGATCGACCCCTTGAGTCGCCGCCAGGTGATCCTCGCCCCCGAGCGCGCGCAACGCGGCGCGCCTTCGATCGAGCCGTTCGAGCCGGATCCCGCCCCTTGCGACTTCTGCGGCGGACGCGAAGACCGGACGCCGCCGGAGACCTTCGCGATCCGGGAGCCCGGCACCCGGCCGGACACTCCGGGCTGGCGCGTGCGGGTCGTCCCGAATCTGTATCCGGCCACGCGCCTCCACGAAGTGGTCGTCCACACACCGAACCACTACGAGCACTTCGAGGACCAGGACCTGGCGCACCGCACCGACGTAGTGCGCGCGTACCAGGCGCGCATGCGCGACGAGCCGACGGCGGCGTCCGTTGTAGTGTGGAATCGCGGCCGGGCGGCGGGGGCCTCGCGGACGCACGCGCACGGACAGCTCTTCGGTCTCGACCGCGTCCCACCCACCTTGGAGCGGGAAGGAGCCGCCTTCGGTGACGATCCGTGTGTGCTTTGTCGTCTCACCGACGACGCGGAGCTCGTCATCACGACCAGCGACGGCTATCGCCTGGCGGCGCACTCCGTCCCGTTCGTGGCCAACGAGGTCCTCATCGTGCCGCCCTGCACGCCGCGCTTCGAGGAGCTACCGGACGGTGAACTCTCCGATGCCGCCGACCTGATCGCGACGGCCGTCACCCGCACCCTTCGGATGCTCGGCGAGGCCGTGCCCTTCAACCTCGTCATCCACTCGGCCCCCCTCGGCGTCGACCGGTTCCATTGGCACGGCCACCTCATGCCGCGCACGGCGGTGTGGGGCGGGCTCGAACTGGGAGCCGAGCTGCCGATAGTCGCAGCCGATCCCTATGAAACGGCGCGGAGGCTGCGCGAGTCCTGATGGGCCGTACGGAGCTCGGAGACCTTGCCGGCGAGCAGCGTTCGCCCCACGGCAGGGATGCGCTGGAGCATGCCGCGGTACGCGCCGGGGCTGAAGACGAGAAGACGCACCGGCGAGCTCGTCTCGATCGTCCGGTCGTGGAGTCCGTCCTCGTTGAGGCCACGCTCTCCGATGTAGGAGCCCGGCGACAGCACGACGGCGGCGGCACCGTTGGACGCCGACGCAACCCCGCGCATGAGGACGACGAACTCACGCACCCGCTGACCCTGCCGGACGATCGTCTGCCCGGCCGGAACGTCCACGGCGTCGGCGACGCCGGCGATCCATCGGACGTCGTCGGGACGGCACCCCGCGAACAACCCCAGCTGGCGGATCTCGTTCTGCTTCCTGTCGGCCACGGTGGCCTCCTTTCGACTCGGCTTCGCTCACCGTAAGGCGGCCGAACATGGAGGTCATCGTGCGTAAAGGTGAATCCGCACCCACCCAGGCAGGAGTACGGTCGTCCTACCGGGGATGGAGCCGGTACACGTCCCGGGCATGATGTGGCCGCCCGGGCGGTGGGCCTACGCTGGAGGCGATGAGCGTGACGGTAGGTCGTCCCGGCCCTGCGCGGACGGACGAGATCGAATGGCCGCCGTGGGTTCCGGTGGCGAGCTTTATAGCTCCGGCTGTGACCCTGGCCGCCGCCGTGCACCAGCGGTCGCACATGGGTGGCGTTCTCAGACCGGCCCTGTACGCGGCGATAGCGGCGGCCCCGTTCCTCTTCGAAGCCATTGCATCAGTCACGCGCCGGGGCCGCGAGCTGCCCGTTGAGATCTTGCCCATCCCTGTGCTCATCGGGATCGGCCTGCTGCTCGTCACGCCGACCAACATCGACGTCGCTCCCTTCGTCCTCGTGCTGATGACCGCCGAAGTTGCTGCGCGCACACAGCGCAAGCTCTTTTCCGTCGCAGTCCTCATCGCCAGCGCGGGCTTGATGGTCGCGCTCGAGCAGACGAACCAGTTCCAGGGCGCGTTCATCTGGGTGATCGGGATCACGTTCGGTTGGGGCGGCGGCTTCATGATCCAGGGTCTGCTGCGCACGACCACACAGCTTCGACTGGCACAAGCCGATCTGGCCGAGCGCTCGGCGGCCGAGGAGCGGCAGCGGATCGCGCGAGAGGTCCACGACGTGATCGCACACTCGATGAGCGTCACGATGCTGCACATCACGGCGGCCCGCATGGCTCTGGAGCGTGATCGCTCGGTCGACGCACTCGACGCCCTTCGTGAAGCCGAGGAGCAGGGGCGCAACAGCCTGAACGAGATCCGCCGAACGGTGGGCCTTCTCGGCCCGGACGAAAGCGGCGTCGCCGCGCCGATGCCGACGGCCGGCGATCTTCCGAGACTCGTCTCGGACTTCCAGGCGGCCGGACTGGACGTCGAGATGTCGATGAACGGCGACGTGGGCAACCTGCCCCCGGGCGCGGGGCTCAATCTCTACCGAATCGTGCAGGAGTCGCTCACCAACATCGCGAAGCATGCGGCGGGAGCCAAAGCGACAGTCGGTCTCGACGTCACGGACAAGGACATCCGTCTGCGTGTGCACAACAGCCGGGGCAACGGTGCCGGCCCGGCCGTCGCCGGTGGAGGCCTCGGCCTCAAGGGGATGGCGGGACGCGCAGCCTTGCTCGGCGGAACGCTGGCGGCCGACGAAGACGGATCCGGATGGACGGTGTCGCTCGAGGCCCCGCGACCGACGGCATGAGCGACGCGGGTGCAACGAGCGGAGGTCATTCCGGGCGCGGGGGTCCGGGGGGCGCAGCGCCCCCGGTCCGATGATCCGCGTACTCCTCGTCGACGACCAGGAGCTCGTCCGCGCTGGGTTGCGCCGGATCCTCCAGACGACCGACGACCTCGAGGTCGTCGCGGAGTGCGACGACGGTGACGAGGTCGGCGCCGCGGTTCACGAGCACCGGCCGGACGTCGTCCTCATGGACATCCGGATGAAGCGTCTGGACGGCGTCGAGGCGACGCGTCGCTTGCGTGCCGACAACGGAGCGCCGCCGGTGCTCGTCCTGACCACCTTCGACGAGGACGAGCTGCTCTCGGCCGCGCTACGCGCCGGCGCTGCCGGCTTCCAGCTCAAGGACGCGCCCGGCGAGGAGATCGTCCGGGCCGTGCGCACCGTCGCCGACGGCGAGGCCTGGCTCGATCCCGGCGTCACCGGGCGCGTCCTGCAGACCTACAGCGCGCGCACGCCGACGACCAAGGACGCGAAGGTCGCGATCGGTCGGCTCACGCCGAGGGAGCTCGAGGTCGTCGAGCTGGTGGGGCGAGGTCGGACCAACACCGAGATCGCCGACGAGCTCGTGATCAGCGAGGTCACGGTCAAGAGCCACATCGGCCACATCTTCACCAAGCTCGGCCTCCGCGACCGGGCGGCGGTGATCGTGTTCGCGTTCGATCACGGCCTCGTCACGCCGCAGGGCTAAACGCGGCGAGAACACGCGGCGCTACGCGCCGCGCGAAAGGATCATCTGCGTGTTGCGGAAGAGGGCGATCGTCCGGCCCGTGTCGAGATTGGTGACCTCACAATCCCATACCTGCGTCGTCCGGCCTGCGTGACGCGGCGTCGCACGACCCTCGACCGTCTCGCCCTCCCGGGCCGAGCCGAGGAAATTCGCCTTGAGCTCGATGGTCGTGAATGTCGTGTCCGGCGGGGCGTTCCCCGGTGTTCCGATCGCGCACAACGTGTCGGCCAGCGCGATCACGGCGGGCGCGAACAGATACCCGGTCCCGGCGATGAGCTTGTTCGTCACGTGGATCCGCCCGACGACGAGATCCTTCGACACCTCCGTGAACTCGCACCCGAGCATCCCGGGCACCAGGGGGCCGAAGAACGCGTTGGCCGCGCCGACCGGGTCGTTGTCCCAGTCCTGAGTCATCGGCCCTCGTAGGTGGCCTTGCCCGGGCCGTCGGACAGGAAGCTCTCGATACCGCGCCGCGTGTCCTCGGTGGAAAAGAGCTTCGTGAACTCGTCGAGCTCGAAGTCCAGGCCTTCCGCCATGCCGACGTTCGTCGCCCGGTTGATCGCGTGCTTGGCCGCCGCAAGTGACAGGGTCGGACCCGAGGCGTACCGGCGCGCTTGCTCGAGAGCTCCATCGATGGCGTCGCCCTCGACGACCTCGTCGACGAGCCCCCATTCGATGCCTCGCGCCGCATCGACGAACTCGCCGGTGTAGATCATCCATTTCGCCCGAGCGGGCCCGATGAGCCGGGGCAGCCGCTGCGTTCCGCCGGCGCCGGGGATGAGCCCGACGACGATCTCGGGCTGCCCGAGGCGCGCGCCGGACGATGCGAACCGGAAGTCGCACGCGAGCGTGATCTCGCAGCCGCCGCCCAGGGCGTAGCCGTTCACGGCCGCGATCGTCACGACCGGCAGAGCCTCGATGCGGTCGCACACGCGTTGGAGCTCGCCCACCCGCCCCCGTACGTCGGACGGCGAGCCTTCCGACATCTCCTTGAGATCGGCGCCGGCCGAGAAGGTGCGCTCGCCGCCGTACACGATCGCTGCGCGGACGGACTTGTCCCCTTCGATCTCCGCGCACACCTGGTTGAGCTCGGTTACGACCTGGACGTTGAGCGCGTTGACCTTCGGCCGGTCGATGCGGATCAGACCGACGGCGTCGTGGCGCTGGAGCGATACGAGCTCACCCATGGAAAAGGGAGTGTATAGAGTCGGTCTCGATGAACGTCTCGGACACCGACGCGCTCATCGTCGTCGACGTCCAGAACGACTTCTGTCCGGGTGGTGCACTGGCCGTGCCGGACGGCGACGAGGTCGTCGGAGTCATCAACGAGCTGATGCCGCAGTTCCGTCACGTCATCGCCACGCAGGACTTCCACCCGCGCGGCCACTCGTCTTTCACAAGCGAAGGCGGCCCGTGGCCGGAGCACTGCGTGCAGGGCACACCGGGGGCCGAGTTCCATCCCGACCTCAACGTCGCTCGGGTGCACGAGATCGTCCAGAAGGGAACGGACCTTCGCACCGACGGCTATTCGGGCTTCGCGGGGACGGATCTCGCCGACAGGTTGCGGGCTCGGGGCGTCAAGTGCGTCGTGGTTACCGGACTTGCCACCGATTACTGCGTGCGGGCAACGACGATCGAGGCGATCGAGCACGGCTTCGACGCGGTCGTGCTGACCGACGCCATCCGAGCCGTGGACGTCACGCCCGGCGACGGTGAGTCGGCCGTCGCGGAGATGGCCGCGGCCGGGGCCACCCTCATCACGTCCGAGCGGCTAAACTCGTAGCCACATCCCAGATAAGGCGAACTCGAGTCGTTTCGTAGGGACATCGTGATTTTATTCACAAAGTCCTGAAGGGCGGAAGGAGACGCGGCGGTGGCCTGTCAGAACGGCTACGCGGAGCAGTACAGAGGGTTGGGTACCGACGAGCTGTCGGCCCGTGTCCGCGAGCTCGCGCGCGAGCGCAACGCGGTCATCCTCGCCCACAACTACCAGGTGCCCGAGATCCAGGACGTCGCCGATTACGTGGGTGACTCACTCGGGCTGTCCCGTCAGGCCGCGACGACAGAAGCCGACGTGATCCTGTTCTGCGGCGTCCACTTCATGGCGGAGACGGCGGCCATCCTCAGTCCCGACAGGACTGTGTTGCTCCCCGACCTCGAGGCCGGCTGTTCGCTCGCCGCCACGATCACCGCGAACGACCTCCGCCGGTGGAAGGCCGAATACCCGGGCGCCGTCGTCGTTTCCTACGTGAACACGACCGCGGAAGTGAAGGCCCTCTCCGACTACTGCTGCACGTCCGGGAACGCCGAGGCGATCATCAACTCGATCCCTGAAGACTGCGAGATCCTCTTCCTGCCGGACATGTTCCTCGGCGCATACCTCGAACGGAAGACCGGTAGGAAGATGCACATCTGGATGGGCGAATGCCACGTCCACGCCGGGATCGACCCGGCCGACATCGGCGAGATGCGCGTGCAGAATCCGGATTCCGACTTCCTCATCCACCCCGAGTGCGGCTGCGTCACGCAGACCATGTACCGCCTCGGCGAGGGCGACATCGCATCGAACGGCCAAGAAACAAAGATCCTGTCCACCGAGGGCATGGTGCGTCACGCGCAGTCGTCGCCACGGCGGCGATTCGTCGTGGCGACGGAAACGGGCATCCTGCACCGGTTGCGCAAGGAGGCGCCGGGCAAGGAGTTCATCGCCGCCTCGCCGGGTGCCGTTTGTCAGTTCATGAAGCGCATCACGCTTCCCAAAGCCCTGTGGGCGCTCGAGAACCTCGAGCACCGCATCACCGTTCCGGCGGACGTCGCCGCACAGGCGCGGGGCGCGATCGACCGGATGGTCGCGATCGCCTAGCCGCCCCGCGCGGCTCGCAGCTCCCTCGAGACCTTCTTCCAGTCCGATACCTTCGTCGAGATCGTCACGTCGGTGACGATCTGGATGATGCCGATACCCAGCATCAGCCACGTCAGCCAGGTCCAGCCGAAGTACAGAAGCACGGCCGGGCCGAGGAAGGCGAAGGGGATCATCTTCGTAACCACCGCGCCGGACGCGTGCATCACCGCACGAGCCCGAGGCGGCGTACGCAGATAGGACGCGTAGTCGATCTTCAGTCCCGGTCTCGGAGGTGGAGGGCCTCCGAGGAACACGTGGCTGAAGCGGATCCCGACGAGTCGGCCGACCACCAGATGGGTCAGCGAGTGCGTGCACACCAAAACCAGGCCGAACCCGACGATGAACGACACCGAGGCGCCCCACGGCTTCGGCCGGCACGGTCCGTCGAACCCACAGAGCGCTCCGCCCCATCCGAAGAACGCGGCGGCGATGGCCACCGCGCCGGCGAGCGTTCCGATCACCAGCAGCGCGATGCCCGCGGCAGCAGGGACTCGCAATCGGACGCCATGCTCGAAGGCCCGGCGGTCGATGGCCGCGATCCGATCCGCATACCGTTCGGCGATCGCGCGATCCCGGCGGGCGACGTCGACGGCCGGCCAGAAACCGGTTCCTCGTAAGACCCGTCCGGCGTCAACGGCCGCCTCGGCCCGGTCGAGCGCTGCTCCCATTCGGTCTGGACCGATCACGCGAGCCTTCGGCCCACCAGCACACCACCGGCCACACCGGCCAATGCGAGGAGTGAGCGCTTCGGGTCGATCGCGCCTTCCGTGCAGCCGGCCTCGTCGGCAACGACCCCCGACCGCGGTGGTCCCGAGCTCTGCACGATGTGACCCGCGCTCGACGCCCGTTCTCCGGCACGATCGCGCGAGACTTCCGTCCGCCCGTCGGCGTACGTGACCGCGCGCCAGCACACGATCCGATACGACCCGAGGAGCAGCACCGCGAACGCCGCACCGACGAGCACGATGGGGACGGCCACGGCAGCCGGAGGAACACCCCCGCCCTCCGCCGGCCGGCGCGCGAAGGCGAGGAGGTACAGGACACCGGGGATGATCAACGGCACGCCGGCCCCGGACAGGAACGTGATCGACAGCGCGATGCTGATCACCGCGGCCGGGATGAAGAGGGCCGGTCGACCGAAGACGGCGACCAAAGCGAGTAGTGCAGGTGCCGCCACGATCGCCGCGAGGCCGAGATCACCGATCCACCACTCGGCCGCGCGCACCGGCCCCTTCGCTCCCACGAACCGGATGACGCCGAGCGCCACGGCCATCCCCAGACCGATGAGCGCGCCGACCAGCCCGAGCCTGGAGCGATGCTGCACGCCCGCCGGGCGCATCCGCTAGAAGCGGGGCGCTTCGCGGTAGCGACCGTAGACGGCGGCCATCGCCTCGGCTATCTCGCCGACCGTGGCGTAAGCACGGGTCGCGTCGAGGATGTACGGGATGAGGTTGTCCTCGCCTCGACTCGCTTCCGTGAGCGCCGCCAACGCCGCGCGCGCGGCCGCGTCGTCGCGTTCGGCCCGGAGCTGCTTCAGCTCGGCGATGGCCTGGTCCTCGACCGCCTGACCGATGCGCAGGAACTCAGGATCGCTCTGGACCGTCTCGGTGAACGCGTTGACGCCGACCTGGACCTGTCGTCCGGCGTCGAACCGCCGCTGCTGCCTGTAGGCGGCCTCGGCGATCTCCATCTGGAAGTAGCCGTCCTCGATCCCGCGCAAGCAACCCTCGAGCATCGAGCCGTCCCCCAGCTTCTCGATGCGGCGGAAGTACTCCTCGGCCTCCTCTTCGATGCGGTCGGTGAGGGACTCGATGAAGTGCGATCCGCCGAGGGGATCGATGACGTTGGCTGCGCCCGTCTCGAAGGCGATGACCTGCTGCGTGCGCAGGGCGATCTCGACGGCCTCGGCGGACGGCAAGGCGTAGACCTCGTCGAGCGAGTTCGTGTGCAGGGACTGGGCTCCCCCAATAACGCCGGCGAGGGCTTCGAGCGCCGTTCGAACCACGTTGTTCACCGGCTGCTGCAGGGTCAGCGAGCACCCGGCCGTCTGGACGTGGAACCGGCACTGCATCGCTTTCGGATCGCGGGCGCCGTAGCGATCCTTCATCCAGCGGGCCCACACGCGGCGCGCCGCGCGGAACTTCGCGATCTCTTCGAAGAAGTCGATGTGGGAGTTGAAGAAGAACGACAGCTGGGGGCCGAAGACGTCGACGTCCAGACCGCGTTGCAGGCCGAGCTCCACGTACGCGAATCCGTCCGCCAGCGTGAACGCGAGCTCCTGCGCCGCCGTCGAGCCGGCCTCGCGGATGTGGTAGCCCGACACCGAGATCGGGTGATAGCGAGGAAGGTGCTCAGCGCAGTACGCCATCATGTCGCCGATCAGTCGCAGGTGAGGACGCGGCGGGTATACCCACTCCTTCTGTGCGATGTACTCCTTGAGGATGTCGGTCTGGCAGGTGCCGTCCAGCTTGTCGAAGGGCACACCCTGCTGCTCCGCCACCGCGAGGTAAGCACAGAAGAACGTGGCCGCCGGTCCCGAGATCGTCATCGAGACGGAGACCTCGTCGAGCGGGATCCCCTCGAACAGCTTCTCCATGTCGCGCAGAGACGAGACGGAGGCGCCGCACCGCCCGACCTCCCCTACCGAAATCGGATCGTCCGCGTCCCTACCCATGAGCGCCGGCATGTCGAAGGCGACGGAGAGCCCGGTCTGTCCCTGCGCCATCAGGAAGTGGTACCGCTCGTTCGTGTCCGCCGCGGACCCGAAACCGGCGAACTGCCGCATCGTCCATAGACGCCCGCGATGCCCCGACGTGTAGACACCGCGCGTGTACGGGTAGTCCCCCGGGAAGCCGATCGCCTCGGCGTAGTCGCGATCGGCATCGTCCAGCGGCGTGTAGAGCGGTTTCAGCGGGATGCCGGAGAGCGTCTCGAAGTCGGCATCACGCTTCGGCGTCGCGTCGAATTTCCGCTGCCACTCGAGAGCGTCGCCCTCGAAGTCCTTCGTCATCTCTCCCTAGGGTATCGGGCTCGCTAGCCGACCTTGATGCTCTGGCCGCCGTCGACCGGGAGCAATACACCGGTGATGAACTTCGCCTCATCGGAGGCCAGGAACAGGGCGGCGTGCGCGATGTCCCAGCCCGTTCCCTGCTTGGCCCCCAGCGGCACCATCCCGTCGCGAAGCTGCACCCACTCCTCGCGGGGGCGGCCGGTCGCCTGCACCCACGCGTCGATCGCCATAGGCGTGTTCATCAGTCCGGGCAGGATCGCGTTCACGCGGATCTTGTGCCGAGCGTTCGCCATCGCGATCTGCTGCGTCAACGCGTTCACGCCGGCCTTGGAGACCTTGTACGCGAGCATGGGCACACTCGCGATCGAAGCAACCGACGAGATGTTGATGATCGATCCGCCGCCTTGCTCGCGCATGACCGGGACGACGTGCTTGCACGTGAGGAACATGCTCTTCAGATTCACGTCCATCATGCGGTTCCACGCGTCTTCGCTCAAACGATGGACGTTACCGTCGTCCCCACCGATCCCGACGTTGTTGTGCAGGACGTCGATCCGTCCCCATCGGTCGACGCACGCCTTCACGAGCGCAGCGCAGTCGTCGGTCTTCGTCACGTCGGCCTCGAACGCGTACGACTCCCCACCCTCATCGGCGATCATCTTCTCGGTTTCCTGCGCCGAATCCAGGCGCCGGTCGACGAGCATGACCTTGGCCCCCTCGCGCGCGAACAGGATCGCCGTGGCCCGCCCGTTGCCGATGGTCTCGCCGGGCGTCTGGCCCGCACCGACGACGACGGCGACTTTCCCTTCGAGCCTCACATCGCCTCCAGTTCCAAGGAGTCGCTACGCTCCATCCAGGCCGAAGCGCTTCAGCAGCTCGTTGGCCGCGGAATACGGATCGAGCTTCCGCGCGACGACGTCCTCGGTGAGCTTGTCGAGCACGTCCGCGCCGGCGGCCTGCTCGAGCGCAGCCTTCAGCCGCTCGCCGACGATCTCGCGGATCTCCGCGCCGAAACGCGCGCGGCGACGAGCTTCGAGCCGGTCGCCGGATCGCAGATGTGCCTCGTGGCTGCGCACCGCCTCCCACAGCTCGTCGATCCCTGCGTCGGCGGTGGCCGTCGTGAGGACGATCGGCGGCGCCCAGTCGGCGTCACGCCCGTGCCCCAGCTCGAGCATCGAGCGCAGGTCGCGCGCAGTCTCGGTGGCTTCGGTCTTGTCCGCTTTGTTCACGCAGAACACGTCGGCGATCTCGAGGATGCCGGCTTTGGCCGCCTGGATCGCATCGCCCATACCGGGAGCGAGCACGACGATCGTCGTGTCGGCCTGCTTGGCGACCTCGACCTCGGACTGACCGACCCCAACCGTCTCGACGACGACGACGTCGGCCCCGGCCGCTTCGAGCACACGCATCGCCTCGGGAGCGGCCAGCGAGAGTCCGCCGAGATGGCCGCGCGTGGCCATCGATCGGATGAAGACCTTCTCGTCGAGCGCGTGCTCCTGCATCCGGACCCGGTCGCCGAGCAGTGCTCCGCCGGTGAACGGCGAGGTTGGATCGCACGCGATCACGCCGATGCTCAGATCGGCGGCGCGCATCCGCCGCACGAGCCCGTCGATCAGCGTCGACTTCCCGGCCCCCGGTGCACCGGTGATGCCGACCGTCGAGGCGTGGCCGGTCAACGGGTAGACCTCCTTGAGCACCTGCGAGGCCTCGGGCGCGCCGTCCTCGACGAGCGAGATCAACCGGGCTACGGCGCGGCGATCACCGGACCGCAATCCGTCGACGAGCGCCATGACGTCCTGCATCGCGCTATTCGTCCGGGAACTCGGTCGTGACGGCCCGCGCGATCTTCACCAGCGCATCGGCGGCTTTTACCTCGCGCGCAAGGGTCGGGAGGTCGCCCGTCACCTTCAGCTTCCCTTGGAGCATCCCCTTGATGGGATCGAGCTTGCCCTGGATAACTTCCTTCCACCGCGAATAGGGAGCCCGGATCACGTACGTCGCGCGGTCACCCTCCTCCGGCGACACGATCTTCGCCTCGCGACACTTGCCGTGGTAGATGTCGAACAGTCCCCAGAGGTCGACGGGGATGCCCTTGTCCGGCTCCGTCTCGATCACGATCGCGATGTCGCGCTCCCAGTCCTTCGACGCTTCGGCGATCTCGGGGTCGGCGTTGATGGCGTCCTTGTACGCCTCGACCCACTCAACGGTGGCGAATTTGGGCACGGACTGATGCTACGCAGAGGCCGGAACCGGTGCCTCGACGCGCCGGATGTCGGCGCCGAGAGCCGACAGCTTGCCCTCCAGGTTCTCGTAGCGGCGGTCGATGTGGATGATGTCCTCGACGACCGTTCGTCCGCGGGCAGCAAGGCCCGCGATCACCAGCGCGGCTCCCGCGCTCACGTCGGCCGCCCGTACCTGCGCCCCGGTGAGCTCGGGGACCCCACGCACGACGGCATAGTGCCGCTCGACACGAACATCGGCGCCCATGCGCGCCAGTTCGTCGACGTGGAAGAACCGCGCGTCGTAGATGTTCTCGGTGATGATCGACGTGCCGTCGGCGAGCGTGAGCACTGCCATGGCCATCGGCTGAAGGTCGGTAGGGAAACCCGGATACGGCAGCGTCGAGATGTCGAGGGCCTTCGGCCGTCCCTCGCAGCGGATCCGGACATGATCGGTACCGACGTCCATCGACGCGCCTACTTTCTCGAGCGTCTTCAGCACGATGTCGAGGTGGGACGGCTGCATGGCCCGAACCGTGACGTCGCCTCCCGTGGTGGCCGTGGCGAGCAGGAACGTGGCCGCCTCGAGCCGGTCCGGCATGACCTCGTAGTCGGCCGGCCGCAGCTCCTCGACGCCGTCGATCTCGATCGTGTTGGTTCCGGCCCCTTCGATCTTCGCCCCCATCTGCGTGAGGAACCCGGCGAGGTCGCAGATCTCCGGCTCGCGTGACGCGTTGTCGATCACCGTCCGCCCGCTCGCGCGCACACCGGCCATCACCAGACTCTCGGTGGCGCCGTGGCTCGGGTACTCGAGCTTGATCACTGCGCCGCGGAGCTGGGGACACGATGCCTCGACGAAGCCGTGGGCCACGCGGATCTCGGCCCCCATCTGCTCGAGACCGCGCAGGTGCAGATCGATCGGACGGGGGCCGAGGAAATCGCCGCCCGGCAGCGCGACCTTCGCGCGACCCTCCCGGGCCAGCAACGGCGCGAGCACCGCCGTCGACGCGCGCATCCGGCTGACGAGCTCGTAAGGCGCCTCGACCCCCAGGCGGTCCGGGACGCTGACCTCGGCGACGCCGCCCTCAACCGTCAGTTCCACCCCCAGGTGACGCAGGACGTCGGCGAACCAACGGATGTCGGCGACGTCGGCGACGCGACGGATCACCGACGTCCCCGTGGCGAGCAGCGACGCCGCCAGCAGCTTGAGCGCGCTGTTCTTGGTGGCTCCCGAGCAGGCCACCTCACCGTTCAGGGGGTGACCGCCCTCGATGAGGTAGGCCTGGCTCATGGACGACTAGAGGGTACCCGCCCGGTACGCGCGGCAGGCGTCCGCGACCCCGTGTAGCCTCTGGCCCCAGTGAGACCCATCACGAGGACGAAGCTGTGTGCCGCACTGGTAGTGACGGCGCTGTCGTTGGTCGTCCCGGGCGCCGTTACGGGCGCGCCGGCGCGTACGCCCAACGACGACTCCGCCGTTGCGGTCACGATCCACGTCCGGCAACGAACCACGACCCGCGCCGCCTCACAAGCACCGGCGGCGAGTACGCAGCGGCAGCCCGAACCTGTGGAGCTAACCGCGCCGGCGCCCGCGAAACGACCTGCCGCCGCGGGCGGCGAGAGCCCGGCGGCCGGAACCGACGCGAGCGACCCCGGTCCACCGGGTGTCATCCGCGTCTGGCATGTCATGTACGCGACCCAGGACGGGTCGTCCGAGCCGTCGAACGACACGCCCTGTCCGCGCGCGTCCACGTGCGAGCGCACCCACGTGCGTGCAGGTCGCTGGCCGACCGACGACTCGGGCCGAGCAACCATCCCCTTCGCCTACAACGATGAGGGGAGGCGCCCGGTTCGCGCGCCCGACGGGATCGCCCGTCCGGCCCTGGCCGGCGCTATGCGCGAGTGGTCCCGATGGAACTCGAACGTCGTCTTCCGCGACGAGGGCACGACGACGGCCACGTTCGGCGCCGATGGCCCGGACGGGACGTGTGCCGACGGGACCAACGTCGTTACCTGGTCCAAGTTCGGCCCCAACGTCATCGGCGCCGCGGTCATCTGCTTCGACGAGACCGGGCGCATCATCCGGGACGCCGATCTCGCGCTGAACTCGACGCAGCACTGGGAGGCGGTCGCCTCGTCCCCAGACAGCAGGCACTCGCACGACATCCAGTCGATCTACACGCACGAGCTCGGCCACTGGCTCGCCCTCGAAGACATCTACTCACCCGACAGCGCGCGCCAGACGATGCACGGAAACACCGAGTACGGTCAGACCCGCAAGCGGACGCTCGCGCGTGGGGACATCACCGGCGTCCAGAAGGCCTATCCCTGCAGCGCCGGGGATCGTTGTCCTCGTAGTGGCATCACGGACGACTGATCCTCTTCGATGAAACGGGCACGCAGTGCCGTCGTGGTGATCATCGCCGCCGTGGCGCTCATCGCCGCCGCTCCCCCGTGCCTGGCATGCTCGTGTATCGCCTCCTCCGACGCCGAGCATTTCGCTCGCGCCGACGTCGTGTTCACGGGCCGTGCGGTCGAGCGTCACGATCCGAACGCCGGCAACCCGGTTCAGAACAGCGCCGATCCGGTCCATTGGACGTTCGACGTCGACGCAACGCAGAAAGGTACCGCCGACGATCCGCAGCTGGTCACGACGCCACGGGACGAAGCAAGCTGCGGATTCACCTTCGCCACGGGAAAGCGGTACCAGGTCTTCGCCCGCACCCTCGAGGACGGTTCGCTCGAGACGAACCTCTGCGACGGGACGCGTGAGCTCAGCGCCGAGCAAGGAGGCTACGCACCGCCGGCTCGCACGCCGGCGCCGACGCTCGTCCCACCTCCACCTCCGTCGCCCACGCCCGGGGTGTCGACACCGGAGGCGACCCCGCAGCCGTCGACGACACCGACGCCGACCATCACGCCCGTCGGGAGTCAAGTCGCCGAGGAACCGGACCTCGCACCCACGAGTGGGGACGATGCGAGCGCCGTGCCTGCCGTCGCCGTGCTGCTCGGCGCCGTCGCAACGCTCGCCGTCGCCGTCGGACTGGTTCGCCGGACGAGCGGCTAGCCTTCGGCCGCGCGGATCGCGTCTACCAGCCGGCCGGCCACGTGCTCCATCCCGAGCGCGTTGGGATGCACGGGCGCCGCGGGTGAGGTAGGCACCGCTCCTTCGACCCACTTCACGGTCGGGAGCTGGCAGGCGTCGTGGCCGATGCTCGACACATAAGCGTCGACAAAGAACGCTCCGTTCGCCGCCGCTTGGTCGGCGAGCATCTGGTTGAGCTCCTGGTGTTTGGCGCGCAGATACCGCACATCGCGGGGAAGGATCGGCACAACCGGCCAACAGCCGTCGCCGGTGTGCGGAAGGATCACCGGATAGCCGACGAGGAACACGAGCGCGTCGGGCGCGAGCGCGTGGATGTTTTGGAGCAACGTGGCGATCTTCGGAGCCGTCTCGGCGATCCGCTGCGAGAGCCGGTCGACTCCATCGGCGTTGAAGTACCCGCGGCACGGCGTCCCGATCGGCGGTGGTGCGGGGTTCGAGCAGCGTTCAACGATCTCGCCGAAGCCGATGTCGTTCCCGCCGATGCCCACGGAGACGATGCTCGTGTCGGGCGTCACAGCGGATAGCTGCGGCGCATTCGTACCCCACGTCACGCCGTGCGGCTCGTACATGTGCCTCGTGCTCGCGCCGCTGCAGCTGATGTCCCGGAAGGTCCCGACGCCCAAGGCCGCGGCCGCAAGCGCCGGATAGTCGTGATCGGATCGCAGACATCCCTCCGGGCTCCCGGTCTGCATGGGGATGAACGGTCCGGCGGTGTAGGAGTCGCCGAGGGCTACGTAGGTCGTGCCGGGCCCGGGAACGATCTGGGGCTCCGCCATCTGGCCGACGGCCGTCCGACCACCT
>Ga0299907_10000284_pt1 | contig 23528 bp, 21 predicted proteins | sample RVTome_16_FD_198680 | JGI IMG/M metagenome (GOLD analysis project Ga0299907, IMG submission 198680) | Soil microbial communities from uranium-contaminated site in the Upper Colorado River Basin, Wyoming, United States - RVT152D67 (version 2) ...
TGCGGCGCCGCAACGACCCCTTCCTCCAGGGCGGGGACTCCTGTTTCCCGATCCCGCAGAGCGAGATCGACACGAACCCGAACCTGTGAGGCCTTCGTCGGTCCACGGGCCGCCGGCGTGAGCCGGCGACCCGGGATCGGCGGCCCATCACCTCCGGAGCCGGAACCAGCCTTCGAACAGCCGCCGGACCATTGGGGTGAGCCGCGACCGCTGCCACTCGTTCGCGGCCCCGCGCAGGGCTTCGGAGCGGGTCGGATAGGGGAAGACCGTATCGGCGAGGGTCCCGAGGCCCGCTCCGGCCCTCATCGCAAGGGCGACGACGCCGATCAGCTCGCCCGCGTGGGATCCGACCACGGTCGCGCCGACGATCTCGTCGCTTCCCCGCCGCACGTGGACGCGGGCGAAACCTCCCTCCTCCCCCTCGACGACAAATCGGTCGACCCGGGCCAGCGGGCGGGTGAACGAATCCACCGCGATCCCAGCTCGGGCCGCGGATTCGGACGAGTGGCCCACCCGGGCCACCTCGGGATCGGTGAACGTGCACCACGGGACGTGGAGCGCGCTGGCTTTCCGGCGACCTGGGAAGAGCGCGTTCCTGAGGACGATCCTGGCCTCGGCGTCGGCCACGTGCGTGAAGCGGTGCCGGCCGGCCACGTCGCCGGCCGCGTAGACGGCGCGGTTCGTGGTTCGGAGCCGGTCGTCCACGAGAACGCCGCGATCGGGGTCGTGCCGGATCCCGGCGGCCTCGAGCCCGATCCCCGCGACCACCGGCCGGCGACCGACGGCGACCAGGATCAGGTCGACATCGACTCGGACTGGACCGGCGGGACCCTGGAGGAAGACGGTGCGCACGGGACCGCTCCGCTCGACCCGCTCCAGATCGTGACCGGTCAGGACAAGGATCCCTTCCCCGGCGAGCGCGTCGGCCAGGAGCACGGCCGCGTCCGCCTCGTCGTTCGGCAGGATCCGGGCGAGTCTTTCGACGAGCGTGACGGCCGTGCCGAAACGGGCGAACGCTTGGGCCAGCTCGCAGCCGACCGGGCCGCCGCCGACGACCGCCAGCCGGGTCGGCAGCGTCTCCAAGTCGAACACCGTCTCGTTGGTGAGGAAGCCGGCCTCGACCAGGCCGGGAACGGGCGGAACGAGCGGCGTTCCCCCGGTTGCGACGAGGGCCCGGCGAAACGAGAGCCTGGCGCCCCCGACTTCGACCGCGTCGCGGCCGTCGAACCGTCCCTCGCCGAGAAACACGTCCACGCCCAGGTCGCGGAACCGGGAGGCGGAGTCGTGCACGGCGAGGTCGGCCCGGATCCGTCGCATCCGCTCCATGACCGCCCCGAAGTCGACTTCAACCTCCGCGACCCTGACCCCGTACCGGTCGGCCCGCCTGGCCTCGGCAGCATGGCGGGCCGAGGCCAGGAGGGCCTTCGAGGGGACACAGCCGTGGTTGAGGCAGTCGCCCCCCATGAAACCGCGCTCGACGAGCGCCACGCGGGCGCCGAGGCCCGCCGCCCCGGCCGCGGCGACGAGCCCCGCCGTGCCGGCTCCAAGGACGACCAGGTCATAACGCTCCGCGGGAGACGGATTCCGCCAGTCGGGCGGTCGGACCAGGGATTCCCGGCGCAGGTCGTGCAGAACGTCCGGATTCGCCCCGGCCGATTCCTCCCGCGGGGATTCACGCATGGTCGGCCTCCATCCCCGTCCGCTCCTCAAGGATCGCCGTCGCCCGGCGCGCCACGATCCACGTCGCGGCCGCCGTCGCCAGCAGGCCGACCCCGAACAGGGTCCACTCGAGCGCGCTCCGCTCCCGGTCGCCCGTGCCGAGCGACGCCAGCGCCTGGGCGGTCGAGCCGAGGACCACGTACAGGAGCGTCCCCGGAAGCATCCCGACCCACGACCCCAGCGCGTAGTCCCGCAGCCGGACTCCGGTCAATCCGTAGGCGTAGTTCAGGAAGTTGTACGGGAAGAGGGGCGAGAGCCGGGTCAGGAGCACGATCGCGAGCCCTCCCGTCTCGACCGCCCGGTCCACGGCGCGGAACCGCGGCCGGTCGGCGATCCAGATACGGACGCGGTCCCGGGCCAGCGTCCGCCCCACCAGGAAGGCCACGACAGCCCCGAGCGTGCTGCCGATCGACACCGTGAGCATCCCCCAGCCGACGCCCAGCAGGAACCCGGTGCCCAGCGTGATCAGGGAACCGGGGACCAGCAGGAGGGCAGCCGGGATCCAGAGCGCGGCCAGAAGCACGCCGGCCCACGGTCCGAGGCGCTCGACCCGAGCGAGCAGGGCCACGATCCAGTCCCCGACGGGAAGGAAGACGGCGACCGCCGCCACGGCCAGCGCGGCCACGACCAGCAGCTCGACGCGCAGGCGGCTCCGGCGGCTCATGGGACCTGGCAACGATCGGATCGAGCCCCCCATTCCGCGACCGAACCTCTCCCCCGCCGCGGGCCGCGACAAGCGCCCGGAGCAGTGGGCGGGGCCCCGATCGTCCGTTACCGTACGCCCTTCCTCCGACCATCCCCTACCGTCGATTCAGGGAGGTTCGATGTCACGTCCGACGACGCTCGTCCTGTTGCTTTCGATCTGTCTCGGAGCGGGGTGCGCCTCGGTCCCGAGCCGGGAGGACATCGGGCACGAGACCGATGGCCGCGACTCGCTCGAGGTGCGCCGCGCGCTGGCCGGAATGTCCAACGGCGCCTGGGAGTCGACCTACGAGCCCCTCCCGGCACGGACGACCCTCATTCGGAACGCCACCGTGATGACCGGAGCGGGCGAGGAGATCACGGGCGGCGACGTTCTTCTCGCGGACCGCCGGATCGCCACCGTCGGCCGCGGCCTCCAAGCGCCAGCCGACGCCGTCGTCGTGGATGCCGCCGGGCGCTTCGTGACGCCCGGGATCATCGACACGCACTCACACCTCGGCGTCTATCCGTCGCCCGGCGTCGAAGCGCACTCCGAAGGCAACGAGGCGACCGATCCGACGACCGCCCAGGTGTGGGCGATCCACTCGGTCTGGCCCCAGGACCCGGGCTTCACGCACGCTCTCGCGGGCGGGGTCACGACCCTGGAGATCCTCCCCGGCAGCGCCAACCTGATCGGCGGCCGCGGCGTCACGGTCAAGAACGTCCCCAATCGCTCGGCCCAGGCGATGATGTTCCCCGACGCCCGCATGACGCTCAAGATGGCGTGCGGGGAGAACCCGAAGCGAGTCTACGAGGACAAGGGGCCGTCCACCCGGATGGGCAACTGGGCCGGGATGCGGGAGGCGTTCATCGAGGCCGCCGTCTACCGCGAGAAGTGGGATCGCTGGGCGCGGCACGGCGGCGAGGAGCCGGAGCGAGACCTGGCGAAGGAGACGCTCGCCGAAGTTCTGCGCGGGGAGGTCCTCGTCCAGAACCACTGCTATCGCTCGGACGACATGGTGAACATGCTGAACCTGGCCCGGGAGTTCGGCTTCCAAGTGCGGTCCTTCCACCACGCCGTCGAGGCCTACAAGATCCGCGATCTCCTGGCGCGTGACTCGGTGGCGGCGTCGATGTGGACCGACTGGTGGGGGTTCAAGATGGAGGCCTTCGACATGGTCCCCCAGAACCTGGCCCTTGTGTCCGAGGCGGGTGCCCGGGCGATCCTCCATACCGACGACCCGACCGGGATCCAGATCATGAACCAGGACGCGGCCCGGGCCATGGCGTACGGCCGGGCGGCCGGACTCGACGTCACCCGCGACGAGGCCCTGCGATGGATCACCGCCAACCCCGCCTGGGCGCTGGGGCTCGAGGACCGGATCGGGACCCTGGAGGCGGGCAAGAACGCGGACATCGTGGTCTGGTCCGGGGATCCGTTCAGTGTCTATACGCACGCCGACCTGGTCTACATCGACGGCGCGCTGGTCTACGACCGCTCCAGCCCAGAGGTCCAGCCGAGGACCGACTTCGAGCTCGGGATCCGCCCGGCCGACACGTCCGGAGGCGACCGATGAGCCGTTCAGCCGTGGCGGGTCGGGCGGGCATCGCGGCGATCGTGATCCTCGCGGTCGTCCCGCCGGCCGCCGCCCAGGAGATCGCGATCGTGGGAGGCACGGTCCGACCGGTCTCCGGCCCGCCGCTCGACGGCGCGACCGTGCTCGTTCGGGACGGGCGGATCGTCGCGATCGGGACAGACGTCGAGGCGCCGGAGTCGGCGCGCGTCATCGACGCCACCGGCAAGGTGGTGACGCCGGGCCTCTTCGATCCGTGGTCGTCGATCGGCCTGGTCGAGGTCGATCTGGTCGGCTCCACCCGCGACGAACGGCTGGCCGACGAGGAGGATCCGGTCACGGCCGCCTTCGATCCTGTGTACGGGCTGAATCCCGGCTCGACCTTGATCCCATGGGCACGGACGGGCGGGGTCACGACCGTCGCCACCGGACCCCGCGGAGGGCTGATCGCGGGGCAGGCGGCGGTGATCGACCTGGTCGGCGGGACCGCCGAGGAGATGCTCGCCGAGCCGCGAGCCGCCATGATCGCCGCCTTGGGCGAGGACGCCGTGGCCAGCGCGGGCGGGGCCCGGGGTGGAGCGGCCCTCCGGCTCCGCGAGGTTATGGAGGATGCCCGTTTCTGGGCCTCCCGCCGTGCGGCCTTCGACGCCGGGGACTCGCGGGAGCTCTCCGAGTCCCGGCTCGACCTGGCCGCGCTCCAACCCGTCCTGTCGGGCCGGATCCCGCTGCTGGTCCAGGTCCACCGGGCGAGCGACATCCTGGCCGTCCTGGCGCTCGCCCGTGAGTACGGGTTCCGGCCGGTGATCGTGGGCGGCGCCGAGGCGTGGATGGTCGCCGGGGAGCTGGCGGCTGCCAACACGCCGGTCATCCTCAAGCCCCTCACCAGCCTCCCCTCCGCGTTCGAAAGGCTGGGGGCGCGCTTCGACAACGCGGCGCTTCTGGCCGAAGCGGGCGTCCCGGTGGCGTTCTCCACGTTCGAGAACCATCGCGCCCCGGCGATCGCCCAGGAAGCCGGGAACGCGGTCCGGTTCGGCCTCGACCTCGAAGCCGCCCTCCGTGCGGTCACCCTGGGGCCTGCCGAGATCTACGGCGTGGCCGATCGCTACGGCTCCCTCGAGCCGGGGAAAGTCGCGAACCTGGTCGTGTGGCCGGGTGACCCCTTCGAGACCACGACCCTCCCCGAGGCCGTCCTGGTTCGAGGCCGGCTCGTCCCCATGCGCTCGCGGCAGACGGACCTGCTCGAGCGGTACCGGACCCTGGACGAGGGCCGGCCGCCCGCGTACCGCCACAGGTGAAACCACGGGCAGTTGGCCGAGAATGTCATAGTCAAATATTATTACAGCCCTCCAAAAGTAGCCGTACGGCCGCCCGGGCATAAGACTTGCTATTTCCCCTCTCGAACGTCGTCACCCCGACCCGGAGCGATGCCCGACCCTCGACCCAACCCGCTGCGCGACCTGGAGGCGGCCGCCCGCTCCATGGCCGACGCCATCCTCACGATCGACGAGGACGGGCGCATCGTCTACGCCAGTCCGGCCGTCCGCGAGCTCCTCGGCTACGAGCCGGACGAGCTGATAGGCGAGCCTCTCGCCGTCATCATCCCCCAGGACCTCCGCAAGCGCCACGCGGAAGGTTTCGCCCGCTACCTGACGACCGGCCGCCGGAACCTGGACTGGTCGGCGATCGAGCTCCCCGTCCGGCACCGTGACGGTTCCAGCTACCCGGCCGAGATCTCTTTCGGCGAATACGTAGCCGGGGGACGTCGCTTTTTCACCGGCGTGATGCGCGACATCAGCATTCGGAAGCACCGCATCGATTCCCTCGAGGTCTCGGCGCGGGCGTATCGCCAGCTCTTCGAGCACAACGTGGCCGGGGTGTACCGGGTGGGCCTGGACGGCGCGATCCGCGACGTGAACGCGGCGATGGCGCTCATGCTCGGTTACGACCGCGAGCAGCTCCTACACCTCTCGGCCGGCGACGTGTATCCCGACCCCCGGGACCGCGACAAGTGGGTCCGGGAGGTCGTGGAGAAGGGGAGCCTCACCAACACGGTCCTCCGTCTCCGTCATCGCGACGGGCGGACCATCTGGACGCTGGAGAACGCCTCGGTGGTCGAGGACCCGGAGACGGGCGAGCCGTGCATCGTGGGCACGGCGATCGACATCACGGAGCGGAAGCGGCTCGAGGAGGACCTGGTCCGGATGGCGTTCCGCGACCCGCTCACGGGCCTCGCCAACCGGCGCCTCCTCCAGGAAATGACGACCAAGGCCATCCTCCGCTCGGTGCGAGAGCAGGGACGAATGGCGATGGTGTGCCTGGACCTGGTCCGGTTCAAGCGCATCAACGACGCGTTCGGTCATTCCGCAGGCGACCGCGTGCTGATCGAGCTGGCCGAACGGCTCCGCTCCCGCGTCCGCGCGTCCGATACGGTGGCGCGGGTCGGCGGGGACGAGTTCGCGGTCCTGCTCGTTAACGTGCCGCGGGTCGAAGACGCCGTGGCCGCCGCCCGCGGGATCAAGGAGTGCCTGACGACCCCGTTCCTGGTGGAGGGCGAGGCCTTCCACTTGGACGGCCGGATCGGGATCGCCCTTTGCCCCGAGCACGGCGAGCGGTTCGACGAGCTCCTGTCGCTGGCAGACCTGGCCATGTACCAGTCCGTCACCCAGGAGAGCGGGATCGCGCTCTACAAGCCGGTGTCGCGGAGCACCTTGAGAGAGGCGTTGTGGCTGGAGGAGCAGCTCCGGGGATCCCTCCAGCGGCAGGAGCTCGAGCTCCACTACCAGCCGATCTGCCGGCTCCCGGGCCAGGCACCCATGGCCTGCGAGGCCCTCTTGCGCTGGCGCCACCCCGAGCGTGGGCTTCTCGAGGCGCATGAGTTCATCGCCATCGCCGAGCAATCGGGCATGCTGCGCCGTCTGGACCGCTGGGTGATCCGGGCGGCGGCGCGCCGGTCCCGAGCCTGGCAGGACCGCGCGGACCTGGCATGGGTGTCGGTCAACCTCTCCCCGGCTACCCTCGAGGACCCGCAGCTGCCGTCCTTCGTGGAGGGCGTCCTGGCCGAGGAGGGGATCCACGGTGAGTTGCTGGCCATCGAGATCACCGAGCGCGCGACGACACGCGACCCCGAGGGGGCCATCCGTACGCTCCGACGGCTTCGCGATCTCGGGCTCAAGATCCTGATCGACGACTTCGGGCGCGGCCACTCCGCGCTCGCGTACCTGGTCGACTTCCCCGCCGATTATCTGAAGGTGGACAAGTCCTTCGTGGCCCGGCTCGGTCACGACGAGTCGCAGGAGCGGCTCGTGGAGGGGCTGATCGGTCTCTGCCGCGGGCTCGAGATTCCGCTCATCGCCGTGGGCGTGGATAATCCCGACTCGCTGGCATGGCTCGAGGAGAGCGGCTGTGGGCTCGCCCAGGGTACCTACCTCGGTCCGCCCGTGGCGGCCGAGGCGCTGACGTCCTCCCGCGAGAGCGCCCCTACCGGCGACTGACCACCTTCCCGCCCAGCATGACGAACCGGACGTCCTCGAGGACACGCACCTCCTCGAGCGGGTTCCCTGGCACGGCGATCAAGTCCGCGAGCCGGCCCGGGGCGATGACGGCGCGATCGTCGACTTCCAGGAGGTCCGCCGCGTTCAGAGTGGCCGCGCGGATCGCCGCCAGCGGAGCCATCCCGCGGTCGACAAGCGCGGCGAACTCCCCGGCGTTCTCCCCGTGGGGGAAGACCGCGGCGTCAGTCCCGAACGCGATCGGCACCCCCGCCGCGACCGCCCGGCGCAGGCTCTCCACGGCCAGAGGAAGGACCCCCTCGGCCTTGGCGCGGATCCCGGTCGGCAATGCGTCGAGGTCGATCCGGCCGACCAGGTAGGTCGTCGGAACGAGCCAGGTCCCGCGCTCCTTCATCATCGAGATCGCCTCATCGTCGAGGAGAGAGCCGTGCTCGATTGAGGCCACCCCCGCCCGGACGGCCGCCTTGATGCCCTCGGTGCCGTGCGCGTGCGCCGCGACCTTGAGGTCGTGCCGCGCCGCCTCCTCGACGATCGCCCGAAGCTCCTCCTCCGTGTACTGCTGCGCACCGACCGAGGCTTCGTGGGACAGGACCCCCGCGGTCGCGCACACCTTGATGACCTTCGCTCCGTGCTTGATCTGGTACCGTACCGCCTTCACGACCTCGTCGACCCCGTCTGCGACCCCCGCCCGCCAGTCCTTCTCGAGGACCTCCGGGGCGTATCCCGTCTCGTCGCAATGTCCGCCGGTAATCCCCAGCGCATGTCCCGCCGGGACGATGCGCGGCCCTTCGATCCAGCCCGTCACGACCGCCCGCGCGAGCGCCACGTCGGCGAAGCCGGAGGCGCCCACGTCGCGCACGGTGGTAAAACCGGCTTCGAGCGTCTGCCTGGCATTCCGAGCCCCCCTGAGAGCGGCTTCGGCGGGGGTGCTGGTGACGCCGCGGTGGACCCAGTCCCCCTCCAGATCCATGGTCAGGTGGGTGTGGGCATCGATCAGGCCGGGAAGGAGGGTCACGTCGCCCAGGTCGATCGTGTCCGCTCCTGCGGGGAGGGCGTCCGGATTCACGGCGGCGATCCGGTCCCCCTCGACGATGACGACAGCGTCGGGCACGATCTCCCCGCGCTCGACGTCGAGCAGGCGGGCGGCGCGGATGACGACGACCGGCTCCTGCGCAAGGGACGGGCTCACGGCGGGGCCGAAGATGGCAGCCACGAGGACGAGGCTCGGGATCAGGATGTGGAGACGATGCACGATCGACCTCCCTGCTGGGGATCTCGAAGCCCGAGGGACGCACACGGGGAAGGCCGGAAGCTCCGCCCCGGTCGCGAGGGAGGCCAGACCGTCTCCGGCTAGCGGTGCACCTCCGTGGTCGTCCGCATCCACGGGTGGATGCAGCACATGAAGTGGTGGGTTCCTTCGGGAAGGCCCGCCACCGGCGTTACGCTTCCCGCGGGAAGGAATTGGATCGTGCCGAAGTCCAGACACTCCGGCGCCGGGATCGGGTTTCCCGACAGATTGTTGAGGTCCGGGATGAAGCCGCCCCCGAATTCGGCCACGTGGGTAAAGGTGTGTACCTCCCCGCCCACGTTGACCACGGTGATGGGGCGCTCGGACTTGAGGGCGACGTGCTTGGGCTGGTTCCTCCACTGGTGATGGATCTGCTTCTTCACGAGCTCGGCGATGAACGCGCCGAACGTCACGTTGCCGTCTCCGACGCAGGTTCCGGGTCCCAGGGCCGCGTTGAACGACTCGGGCTCGCAGCGGTCGAGCATGGTGATCGTGAAGTCCGCGGACGCGGGAGCGAGAGGGCTCCGGGAGAGCGCGTCGCTCGGTGGGGACTGGCCGGAGCAAGCCACCAGAACCGCTACGCTAACGAGAGCCGACCGGATCGTGTTCATGCGTTCCTCCTGGAGGATGGGAAGCGACCCTGTGTTCAAGGGTCTCCAGGCCGGCAGTTTCCGTCTAGAACGCGATCCACTCTCTTGAACGGCCCTCCCCCGGGCCCGGAGTCAGCGGAATCCTAAACTACACGTTGAAGCGTATCAGCGTGACGTCGCCATCGGCCATAACGTAATCGCGCCCCTCGCTCCGTACGAGCCCCATCTCGCGCGCCTGCTGGAGCGTCCGGCCCGACCTCAGGAAGTCGTTCCAGCCGACGATCTCCGCCCGAATGAAGCCGCGGGCCATGTCGGTGTGGATCTCCCCCGCCGCGTCGACCGCGGTGTCGCCCTTGTGGATCGTCCAGGCGCGGACCTCCTTGGGGCCGGCGGTGAAGAAGGTCAGAAGACCGAGCAGGTCGTACGCCGCGTGGATCATCCGCCTGAGACCCGACTCCGGCAGCCCGAGCTCGTCCAGGAAGGCGCGCCGGTCCTCGCGCGCCATCGTGGCCAGCTCCGCTTCCAGGTCGCCACACACCTCCACGAGCCCGGCGCCCTCGGCCGTGGCCGCCTCGGCGAGCGCGGCAACCTCGGAGACCGAGGCCGGGTCGCGGACCGCCCGGGCGATCACGTCTTCGCCCACGTTGGCGCAGTAGATGACCGGCTTCCGGGTGAGGAGGCCGTAGGTCCGGACAAACGCCTCTTCCGCCGCGTCGAGGTCGACCGCGCGCGCGGGCCTGCCCTCGCGAAGCGCCGGCAGGAGCTTCTCGAGGGCCGACAGCTCCACGGCCAGGTCCTTGCGGCCAGTCTGGACCTGCTTCGCGACCCGCTCCTGCCGCTTCTCGATCACGGCCAAGTCCGCCAACGCGAGCTCGGTGTCGATGACGGCTTTGTCGCGGACGGGATCCACCGAGCCGTAGACGTGGACGACGTCGCTCGAGGGAAAGCACCGCACGATGTGGACGATCGCGTCCACCGTGCGGATGTGCGACAGGAACTGGTTGCCGAGCCCTTCCCCTTGGCTTGCCCCCTCGACCAGTCCTGCGATATCGACGAACTCGATGGTGGCCGGAGTCACCGTTTCGGGCCCGAACGCCTCGGCCAGGACCTCGAGCCGGTCGTCGGGGACCGGGACGACGCCGACGTTCGGGTCGATCGTGCAGAAGGGGTAGTTGGCGGCGGCCGCTCCGGCTGCGGTCAGCGCGTTGAAGAGAGTCGACTTCCCCACATTCGGAAGCCCCACGATCCCGACCTGCACGGCGCTACTCCGTTTTGGAGATCCGCTGAACGAGAAACTGATGTCGCTCGTTGAATAGGCGCCGGTACCCCAGCAGGACGACCCCCACCGTTCCGAGCGCGGTGCCGGAGGCGATCAGGAACATGATCACGATCTGGTACTCGACCGCGCTGAGCGGTGCGACCCCGGCCAGTATCTGCCCTGTCATCATGCCGGGGATCGACACGATTCCGACCACCATCATCGAGTTGATGATGGGGATCATACCGGTCCGTACGGCCCGGCGGACGGGATCCTGGGCCGCTTCCCAGCGGGTCGCCCCCAGCGCCAGGAACGCCTCGACCTGATCGCGCCGGATCTCGAGCTCCTGCGTGAGCCGATCGAGTCCCAGCGAGATCCCGTTCAGGGTGTTGCCGAGGACCATGCCGAGGAGCGGGATCGCGTACTGGGGATCGTACCAGGGCCGCACCCGGACGATGCCGAACAGGGCGACCGCGGTGATCAGCCACGAGCTCGCCCACATGGAGACGACGGCGTTGAGCCAGATGCCGGGATACCTGCGTTCGGTCCGCCGGACCGCCGCCACGCCTGCCACGAGGACCATCACCGTCATAAGGAAGAGGACGATCTCGACCCGACCGACCGCGAAGACCCGGTCCAGCACCAGGCCGATCAGGGCGAGCTGCGCGATCGTGCGGACCGCCGCGACCAGCAGCCTCCGCTCCATTCCGAGCCGGAGCGCCAGCGAGATTCCGGCGTTCACGAGGATGAGGAGGGCCGCCACCGCGACCTGCCCCGCCGTCAGATCGATGTACTGACCGGTCAAGCTCCCTGCCCCGTCACCGGCCCGTCAGGCTCGAGCCCACCTACATGCGCCACCCGTCCCGCTGAAAGCCCCATGACCCGCCCCGCCATCCGGCGAGCCTGCTCGTGATCGTGGCTGACCCAGACCAGAGCCCGCTCTCCCGCCCGCTCCGAAAACCAGCCCTCGACGAGACGCTCGATCGCGGAGGCGGCCTCGCCATCGAGGGCCGCCGTGGGCTCGTCGAGCAGGAGGACCTGGGGATCCAGCTGGATCGCGCGCAGGAAGGCCACGATCTGCGCTTCCCCGCCGGAGAGGTCGGCGGTGAGCTTCGCCAGGAAGGAATCGTCGCGACCCAGCGCCGTGAGCGCCTGCCTCGTACGGGCCGGATCGTAGCCGCCATGCGCGACCCCGAACCCGAGCGGCCGCCGCAGATTCGCCTCGACCGAGCCCTCCGCGAGCGCCGGGCGCTGGTGGAGATAGATGGCTTGACGGCGGAACCTCGGCACCATCTCGTCGGGGACGGGATCACCCGCCCAGAGGACCTGCCCCTCGTCAAGCGGGTCCAGGAGCGCCAGGGCCCGGAGAAGAACCGTCTTCCCGGCGCCGGTGGGCCCCACGATCGCGACCCGCTCCCCGCTCTGGACCGCGATCGAGACCCCGCGCAGCAGCCACCGCTCCTTGCCGCTACGTGCCGGGGCCACCCGTCGGCCGACGTCCCTCGCCTCCAGAAGCGCGGACGCGCGCCCCCGCGGCGCCCCCGTCACCCCACGAACCAGGGGGCGAGGACCAGTGCGACGACGCTCATCAGCTTGATCAGGATGTTCATCGACGGCCCCGACGTGTCCTTGAATGGATCGCCGACCGTGTCGCCAACGACCGCCGCCTTGTGGGCGTCGGAGCCCTTCCCGCCGTGCGCACCCCCCTCGATGTACTTCTTGGCGTTGTCCCACGCACCCCCGGCGTTGGCCATGAAGAGCGCCAGCATGACGCCACTCAACGTGGCGCCGGCGAGCATGCCGCCCAGGGCTTCGATGCCGATAAGCTTGCCGACCAGAACCGGAGCCACGACGGCGACCACGCCGGGTGCAATCATCTCGCGGAGCGCGGCCCGGGTCGAGATGTCGACGCAGCGGGCGCTGTCCGGCTTCGCGGTCCCCTCCATGAGGCCCTTGATCTCGCGGAACTGACGCCGCACCTCGGCCACCATCCCCTGGGCCGCCCGGCCGACCGCGGTCATCGTGAGCGACGCGATCAGAAACGGCAGGAACCCTCCGATGAACAGCCCGATCACGACCTCCGGCTCGATGACGTTGATGCCGGTCTCGCGAAGCCCGACCGCGGACGCATACGCCGAGAAGAGCGCCAGCGCGGTCAGCGCCGCCGATCCGATCGCGAAGCCTTTTCCTATCGCGGCCGTCGTGTTGCCGAGGGCGTCGAGCCCGTCGGTGATCGCCCGCACCTCCTTGCCCAGGCCGCTCATCTCGGTGATTCCGCCGGCGTTGTCGGCGATCGGCCCGTACGCGTCCACCGACATCGTGACGCCGACCGTGGCCAGCATGCCGACCGCCGCGATGCCGATCCCGTACAGGCTCGAGAACTCATACGAGACCCAGATCGCCGAGCAGATCAGGGCCACCGGAAGGACGACCGACTCCATCCCGATCGCGAGCCCGGCGATGATGTTGGTGGCCGAGCCCGTCTCCGACGCCTTCGCAATCCGCCGGATCGGACTGGCCGCCGTGTAGTACTCGGTCACGACCCCGATCAGGATCCCGACCAGCGTCCCCGACAGGAGCGCCCAGAAGGGGCCCGCGGCGCCGTAGTCGGGGGTGCCCTCGAAGACGTTCATCCGGGTCACGACGAAATACGATGCGATCAGGAACAGGCCGGCCGCGATGAACGTCGTGTTCCTGAGCGCGCTGGCCGGGCTGGTCCGCTCCAGGACCTTCATCATCGCGATCCCGACCAGCGAGGCCAGGAGGCCCACGATGATGAGGACGATCGGAAGGGCGATCGCCGCCACGCGCGACGCGTCCACGAAGAGCGGGCTCGTGGCCGCGATGGCGATCGTGGCGATGACGGCCCCGACGTACGACTCGAAGATGTCGGCCCCCATCCCGGCCACGTCCCCGACGTTGTCGCCGACGTTGTCGGCGATGGTGGCCGGGTTCCGGGGATCGTCCTCGGGAATCCCCGCCTCCACCTTCCCGACCAGGTCCGCCCCCACGTCGGCCGCCTTGGTGTAGATCCCGCCGCCTACGCGGGCGAACAGCGCGATCGAGGAAGCTCCCATGGCGAAGCCCGAGATGATCTCCGCGAAGGCGCGGATCTCCTCGCTCGTGGTGGCCATCCGACCGACCCACAGGAAGACGAGACCGATGCCGAGGAGCCCGAGCGATGCGACCGACAACCCCATCACCCCGCCACCGAAGAATGCGATGCGGAGCGCGGGCCCCTCTCCCTGGGAGCGGGCAGCCTCCGACGTGCGGACGTTGGCGCGGGTCGCTGCGGTCATGCCGAAAAGACCGGCCAGGATCGAGCAGGTCGCCCCGGCCACGTACGCCACGCCCGTCCGCCAGCCCACGGCAAGCGCGAGCAGCACCGCCACGAGGATGATGAACGGGATCAGCACCGAATACTCGCGCCTCAGGAAGGCCATCGCGCCGGTGTGGATCTGCTCGGCAAGCTGGCGCATGGTCTCGTTGCCCTCGGGCTGTCGCTTCACGTAGAGGTAGATCCCCAACGCGACGAGGAGCCCCAGCAGGCCCCAGGCGGATGCGGACGATGCGAATGTCTCCACGGATGCTCCTTACGATGGGTTCAAGGGGATCGGGGGCGCCTTCGCCACCCTCACGCGAGTTCCGGATTGAAACGGTTCATCGCCGTGATGAGGCCTTCGGTGACCGCGCACGTCACGGCGTCGACACCGCGCGCGACGGCCTCCTCGATCACCGGCTCTTCGCGGCGGCCGAACGGGCGCAGGACGAACTCGGTCGGGTCGCCGGTGCCGCCGCTCTCGGGGAAGATGCCCACGCGGAGGCGCGGGACCTTCTCGCTGCCGAGATGCTCGAGGACCGAGCGCATCCCGTTGTGGCCGCCATGCGACCCGGAGGCCCGGAGCCTCAGCTTCCCGAGCGGCAGCGCGAGCTCGTCGTAGCAGACCAGGATCTCCCCCGGCTCGAACGGGTCTTCGCGGGCCAGCGCCGCGAGCGCGCGCCCGGAGGCATTCATCCACGTGAGCGGTTTCACCAGCGTGACCGACACGCCGTCGATCGCGCCCCGGGTCTCGAGCCGCTCGCCCGCCCGCGTCCAGCCCGGCAGGCGACCTTCCCGCGCCAGCCGCTCGACCACCCGGAAGCCGACGTTGTGACGGGTCGCCTCGTATTCGGGCCCCGGGTTCCCCAATCCGACGACGATCCGGACCGCCAGCGCGCGCTACTCTTTCTCCTCGGTCTTTTCCCTCTTGCCCTCGCGGCGCGGCCCCTCTTCCTCTCCCTCTTCCTCGCGCGCCCGCCCGATGACCTCGGGCTCCAGGAGCTCCTCCTCGGCCACCGCCGCCTCCGGCTCCTCGATGACCGTCGGCGCGAGGACCGTCACGACCGAACGCTCGAGGTCGGTCTCGATCTCCACCCCTTCGAGGCCCAGATCCGAGACGTGGATCGCATCGCCGATGTCCAGGTTCGAGATGTCGACCTCGATCTTCTCGGGGATGCTTCCCGGCAGGCAGTACACCTCCAGCTCACGCAGCTGGTGGTCGACGATACCGCCCTTGTTCTTCACGCCGATCGGCGTCCCCAGGACGACGATGGGAACCTCGACGTAGATCTTCTCGTCCATCGCCACGTGGAAGAAGTCGACGTGCAGGGTCTCGTCCCGGAAGGGATGCCGCTGGAGCTCCCGGATCAGGACCTTGAACGAGCCCCCGTCCGCAAGATCCAGGTCCACGATCGTGTTCTCCACCGAGATCGACTGGACGAGCTTCGAGAGCTCGCGTGCATCCACGCTCACCGGCACGGACTCCTCGCCGTGACCGTACAGAACCCCGGGCACGCGTCCCGTCCGGCGGCTCGTCCGGGCCGCCCCCTTGCCGATCTCCTCCCGCCGCTCGGCGGTGATGTTGGCGCTCTTGGCCATTTCCTTTCTCCTTGGGCTTTCGCGGTTCGCCGCTCAGTCAGGAAAGAGCGAGGAGACCGACTGGTACTCGTGATTGTACGTGATCGCCTTCGCGAGCAGCTCGCCGATCGACAACACCTTGAGCTGAGGGAACCTCCGCTCCTCGGGAACGTGCAACGTATCGGTGACGCAGACCTCCTCGAACGGCGCCGACTGCAGCCTCTCGCTCGCATCCCGGCTGAGCAGCGCGTGCGTGGCGCATCCGAAGATCCGCACGGCTCCGTTCTTCTTCAGCGCGTGCGCCGCCGAGGCGAAGGTACCGGCGGTGTCGATCATGTCGTCGATCAGGATCGCCGTCTTGCCGCCCACGTCGCCGACCAGGTGAACGACCTCGGCCTCGTTCGCTTCCGGCCGGCGCTTGTCGATCAGCGCCATCGTCGCGTCCAGCCGGCGGGCGAAGCCACGCGCCATCTTCGCGGCTCCGACATCGGGCGCGACCACCGCCACGTCCTTCAGCCCCTTGGCCCGGAAGTAGTTCAGGAACACGGGCGAGGCGTAGAGGTGATCGAGCGGGATGTCGAAGAACCCCTGCACCTGGTGCGAGTGGAGATCGATCGTGATCAGCCGATCGGTCCCCGCCTGCGTCAGCATGTTGGCCACCAGCTTCGAGCTGATGGCCACGCGCGGCTGGTCCTTGCGGTCCGCTCGCGCGTACCCAAAGTACGGCACCACCGCCGCGATCCGGTGCGCCGAGGCCCGTCGCGCCGCGTCGATCAGGAGCAGGAGCTCCATCAGGTTCTCGGCCGGCGGGTTCGTCGACTGGACGATGAAGACGTCCCGCCCGCGGATGTTCTCGTTGATCTTGACGAAGATCTCGCCGTCCGCGAACCGGCGCAGCTCGACGTCCGCGAGACGGGTCTGCATGTGCTCCGCGATCTCGGCCGCCAGGGCGGGGTTCGCGCCGCCGCTCAGCAGCCGGAGCTCGTGGGTGACGCCCACCGTCCGGCCTCTCGTTCCGTGATGAGGGGACCCTTGCTTCGGTCGAGAAAGAGCCGAGGAATCTAGTCCGCCGGCCGAAAACGCGTCAACCGGCCGAAAGCCTTACCCGGCCTCGCCTTCCGCCAGCAGGGGCTCCCGGAGCTCCAGCTCGACGCTCAGGTCGATGTCCGGCGCCATCGAGTTCCAGACCGAGCAGTAGGTGTCCCGGCTGAGCTGGACGGCGCGCTCCGCCTTGGCCCGGCTCAGGCGCCAGCCGGTCAGCTCGATCGCGAGGCGAAGGGTCGTGTATCTGCGGGGCGGCTTCTCCCGCCGGTCCCCCTCGACCCGGATGCGGCAGCCGGTCAGGTCCTCGCGCCCCTTCTTCAGGATGTCGACGACGTCGGCGCCCATGCAGGAAGCGAGGGCCACGGCGAGGGCTTGCATGGGCGAGATCCCGGTCTCTTCCGTCCCGTCGAGCGCCACCTGGATGCCCGACGGCGTGACGGCGTCGAACCGCTCGTCGCCGCGCCACACGAGCTCGACGGCCTGGCTGGAGCCCCCACTCATGGCTGGAGATTGCCATTCGGAAGCGCCGGTGTCCACCGGGCTCCCGAGCCGGGTTTTCGACGCCCCGGCCGGGCGCCTATCTTCGGCCGTCGTGGCGCTGCCCGAACCCTCGATCCGAACGCTCGACCTCGACGGCTTCTCCGTCCTCGTCCGCGAAGCGGGTCCGGAGACCGCCCCACCAGTCCTCTGCCTCCACGGGGGCCCCGGCCTGGACGCCTCCTACTTCTTTCCCGAGACCGCCCGCTTCGGGCCCGGTCTCCGCGAGCTGGCCCGGGAGCACCGCGTGATCACCTACGACCAGCGCGGTTGCGGCGGCTCGGGGGTCCCCGACGTGGACGAGCCGCTTGCCCTCTCCCGGCACGTGGACGACATCGAAGCCGTACGCCGTGCGCTCGGGCTGGAGCGACCGGCCATCCTCGCGCACTCGTTCGGCACCGTGCTCGCCCTCCTGTACTCCCTTTATCAGCCGCATGGCGTCTCGAAGCTGGTCCTGACGGGAGGTGCCCCGACGCGCGAGTTCATGGACGGCTATCGGCGGGCCGTCCTCGAGGAGCTCCCGGAGGACGCCCGGCGCGGCCTGGCGGATCTTCAGGGGGCCGAGCTCACCGACCAGGTCTTCCGCGAGCGGTTCCACCTCGCTTTGCCGCTCTACTTCCACCGCGCTCTCGAACCCGACGACCGGGACGCCTTCGTCGACGGGATCCGCTTCAGTGCACGCGTCAACCGCGCCATCGCGGTCGGCCTCGATGGATACGACTTGACCCCGGCCCTCCCCAACGTCCGGGTGCCGGCACTCTGCGTCTACGGGGAGCGCGACCGGGTCGTCCAGCCGGCCTACCAGCTCCAGGTGCGGGGACATCTGCGGACGGCGCGGTTCGTGGCCTTCCGGGACAGCGGTCACTTCCCGTTCCTCGAGGAGCCCGACGCCTTCGCGCGCGTGGTTCATTACTTTCTGGGGCGTGAGCCCGGACCACGGGCCGCCGGGTCCGGCACAGCGTCGGTCGACATCCCGGGTCGCTCGTCCAGCTAACCCTCACAGGAGGAACCTCATGGTGAACGCTCGCGGTCGCATCCCCGCCCTGACCCTGGGCGCGCTCGTCCTGATCGCCACGGCCTGCGCGCAGGGAGGCGAGGAGGAGGCCCCGGCCCCCGCCGGCGACGACGTGCCGGTCGTGGCCGATTCCGTGATCGAGATCCAGGTCCAGGCGAGCCTGGACGCCGACCCCCGCCTCGACCGGGACGACGTCCGCGTCGAGGCCCACAGCGTCGAGCAGGAAGTGACGCTGGTGGGATCGGTCCCGACGCGGCTGGAGATGTCGATCGCGCGCGCAAACGCCCAGTCCGTCCTCGGCGTCAAGCGCGTCCTGATCGACTCCCTGGTGGTCGAGTCCGAGATGCGCGGCCAGGCGAGCGCCACCGAGACCATGGGCGGCGCGCCGCCGGACACGGCGTCCGGAACGAACCCGTGAGGGGACTCACCCGCCGAGGGTTCCTGGGAACGGGTCTGGCGGCGGGCGCGGGGGCGCTGGTTGCCGGACCAGGTCAGGCGGCTGGGACCTGGCGGCGAACCGCCCGCCGAGGGCGGACCGCCGCGGGGCCGGTCGTGGTCGCGAGCGGCAACGGCGAGCCGGCCGTCACCCGGGCGCTCGAGGTTCTCGGCCGGGGCGCGGATCCCCTCGACGCCGTGATCGAGGGGGTCAACCTGGTCGAGGCCGATCCCGACGACTACACGGTCGGATACGGTGGGCTCCCGAACGCGCTGGGGGTCGTCCAGCTCGACGCCTGCTGCATGCACGGGCCGACCCACCGGGCGGGCGGTGTCGCGGCGCTCGAAGGGATCAAGCATCCCTCCAAGGTGGCGCGGCTCGTCATGGAGGAGACGGACCACGTGCTCCTGGTCGGCGCGGGCGCCCTCCGGTTCGCCCTCGAGCACGGCTTCCAGGAGGAGGAGCTCCTCACAGAGGCCTCGCGCCAGGTCTGGCTGTACTGGCGGGGGACGCTGGGCGACACGGATGACTACCTGCCACCGGACACGAGCGGGTTCACCCCGCTCGCAAAGGAGATCATCGAGGGGAATCCCGACCTCTTCGGCCCCGAGGAGAGACGCCCGACCGGGACGATCAACTGCTGCGCGGTCGACGCGAACGGCGACCTGGCCGGCGTGACGACGACGAGCGGCCTCTTCTTCAAGATCCCCGGGCGCGTTGGCGACTCGCCGGTCGTCGGGGCGGGTCTCTACGTCGACAACGACGTCGGAGCCGCCGGCTCGACCGGCCGCGGCGAGGCGAATCTCCTCAACCTGACCTCCTTCCTCATCGTGGAACGGATGCGCGAGGGGAAGTCGCCCGAGGAAGCGTGCTTGGACGGCTGCCGGCGGATCGCCGAGAACAATGTCGAGAAGCGACTCCAGCGCGAGGATGGCCGGCCGGCCTTCAACGTCTCGTTCTACGCGGTCAACAAGGCCGGCGAGTATGGCTCGGCGTCGATCTTCGGCCCGGGCCGCTTCGCGGTCGCCGGCGCGGGCGGCCAGGGCCGACTCGAAGACCGGGCGGTGCTCTTCCCGGAGGGGTGATGGCAGCGCCTCGACGGGACGCCGTCCACGAGCGGATCCTGCGCGCCGAGCGCATGCGAAACGGCCGCCGTCTGGCTGGGCTCCGCGCGGTCAGCCTGGGGTTCTTCCTGGCCATCCCGCTGACCATGGTGTACCTGGTGGGAGCCTGGGAAATCAATCGCGGGAACCTGTTGATGGCCGCCTATTTTGTTCTGGCGGTCGTCTTCTGGCTGGCTGTCCGGCGCTCCGATGCCCTCGCCTTGCGAGCGCCCTTCGTCGTGCCCTTCTTCGACGTTCCCTTCGTCTTCGCGCTCCAGACCGTCTCGCTTCCGTTCCAGCCGCCGGGCGAGCTGCTCGCGACGGCGCTCGCCCTCCAAGCCGTGATGCTCCTCCTCATCCTCGTCTCCGTCCTGTCGCTGCACGCCTGGGTGGTGGGGTTGACGGCGTCGATCGGGCTCGCGTGCTCGCTGGTCTACGCCTGGCGGGTCGGCCTATCCGCGGCAAACTGGCTGGCGTGGCTGGTGATCCTGACCGCCAGCTTCACGTGGTTCGCGCTGTACGCGCTGGCGCGGCTGCGCGCCCTGGTCGCCATCGCCGCGACCGAGCAGTCCCGCCGTGACCGGCTGCAGCGGTATTTCAGCCCCGCGGTCGCAAGCCTCCTGGAAGAGCAGCCGGACGGCGTCCCCGACACGACCCGGGTCGTGACCGTCCTGTTCAGCGACTTGCGCGGCTTCACCTCGCTCACGTACGGCATGCCGCCGGATCGCGTCGTCGAGCTCCTGAATGAGGTCCACAGCGCGCTGGTGGAGGAGGTCTTCCGGAGCGGTGGCACGCTGGACAAGTTCATGGGCGACGGTCTGATGGCGTACTTCAACGCGCCGCTCGACCAGCCCGATCACGCCTCGCGGGCGGTCTCGTGCGCGGCCGGGATGAAGGGCGCGTTGGACGAGGTCAACCGCCGGCGGCTGGAGCGCCAGGATCCACCGCTCCGCCTCGGGATCGGCATCCACACCGGTCCCGCCACGCTGGGAACGATCGGGACGGCGACGCGGGGCGACTACACCGCGATCGGCGAGACCGTCAACCTGGCGGCCCACCTCGAGAAGCTGACCCGCTCGCTCGGCGAGGGGATCCTCCTGACGGAGTCAACGTTCGTCGAGCTCGTCGAGACGCCGGGGATCGAGCGCACGGACCTCCCCTTCGGCGCCCCCGACCGGCCGCTGGTCGTCTACCGCCTCGTCCCGGTGGCGGGGGGCGCCTGAGCGGCCCGCGGGGGCGTGCTCAGATCGGGCCCGCTTCGCGGGACGGGACCGAGCGCCGGAGGGCGAGCGCCGTCAGGAAGAGGAGCAGGGTGACCGCGGCCGACAGCAGGCAGTAGCGGCACCAGGCCCCGATCACGGCCGCCTGCAGATAAACCAGGAAAACAGAAACGGCGAGGGCGGCGCCGGTCAGGACGAGAAGCGCCCGTACGAGCTCGCGGGAGAGGGAGGTCGCGGGCGTCCACGCGATCAGGTTGACCATGGTGTAATAGCCGAGCCCGATCGCCGCGATCGGCACCGAGCCCAAAGTCGCCCAACGGCTGGTCGTGACCATGTCGCAGCCCCCGCCCGGACCGCACGCCAGGCCCAGGCCCGCGAAGTGGCTCGCCGTCAGGTAGGCCGCGTCGAGAAAGCCGACCAGGGCGAGAAACCGCGCTACCCAGAGCGGCCAGCGGCGGTCGGTCGCTTCGGGCCGGTCGATCGTGAGGGAGCCTTCCTCTTGCGGATCCACGTCGCGGAAGCTAGCACCCTCGACGCCGCTGCGGCGTCACGTCTACGGCGCGGGCGGAACGTCGGCGAGGTCGAGCGCGAGTCGCCACTCCCCGGCGCCGCCCCGTCTCCAGATCCGCAGGTAGCCGCCCGGATCGGCGCCCGGGTCCGCCTCCGGTCCGCGGGCCCTGCCGTACGTGTAGCCGAGGTCGCCCGCCTCCGACACCCCCGCGCCGACGGGCTCCCAGGCGAACGGACCGCGTTCCACGGCCAGGGAACGGCCGCATCCCCCCCCCCGGCAGGAAGCGATCCCACGCGGTAGACGCAGAGGTCGTGCTCTGCGCGCCCGGCGTAGGCGGCGGTCAGGTCCTGGACCGCGGCGGCCGACAATGCCCGGTCGGCCTCCTCCAGCTCGGCGACCCAATCACCGGACGGAACCGGCTCGCCGGCCAGGACACGCGTGTCCGGATCGGTCGGCGGCTCCGCCACCGGTTCGTGGACGATCCCGATGTCCAGCTCGACCCGATGGAGACCGTCCTTCCCCAGCCGCCAGAGCGAGCCGTAGTGCCCGGCCGCCGCGATCGGCTCGGCTTCCCCTGGCCGGAAGGTCCAAGGGCCGGTCGTCCACACCAGGTCGCCGCCGGACGAGATCTCGGCGTAGGCCGGGTCCCAGGCGAGGCGTGCGTTCGTGACCGGGCGCATCTCGTAGCTCCTCCGCCCGTCGACGGGGCCGGCCTGGAAGACGACCGACTCCTCGGCCAAGTGGGCGAGGAAGCCGTCCCGGATCCCGTTCGCCGCGACGTCCCGCGTGAAGGCGCGCTCGCTCTCGACCAGGGCCATGGGGTCAGCAGTCTGGGCGGCCGCCATGACGACCTGCAGGGGGATACCGATGACGCCGAGGGCGATCAGGACGATGACGCGCATGAGGAGGTCGCGGCTCCCTTCCCGCAGGACGGTTCGCCCGGGCCGGCGGGCCGGTCTAGATTCGAGGGTCGGTGGGGGGTGGTGTAAACGGCAACACGCCTGCCTTTGGAGCAGGAATTCCAGGTTCGATCCCTGGCCCCCCAGCCACCTGACGGGCAACGAGTTACGGTCGGACGTGAAAGGGAGTCGAGCTGCCGGTCCGCTGCCGGTCCACCGAGCGGGATTTCAAGGGGCCGTAGAACGCCCACGCGGGCGCTGGCGGGCGACCGATCCCAGGGGCGGGTTTTAGGTATCTCTCCTGGACGATCGGGCCTCCTGGTCCCGCCACGCGACCGGCTTCGTGCCCCGTTTACAAGCGCGGCATTCCCCCCTAGAATTCTGGCGAATCCCTGGTTGACCAATCCTCGGTCGGTTCTCTTCTTCGAGGCACCCGGGTGACGACGTCGGAGCGCTCGCTCGCCACCATCCTCTTCACCGACATCGTCGGATCTACCGAGCGTGCGACCGAGCTCGGCGATCGCAAGTGGCACCAGCTCCTCGAGGAACACCACGCGCGCGTGCGTCGGGAGCTGCGGCGCTTCGGCGGCCGCGAGCTGAACATCTCCGGGGACGGCTTCCTGGCGGTCTTCGAGGGACCGGCGCGGGCGATCGCTTGTGCGGACGCCCTCCGCCAGGCGATTCGCGATCTGAGCCTCGAAACACGCTGCGGGATCCACACGGGGGAGGTCGAGGGTTCGGGCAAGACGGTCGGCGGAATCGGGGTTCACATCGCCGCGCGCGTCATGGCGGAGGCGGGGCCCGGAGAGATCCTCGTGTCCCGCTCGGTGCGGGACTCGGTCGAGGGCTCGGGGATCAGCTTCGAAGACCGTGGCCCTCGCATCCTCAAGGGCGTGGAGGGCGAGCGGCGGCTCTACGCGGTCACGACCGTCCCCGTGGACATCAGCCATGGACGGCCGACCGCTGGCCCGGTCCGGGCTCTCGTCCGGCGGCCGCTCTTCGCGGGCATCGTGGCAGGAGCGCTGGTGCTCCTGGGAATTCTGTACGCGACCAGACGGGACACCATCGCCGACCTGACGCCGGAGGAGGCGATCGCGGCCGACGCGGCGCCGGGGATCGCCGTCCTGCCGTTCACGGTCAACGATCCCGACCTCGCGACCTGGCGCGAGGGCATGGTCGATCTCATGACGGTCAACCTGGACGGCGTACCCGGCCTCCGTCCCATCGCGAGCCGCACCGTCCTGGCG
>Ga0299907_10000286_pt1 | contig 23263 bp, 24 predicted proteins | sample RVTome_16_FD_198680 | JGI IMG/M metagenome (GOLD analysis project Ga0299907, IMG submission 198680) | Soil microbial communities from uranium-contaminated site in the Upper Colorado River Basin, Wyoming, United States - RVT152D67 (version 2) ...
GGGGGAACCCAGATCCTCACGGCCTATCCCGGATGGGAGAGGAACGGGCATGTCCTCGGCCGGCTTCCTCGCAAGGCCGTTTCTCCCCACGGCGCTGCGGTAAACCGGCCCCAATCGGGTTCCTAGTCGCGCTGCTTATAGACACGAGTAGCGTCTCCGACGGCGCTCACGCAGCCATGCGGACTAACTGTTCGACGCGTTGGCCAATCGCAGGCGGGAAGCCACGTTCCGCCACCTACCACCATCGGCCGCCTGACCGGCTGAGAACCCCTTGGAGGTTCGAGTCCTCTCGCCCGTCAGCCCCGAACGCCTCGACTCTCGCCTCTCTCGAGCTCGAACGCTTGGTTCGGGCCAGGCCCCGGGTTTACAGGCTGCCCGAGTGTGAGAACAGACGCACGACCGTGCGCGAGGAACGACTGGCCGAGAACCAGACCCTCTTCCGCCGGGCGAATGAACGCCTGGAACAAGCCGTGGAGGATCACGTCCCCGAAGATCAGCGCGTGCCCTTTCTCTGCGAATGCGCGGACGCGTTCTGCAGAGGCCGCGTAGACTTGACGCTCGAGCAATACGGCAAGCTCCGTGCTCGGGAGAACCGCTTCGCCGTCGTTCCCGGTCATCCCCGCGTCGAGGGAGAAGAGATCGTGGAACATCATGAGAGCTTTCACGTCGTGGAGAAGACCCGTGAATCGTGAAGATCGCTTGGCGCGCAACGAGACCCTCTTCCGCGAGGTGAACGAGCGGATCGAAGAGGTCAGGTCGCGGGAGGAGGACCACATCGAGTTCCTCTGTGAGTGCGGCGTCGAGGAGTGCAAAGACACGGTGACTCTCGGGGTCGCCGAGTACGAGAAGCTTCGAGCCGACCCGACCACGTTCGCCGTCGTTCCCGGCCACTCGATCGAGGACATCGAGAGTGTCGTGCTGGAGACCGAGCGCTTCCACGTCGTCCGCAAGCATCCCGGCGAACAGGGCATCGCGCGCTCGACTGATCCCAGATCACGATCCAACTAGCTGGCGCCCCGGCCGTTGGACGGTCGCCCGGCCCCGCGAGGCGGGGTCTGTTTCCCCCGGCCCGGTCTCGCTCGGGCGAAGACGTTAGTACCACTCGAAATACCGAAGCCGACCGGGTTTTGGAAGGGGAGGCGCCGCGCAGAGTGGTCTTTCAACGACGAAGGGAAGGGGTACATCTAGTGGCAACTAGTGATCTAACCGACAGGACGATCGGTGAGCGCGCCGAGCGAGCAGGCGTCCGCCTGACCGGTCGCCGATTCGAGACGAAGTGGGCGCCGCTCACGACGGAGTTCTGGGCGATGATCGTGGTGATTGCGGTCACGTTGATCGCGGCCGCGGTCGCTGACAACTTCGACGCACCGCGGGCCTGGCTCATCGTCGGCACCGTCGCCACCGGCTACATCGTCAGCCGGGGCCTCGCGAAGGCCGGAAACGCCCACCATCGAGACGACGGGTCTCGCGGCTACTAGTCGAAACGGGTCGCAGCGCAGCGCGGCGCTCCTTGCGGCGGGCGCCGCGCCACCAACCCGGATGACGACGAAACGGAGGAGATGCGATGAAAGTCGCGCTGCTACTGAGAAAGATCGGTTTCACAAGCACGATCCTGCACAGCCTGGGACTCGCCTCCATTGGGGGTGCCATCTCTTTGTGGGGTCGGTCGGCTGCGAGGTCCGACAAAGTCGCGAAGGCTCGAGCCGAGCGGCTCGCAATCTTCATCGGACTTTGGCCTCCCACGTTCTTCCTTCTCGGAAAGGTCTTGCAGGATCTCGAGGCGACTCCGGACGAGCAGGTTGAGCAAGCCCGAATGAAGGCAGCCGCCTAGCTCAATGTGCGACCGAGTCGGCAGAGGGAGCCGGTTAGGAAGCGACCTTCCCTGAGGGGACAGGGAAGGATCAAAGCCGGCTCCCTCCCTCGCACGCAGTCCGCGACAACGAGGAGAGGGGAGAAGATGGTAAGGCTCGTTCGCTCGTCGTTGGTGTGTCCATCTTGGTAACGATTGTCTTGTCCAGCGCCTTAGCGCAGGCACCACCGCCGAGTTGCTTCAACCCGGACACCGGTGAGGACGTCCCCGCCACGGTCGTGGGCACGGACGGCGACAACGTACTCCGCGGCACCTCCGGAAGAGACGTGATCGCCGGCCTGGGGGGACCGACAGAATCTACGGGCTCGCCGGAGACGATCTGATCTGCGGCGGCCTGGGGAACGACCGCGCCTGGGGCCGGTCCGGGGAGCGACCTGATCCTGGGGACACGGGCGAGATCTTCAAGTTCGGCTTCCCCGGGAACCCGAACTTCCCGGATGCCTCCCAGGTGCCGGGCGGAAACGACAGGCTCTTCGGCGGCGCGGGCGACGACGCGATCGTAGGCGAGAACGGGCACGACCTCGTCTTCACGGGGGTGGGCGACGACTTCGCGACAGGACAGTTCGGCGACGACAGGCTCTTCGGCGGGCGGGGCGGCCAGGAGCTCGAGGCGACTTCCTGGTCGGTAACTTCGACAGTGACCGGATCTACGGAGGGCTCGGGGCCGACATCCTGCTCGGTGACAACTTCGGCCCCCTTCGTCGGGCCGGTCGACCGCTGCTTCGGCTAGGGGGCACGGACGCCTCGGCTGCCTGCGAGGTCAACCACACCATCGAGGGAGAAGCGACTCAGTAGGGCTGAGAATGTCGGGCGCCGTCGGATTGCGGCGGCCCCCGATCGCGTTGGTCAGAGAGTGCGCGGCAGGACGAGCTGGAACCGCGCCCCGCGCGGATCGCCCGGCTCGTAGAGCAGATCGCCGCGGTGGGCGTGAGCGTACGAGCGCGCGATGGCGAGACCGAGTCCCGTTCCGCGGCCGTGGGCTTCGTTGCTGCGCGTGAAGCGCTCGAAGAGCTCGGGCACGAAGTCGGGCGGGACGCCCGGCCCCCGGTCCTCCACCGTCAGCCGGAAATGGCGGTCGTTTAGGGTCGCGTGCACGGCGACCGGGGGCTCGCCGTAGCGAAGCGCGTTCTGGAGCAGGTTCGAGACGACGCGGTCGAAGGCGGACAGGTCGGCCGTCGCTGCGAGGTCCTCGGGGATCTCGACCGCGACGTCGCGCGAGCGGTCGCCGGCGATGGTGGCGACGAGCTCCTCCACCCGGCGGCGCACCACGAACGGCACGGGCTCGATGGCGACGGCTTCCGCCTCGAGTCGCGAGAGGTCGAGGAGCTGCTCGACCAATAGCCGCAACCGTTCGGTCTGCGTGTGGAGATTCCGGTGGAGTTCGGTGATTGTTCCGGGCGGAAGCTCCGACGCCCGGCGGCTCAGGGTCTCGGCGGTCGTGTGCACGGTGGCGACGGGGCCCCTCAGCTCGTGGGCGGCAAGGGCGACAAAGTGGCTCTTGAGCTCGTCGGCGCGCTCGAGCGCGACTCGCGCCTCGCGCTCCTGCCCGAAGAGACGCGTGCGGTCGAGGGCGAGCCCGGTGAGCGCTCCGAGGGTCTCGAGCAGGCGACGCTCCTCGCGCCCGAAGAAGGGCGCGTACTGGCTCGTCCAGACCGTGAGCGAGCCGCCCAGGATCTGCACCGTGAAGGACGAGTTCGACGGCTCGTCGGACGGTGGAGGCTCGCCGAACGTCCCGACGACGCGGTCCTCTTCACCGCAGAGGACGAGCCCGCGTGCGCCGACGATGCGCGCCATCGGCGGCAGGACCTGGTCGGCCACCTCCTCCTGGCTCGTCGCCGCCATCAGACCCGTGACGGCATCCTGGAGCCGCTCCTGCTCCGGACGGCGCCAAAGCATGCGCAGGAAGGCGGGGGGAGCCAGCCCGAGCAGGAAGGCGACCGCGCAGAGCGTGACGAGGATCGCGCCGACGAGGTCCGCCCAGACCTCCCCCCCGGGTCCGAAGGCCGAGAGGACGAGAGCCGCCGTGATCGTCAGCATCGCGATCACGAGCAGCTGCATGCGGCGACGGGCGGCGGTCGGTTCTCCGCGTGCGCCGCGCCAGAGCCGGACGGCGGAGACGACCGTGAGGATTGTCCAGTGCGCGACGAAGGCGATGATGTAGGCCGTGAACCAGGCGGGCTGCGGCTCGCCCTCCTCGGGGAAGGAGGGCAGGGCGAACGTCCACACGACGAGCACGATCGTCATGACACCGAGGCGCTGCTCGAGACGGCGCGAGGGCGGGTTGAAGGCAGTCGTGAAGCGGTAGACGAGGTACGGGAAGAGGACGAGCGTCGCGATCAGGAAACGCTCGGCGACCAGCACGAGATCGGAGGTGGATTCCTCGGGCAGAGCCTCGCCGACGTCGACGACGAGCGCGAGCGCGACGAAGGCAAGAGCCGCCCAGAGTCCCGCCCGCGCCCTACCGGAGCGCCACTCGCGCAGCGCGACGACGGCGACCGCCGTCAGGAGGGCGAGGTTCGCATACGCGAGGTAATCGACGATCGACCGCACTGGACGCCTCCTTTCGGGATTCCGCGCTGAAATCCCGCCAAGGCCGGACGGATCGTAGCTTCGCTTCGGTCGCACGGCCAGCCCGCGGGGCGGTGAGCCCGCGGTGAAGACGACGACGAGCACGAAGGCGAGGAAGAGGCCGGCCCACGCTCCCACCGGGGGGACCGGGGAGCCCTCGCACTCTGAGCCGGCGCCGATCGCCGTCGCTTCGGCCTGGGATAGACGTCGAGGCTCCACGACGTGAAGGCGAGCCCCACCGCGACGGGCAGCGTCGACTTGAAGACCATCGCGCCGGTGATGTTCCCGAGCGCGAGCGCCTCCTTCCCGTCCCGCCGCCGAGAAGGGCGAAGCTCACGACGAGGAGGACGTACGCTCCTCTCGACCCGAACCCGTGGCCCGCAAACGAGTCGGGCTATCGCCGATAGGCTGCTTACCGATCCGCCGTGCCCAGGTCCATGCTCTGCTGCGTCGACGACTCCGAGACCGCGCACGCGGCCGCCCGGTACGCACGCGACCTGAGCCGCCGCCTCTCACTCGAGCTCGTCCTCGTCCACGTGGTGGGGACGCCCTCCGCGCCGGGTACGAGCGCCGCTCCTGCGGGGCGCGCGAGGCTCGAGGAGGCGAAGAGAGAAGAAGGCGAAGCGGTCCTCGCGCGCGCCGCGCGGGAAGCCGGCGTCGAGGAGGCCCGACGGCGCTTGGAGTTCGGCTCCGTCGTCGACCGCCTCTTCGCCGCGGCCGCCGACGAGGAAGCGGAGATGCTCGTGCTCGGCTCGCGCGGCCGCGGTCGCCTGCGGGCCGCGGCGCTCGGCAGCGTGGCCGCGGAGACGGCGGCGAAGGCGCCCTGCCCCGTGCTCGTCGTCTCGCCCGAGGCGACGAGCAGGACACCCTAGGACGCCGAGGCTCGGGCGAGCCTGCCGTCGAGCTCCAGGGAATCGAGGCCTTCGACCTCGACGATCTTGCTCCTCGAGGTGTGGCCGGCGACGATCCGAACGCTTCCGCGCGGTACGCCGAGCACGTCCGCGAGGAGCTCCTCCAGCGCCGCATTGGCGCGTCCGCGCTCGGGTCGAGCGTCGACCCGGACCTTCCAGCCGTCGCCATGCCGGCCGGCGACTTCGCCGCGGCGCGCGCCGGGGGAGAGATGGATCCTGACCCGGCTCATTACTGACACAATGGCCGTCAGTGAGGACGAAGGTCGAAGAGCTTCCCGAAAGCCGTGTCCGCCTCGAAGTGGAGGTTCCCGAGGAGGACGTGAAGCACGCGCTCGAGCATGCCGCCACCGACCTGGCAGGCTCGCTGCGCATCCCGGGCTTCCGTAAAGGGAAGGCCCCGGTGAGGGTCGTCGCCGCCCGCGTCGGGCGCGAGGCCCTCTGGGAAGAGGCCGTGCGCAGCCACCTCGACGGCTGGTTCTGGACCGCCGCGCAAAGCTCCGGGATCCACCCGGTTGCGAGCCCGGAGGTGGAGGCCGTCGACGGCCCGCCTCCGGAGGGCGACGGGTTCCGCTTCACGGCGACCGTGGCCGTCGTTCCCAAGCCAGAGCTCCCCGACTGGGCCACGCTCGAGGTGGCCGCGCCGGAGGCGGAAGTGCCCGCCGAGGCCGTCGACGCGGAGCTCGATCGCGTCCGTGCGACCGTTGCCGAGCTCACGCGCGCGGATCGCCCGGTTGCGCCCGGCGACACGGTCGTCCTCGACCTCGTCGGCGACGAGGCCGGCGTCCAGCGCGACTACGTGATCGAGGTGGGAGCAGCCCGCCTCGTGGACGAGATCGAGGGGACGCTCGTCGGCATGGCAGCGGGTGAGACGAGGCCGGTCGAGTTCGAGCTCGCGGACGAAAGCTCGACGACGGTCGACGTGACGGTCAAGGACGTAAAGGAGAAGGTCCTGCCCCCGCTCGACGACGAGCTGGCGAAGGCCGCGACCGAATTCGAGACGCTGGCCGAGCTGCGTGCGGACATCGAAGCGCGGCTGCGCGAGCAGCTCGAGGCCGAGCTCGAGATCGCCTTCCGCGAGAACGCGGTCGACGCGCTCGTCGCCGCCTCGTCGATCGACGGGATCGAGCCGCTGATCGAGCGCCGCACCGCCGACCTCGCGGCCGGGCTCGTGCGGTCGCTCGAGCGGCGCGGGATCGACCTCGGGATGTTCCTGACGATGACCGGCCAGACGCAGGAGCAGGTCATCTCCCGCCTCCGCGGGGAGGCCGAGCAGTCGCTGAGGCGCGAGCTCGTGCTCGATGCGGTGGCCGAGAAGACCGGCGCCGAGGCCTCGGACGAGGAGATCGAGGCGCTCGTCCGCGAGCAGGCCGAGGAGGCCGGCGAGAGCGCGGACGAGGTCGTGGTAGCGATGCGCGGTGACGCCGGCTGGGAGCAGCTTCGCGGCGACCTGCGCCTGAAGAAGGCTCTCGACGAGATCGTCGGCGGCGTGCAGCGCATCCCCGTCGGGCTCGCGCAGGCGAGAGAGAAGTTGTGGACACCCGAGAAGGAGAAGGGCCCTGCCAAGATGAACATCTGGACTCCAGGAAGCGAGGAACCGAAATGAGCCCATTGATCCCCATGGTCGTCGAGCAGACGTCGCGCGGCGAGCGCGCCTTCGACATCTACTCGCGGCTCCTGAACGAGCGCATCATCTTCCTCGGCACGCCCGTGGACGACCAGATCGCCAACCTGATCGTGGCGCAGCTCATCCACCTCGAGTCCGAAGACCCCGACAAGGACATCTCCGTCTACATCAACTCGCCGGGAGGCTCGGTCTACGCCGGCATGGCGATCTACGACACGATGCAGTACATCAAGCCCGACATCCAGACGATCTGCGTCGGGATCGCCATGTCCATGGGCGCGCTGCTCCTCGCCGGCGGCACGGAGGGCAAGCGGATGGCGACGCCTCACTCGAAGATCCTCATCCACCAGGTCTCGGCCGGCTTCCAGGGGCAGGCGACCGACATCGAGATCCAGGCGCGGGAGACGCTCAGCATGAAGCGGCTGCTCGAGGAGATCATCGCCCGCCACACGAGCCAGTCGCTCGAGCGCGTCTCCAAGGACATGGAGCGCGACTACTTCATGACCGCCGAAGAGGCCAAGGACTACGGCATCATCGACACTGTCATCGCCCACCGCGGCGTGCCCGCCATGGTGGCAGCCTCCTAGCAAACGATGCGATTCTGAGATACAAGGAATAGAGACGTGGCCAGAGCGACCGACGGTAACGAGCAGCTTCTCTGCAGCTTCTGCGGCAAGAGCCAGCGCCAGGTGAAGAAGCTGATCGCCGGGCCCGGCGTCTACATCTGCGACGAGTGCATCGATCTCTGCAACGAGATCATCGACGAGGAGCTCACCTCTCCCGCCCAGCTCGACCTCGACAACCTCCCGCGCCCGAAGGAGATCTACACGATCCTGAACGACTACGTCGTCGGTCAGGAGGAGGCCAAGCGCACGCTCTCCGTCGCCGTCTACAACCACTACAAGCGCGTGCAGATGGCGGCGGACGACGACGACGTCGAGCTCTCGAAGTCGAACATCCTCCTGCTCGGGCCGACAGGGTGCGGGAAGACGCTGCTCGCCCAGACGCTCGCCCGGATCCTCAACGTCCCCTTCGCCATCGCGGACGCGACCGCGCTCACAGAGGCCGGCTACGTCGGCGAGGACGTCGAGAACATCCTCCTGAAGCTCATCCAGGCGGCCGACTTCGACGTGAAGAAGGCCGAGACGGGGATCATCTACATCGACGAGGTCGACAAGATCGCGCGCAAGGCGGACAACCCGTCGATCACGCGCGACGTCTCCGGCGAGGGCGTCCAGCAGGCGCTGCTCAAGATCCTCGAGGGGACGGTGGCGAGCGTGCCCCCGCAGGGCGGGCGCAAGCACCCGCACCAGGAGTTCCTCTCGATCGACACGACGAACGTCCTCTTCATCTGCGGCGGGGCCTTCGCCGGACTGGAGAAGATCATTGGCAAGCGGATCGGCAAGAACCAGGTCGGCTTCGGCGCCGACATCAAGTCGAAGAAGTCGATCGAGTCGAGCGAGCTCCTCTCCGCGGTCATGCCGGAGGACCTGCTCGCCTACGGGCTGATCCCCGAGTTCATCGGGCGGCTCCCGGTCGTCTCGGCCGTGCACCAGCTCACGCGCGAGGACCTCGTCCAGATCCTGCTCGAGCCGAAGAACGCGCTCGTCAAGCAGTACCAGCGCTTCTTCTCGTACGACTCGGTCGAGCTCGTCTTCACCGAGGACTCGCTCTGGCAGATCTCCGACAAGGCCCTCGAGCGCGAGACCGGCGCCCGCGGCCTGCGCTCGATCATCGAGCAGGCGCTCCTCGACGTCATGTTCGAGCTGCCCTCGCGGAAGGACGTCTCCAAGTGCGTGATCACCAAGGAGACGATCGAGCGCAACCTCCGCCCGACGCTCGTCACCACCGGCGGGCGCGCCCTCGAGCTCGACGAGCTCGAGGAAGAGTCCGCGTAGCGCCCGCGACGCGAATCGCATCGCGCCAGAGCCAGCGCCGCCCCAGAGAGCGCCCGACGAGCCGCCCCCTAGGGTCGCCAGTCGACGGAGCACACCGAGACCGGCTCCTTGACCCCTTTGAGCGCGATGTCGCGGGCGTTCGAGATCGGGAACTGGGGGAGGGCCTTCATCGTCGCGTGGCTGGCGAGGATCTCACCGCCGGTTGCGGCCGCGCCGATGCGCGCGGCGGTGTGGACGCCGCGGCCGCGGTAGTTCTCGTCCTTGGCGAGCGCGCCGTCCGCATGGAGGCCTATACGGACGTCGAACGGGAACTCCCGGTCGACGAACTGCTGGGCGGCGACCGCGGCCGCGACCGCGTCGGCAGGCTCGTCGAAGGCAGCGAAGTAGCCGTCCCCGGTGTGGTCGACGATCTGACCGCCGTGCCGCTCGAGGACGGCGCGAAGCTCGGCGTCGTGGCGGCGGATGAGGTTGGCCCAGTGGCGGTCCTCCATGGCGGCGAGGAGATCGGTCGAGCGGACGATGTCCGTGAACAGGAAGGTCTTCAGCGTCGCGCGCTCGGTCGCCCGGGCGAGGGCCTCGGCGACGCGGTCGGCGTCACGGACGGCGCCGAGGCGCTCGAAGCGGGCGGCCGCCGCTTGGAGCTCCCAGAGAGCCGCCTCCTCGTCGCCGTCGAGCCTTAGGGCGACGCCGAGGAGCTCTCGGCTCCGGGCGGTCTCGTGCATCGCCCCGATCTCCTGCCAGAGCCGGACCGCCTGGCGAAAGCACGTCATCGCGCCGGCGGGGTCCTCTCGCGCAAGGAGCACGGCCCCCCGGGCGTGCGCGGTACCCGCTTTGAGGGCCGCCGTCCCGTAGGCGTCGGCGATCTCCTTCAGTCCGGCGGCGGCCTCGTCCGCGCCGTCGACGTCGCCCGCGGCGAGGCGAATCTCGACCGCGGCCGGGAGCAGGCGCGCGCGCGCCGGGAACCCGAGCGTCTCGTCGCCGAGCGCGCGCCCGATCGAGGCCGCAGCACCCTGGACATTGCCCTTGGCGAGGAGCAGGAGCGAGCGACCGGGCTCCGGGTCCTTGCCGAACTCGTCGGCCTCGCGGAACGCCTGCTCCGCCTGGGCGAGCTCCCCGAGGCGCAGGCGGACCTCCCCGATCTCGTAGAACGCGGCGCCGGCGACCCGCGGGTTCCAGGCACGAAGCTCCCGCCCCGCTCGGTCCGCCTCGTCACGGGCGTCGAGCAGCTCCCCGCGGAAGCGCATGACCTCGACGCGGTTCACTCTGCACATGCCCGGGAAAGCGGAGAGAGAGTGCGAGTCGCAGAACTGGCTCGCACGCTCGGTCCACTCGCCGGCGCGGTCGAAGTCGGCCAGGTCGCGGCACGCCCCGATCGTGTTGCAGTAGACGACGATGGTGGAGTAGGGGTCGAGCTCGCCGCTCACCGCGGCGACGCTCGCCTCGTCGAGGAGGGCCCGACCCTCCTCGAGCTCGCCCTTCTCGAGCAGGGCGCTTCCCTGTCGCTGGATGCCGCGGATCTCGAGAGCCCGGTCTCCGAACCGGCGGCCGATCTCCTCGGCGCGGCGAGCCTCCGCGAGCGCGCGGTCGAAGTCGTGCTCGCCGAGAGCCCTGAGGCCGAGCTCGAGAGCCAGGTACCCGTGCTCGGGAGCTTCCTCCTCGTCCGCGAGCAGGCGCCGGGCGCCGCGGAGCCAGCCGTTCGCGGCGGACTTCTCGAGCCTGAGGCTGTAGTCGTGCGCGAGGTGAATGGCGACGAAGGCCGCCCGCAGCTTGTTGCCGGCCCGCGTGTGGGCCGCGTACGCACGCTCCATGAGCGGAAGGAACTCGTCGAGACCGGCGGTCCAGAGCGCCGCATCGGCGAAGACCTCGAGGTCGGCGCCGGAGAGCTCGCCGGTCGCATCGGCCTCCTTGAAGAGCTCGTAGCCCTCCTGCCACGCGTGCCGGAGGACGGCCTCGCGGCCGGCCTCGAGGGGATCCTGAACGGTCTGAGTCACGAGCGGGGGAAGGGTCCATGCTACAAACCATGTCCAACTTCGTGGCCAAAGCCAAGATCCTCATCGTCGACGACGACCAGGACATCCGCCGCCTGCTCGCGCACCGGCTGAAGGCCGAGAGCTACGAGACCGTCTTCGCAAGCGACGCCATCTCGGCGGTGAACATGGCCCGCAGGGAGGAGCCGAATCTCATCCTCCTCGACCTCGGTCTGCCCGCAGGCGACGGCTACGTCGTCATGGAGCGCCTGAAGGCGATGCCGGCCCTCGAGGGCATCCCGATCATCATCGTCACCGCCCGCGACGTCGGCGCGGAGCGGGAGCGGATCGCGCAGGCCGGCGCCGACGCGATCTTCGGCAAACCGTTCGACCAGGAGCGGCTCCTGAATGCGATCCGCGGGGCGCTCGGCGAGCCGCAGGCCGGCCGGGAGGCTCCTCCGGCCGCTCCGTAGAATCACCCTTCATGGAGTCGCGCTACCGCCCTGAGGGCGTCGAAGAACGCTGGCAGCGGACCTGGGAGGAGGAAGGCCTCTACGCGGCCGAGCCCGATTCGTCGCGCGAGTCGTTCGTGATCGCGCACCCGCCGCCGAACGTCACGGGCGAGCTGCACATGGGGCACGCGCTCCAGCTCGCGCTCGCCGACTCGCTCGTCCGCTGGCGGCGGATGCAGGGCAGGAACGTGCTCTTCCAGCCCGGCTACGATCACGCCGGGATCTCGACTCAGAATGCGGTCGAGAAGGACCTCGTGCGCCAGGGCCGCACGCGCCGGGAGCTCGGACGGGAGGCGTTCGAGGAGCGCGTCTGGGAGTGGCTCCGCCTCTACGGACGGACGATCATGACGCAGTTCCGGCGCATGGGCGCCTCCCTCGACTACCGGCGCGAGCGCTTCACCATGGACGAGGCGTACGTGCGGGCGGTCATGCGCTTCTTCGTCCACCTGTACCGCAAGGGCTGGATCTACCGGGCGAACCGGATCATCAACTGGTGCTCCTTCCACGAGACCTCGCTGTCGGACCTGGAGCTCACGCACGCCGACGTGGACGACCGGCTCATCTATGCCCGCTACGCGCTCGCGGACGGCTCCGGCTCCATGACCGTCGCGACCGTGCGGCCGGCCACGATCCTGGGCGACGTCGCGGTCGCCGTGCACCCCGAGGACGAGCGCTACCGCGACCTCGTCGGCGGGGAGGCGGTCGTCCCCTACGTGGAGCGGCGGGTGCCGATCATCGCCGACGAGCGCGTCGACCCCGGGTTCGGCACGGGCGCTCTCAAGGTGACCCCCGGCCACGACCCCACGGACTTCGAGATCGGGCGCGAGCACGGGCTCCCCGAGCCGATGGTGATCGGCCCGGACGGGCGCATGAGCGAGGAAGCGGGGGACCTGGCGGGCCTCACGCAGGAGGAGGCAGGCGAGCACGTCCTAACGTGGCTGCGCGAGCGCCACGCGCTCGAGAAGGTCGAGAGCTACCGCCATGCCGTCGCGCTCTGCGAGCGCTGCGAGACGCGCATCGAGCCGCTCATCTCCCTCCAGTGGTGGTGCTCGATGGAGGAGCTCAAGAAGCCGGCGGTCGAGGCGCTGCGGGAGCGGCGCGTCCGCTACCACCCGGAGTCGCAGCACCGGTTCGCCCTCGACTCGCTCGAGCACGCCCCCGACTGGAACATCTCGCGCCAGCTCTGGTGGGGGCACCAGCTCCCCGTCTGGTACTGCCCGGACGGGCACGTCATCGTCGAGGAGGCCGATCCGGGTGCCTGCGGCGAGTGCGGCTCGAGCGAGCTGCGGCGCGACACCGACGTGCTCGACACCTGGTTCTCCTCGGCGCTCTGGCCCTTCGCCACGCTCGGCTGGCCGGACGACACCCCGGACCTGCGCTCGTTCTATCCGGGCTCGCTGAACACGACCGCGCGGGAGATCATCCGCCTCTGGGAGAACCGGATGATCTTCTCCGGGCTCGAGATGATGGGCGAGATCCCGTTCACGGACGTGATCATCCACTCGACGGTGCTCGCGCCGGACGGGCGGCGGATGTCGAAGAGCCTCGGAACCGGGATCGACCCGCTCGACGTCATCGCCGCCCACGGAACGGACGCGACCCGCTACGGGCTCCTGAAGATGTCCTCGACGCAGGACGTGCGCTTCTCGTACGGGGCGGTCGAGGAGGGGCGCAAGCTCGCCAACAAGCTCTGGAATATCGCGCGGCTTCTGCTGAGCGCAGACGCCGCGAAGGTCGAGCTGCGACCCGCGTCGGTCGAGGAGCGGTGGATCCTGGCGCGGCTGGACGCGACGCGGGCCGCCCTGGAGCGGCAGCTCGAGGGCTTCGACTTCGCGCACGCCGTCCAGGCGCTCTACCGGCTCACCTTCGACGACTTCTGCGACTGGTACGCCGAGGCGATCAAGCCACGCCTGTACGCCCGCGACGAGGATGCGGCGGCGACCGCGCTCGCGGCCCTCGAGCGCCTGCTGAAGCTCCTCCACCCGGTCATGCCGCACGTGACGGAGGAGATCTGGACGAACCTGCCCGCGCGGGAGACGCGATTGATCGTCGCTCCCTGGCCCGAGCCGGACGAGGGCTTCGCCTCCGACGAGTTCGCGCTCGAGCGGGTGCAGGCCGCCGCCTCCATCGCCCGACGTAGCGGCGTCGTGGTCGCTCTCGAGGGCGACGAGCGGCGTATCTTCGAGGCCGTCGTCAGGCGCGATCAGCTGCCGGTGAACGGCAACGCCGAGGCCGAGCGGGAGCGCATCCGCAAGGAGATCGCACGCGCCGACCGGATGCTCGGCAACGAGCGCTTCGTCGCCGGCGCTCCTCACGAGGTCGTCGAGGGCGAGCGCGAGAAGCTGGCCCGCTACCGGCGCGAGCTCGATGCCCTCGGCGGTTAGCTGGCTCGAGTCCCTCTCGCCGTGGCCGGAGGAGTTCGGCCTCGGGCGGATGCGCCAGCTCTTGAGAGCGCTTGGCGATCCACAGCGGGACTTCCCGGCGATCCACGTCGTCGGCACGAACGGGAAGACCACGACGACCCGGATGGCCGAAGCGCTCCTCGAGGGCGACGGAGTCCGGACGGGCGCCTACACGTCCCCCCACGTGACGGGCTGGGCCGAACGGATCCGCGTCGGCGGCGGGGAGGCGGAGGTCGAGCGCGTGCTCGCCCGCGTGCGCCCGCAGGCCGAGCGGCTCGGAGCGACGCAGTTCGAGGCCCTCACGGCGGCGGCGCTCGCCGAGTTCGCGTGGGCCGGCGTGGAGGTCGCGGTCGTCGAGGCAGGCCTGGGCGGCCGCCACGACGCGACTAACGTCCTGCGCGCGCCCGTCGTCGTGCTCACGAACGTCTCGCTCGAGCACACCGACGTGCTCGGCTCGACCCGGGAGGAGATCGCGGCCGAGAAGCTCGCCGTGATCGGGCCGGGCGCCACCGTCGTGCTCGGCGAGCCGGAGTGGGAGGAGGCCGCCCGGGCGGCCGGCGCCGCGGCGGTCGTCGTCACGGGCCTCAGCAACCTCGCGCTGGCGGTGGCGGCGGTGGAGTCGTTCCTCGGGCGCCTCGTCGACGCGACGCCTGCGGAGAAGCTCGAGCTCCCCGGGCGGCTGGAGCGCTACGGCGAAGCACCGCTGGAGATCCGGGACGGCGCGCACAACCTCGCCGGCGTCGGCCACCTGCTCGCGCGCGTGCCGCGCGCGGACTACGTCGTCGTCGTGTCCGTTCTCGAGGACAAGGACGTGCGGGGCATGCTGGCGGCTCTCTCCGCACTCGGGGGCCACCTGGTCGCCACGGCCTCTTCGAACCCGCGTGCGCTCCCCGCTGGCGAGCTCGCGGAGGCCGCGCGCCCGTACTTCGAGCAGGTGGAGGCGATTCCGGATCCCTTGGCTGCGCTCGCACGCGCCCGCGAGGCGGCGGGGCCCGCGGGCGCGCTCATCGTCACGGGCTCGCTCTATCTCCTCGCCGAGGTGGCATCCGTCCGACCTTCCCGCCTACCATGGCAAGCGTCAGCGAGCGGTTGAGCGTCTTCGCGCTCGCCGCGATCGTACTCTTTGCGATCGTGGCGATCTCGTTTGGCGCCGGCTGGTTCGTAGGAAAGATCCTTCTGTGACTCGAGCTCACATACTCCTCGCCCAGACGACTGAAGACGACAGCGACCCCTTCGACGTCTTCCGGGACTTCTTCGACTCGGAGGTCTGGCTCCTCGTCAGGAACGTCACGCTCTTCTTCCTCGCCGTCTTCTGGGCCGCGTCGGCGTACTGGGTCTACAAGGACGCGCGCCGGCGGATCGAGGATCCCTGGCTCCTCGCCATGGCGGTTGCTCTCGGCATCTTCCCCCCGTTCGTCGGCCCGCTCCTCTACATGTTCTTCCGCCCGCCCGAGTACCTCGAGGACGTGCGCGAGCGCGAGCTCGAGATCAAGGCGATGGAGGAGAGCCTCGACACGGCGGAGCGCTGCCCCGTCTGCCGGGCGGCGATCGACTCGACCTTCCTCGCCTGCCCGGTGTGCACGACGAAGCTCAAGGAGGCCTGCCGGCGCTGCAAGGCGCCGCTCGAGCCGCTCTGGCAGATCTGCCCCTTCTGCGAGACGCCCGTCGAGTCACCCCGCGCGGTCGAGAATCTCTAACCTGGAAGCGTGCTCGCGCTGCTCGCGCACGGCCTCCTGCCGGACGGCCACGAGTCGATCGTCCTCTCGATCCTGATGCTGGTTGCGATGATCATCCCGTTCCTCGTGCTGGGAGGCGTGTGCTGGATCTTCCTGAAGGCGAAGCGGGACGAGGATGCCGAGCGCGAGCCTGAAGCGGAATGGCGGAACGTACACTCGTCCTGATCAAGCCCGACGCGATGGGGCGGCGGCTGGCGGGTGAGATCCTCGGCCGCTTCGAGCAGCGCGGGCTCACCGTGCGGGCGGCGAGGCTCACGACGGTTGACCGTGCGCGGGCGGAGCGCCACTACGCGGAGCACAAGGAGAAGCCGTTCTTCGGCGAGCTCGTCGAGTTCATCACGTCCGCGCCGACGCTCGCGCTGGTGCTCGAGGGCGAGTCCGCCGTCTCGGTGGTGCGGACGACGATGGGGGCGACGAACCCCGTGGACGCGGCGCCCGGCACGATCCGCGGCGACCTCGCGCTCGCGATGCCGGACAACCTCGTGCACGGGTCGGACTCGCCGGAGTCGGCAGAGCGCGAGATCGCGCTTTGGTTCTCGGATCACGAGCTTGCCTGAGGAGCTCTCCGAGCACGCCTCCCGGAACCGGGCGCTCTGGGACCGGCAGGCGGACGAGTATCAGGACCTGCACCGCGAGCACATCGGACGTCCGGAGCCGCGCTGGGGGCTCTGGCAGCTCCCCGAGGACGAGCTCCGGGTGCTCGAAGACGTGGCCGGGAAGGATGTCCTCGAGCTCGGCTGCGGCGCGGCCCAGTGGTCGATCCTCCTCGCCGGGCGCGGCGCCCGCGTCGTCGGGATGGACAACTCGGAACAGCAGCTCGAGCACGCACGGCGCGCCCTGGCGGCGGCCGGGGTCGACTTTCCGCTCGTGCACGGGAGCGCGGAGAGCCTGCCGTTCGAGGAGGCGAGCTTCGATGTCGTCTTCGCCGATCACGGCGCCAACCGCTTCGCCGACCCGCACCGGTGGGTTCCGGATGCTGCGCGGGTTCTGCGGCGGGACGGCCTGCTCGCGTTCAGCGGCTCGACGCCCTGGGAGGTGCTCTGCTGGAACGAGGAGGCCGATCTGATGGGCCCGACGCTCCAGCGCGACTACTTCGGGCTCCACCGGGTCGAGGAGCAGGAGGGGTTCGTCCAGTTCGAGCTCCCGTACGGGGAGTGGATCGCGCTCTTCCGGCGCTCCGGGCTCGCCGTCGAGGAGCTGCGCGAGATCCGCCCGCCGGAGGGCGCGGTCTCCACCTACCGGACGGCCCACGAGACCGCCTGGGCGCGGCGGTGGCCGATGGAGCAGATCTGGCGGGTGCGGAAGGAGTGACGCTCTCCGAGGACGCTCGCCGCAACCAGCAGCTCTGGACGCGGACGAACGCCGACTACACGGCAGGCGAGGCGCGGCGCCAGTGGGCGCAGCAGGAGGTCACGTGGGGCGTCTGGGGCGTGCCCGAGCACGAGCTGCGGGTGCTGCCGGACGTTGCGGGCCTGGACGTACTCGAGCTCGGCTGCGGGACGGCGTACGTCTCCGCCTGGCTCGCCCGCCGGGGCGCCCGCGTCGTCGGCCTCGACGTCACGCCCGCCCAGCTCGAGACGGCCCGTCTCTGCCAGGTCGAGTTCGGCCTCGAGTTCCCGCTCGTCGAGGCGGACGCCGAGGACGTCCCGCTCCCCGATGCGTCCTTCGACCTCGTGCTCTCCGAGTACGGCGCGAGCATCTGGTGCGACCCGTCGCGCTGGGTTCCCGAGGCGGCGCGGCTCCTGCGCCCGGGTGGCCGGCTCGTCTTCCTGCGCAACTCGACGCTCGTGATGCTGTGCATGCCGGCGGAGGGGCGAGCCGAGGAGCGGCTTGTCCGGCCTCAGTTTGGGATGTACCGAATCGAATGGCCCGGCGAAGGGGTCGAGTTCCATCTCGGTCACGGCGAGTGGATTCGGCTTCTGCGCGCAAGCGGATTCGAGGTGCAAGATCTGGTGGAAATCCAGGCGCCCCCAGACGCCGAGACGCATCCGGTCTACGACTACGTGACCGGGGAGTGGGGCAGGCGCTGGCCGGCCGAGGAGATCTGGGTGGCGCGGAAGCGGTGAGCGCCCCGCCGGCGCCGCCGCTCCTCCTGGCGTCCACGTCACCCCAGCGGCGCGCGATCCTCGAGCAGCTCGGGCTGCCCTTCGACGTCGTTTCGCCCGAGTACGTCGAGGAGGATGCCCCGGGGACGCCTCCGGACGAGCTCGTTCGCGCGCACGCGCGCGGGAAGGCCCGCTCGGTGGCGGGCGAGGCGGGCGACCGGCCGGTCCTCGGCGTGGACACTTCCGTCGTCTGCGGCGGGGAGACGTTCGGAAAGCCGCGCGACGCCGCCGAGGCCGCCGAGATGCTCGAGCTCCTGGGTGGGCGGACCCACGAGGTCGTCTCGGGCCTGTGCTTGCTCACACCTGGGTGGGAGGCCGTGGAGCACGACGTCACGCGAGTGACCTTCCGCCCCCTCACCCCGCGGGACGTCGCGGCCTACGTCGCCACGGGCGAGTGGCGGGGCCGCGCGGGCGGATACGCCGTGCAGGGCCGTGGCGCAGTTCTCGCCGAGCGCGTGGAGGGCGACTACCTCAACGTCGTCGGCCTCCCCGCTGCGCTCCTGATCCGCCTGCTCGCCACCCGTCTGCCCGGGGCCTACGGCGTCGGCTGAACCGGCCACGTCCTGGTGCCAGGCACGGACGTGGCTCAAACGGCCGTCACCATGCCGCCTTGCACGAACTCCGCAAACGCTCGGGCTTGACCGAGGTGAGCGAGTGCGTCCGGAGCCAAGAATGATGGGACATTGGCCTCGCCGGCGCGTGGCATTGCGCCGAGCCTACGGCCGCGTTCCCGCTCACTGGCCGGACGGTGGGATGTCGGAACCGTCTCCTCCCTGCTTTGCGACATGTCAGGTGCCAGGCACCTGGGAAGCGGGCTTCTCGGGGCCTGTCGCCCGAGGGGACGCTGAAGGCCGCCGTATACACTCCGGCGAACTATGAGCCTCTGGGGCTACGTCAGCGGCTTCGGCGGCCGCGAGATGGCCGTCGATCTCGGGACCGCGAACACGCTCGTCTACGTACGGGGGCGCGGCATCGTCCTCTCGGAGCCGTCCGTGGTCGCCATCGACCAGCGCACGGGAGAGGTTCACGCCGTCGGGATCGAGGCGAAACGGATGCTCGGCCGCACGCCCGGCACGATCTCGGCCATTCGCCCCCTGAAGGACGGGGTCATCGCCGACTTCGACGTCACCGAGCAGATGCTCCGGCACTTCATCCAGAAGGTCCACCACAACCGCTTTGCCCACCCTCGGGTCGTCGTCTGCGTCCCGAGCGGCGTCACCGGCGTCGAAAAGCGCGCCGTCGAGGAGGCGACCCTCTCAGCCGGCGCGCGTCAGGCCTATCTGATCGAGGAGCCCATGGCAGCCGCGATCGGCGCCGGCCTGCCCGTCTCGGAGCCCACCGGCAACATGATCGTCGACATCGGCGGAGGCACGACCGAGGTGGCCGTCATCTCCCTCGGCGGTATCGTCGTGTCGCAGTCCATCCGCGTCGGCGGCGACGAGATGGACGAGGCGATCATGGGCCACGTGAAGAAGGAATACAAGCTCCTCGTCGGCCAGCAGACGTCCGAGGAGCTCAAGCTCGAGATCGGCTCCGCCTGGGATCTCAACCAGGAAGTCTCCGCAGAGGTGCGCGGGCGCGACATGCTCACCGGCCTGCCCAAGACCGTCGTCATCACGTCCGAGGAAGTGCGCCGCGCTCTCGACGAGCCCGTCGGCCAGATCCTCGACGCGATCAAGTCCACGCTCGACAAGACCCCGCCCGAGCTCGCGGCCGACATCATGGACCGCGGGATCGTCCTCGCCGGCGGCGGCGCGCTCCTCACCGGCCTGGTCGAGCGCCTCCGCGAGGAGACCCAGATGCCCGTGCAGTTGGCCGAGTCCCCCCTCACGTGCGTCGCCGTGGGCTCGGGACGGAGCCTGGAGGAGTTCGAGGTCATCCACCGCTCCGCCAAGGCGCGACAGCGCAACGGCCGTCGCCGCTAGCCGACGGCCACACGTTCCGGCGGAGGCTCTAGACTGTCACGTTCCGTGCCCCGGCAACGTACAGCACGGCTCCCGGTGCTGGACGCACCCGTCCGGCGCAGAGAAGGCCCTCCCTCCCGAACGGGGCGCGCGTTCAAGGCGCGGCTCGTCGCCGCCGTGCTCGTCCTCGTCTCGCTCGGGCTGGTCACCGTCTATTTCCGCGAGTCGAGCGAAGGGCCTTTGCACACTGCGCAGCGCCTCGGCGCGTCGGTGCTCATGCCCTTCGAGGTGGCCGGCGAGCGGGTCTCCCGGCCGTTCCGCGACGGTTGGGGCTACATGTCCGACCTCTTCGACGCCAAGGGCGAGAACGAGCAGCTCCGCGAGGACGTCAAGGATCTGCGCCAGCGGATCATCGAGAACGAGACGGCCGCGCAGGAGAACGCGAGGCTCAAGGATCTCCTCGCCTACATCGAGGGCCCCAGCTTCCCGGAGGACTACCGCAGAGTAGCGGCCAGCGTGATCCTCCGGCCTCCGAGCCCGTACCGGCAGGAGGTCCTGATCGCCGCGGGTCTCGACGACGGCGTCCGCCGCAACAACCCGGTCGTCACCGCGGACGGCCTCGTGGGACTGGTCACCGACGTGACCGCCACCGGCGCCAAGGTGACGCTGATCACCGACCAGGACAGCGCGGTCTCCGCCATCGTCCTCGAGAGCGAAGCACCCGGCGTCGTCCGCCCGGGGGCGAGCGAGAGCTCGCTCATTCTCGATCGGGTCGGCAAGGACGACCTCGTGGAGGAGGGGAACCTCATCGTCACGGCGGGTTGGCAGACCCTACGGTTTGAGTCGCTCTACCCGCGCGGAATCCCGATCGGCACGGTCAAGTCCGTCGGCCAGCAGGACGTCGACCTCTACAAGCGCATCCAGGTCGCGCCGCTCGTCGACTTCGACTCCCTCGCGGACGTGATCGTGCTCGTCCCTGACGAGAGCGCCCGCGAGGCGCCCGAGTCTGCGAGGACGCAGCCGAAGAAGACGAAGCGGACACAGTGACGATCGCCGAAGGAGTGAAAGCGGGGGTCGTGCTCCTGCTGGCGGCGCTCGTACAGGTTTCGATCGCCGGCTGGATCGAGGTCGCCGAGGGTCATCCCGACGTCGTTCTCGTCGTGCTCGTCGCCGTCGCGCTCCTCCGGGGGCCGATCTTCGGGGCCATGGCAGGCTTCTGGGCGGGGATCGTGCTCGACACGGCCTCGCTCGAGACGTTCGGCCTGACCTCGCTGCTCCTGACGCTCGCCGGCTACTGGGCCGGCCGCTTCGGCGACGTGACCACCCGCGCGTCCGCGCATCCACCGCTGATCGCCGTCGCACTCGCCACCCTCGGCGTCGCGTTCGGCTCGGCCGTCCTCCACTTCATGCTCGGCGAGTCGATCTCGGCCGGCCACTTCTTCGCGGCCGTCCTCCTGCCGACGCTGGCGCTCAACATGTTGCTCGCCTATCCGCTCTACGGTCTCTGCCGCCGGCTCTTCCCGGCGCCGACCCGTGTGCGCAGGGGGGAGGTGAGCGCCGCTGTCTAGCACCGGCCTCCCCGGCTTCCTGCCGCCCGATCCGCGCGTCGAGGAGCCGTACCGCGTCACGCCGCAGCTGGCGATCCGGATCGCCATCCTCGGCTTCCTGGCCCTCACGATCTTCTGCGCGCTCTTCTTCCGCCTGTGGGCGCTTCAGGTCATCTCGGGCGAGCACTACCTGGACGACGCCGAGAGCAACCAGATCCGCTCCTTCCGCGCCCATGCGCCGCGCGGATCGATCGTCGACAGGAACGGCGACGTCCTCGTCTCGAACCGGCCCGGCACGCTCGTTCAGATCTGGCCTGCGGCCCTCGACGGCATGCCCGCCGGGGAGCGCACGGCCATGCTCCGCCGCCTCTCCGGCCTCCTCGGAGTGCCTTTCAAGGACGTGCGCAAGAAGGTGGACGCGCGCGCCGAGAGCGACCCGCTCACGCCCGTCGCCGTGAAGACCGGCGTCGGCGACCTTCGGGCTTCCTATCTCATGGAGCACCAGGCCGACTTCCCCGGCGTCCAGATCTCCCAGACGTACCTCCGCCACTACGAGCAGGGCACGATCGCGTCCCAGATCCTGGGCTACGTCAGCGAGATCTCGGCGGAGCAGCTCGAGGTGAGAGCGACCGACGGCTACGCGGCCGGCGACCGGATCGGCCAGACCGGAATCGAGTTCGCCTACGACGGGTACCTCCGCGGCCTTCCCGGAGTGGGGCGCGTCTACGTCGACGCCCTCGGCCGGGTGACGAGCGAGCGCCAGTTCAGCCAGCTCCCGGAGTCCGGCGACAACATCAAGCTGACGATCGACACGGAGCTCCAGCGGACGGCCGAGGAGGCGCTCGAGTACGGGATCCGCCTCGCCCACGAGGACGGCGAATGGGCCGCGGACGGGGGCGCGCTCGTCGCCATGAACGTGAACACAGGGGAGATTCTCGCGCTCGCCTCCAACCCGACCTTCGACCCGAGCGTCTACGTGGGCAACGTTCAGCCGAAGGAGCTCGAGCGGCTCGCAGACAAGAGCGCGAACTATCCGACTCTCAACCGCGGCGTAGCAGGCACCTATCCGCCGGGCTCCACCTTCAAGCCGATCACGGCGCTCGCCGCGCTCCAGGAGGGGATGCTCTCTGCGGACGAGGAGGTCCCCTGCGTCGGGAAGAGGGTCATCGACGGTCAGACGTTCGCCAACTGGGATCCCTACGCGAACTACGCGCTGACCCTCGACCGCGCGCTCGCCGAGTCGTGCGACACGTACTTCTACGACGTCGCCCTCCGCTTCTACGAGCGCGACGACTCGCCGCTCCAGCGCTGGACGAAGACGATGGGCTTCGGCAGCCCCACCGGCGTCGACCTCGGGCCCGAGGCCGACGGGCTGGTGCCGACGCCAGCCTGGCGGCGACGCCATTTCGAGTCCGAGATCGACAAGATCTGGACGAGCGGCGACTCCGTGCAGCTGGCCATCGGCCAGGGCGACCTGCTCGTGACGCCGCTCCAGATGACGCGCGCCTACGCGATGATCGCCAACGGCGGCAAGCTCGTCCAGCCTCAGCTCGTGCAGGCGGTGGAGGAGCCGCGCAACGAGGGCGAGCCGCCCGTCGTCCTGCGGCCCTACACCCCGAAGCCTCCCAAGGATCTGAACCTCGACCCGAGTGCCCTCGCCGTCATCCAGCAGGGCCTCTTCCAGGCGACCCACGAGAGCTACGGGACGTCCGTGAACGTCTTCAACGACTTTCCGGTGCCGATCGCCGGCAAGACGGGCACCGCGGAGAAGTTCGTGCAGCTCCCGGGTTTTCAGGGCCTGCGCGACCAGTCGTGGTGGTGCGGCTACGGGCCGTACGACAATCCGGAGCTCGCCGTCTGCGCTCTGATCGAGAACGGGGGCCACGGAGGGACGGCGGCGGCGCCCACCGCGCTCCAGGTGTTCGAGCAGTACTTCGACGTCGAGCCGGGAAGCTACACGGCCACCGTGCAGGTATCGGACTAGTGGAGGGACGCTAGTGGCCACCCGAGTCGCCCAGCCCGCCCACCGTGCCGAGGCCGCCGCCTGGGAGCTCGGCGCCTTCCTTCGCCACGTCGACTACCTCCTGCTCGCGGCCACGGCCGCCCTGGTCGCCTACGGCCTCTGGGTGCTCGAGGCGGTGACGCGTCGCGACGTCCCGGGCGACCCCGATTACTTCGTCTCCCGGCAGGGCCTCTACGTCGGCATCGGCGCCGTGCTC
>Ga0299907_10000287_pt1 | contig 23218 bp, 20 predicted proteins | sample RVTome_16_FD_198680 | JGI IMG/M metagenome (GOLD analysis project Ga0299907, IMG submission 198680) | Soil microbial communities from uranium-contaminated site in the Upper Colorado River Basin, Wyoming, United States - RVT152D67 (version 2) ...
GGGCGAGCCGGCGCGCGAGGCGCTGGCGCAGGTCGGCGGCTACGTGGCCGACCGGCTGCGCGACCGCCCCGCGCGCGTGCCCGACGCGGTGGCGGCCGAGGTCCCGATCGCCTCCGGCGACGAGCTGGTCGGAGCCGTCGTGCTGCTGGGCGGCCCGGCGGAGCCCGACCCCCACGCGGCCGAGTTCCTGCACCTGGCGGCCGTGGCGTCGCTGACCGAGGTGGCGATCGAGGAGGCGCGCCACGAGGTCGAGCAGAACCTGCGCGGCTCGCTGCTCGAGGAGCTGCGCGCGCGGCCCGACCTCGACCCCGCGGAGATCTCGCGCCGCGCGCGGCGCCTGGGGTGCGACCTCGACGGGGGCGCGATCGTGCTGTGCGCCGAGCTGCACACCGAGCGCCCGCGCCACGTGGTGGCCACCGTGATGGGCGAGTACCCGGGCGCGCTCGCCCAGCACGTTGACGACCGGGTCTACGGGCTGCTGCCCGGGGGCCCGCGCGGCACGGCGGACGAGACGGTGGAGGCGGCCCGTTCGCTGGCGGGCCGCCTCCAGCGTCACGGCACCGTCGCGCTGTCCTCGTTCTACGCCGACGCGGCCGAGCTGCACCGCGGCATCCAGGAGGCGGAGCTGGTGCTCGACGTGCTGCGGCGCTCGGACGCGCCGATCGCCGAGGACATCGGCCAGGGGACCTACCGGCTGCTGTTCCGCGTGCTGGCCTCCCACCCCGAGGAGGTCCGCTCCTTCTACGAGGACACGGTGGCCCCGATCGTCCACTACGACGATCAGTACTCGACCGACCTGGCCGGGACCCTCGAGGCCTACCTCGAGCACAACTGCAACATGAACGCCACGGCGGCGGCCATCTACGCGCACCGCCACACCGTGGCCTACCGGCTCGACCGCGTGCACGAGCTCACGGGGCTGGACCCGATGCTCTCCGAGGATCGCGAGCGGCTGGGGCTGGGGCTCAAGGCGTACCGGATCATCGCCCCGCGGCTGCCGCGCTGAGGCGGAGCTACTGCGGCTCGGTGATGACCCGGCCGTCGTCGCCGACGCGGGCGTCGGCGGGGCGGCGGGAGATGTCGATCGTGAACTGGCCGCTGGGCCGCTGGTTGCCGCCGGAGACCACGGCCCGGGCCTTGCCGTCGAGCCCGGCCGCGACCTCGTAGCGGATCGAGTGCACGCCGCTCTTGACGGCGGTCACCTGCCAGCGGAAGGTCTTCTGGGCGCCGGGGCGCAGCTGCCCGAGCGCCCAGGTGTTGGTGTAGGCGGTCACGCCGCCGCGCGGCCCGACGTCGAGGACCCACACGGGCCGGGACGGGTCGGCGAGGCCGGGCTCCTGGCTGGCCTCGGCGAAGGCCTGCGCGTTGCCCGACGTCGTCGACTCGCCCGACTTGTCGCCGGCCTCGACGGTCGCCGCGAGGTTGGGGATCACCTTGTCGCCCGCGTTGCGGACGGTGATCTCCAGCGTCGCCCGGTCGGCGAGCCGCTGCTTGGCCGGGAAGGTGGCGCGGACGATGTCGATCGGGTAGGTGCCCGACGGCTCGTCGGCGTCCTGACGGTCCTCGCCGCCGCACGCGGCCAGGGTGAGCGCGGCGACCAGCGCCAGACACGCGAACAAGCCCCTCATCCCGGCGCGACCCTACCACCAAGCTCGCGCCGAAAACGCCGGTTGGACGGGGACGGTTCCGGTTTGGCATCGGCCTTCGCGTTCGCATACGCTTCCCGTGCGGTCGCGCCGTATTCGAGCGGCGCCCGCCTGGCCGCCAGAGGGAGGATCTGGAGAGAGATGGTTCGCAGCATCGCCGATCGAGCGTTTCTTCCGACGAAGAACCTGCTCGAAGAGGTCGGGGACATGATGATCCTCACGGGCAAGACGATCGTGTCCGCGCTGCGGCCGCCGTATCCCTATGGCGGGGAGTTCGTGAGCCAGTTCCTGTTCGCGCTGAAGCTGTGCTGGTTCCCGCTGCTGGTCTCGACCGTGGCCTTCGGCTACGGCGCGCCCGGCCTCCAGGCTGCGAACTTCCTCGTGCTCTTCGGCGCGCTGGACCGCCTCGGCGGGTTCTTCGTGCTCGCGAGCATCCGCGAGTTCGCGCCGTTCGTGACCGCGATCGTGCTGGCCGGCGTGGCCGGCACCGCCATCACCGCCGACCTCGGCGCGCGCAAGATCCGCGAGGAGCTCGACGCCCTCCAGGTCCTGGGCGTGGACCCGGTCAAGAACCTCGTGGTCCCGCGCTTCCTGGCGCTGATGCTGGTCACCGGCCTGTTCGACATCTACGCGCTGCTGTTCGGCATCTTCGGCGGCATCCTGGCCACGCTGGTCAACGGGGCGCCGCTCGGCCCCTTCTGGGCCACCTTCTTCACCAACGCGAGCACCACCGACCTGTGGGGGTCGGTGCTGAAGTGCACGATGTTCGGCGCGATCATCGCGATCGTCTGCTGCTACAAGGGCATGACCGCGTCGGGCGGGGCCGAGGGGGTGGGGCGCGCGGTCAACCAGGCGGTCGTCATCGCCTTCCTGGGCGTGTTCGCCTTCAACTACGTGTTCACGCAGACCCTGCTGGCCACCCACCCCGAGATCACGGTGATCCGCTAGATGCGCGGCCTCGCCGCACCCCGGGACTGGCTCGCCTCCACGGGCGACATGGCCAAGTTCTGCGCGCGGGTGCTGCGCGACGTCTTCGGCGCGCGCGTGTTCCGCTTCTTCGGCGAGGCCCTGCGCCAGGCCGGCATCCTGATCCTGTCGAGCACCATCGTCATCTGGGGCCTGGTCTTCATCATCGGCCTGCAGTGCGGGATCGAGGGCGCGTACTTCAACCGCTCGGTCGGCGCGCCCGCCTACGCCGGGGTCTTCTCCGCCTGGTGCGACCTCAGGGAGCTGGTCCCCTACGCCTTCGGCTACATGATGGCCGCCAAGGTGGGCACCGGGATCGTCGCCGAGCTGGGCTCCATGCGGATCTCCGACGAGATCGACGCGCTCGAGGTGATGGGCATCGACTCCATGACCTTCCTGTGCGCCACGCGGCTGCTCGCGGCGTGGATGGTGCTCCCGTTCATGTACATCGCGGCCGTCGGCGCCGGCTTCTTCGCCAGCTACCTGGCGGTGGTCGAGCAGATCGGCGAGGTCTCCTCGGGCGGCTTCTTCCTGATCTTCTGGATGTTCCAGAACCCGCCCGACCTGCTCTACAGCGTGATCAAGGGCATGTCGATGGCAACCGTCATCGTCCTCGTCGGCTGCTACTACGGCTACAACGCCGGAGGCGGGCCGGTGGGGGTCGGAACCGCAACCGCGAAGTCGATGGTCGTCAACATCGTGCTCGTGCATCTCATCGGGATGCTCGGCACGCAGGTCTTCTGGGGGGCCAATCCAAGAGCCCCGATCGGAGGTTAGGAATGTCCCCGTTTGGCATCGGACGTGGCAAGGACGGCGAGGGCCAGCGGCCCGAGGACCGGGCGCGGCCCGCTCAGGGCGATGATCCGCAGGCGGCGAACTGGCCCGAGAAGGAGTCGCCCGCGCCCGACCAGCCCGAGGACTGGGCGCCGCCCACCGGCGAGCAGCCGCCGCCCGTGGAGCCGGCCGCGGCCGACGCTCCCGCGCAGGAGCCGGCCGCCGAGCCGCCCGCCGAGGAGGAGCAGGACACCTCGCGCGTCGCCGTCGTCTCCGAGCCGGCCGCGCCGGACGAGGACGAGGAGTACAAGTGGCACACCGGCCTCAAGCGGGCCACCGGCGTGCCGGACGCGATCGAGTTCATCGACGTCCACAAGGCGTTCGGGCGCAACCGCATCCTGCGCGGCCTGAACATGGGCCTGCCAGAGAGCAGGATCTCGATGATCCTCGGCCCCTCGGGCACCGGGAAGTCGGTCTGCATCAAGCACATGGTCGGCCTGCTCTACCCCGACGACGGGGACGTGCTGGTCCACGGCGAGTCGGTCCCGAACATGCAGGACGACGAGCTGTTCGACATGCGCAAGAAGTTCGGCGTGCTGTTCCAGGACGGCGCGCTCTTCGGCTCGATGAACCTCTACGACAACGTCTCCTTCCCGCTGCGCCAGCACACGGACAAGAGCGAGGAGGAGGTCTCCGAGATCGTCATGCGCCGGCTGCGGGAGGTCGGCTTGGCGGACGCGGGCGACAAGATGCCGAACGAGCTGTCGGGTGGGATGCGCAAGCGAGCGGGGTTCGCGCGCGCGCTGGTCCTCGACCCCGACATCGTGCTCTTCGACGAGCCCGACTCCGGCCTGGACCCGGTGCGCACGGCCCTGCTGTGCGAGCTGATCCAGGAGGTGCACGAGGAGAACGGCGGCGCCTACTGCGTGATCACGCACGACATCATGAGCGCGCGCCGGGTGGCGGAGCACATCTGCGTGCTCTGGAAGGGCCGGATCGTGGAGTCCGGTCCCGCGAACGAGCTGTTCGACTCCGACAACGCGTTCGTCCGCCAGTTCCTTTCCGGCGAGGCCCAGGGCCCGCTGGGGATGGAGTAACCCAGCGTGCGCCAGGACACCAGGGAGGGGGCCCGCTCGCCGTAGCGGAACCCTCACTCTCAACATAAGACTTATACCCCGCGTACCCCCGCGCCCCAGGACTTGACCCCGCCCCCCCCGCCCGACAGCAACGCCACCGCAACCTCCACGATGACGCTCGCCCGCGTGCTCGCGGTCGGCGCCATCCTGCTCGCGGCGATCGTGGTGGCGGCGATCCTGCTGTCGAACGGGACCGATCCCACCTACAAGCTGCGCTTCCAGAACGCCGGCCAGCTGGTCAAGGGCGACGAGGTGCAGGTCGGGGGGCGTGCGGTGGGCTCGATCACCGACATCAAGCTCACCGACGACAACCAGGCCGAGGTCGACATCGAGATGCACGAGTTCGCGCCCCTGCACGAGGGCACGACCGGCGTCATCCGCGCGACCTCGCTGTCGGGGATCGCCAACCGCTACATCTCCCTGGAGCTGGGGCCGAACAGCGCGCCCGAGCTGCGCGACGGCGCCACGATCCCCTCCACGCGGACCACCACCCCCGTCGACCTCGACCAGCTCTTCAACACGCTGGACCCGAAGACGCGCAAGGGGCTCCAGGACCTCATCCAGGGCTTCGCCGAGCAGTACGCCGGCAAGGGCCCGGAGGCCAACGAGAGCGCGAAGTACTTCAACCCCTTCATCTCGACCACGTCGCAGCTGGTGCGCGAGGTCAACTCCGACCAGGACGCGCTGACGCGCTTCATCGTCGAGTCCTCGGCGCTGGTGACGGCGCTCGCCGAGCGCCGCGACGACCTCTCGGGCCTGGTCGCCAACGCCAACGCCACCGCCGGCGCGATCGCCGGCGAGAACACGGCTTTCGCCAACGCCCTGGAGATCCTCCCGACCACGCTGCGCCGCGGCAACACCACCTTCGTGAACCTGCGCTCGACGCTCGACGACCTCGACGTGCTGGTGAACGAGTCCAAGCCCGTGGCGCCGCGGCTGGCGCCGTTCTTCCGCGAGCTGCGGCCGCTGGTGGCCGCGGCGCGCCCGACCATCCGCGACCTGCGCCGGCTGATCCGCCAGCGCGGACCCAACAACGACGCCGTGGAGCTGCTGCGCAAGGCGCCGCGGCTCGCGCGCGAGACGACGAGGTTCTCGCCCAACGCGATCCAGGCGCTCCAGCGCTCCCAGCCGGTGGTCGAGTTCATCCGGCCCTACACGCCCGAGCTGGTGGGGTGGTTCCGCGACTTCGGCCAGAGCGCCTCGCCCTACGACGCCAACGGCCACTACGCCCGGATCGCGCCGCAGTTCAACGCCTTCCAGTTCTCCGACAGCCCGGCCGCGCTGACGCCGCAGGACCCGTCCCGGCGCATGGACGCCAACGGCGTGCCCAACTACTTCTTCCCGGCGCCGCGCCGCTGCCCGGGCTCCTCGATCCAGCCGCGGCCCGACGGCAGCGCCCCGTGGCGCGACTCCAGCGGCACCCTCGACTGCGACCCCGCGGTGGTCCCGCCCGGGCCATGAGGCGCGTCGCCGCCGTCATCGCCGCCCTCTGCGCCCTGACCGTGGCGATCGTCGGCACGGGCGCCAGCGAGGGCGACACCTACCAGGTGCGCGCGATCTTCGACAACGCGGTCTCGGTGATCCCGGGCGAGGACGTGAAGATCGCCGGCGTCAACGTGGGCCAGATCTCGGCGCTCGACGTCACGCCCGACAAGAAGGCGGCGGTGACGCTGGAGATCACCGAGAAGGGCTTCCAGGACTTCCGCCGCGACGCCACCTGCACGATCCGCCCGCAGTCGCTGATCGGCGAGAAGTTCGTCGAGTGCGTGCCCACGCAGCCGCGGCCGGTGGGCGAGCCGCTCCCGCCGCCGCTGCGCAAGATCGAGAGCGGCGACGGCGAGGGCGAGCACCTGCTGCCGCTGAGCCAGACCTCGACCCCGGTCGACATCGACCTCATCAACAACATCCTGCGCAAGCCCTACGCCGAGCGGCTGTCGATCATCCTCGGCGAGCTGGGCATCGCGGTGGCGGGGCGCGGGCAGGACCTCAACGAGACGATCCGCCGCGCCAACCCCGCGCTGCGCGAGACCGACAAGGTCCTGAAGATCCTCGCCGACCAGAACCGCGTGCTCGGCGACCTGGCGCGCGACTCCGACACGGTGCTCGCGCCGCTGGCGCGCGAGCGCGAGGCGGTCGCCGACCAGTTCGGCCAGTCGGCGCAGGTGGCGGCGGCGACCGCCGAGCGAGGCGACGACCTCGAGGCCAACTTCGAGCGGCTGCCGACCTTCCTGCGCCAGCTGCGCCCGACCATGGTCCGCCTCGGCGCGCTGGCCGACGAGGCCACCCCGGTCTTCGCCGACCTCGGCGCGCAGGCCCCGAACATCAACCGCCTCGTGCGCCAGCTCGGGCCGTTCGCCGACGCCTCGCGGCCGGCGCTGCGGACCCTCGGCCAGGCGGCCGAGATCGGCGGCCCGGCGCTCGTCGCCTCGCGGCCCACGATCCAGGAGCTCAGGCGCTTCGCGTCGGCGGCGCGGCCGGTCGCGGCCAACGCGGCGGCGCTGCTGGACTCCTTCCAGGAGACCGGCGGCGTCGAGCGCCTGATGGACTACATCTTCTACCAGGTGGCCGCGATCAACGGCTTCGACCAGTACGGCCATTACCTGCGCGCCGCGCTGATCGTGAACCTGTGCACCAATTACGCGACGACGCCGTCACCCGGCTGCTCCTCGAACTTCTCCGACCAGTCCGGCGCGTCGTCGCGGCTGACCCCCGCGCAGCGCCGCCAGCTCGTCGCCCAGGCCGCCGCCCTGGCCGGCCAGCGCCCGGTCACCACGGGCGCCCGCGCCAAGCCGGAGGCGCCCGAGAAGATCGACCTCGGGTCGATCGCGCTGCCCGGCCGGCTGGGCGACGTGCTGCCCGGCGGCGCCAAGCCCGCGGAGGCGCCGAAGGCCGGCGAGAAGATCCAGCCCGCGGACGCGCCCGCCGGCCAGTCGCCGGCGCCGCCGCCCGACCCGCGTCAGGGCCTGCTCGACTACCTGCTCGGGAGCGGGGCATGAGCCGCCGGGGCGCCTCCTCGATCGCGGCCAACCCCGTCCTCATCGGGGCGGCCACCACGCTGGTGACGATCGTCGCCGTCTTCCTGGCCTACAACGCCAACAACGGGCTGCCCTTCGTCCCCGTCTACGAGCTCAAGGCCGACGTCCCCAGCGCCACGAACCTGGTCCAGGGCAACGACGTGCGCATGGGCGGCTCGCGCGTGGGCGTGGTCAGCGAGATCGCGCCGCGCAGGCACCGGAACGGCTCGGTCACGGCGCTGCTGACGCTCAAGCTCCAGACCAACGTCAAGCCGCTGCCCAAGGACTCGACGCTGATCGTGCGGTCGCGGTCGGCACTGGGACTGAAGTACGTGGAGCTGACGCTCGGCCGGCGCAAGCTCGCCGGCGGCCGCGACGCGCCGTCCTTCCAGAACGGGGACACGATCCCGCTGGCCAACGCCACGCCGCAGCCGGTGGAGATCGACGAGGTCTTCAACACCTTCGACGAGCCCACGCGGGTGGCCAGCCAGCGCAACCTGCTCGAGTTCGGCAACGCCTTCGCCGGCCGCGGCGCGAGCCTCAACGAGGCGATCGAGGTGCTGCCGCAGCTGCTGCCCAACCTCGAGCGGGTCATGCGCAACCTCTCGGACCCCGAGACCGAGCTGGACAACTTCTTCCGCGCCCTGGGGGCCGCCGCCGCCGAGGCGGCGCCGGTGGCCGAGGAGCAGGCGCAGCTGTTCGTCAACCTCGACATCACCTTCCGCGCGCTGGCCGAGGTGGCGCGACCGTTCATCCAGGACTCGATCAGCGGCGGCCCGCCGGCCCTGGACGAGGCCATCCGGGACTTCCCCTTCCAGCGGGTCTTCCTGGCCAACAACGAGGGGCTGTTCCGCGAGCTGCGCCCCGGCGTGCGCGCGCTGCGCCGCGCCGCGCCCGACCTCGCCGAGGCGCTGGAGATCGGCACCCCGACGCTGATCCGGTCGCAGATCCTCAACCGCCGCCTGATCCCGCTCTTCCAGTCGCTCGAGCGCTTCGCCAACGACCCGCAGGTGCCGCTGGGCGTCCGCGGCCTCACCTCGCTGATGCGCTCGCTGGACCCGACGCTCGCCTTCCTGACGCCGGCCCAGACCGTGTGCAACTACGCCACGCTGTTCTTCCGCAACACCGCCAGCCTGCTGTCGGAGGGCGACACCAACGGCACGTGGCAGCGCTTCATCGTCGTGATCGCGCCCGACGGGCCCAACAACGAGGGCGGCCCCTCCTCGCGGCCCGCCAACGGGCCCTCGCCCGCCAACCACCTGCACACCAACCCGTACCCGAACACCGCTTCGCCGGGCCAGCCGCGCGAGTGCGAGGCGGGGAACGAGCCCTACATCGCCGGGCGCACGGTGATCGGCAACGTGCCCGGCACCCAGCGCGCCGCCACCGAGAAGACGACGCGCGACCCGAGCGTCCCGGGAGGCGGGGGCTGATGGCGCGCGGCACCAGAGCCGCGGGGCGGCGCGGCATGTCGCCGGTGGCGGCGGGCGCGATCCTGATCGCCGCCCTGGTCCTGATCACCTACTTCGGGTTCAGCAAGGACCTCCCGTTCCGGCACGGCTACCGCCTCCAGGCCGTGTTCGAGACGGCCAACAACGTGCGGCCGGGCTCGCCGGTGCGCATCGCCGGGGTCAACGTCGGCAAGGTCAAGAAGGTCGAGCGCGCCGGCGACGGCGACGCGGCGGTGGTGACCATGGAGCTCGAGGACCGCGCGCTGCCGATCCACAAGGACGCCACCATGAAGATCCGGCCGCGCATCTTCCTGGAGGGCAACTTCTTCGTCGACCTGCGGCCGGGGACGCCCGCATCGCCCACGCTGGACGACAACGACCGGATCCCGATGACCCAGACGTCGGCGCCCGTGCAGCTCGACCAGGTGCTCACGGCGCTCCAGTACGACGCGCGCGTGGACCTCCAGGACGTGCTGCGCAACTTCGGCGACGCGCTCAAGCGGCGCGCCACGGCCGAGGAGGACGCCGACCAGGATCCCGACGTGCGCGGCGAGGACGCGGCCCAGGCCCTCAACGACTCGCTGCGCTACAGCGGGCCGGCGCTGCGCAACGCGGCCCTGGTCAACCAGGCCATCCTGGGGACCGAGCGCGGCGACCTGCGCCGGCTGATCGAGTCCTTCGGGACGGTGGCGGCCGGCCTGAACCGCAACGAGGAGGCGCTCAAGGGCCTGGTCACCAACCTCAACGTGACCATGGCCGCGTTCGCCTCGGAGTCCGGCAACCTCCAGGCGTCGATCCGGCTGCTCGAGCCGACGCTGCGCAACGCCAACCGGGCCTTCGCGAGCCTCAACCGGGCCTTCCCGCCCACGCGCGCCTTCGCGCGCGAGATCCTGCCCGGCGTCCGCACGACGCCGGAGACGATCGACGCCGCGCTGCCGTGGATCCGCCAGACCCGGCGCCTGCTCGGCCCGCGCGAGCTGCGCGGCCTCGCCCGCGAGCTCCAGCCCACCACGGCGGCGCTGGCCCGGCTCGCCGACGACTCGATCGCGCTGCTGCCGCAGATCGACAAGGTCAACCGCTGCCTGACTCGGGTCGTGCTGCCCACGGGCGACATCCGGATCAACGACGGCATCCTGTCCGCGGGCGTCGAGAACTACAAGGAGTTCTGGTACACGATGGTCGGGCTCGCCGGCGAGAGCCAGAACTTCGACGGCAACGGCCAGTACGTGCGCTTCGAGGTGGGCGGCGGCTCGCAGACGGTCTCCACGGGGCGGACCTCGGCCGGCGGCGACCCGCTGTTCGGCAACGCGGTGGTCAAGCCCTTCGGCACGCGCCCGGCCTTCCCGGGCCGCCGGCCGCCCTACCGGCCCGACGTCGAGTGCGCCACGCAGCCGATCCCCAACCTCAACGGGGCGGCGACCGGCGGCGTCGAGCAGCCGGTGGGCACGCAGCCCAGCCCGACCCCGGTGGTGCCGGGCCTGGGGCTGCTGGGCACCCGGTCGCGGGACAAGGACGCCGAGCCCTCGGTGACCGACGAGCTGGCCAGCCGGCTCAACCCCTGGGCGGGAGCCGGCGAGGGGGCCAGGCCGTGAGGGTCGCCATCCGCAAGCACTGGAAGGACTTCGCCGCCGTCCTGATGCTGGTCCTGATCGCCGCGGTCGTCGGCGGCTACATCCTCTCCAAGCAGCGCCTCTACCTGCCCGCCTGGGTCCCGGTCCTCGGAACCGACTTCTACACGCTGAACGCGGACTTCAGCACCGCCCAGGCGGTCACGCCGGGCCAGGGCCAGACCGTGAACATCGCGGGCGTCAAGGTGGGGGAGATCTCCCGCGTCGAGCTCGAGGACGGCCGCGCCGTGGTGCAGATGAAGATCCACCGCAAGTACTCGAAGATCTACCGCGACGCCTCGATCCTCCTGCGGCCCAAGACCGGGCTCAAGGACATGATCCTCGAGCTCAACCCGGGCACGGTGACCGCGGGCGAGATCCCCGAGGACGGGTCGGTCCCGGTCTCCCAGACGCTGCCGGACATCAACCCCGACGAGATCCTCGCGCAGCTCGACCGCGACACGCGCGACTACCTGCGGATCCTGCTGGGCGGCGCCGGGCAGGGGCTGCGCAACAACGCGGAGTCGCTGTCGGCCACCCTCAAGCGCTTCGAGCCGACGGCGCGCGACGGCCTGAAGATCACCCGGGCCCTGGCCCAGCGCCGGCGCAACATCTCGCGCACCGTCCACAACTTCCGCCTGCTCTCCGAGGCCCTGGCCTCGCGCGACGACGACCTGGCGGCCTTCGTCGAGTCCTCCAACGAGGTCTTCGCGCGACTCGCGGCCCAGGACGCGAACATCCGCGCCACGCTGCGCGAGCTGCCCAGCACGCTCCAGGTCACGCAGTCGGCGCTGGGGAGGACCGACCGGCTGGCGCGGGTGCTCGGCCCCGCGCTCCAGGCGCTGCGACCGACCGCGCGCGCGCTGGGCCCGACCAACGTCGCCGTCCGGCCCTTCTTCCGCGAGACCGAGCCCTACGTGCGCACGCAGCTGCGGCCCTTCGCGCGCGCCGCGCTGCCCGTCGTGCGGGACCTGAGACCGGCGGCGAGAGACCTCTCGATCCTGTCCCCCAACCTCACGACGACCTTCCGCGTCGTCAACTACGCGCTCAACGAGCTGGCCTACAACCCGCCCGGCCCGGCAGAGGAGGGCTTCCTGTTCTGGGCCTCGTGGGCCAACCACGCCGCCAACTCGCTGTTCTCCACGCAGGACGCCCACGGCCCGATCCGCCGCGGCCTGTTCTTGGCCTCGTGCTCGTCCCTGGGCCTGCTCGACCAGATCGCCTCCGCCAACCCCGCCCTCCAGCTCCTGCTGGGCCTGACCAACGTCCCCAACGCCGCCGGGGTCTGCCCCCAGCAGACCTCCCCCTTCGGATAGATGCAAAAGCAAGCCCCCAGCCTCGGTCGCATCTTCGTCATGGTGGCGTTCGCGCTGTCGTGCTTCGGGCTGCTGCTGTTCCTGTGGCTGGCCTTCGGCGGCTCGATCCCGCTGGAGCCGAAGGGCTACCGGTTCAAGGTCCCGTTCCGGGAGGCCACGCAGCTCGCGCAGGAGGCCGACGTGCGGATCTCCGGCGTGCCGGTGGGCAAGGTCAAGTCCATCGAGCTCGAGCGCAACGGGCTCAACATGGCCACCGTGGAGCTGGAGCCGCGCTTCGCGCCGCTGTCCTCGGACGCGCGCGCGATCCTGCGCCAGAAGACGCTGCTGGGGGAGACCTACGTCGAGCTGACCCCCGGCACCCCGACCGCGCCCAAGCTCGAGGAGGGCGGCACGCTGCGACCCAGCCAGGTCTCGCCCACCGTCGAGCTGGACGAGATCTTCCGCGCCTTCGACGAGAAGACCCGCCGGGGCCTGCAGGCCTGGCAGCAGACGCTCGCCCAGGCCGTCGAGGGCCGCGGGCAGGACCTGTCGGACGCCTTCGGGAACCTCGGGCCGTTCGCCGACGACACCAACGAGCTGCTCAAGGTGCTGGTCTCCCAGGAGGGCGCCGTGCAGCGCCTGGTGCGCAACACCGGCGTGGTGTTCGGCGCGCTGTCCGAGCGCCGCGGGCAGCTGCGCGGCCTGATCACCAACGCCAACACGGTGTTCCAGACCACCGCGGACAAGAACGAGCGCCTCCAGGAGACCTTCGTCGCCCTCCCGACCTTCGAGCGCGAGAGCCGGGTCACGCTGCGGCGGCTGGACCGCTTCGCGCGCAACGCCAACCCGGTGGTCTCCGACCTGCGCCCCGCCGCCCGCGAGCTGTCGCCGACCCTGGTGGACCTGGCGGCGACCGCGCCCGACCTCAAGGCCCTGTTCCGCGACCTCAACCCGCTGATCACCGCCTCGCGCGCGGGCATCCCGGCGACCCAGCGCGTGCTCGACGACCTGCGCCCGGTGCTCGGCCAGCTGGACCCGATCCTGCGCAACCTGATCCCGATCACCGACTTCCTCGGCCCCTACCGCCGCGAGCTGACCGCGTTCTTCGCCAACAGCGCCGCGGCCACGCAGGCGACCGACACGCCGGGGACGGCCGGCCAGAAGGTCCACTACCTGCGCACCTCGAACCCGGTCAACCCCGAGACGCTGGCGGTCTATCCGCGCCGGGTGGGGACCAACCGGCCCAACCCGTACCACTTCCCCGGCGCCTTCGAGCGGCTGGCCAACCCCGGCTACCTGCGCGTCATGGAGAACCGCCACTGCGGTGCGGCCGGCATCCCGCTGCCGCTGTCGAGCCTGGGGATCAACCCGGCGCTGATCCCGCCGGTGCTCAACACGCTGATCGCCAACACGATCTTCAACGCCGGCGGCGACGGGCAGACGCCGGCGCCGCCGTGCGAGCTCCAGCCCGACTTCCGGACCCCCGGCGGCGTCACGCAGTACCCGCACGTGGTCGCGTACCCGCCGGGCGGCCAGCCGTAGCGCAGGCGACCCTGCGCAGCCGCAACCGGCCGCCCACTACCCTCAAGCGCGATGTCGCAGCGACTGGAACGGATCGTCCGCGTCGCCGTGCGCCGGCCGGGACTCGTGGTCGCCCTCACCGCGCTGCTGGCGCTGGGCGGCGGGGCGCTCGCGCTGGGACTGCGGCCCGACACCGACGTCGACACCCTGGTGTCGCGCGACTCGGAGACCTTCCAGGCCACCGAGCGCTACCACGACCGCTTCGGCGAGGACGCGATCGTCGTGCTGGTCCGCGAGGAGCTGCCCCAGCTGGTCCTCACCTCCGACCTGGGCCGGCTCCTGGGCCTGGAGGGGTGCCTGTCGGGCAACATCCCGCGCGAGGTACGACGGCCGCCGGGGGGCCCGCGCGGCCCGTGCGCGCAGCTGGCGCGCGACAAGCCGGTGCAGGTGGTCTACGGGCCCGGCACCTTCGTCAACGAGTCGGTCCGCCAGATCCAGGAGCAGTTCACCGCCCAGCAGGCGGCGCAGGCGCAGCGCGAGAAGCGCGCGATGCGCGCGGCCCGCCGGCTCGCGGCGGCGCAGGGCCGCTCGAAGGCCCAGCAGGACCGGCTGGCCAACCAGGCGCGCCAGCTCGTGCGCGCCGAGTACTTCCGCAACACCCTGCGCCTGGCCCTCAACTACGGGATCCGCTCGATCCCGCGGCTCAACGACCCCGACTTCGTCTCGCAGCTGGTGTTCGACCCGCGCCGGGGGGTCAGCGTGCCCAAGGCGCGCTTCGCCTACCTGTTCCCGACCCGCCGCTCGGCGCTGGTGCAGGTGCGCCTGCGGCCAGGCCTCTCCGAGGCGCGGCGCGACCGGACGATCGAGCTGGTCCGCGCGGCCACGCGCCTGCCCGAGTTCGAGCTGACCAACGGCAAGGGCCGCTACACGGTCACCGGCGCGCCCGTGGTGCTGTCGGCGCTCACCGACGAGGTGTCCAGGTCGATCCGCACGCTGCTGGTGGCGGCGCTGATCGTGATGGCGCTGACCCTGCTCGTCGTGTTCCGCTCGCCGGCCCGCCGCGGGCTGCGGCTGCTGCCGCTGGCGCTGGCGCTGGCGGCGGCGGGCGTGCTCTTCGGCGCCATGTCGGCGGTCGGCGCGTCGCTGACCATGGCCTCGATCGCCGTCCTGCCGATCCTCGTCGGCCTCGCGGTCGACTACGCGATCCAGTTCCACTCGCGCCATGACGAGGTGGCCCGCGAGGAGGGGCTGGCGCCCGCGCGCGCCGCCCCGCGCGCCGCCGCCCTCGGCGGGCCGACGATCGCCACAGCCTGCCTGGCCACCGCCGCGGGCTTCCTGGTGCTCCTGCTCTCGCCGGTGCCGATGGTCCGCGGCTTCGGGCTGCTGCTGGTGATCGGGGTGGGGCTGGCCTTCGCGATCGCGCTGACCGCCGGCTTCGCGGCCCTCGCGCTGCTCCAGGGGCGGCGCGCGCCGCGAATGCCGGGCTGGCTGACCGGCGCGGTCCGGGGCGCCGAGGACATCATGCGAAGCGGGATCGACCGCCTGCCGACGCGGCGGGCGAGCCGGGGAGCGCGCCGCGCCTGGCGGCGGGCGATGCGCGAGGCGGTGCAGCGCCCGGCGCGCGTGCTGGGGATCGCGGTGGCGCTCGCCGTCCTCGGGTTCGCCCTCGACACCCAGACCCGCGTGATCTCCGACGTGCAGAAGCTCGTGCCCCAGAACCAGCAGGCGCTGCGCGACCTCGACACCCTCCAGCGCTCGACCGGCGTGTCGGGCCAGATCGACGTCACCGTCCAGGCCCAGGACCTCACCGACCCGGCGGTGATCCGCTGGATGACCGGCTACCAGGCCGAGCTGCTCAAGCGCTTCGGCTACCGCGAGGAGCGGGGGTGCGCGAGGGCGCAGCTGTGCCCGGCCTTCTCGCTGCCCAGCCTGTTCCGCGATCCCACGCAGGCGGACGACCGCGAGCGGATCCGGTCGCTGCTGGAGGCGGTCCCGCCGTACTTCTCCCAGGCCGTGATCACGCCCGACCGGCGCATGGCGACCATGGCCTTCGGCATCCGCCTGATGCCGCTGGACCGCCAGCAGGAGGTCATCGAGGAGATGCGCCGGCGCCTGGACCCGCCGCCGGGCGTGACGGCGCGGCTCGTCGGCCTGCCCGTCCTGGCCGCCGAGGCCAACGCCAAGGTCTCGTCGGACTGGCGCCGGCTGCTCACCGTCCTGGCCGGGCTGGCGGCGGTCTCGCTGGTCCTGCTGGCCGTGTACCGCCGCGCCGACCGGGCGCTGGTCCCGCTGATCCCCATCGCCCTGGCCGGCGGATGGTCGGCGCTGGTCCTGTTCCTCGTGCGCGTGCCGCTGAACCCGATGTCGGTGACGCTGGGCGCGCTGGTCATCGCGATCTCCACCGAGTTCAGCGTCCTGCTCTCCGAGCGCTACCGCCAGGAGCGCATCGCCGGGCATCCGGTGGGCGACGCGCTGGAGCGCACCTACCGCTCCACCGGCGCCGCGGTGGTGGCCTCCGGCGCGACCGCGATCGCCGGCTTCGCCGTCCTGGTGGTCTCCGACATCCGCATGCTGCGCGACTTCGGCTTCGTGACCGTGATCGACCTCTCCGTCTCGCTGCTGGGGGTGCTGATCGTGCTGCCGGCCGTGCTCGTGCTCGCCGAGCGCGGAGAGCTGCGGACGCTCCCGCGCGAGGCGTGGCGGTGGGCGCGCGGGCTGCGGGCGCCCCGGCCGCGGCTGCCCCGCCCGCCCCGGCCCCGCCTGCGCCAGCCGCGGCTCCCCCGCCCGCGGCTGCCCCGGCTGCGCCGGCCGCGCGTGCTCGGGCGCCGCGCCGCATGACCGAGCGCGGCCCGCTCGACTTCCACGACGACGACGACGCGCGGCGCGCCGCCCAGGCGCGCCTGGAGGGCCATGGCCGGCCGCCGCCGGAGCCCCCGCGGCGGCGCGGGCGCTACGGCTGGGCCATCGGGGCCATCTTCTTCGTCTGGCTGGTCTACATCACCATCAACACCCTGCGCACCGACAGCCCCGGATCGCGAGGCGTGCCCGACGGGCGGCCCCTGCGGCCGTTCGCGGTGCCCCTCGTCCTCTCGCGCCTCGACGGCGACGCCAACGTGGCGACGCGGCGCCGCCAGGGCGACCTGGGGGAGCGTCCCGCCTGCGAGGTGCGCGGCCGCCAGATCCTCAACTCCTGCCAGCTGGCCGAGCGCGGCCCCGTCGTCCTGGCCTTCTACTTCGCGCGCTCGGGCGGCGCGTGCCGGCGCCAGCTCGACGCGATGGAGCGGGTGCGCGCCGGCTTCCCCGGCGTCCAGTTCGCGGCGGTGGCCGTCCGCGGCGACCGCGAGGAGCTGCGCGACCGGGTCCGCGATCACGGGTGGCGCTTCCCGGTGGGTCACGACCGCGATGGGCTGGTCGCCAACGTGTACGGCGTCGCCGGCTGCCCGACCACGACCCTCGCCTATCCTGGCGGCATCGTGATGCACAGCTACGTGGGGGCCGACGTGGCCGACGAGCCGCGGCTGCGGGCGGCGGTGCGGCGGCTGGTGGCGGCCTCGAGGCGGCGCGGGTGGACGCCCCCGAAGACGACGTCCTGACCGGCGTCGAGGTCTCCACCGGGACGGTGGAGGCGGCGGTCGCCGAGGAGTTCCCGGACCTGCGCCTGATCGTGGCCACCCTCGACGCGAGCCCGGGTCGCAGCCCCGACGGCGTGCGCGAGCGCCTGCGCGTCCTCTCCGACCGCTTCCGCGGCTCGCACGCCGTGACCATGCGCCAGGACCCGATCCCCTGGGCCTACCGGGTCTTCTACCGCCAGGTCGGGCTCGACCCCGACGCCGACCGCACCCCCGTCGAGGCGGCCGCGGTGGAGCGGCTGCTGCGCGGGGCGTTCAAGTCGCGCAACGTCGTCGACGACGCCCTGACCGTCGCCGTGGTGGAGACCGGGGTGCCGGTGTGGGCGCTGGACGCCGAGTGCGTCGAGGGCCCGCTGAGGCTCCGCGTCGCGCGGCCGGGGGAGACGCTCGGCCGCGAGGAGGCGGCGCTCCCCGTCCCCGCCGGCCGGCTGGTGGTGGCCGACGCCACGGGCCCCGTGGCCCAGCTCTTCTCGGCTCCCGCCGCCGGGCACGGCGTCACCCGCCGCACCCGGCGCATGACGCTGTTCTCGATCCAGGTGGCGAACGTCCCGGCCATCCACGTGGAGGAGGCGCTGTACACCTGTGTCGAGGTGCTCCGGTCGCGGTAAGATCGGGGTGTGGAGTTGCTGGAACACCGCGTGGAGGCGGCGGCGCTCGAGCCGCAGGTCGTCGAGACCGACGAGCGCGCCGCGCGCCGGTCGTTGCGCGAGCAGATCGCCCGGCTCGAGCGCGAGCTGGCCCAGACGTTCGCGGGCGCCTACCCCCGCGCCGGCCTGGAATGCGGCGTCGCCGCGATGGCCGGGCCCCGGATGCTCGACCTGGGCGAGCTGGAGCGCCTGCGCGACGACCTGGCGGCCCGGCTGCGGCTGGTCCGCGGCGACCTCGCCGAGCGGACGGCCCGCGAGGAGGAGTGCCGCCGGCTGATCGAGCGCATGATGCTCGACCCGGCCGCCTACAAGCGCGTCCGCGTGTCGCGGGAGGACATCGGCGAGCGCGGGTGCGGCCACTGGCACGTCCGCCCGCGCATGGGCATCATCGGGATGCTGATGGGCTGGTGGCAGGTCAAGCTCTCCTCGGGCTGTCCGTTAGCCGCGGGGCGGTAGCCCCCTCTCCGCCTGTCTGATGGGACGACGAAGCCGCAAGCGCGTGCCCTCGCCCGCGCCGGCGAGAGAGCGGCCGGCCCCCGCGGCGCCGGCGCGGCGCCGCCGCGGCGAGCGCCCGCGGGCGCCGTGGGGCAGCTTCCCGCTCGTCGAGCTGTGCGTGGCGCTGGCGCTGGTCATCGGGGTGGGCGGCTTCGTGACCGGCGGCGACCGCGGAGGCATCATGCTCGCCGCGGCCGCGGCCCTCGGCTCGCTCGCCGGGCTGGAGCTGGCCATCCGCGAGCACCTCGCCGGCTACCGGTCGCACACCACGGTCCTCGCCGCCGCCCCCGCGGTCCTCGCCATGGGGGCGCTCTTCTTCTCCGGCGCCTCGCAGGTGGCGATGCTCGCCGCGGGGATCGGCGTGTTCGGGCTGGCGTTCTGGGCCCTGCGCGAGCTGTTCAAGCACCGCTCGGGCGGCTACGGGTTCCGGTCCTGATGGTCCAGCGCCGCATGCGACTGACCGGGCTCCACCACGTGACGATGATCTCGCGCGACCTGGAGCGCACGACGGCGTTCTGGCGCGACCTTCTCGGCCTGCGGCTGGTCAGCGAGGAGCGCAACGACGACGATCCCGACTCGCGCCACTTCTGGTTCGGCGACGAGGCCGGCGCGCCGGGGACGCTGATCTCGTTCCTCGAGTACCCGGCCATGCCGCCGGGGGTCGTGGGCACCGGGTCGACCCATCACGTCGCGCTCGCCGTGGAGTCGCCCGAGGAGCAGCTCGCGTGGCGCGACTACCTGCGCGCGCGGGGGGTGGAGTGCACCGAGCCCTTCGACCGCGGTCGCTTCCGGTCGATCTACCTGCGTGACCCCGACGGGCACATCGTGGAGATCGCCACCCGCGGCTGAGCGGGCGGCGGGGCCGCGCTCGCCCACCAACGCGAGCGCGGCCCCCCGGGGGCCCTGTCCTCAGGCGTGTGCGAAGTACCCCAGGCCGACCGCGGCCCGGTGCTCGGTCTCCTCGGTACGCCCCCGGGCGGAGAGCAGCGCCGCCAGCGTCCTGCGCTGGCGCTCGGTGAGCGAACCGACCGTCTTGGTCTCCGACATCCGGATCGATGTCAGGAACTTCCGGCAGCGGGTCCGGCCCCACCGGCGCTGGCTCATGAGGAGGTCCATGATCGGCATGCTCTCGGCTTCCCATGGACACGTGACGATCACCTCGGCGGCCGACAGGTCGCCGGTCCCGACGCGACGCTTGAGCGTCGCGCGGGCCAGTCGCACCCGGTTGGCCAGCTCGAGGGCCTGCATGTGCTGCGGGGCAGCGGCGATCGTCGCGATGGCGTCCATCCTGTCCTCCCTGCTCGCCGGTTCCTGGCGAACACGTCGCTGGGTTGTCGTTGACGCCCCGTCCGTTCGCGGCCATGCCGGGAGGTCGGGTCGACGCGCACAAACCGGGCCCCGCTGTCAATCCCCAGCGGCGGCGCGACGACCCCTATGTGTGAGACCCCCCTCGCCCGGCACGGCACCGAGCGGTCGAGACGAGGGGAAGCTACGCCAGCGCGCGGGGCCCGGTCAATGGACGGACGTCCAACTCGTGCGCTCAGAGCGGCCTTTTCGTGCGGGCCCCCGCTTGTCGGATTCCGGACAAGCTGAGCGCCCCCGACTCAGGGCCCGGGGAGGGCGCCGTGGTCGGCCTCGAAGTCGCGCTTGACCGCCGCGAAGGCGTCCAGCGCGCGGTCCAGGACCGGCCGGTCGTGGGTCGCCATGACGCTGGTCCGCAGCAGCGCGCCGCCCGGCGGGACGGCCGGGTGGATGGCCACGTTGACGTAGACGCCGGCGTCGTAGAGGGCCCGCCACAGGACCACCGCCCTCCAGTCGTCGGCCACGAGGACGGGGACGATCGGGGTGACGACGTCCCCGGTCTCCAGGACCTGGAAGCCGAGCCGTGACAGGCCGGATTGGAAGTAGGCGGCGTTGTCGAGGACCTTGGCGAACAGCTCGGGGCCCTCCGGCGAGCGGCAGATGCGGGTGGCGGCGAGCGCGGCGCCCACCGCGGCCGGGACCGCGGCGGCGGTGAACAGGAAGGGGCGCGAGGCGATCCGCAGGTACTCGACGACCTCCGCGGGGCCGGCGATGAACCCTCCGCAGGAGGCCAGGGACTTGGAGAACGTCCCCATGCGCAGGTCCACGCGGTCCTCGACGCCGAGCAGCTCGGCGGTCCCCGCGCCCCGCGCGCCCAGCACGCCGACCGCGTGCGCCTCGTCCACCATCAGCCGCGCCCCGTGGCGCGCGCAGCGCTCGGCGATCTCGGGCAGCGGCGCGACGTCGCCCTCCATCGAGAACACGCCGTCCACCACGACCAGCACGCCCCCGCCGTCGCCGGCCGCCTTCTCCAGCGTGCGCTCGAGCTTGTCCAGGCGGTTGTGGCGGAAGGGGCGCAGCTTGGCGCGCGAGACGATCGCGCCGTCGAGGATCGAGGCGTGGTCGCCGGAGTCGACGACCACGGTGTCGGCCGGCTCCAGCAGCGTGCCGATGGCGCCGAGGTTGGCCTGGTGGCCGGTGGTGAAGACGATGGCGTCCTCGGTCCCCATCCACTCGGCCAGCTCGCGCTCGAGCTCCAGGTGCAGGTCGATGGTGCCGTTGAGCAGGCGCGAGCCGGTGAGGCCGGTCCCGTAGCGCTCCAGCGCGTCGCGGGCGCCCTGCTTGACCCGCTCGTCGCCGGTGAGCCCGAGGTAGTTGTTGGACCCCAGCATGATCCGCTCGGCGCCCTCCATCTCGACCACGGGGGCGGCGGCGGACTCGAGCACCCGGAAGTAGGGGAGGACGTCGGCCTCGCGGGCGGCGCGCAGCTGCTCGGCGCGATCGTGGTGCCGGACCTTCGCGAAGACGTCGGTGGCGGTTGGCGGCATATAGGGTGCGTCCTCGTGTCCGTGGACGTCCGGCCGGTGTCGGGGCGGCGCGACGTGCGCGCCTTCGTCGAGCTCCCCTACCGGCTTCACTCTACCTCGCCGCAGTGGATCCCCCCGCTGCGGCTGGAGCGGCGGCTGTTCCTGTCGCCGCGGTTCAACGCGTTCTTCGACCGCGGCGAGGCCCGGCTGTTCCTGGCCCGCCGCGGCGAGCGCGTGGTGGGCCGGATCTCGGCGCACGTCGACGGCGCGCTGAACGAGTACCACGGCAACGCCTGGGGCCTGTTCGGCTTCCTGGAGCTGGAGGACGACCCCGAGGTGGCGGCGGCCCTGTTCGCGGCCGCCGAGGGATGGCTGCGCGAGCGCGGCCGCGACCGGATGGTGGGGCCGATGGACTTCCGCATGAACGACGAGTGCGGCGTGCTCATCGACGGGTTCGACCGCGAGCCCATGATCAAGCAGAGCTGGCACCCGCCCTACTACCAGCGCCTGTGCGAGGAGGCCCTGGAGCTCGACAAGGCGATCGACCTCTACATGTGGGAGCTGCACATCTCCGACCGCGCGTCGATGGTGCCGGCGATCTTCGAGCTGGCCGAGCGGGCGCGCGACGAGCACGGGATCGTCATCCGGCGCATGCGCCGCCGGCGCCTGCGCCGGGAGCTGGAGCTGTTCGGCGAGATCTACAACGACGCCTGGAAGCGCAACTGGGGCTTCGTGCCCTACTCGGAGAGGGACCTCGACCACTACGCGCAGGAGCTCCAGCTCGCGTTCGCGCGCGAGTGGTTCATGGTGGCCGAGCACGGCGGGGAGCCGGTCGCGATCGCCATCACCGTGCCCGACCTCAACCAGGTCCTGCGCCGCATGAACGGGCGGCTGCTCCCGCTCGGCTGGTGGCGGTTCCTGCGCCGCCGGCGGATCGTCGATCGCTGCCGGGTCGGCTTCCTGGGCGTCAAGCCCGACCACCAGCACACCGGGGTGGCCGCCGCCCTGTACGTCGAGCACTTCGACACCGCGGCGGTGGACCCGATCAGGTGGGGCGAGATGGGGTGGATCCTGGAGAACAACACCCCGATGAACCGCGGCATGGAGGCGATGAACGGGCGGATCGTCAAGCGCTACCGCATGTACGAGCGCCGCTTCGACGAGGCGGCCCCGTTCGCCCGGCCCAGGGGCGTCGAGCCCGCGTAGGCCCCGCGTCCGCCTCGCGACTACACTCACCCGCATGGCCGAGCCCGCCCGGGAAGAGCTGCTCCCCGTCCTCGCCGAGGTCTCGCCGATCGAGGGCGAGGCCGTGCGGGGCGAGGTCATGCGCCCGGTGGCCTCCCCGGCCGTCCAGGCCGCGGCCGTCGCCGCCACCGGCTTCGTGGCCGGCGCCGCCACGGTCGCCCTGGCCCGCCGCCGCGCCGCCCGCCGGGCCGCCCCGGCGCGCCGCCGGCGCAAGCGCAACGGGACCGACCTGATCGACGTCGTCGCGTCGCGTTCCTTTCTCGTCGACGTCCACCTCCTGAACCGCGACTGAACGCACCGGACGGGCGCCTGGCGGCGTCCTCGGAGGTGGGCCGTGCGGAGCACTGTCCCACCCCCTGCGTCCTGGCCGGGCACCCGCCGGAGCGCTCATTCGCGGTTCAGGCGTGTCGCCGAGGAGCCGCCTATCCTCGTCGAGTGAGCGAGATCGTCAGGGACGTCTCCCCCCGCTGGCCGTGGCGGCTTCCGCGCCACGGGGGCCCGGACGGGCTGGCGCGGGTGGGGGACGGGGCGCTGCGGCGGCTGCTGCATCTGGGCGGCGAGCCCGTGGTGGTGACCGTCCGCCAGCCGGCGCGCGACCGCGCGGTGCTGACGGCGCGGGCGGGCTCGCGGGCGGCGGCCGAGCACGGGATCGAGCGCATGCGCCTGGCGCTGGGCCTCGACGACGACCTGCGGCCGTTCTACGAGCGCTTCCGGTGGGACCCGCTGATCGGCCCCGCGGTGCGGCGCGACCCGCTGCGGCGGGTGCGGCGGCGGCCCGACCCCTTCGAGGCGCTGGCCTGGGCGGTCACCGAGCAGCTGATCGAGTTCGACCGCGCGGCGGCGATCCAGCGCCGCCTGATCGCCCGCCTGGGCCGCCGCTGCCCGCGGACCGGGCTGCGCGACGCCCCCTCCGCCGCCGCCCTCGCCGGGGCGGCGCCCGTCGCCCTGGAGGCCTGCGACCTGT
>Ga0299907_10000288_pt1 | contig 23201 bp, 23 predicted proteins | sample RVTome_16_FD_198680 | JGI IMG/M metagenome (GOLD analysis project Ga0299907, IMG submission 198680) | Soil microbial communities from uranium-contaminated site in the Upper Colorado River Basin, Wyoming, United States - RVT152D67 (version 2) ...
CGACTCGAAGCACCAAGCGGCGCCCGGCTGCGTGCTTGAGCGCGTTGCGCGTCAGATTGTCGAGAGCCTGATGCAAGAGCTCGGGGTGTGCGAAGACCCTTACGGTCTCGCAGCAGATGTCGACGGAGATCGTCTGGTGAGTGCCGGGAGCTGCTATCTGACGGATCAGCGGGGCGACTGCGACGGGCTCGAGGTGGACCGGCTCCGACCGGGTTTGTGCACGGGCGAGCGTCAGGAGCGCATGCGCAAGCCTGGACAAGCGCGAGGTCTGGCGCTCGACGACTTCCAGGAAGCGATCGCGGTCGGCCGGTGTTCCTTTCGCCCCGTGCTGTAGCGCCTCGACCGCGCTTGCGATTGCGGCGAGAGGCGTGCGAAGTTCATGCGCCGCGTTCGTCACGAACTCTCGCTCGGCGCGTTCTCGGCGCTCGGCCTCGGTGACGTCGTTCACGACGATCGTGCCCGCCTGAACTGCCGACGTCGGGGGAATGAGGCTGACGATGAAGGTTCTCGCCGCGTCCGGCTGGGTGCGAATCGTGCGAGCCTCTGAGCCAGGCTCGAACAGCCTTGTCACCGCGTCCTGGAGCGAGAAGTCCGGCCAGGGGTCCGGCACCGTCCGGCCTGGAGCGAGCTCGTCCCCGAGCAGCGCGTGAGCGCGAGGGTTGGCGAATTCCACCGTGAGATTCCGGTTGACGGCGACGACGCCTTCGTGGAGCTGCTCGAGAAGCTCGTTCAGGCGGTCACGCTCGGCACCGAGCCGCTCGAAGGACACTCGCAGGCGCTCGCGCATGCTGTCGATCGTGCCGGCGAGAACGCCGAGCTCGTCTTGGAACCGGGGACGGAGCGCACGGTCGAAGTGACCTTGCTCGATCTCGGCGGCGGCATTGGCGATCCGTCGCAGCCGCATGGTGATCAGGAGAGCAACGCCGAGACCGGTCACCGCTCCGATGGCGACAGCCAAGAGGGCTGCTTTGACGATCTCGTCCTGGACGATACCGAGCGCGGCTTCGAGGTCCGGACGGCCCGCAACGGCGATTAGCAGGGCGGCATTCGTGGCGCTCTCACCCCGCAGCGGTAGCGCGACCGTGACGATTCGCCCGTCCTCGATTCCTTCGACGACGCGCCTGCCCTGCGCCGCTGATGCCTGGAGCTCGCCGAAGTTGGGGAGTCGCGTGACCTCGACTCCGCGCGAGCGTCTCGGCGTGAGAAGAAGGCCGCCGCGGTCGAAGACGAATAGCGCAAGTCCCCGCGACGCCTCGAGCTCGGAGGTCGTCGCGCGGAGGTCGGCAAGCGTAGGGGCTGCGGAGATCTCGGGAGCGGCAGTGACAGCGGAACCGGCTGCCAGGTCGCGAGCGCGCTCTCGAATCGCCGCTTCGCTCCTGGCGGTGAAGACCTGCGCCACTGCCAGCGCAGTTAGCGCCGCGATGCCGGCGAACGCGAGTGCCAGCCACCAGCGCATGCTCAGTGCGCGTGGGTGCACGACAAAAGTATGCGTGCGTTGTCCTTTCCGCGTCATGAGCAAACCCTCACACGATCTTGCGATTACCCTCAGAGCGCGGAGGGCCTTCGTCATGGTCGCGCGCGACCATGCAGCCAGATGACGCTTCTCTGCGACGAGACCTCGACTTGCCTGACAGGTGGTCCCGAGGGGACGGGCGACGTGAGTGTGGGCGACGACGTGATCGCCCAGGACGGATCGCTCGGCCGGGTGGATCGCATCGTTCGCTCGGAGTCGAAGGCGCCGGTCTACCTCGTCGTCGCCATTGGCGGCGTCACGCGTCGCAGATACCCGATCGTTCCGTGCGCGATCGTCACAGCGGTCGACAGATCACGTGGCAAGGTGCACGTCCGAGGCTGGCGGGAATCGCTCGCTGGCCTGTCGGAGAGCGTGCCCCTGGTGCTCTGAGGCAGGGTGTGGCGGACATCCTTGGCTCGGTGCTGGTCGGGTTCCGCGTCATAGGGCCACACGGCGAGCTCGGGAGGGTCGTGGAGTGCGACGGGCGGCGAGGAGCTGGCGCATCGACCATCGTCGTCCGCGGAGGCGTTTCGGACTCTCTCGTCTACCACGTGCCGACGGAGAGGTTGCGAAGCGTGTCTCGCGATACCCGCGTCGTCACCGTCGAAGTGGACCTCGCCGACTTCGTTCCGCGGCTTGCGAAGAACGGGACGGTGGATCTTCATCTCGCCCCGTGACCGGGCGAACCGTTCAGCGCCGTGTGCTTCACAATCGCGACTTAACCGGCTCTAACTCGGGATTCACCTGCTTGTGTCTATAACGGAGGGGCATGCCCTCCCTCTCCTCCCTACGTGGGTATGTAGCGCTCGTCGCGGCCGCAGCCCTCGGGGGCGCGGTCGCGGTGGGCGCGGTCGCGCTGCTCGGCGGGCTTGACGCCTCGTCCACGACGACAGTTGTCACCGAGAGCGCCCGCGAGCCGAGCACGCTCGCGGCGCCGAGTGCCGACGCGATGAGCGTGAACGAGATCTACGAGCGCGCTGCGCCGGGTGTCGTGCAGATCGCGTCGACGAGCAGGGCGAGCGATGCGTTTTCCGGAGGCACTCCGTCTGCGCTCGGCTCCGGGTTCGTCGTCGACAAGGCCGGGCACATCGTCACGAACTTCCACGTCGTCGAGGACGCCGACGAGATCCGGGTGAGCTTCTCCAACCGCGACACGGTCGGTGCGGAGCTCGTGGGCACGGATCCGTCCACCGACCTTGCCGTCCTCCAGGTCGACGCCGACGCCAGCGCGTTGACCCCGCTCCCGCTCGGTGACTCGGACGACGTGCGGGTCGGCGACCCGGTTGTCGCGATCGGCAACCCCTTCGGGCTGGACCGGACAGCCACCGCAGGAATCGTCAGTGCACTCCAGCGGCTCATCACGGCGCCCAACGACTTCGCGATCGACCATGTCATCCAGACGGATGCCCCGATCAACCGCGGCAACTCGGGCGGCCCGCTCCTGAACGCGCACGGGGAGGTGATCGGCGTCAACACACAGATTCAGACGGGTGGCGTGAGCACGGGCAATGTCGGAATCGGCTTCGCCGTGCCCTCGAACACCGTCGAGGACGTCGTCGCCCAGATCCTGCAAACGGGCTACGTCGAGCACGCGTACCTCGGAATCGCCGGGCACCCGGTGACCGAGGACTTCGCCGACACGTACAACCTTCCGGTCAAAGCGGGCGTTCTGGTCGCGGAGGTCCGTCCAGGGACTGGCGCGGCGAAGGCAGGCCTCGTGGCCGGGGACACGGAAGTCGTCGTCGCGGGTCAGACGTACACGCTCGGTGGAGACATCATCGTCGCCGTCGACGGAAAGGCGATCTCAACCACCGGAGAGCTCCGCGACGCGATCGCCGCGCACAAGCCGGGGGACAAGATCAAGCTCAGGATCTATCGCGACGCCAAGGCCAGGACGATGACCGTGACGCTCGGCAAGCAGCCCGCGTCTGCGGGTTAGCCTCTAGCTTCCGAACTCGGCGCTGACGGCCAGCGCATCGTCCGTCAGGTGGTAGCCGCGCTCGATCAGGGCGCGCTTGCGTTTCTCGGGCCACGGCTCGTCTCCCCGAAAGGTCGGGTCGAGGCCGTCGTCACCCGGCGCCGCCCTCACGATCATGCTGGGGATGTGCCGGTCGTGTCGGAAGGGGAACCGGGCGGCCGCGAACATCTGGTCGAGCTCGCCGCGCAGCCGGTCTCGCTTGCGCCTCGGCGCCGCGGCCAGCGCTGCGGTGGTCACCTCGTCGCGTAGCCGCTGCAGCTCGAGCACGGACGTGTCTCGCTCCGATGCGTGCCGCTCCTCGATCACCGTGTTACGGGCAACGGCCACGCGCATGAGGCGCACCATCATCTCTGCGTAGTGGGCCGGCTCGCCCCGCCCTGCGCGCTCCTCGGCAAGCCGGATCTCCGCGAGCAGCGCGCGGACGGGCGGCACCGCCCTGAAGCGCTCGAGACGCTCGCGCATCCGCCCTAGAAAGGCGATGTCGAAAGGCCGATAGCTGGCGACGTAGCGAAAGGCGGCGATGGCCTGCACATCCGGGTTTCGGTAGGCGTGCTCGAGGGGAAAGTTGCGGATCCAGCCTCCGTCGGTCGCGATGATGCCGCCGACGCTGACGGGCAGAACGAGCCCGCTGACTGCGGCCGACGCGAGGATCGCCCTCCCCATCGCCTCGGGAGGCGTCGAGCGGGAGGAGAAGGCAAGCTCGAAGTGGCGCGCCTCGTCTCCGTCGAGCGGTTCGCTGACATCGGTTGCGAACACGACGAGCTCGATGGACGACGCTGCGAGCCCGGACCCCAGCTCCTCTGCGTCGCCGAGCCGCTCGGCGATGGTCTCCGGCAGCGTGTAGTCGTGCAGCCCGCCGGGGAACTGCCACATCCTGCGTGGCCGGAACACCTCCTCGGGTTGCAGGCGAAGGAGGAAGGCCTCGAGGTCCTCCAGACGGTCGAGCGCGGCCATGACTCCCGAGAGTGCGCCGGCCGACGTCCCGTAGATCCACCCCACGCGTGGCCAGGCCGGGCTCTCGCGCAGCCGCGTGAGGAAGCCGAGCTCGAGCAGGATGCCGTTGATCCCGCCACCCGAGAGGACGATGCCGACGTCGCGTCCGGACGCCGCGGTCATGTGGCTATTGTGGCGCCTGTGGAGCCGGAGCCTCGGCGCGGAGCCGTTGTGCTGTCCGACGTTGACCTGGAGTCGGACGAGCAGCTCTGGCGAGAGGACGACGGCGGCGACTACAGCGGGTGGTTCTGCGTGCGCACGGACCCGTTCCCGTGCCCCGCGCCCAGCTGCTCCTTCGTCGCCGACTTCATGACCGCGGCGCACCTGATCCTCGTCTGGGAGGAGCGCGACGATCCGAACCTCCTCTGGCACGCCCAGCGCGCCCTGGAGGTGAGCAGGAACCCGCGGATCGTCCCGTACGAGAGCGCGTACGGCCCCAGCGCCTCGTACTACGCCTGGGAGGCTGCCGGACGGCCCGTGCACGGCGTCAAGGGCAAGGCAGCGCGCTAGCTCCGGCTACGATCGAGCCGATGCCGACGGTGACCGAGACGGTCCGGGTGAGCGGGATCCGCTGCGAGCGCTGCGTCGCGCGTCTTGCTGGTGCGCTTCGAGGTCATGACGGCCTCGAGTCGGCGAGCGCCAATCTCGTCGGTGACGTGACCCTGTCCTGGGACGAGGAACGCACGTCGAGGGATGCGATCCTCGCGCTCCTGTCGAAGGCAGGGTTCCGCGAATCGCCGAACGGGCGGGAATAGCAGGGAGGAACGCCTCGTTGCAGCCTCCCGTAGGGCAAGGGTACGGTAGCCGGGTGAGTGAGGTCGAGCCCGCCACCGACGCGCAGCGGATTGCAGCCGAAGCTCGTGATCGCGCTCGCTTCGAGGAGGAGGCGCTCGCGCTCGCAGATCAGGTCTATCGCGTAGCGAGACGGCTCGTCGGCTCTCGCGAGGAGGCAGAGGACTTGGTGCAAGAGACGTACGCGAGGGCATTTCGGAGCTGGCGCTCCTTCACGCCGGGGACGAACATGCGCGCCTGGCTGCTTCGCATCCTCACGAACCTGAACGTCGACCGAGGGCGACGCGTCCAGCGCTCGCCGCAGATGCAGCCACTCGAGGAGAGCGATTACTACCTGGCGAACAAGCTCGCGTCGACGGCCGGCGAGGAGGCGCTGGAGCAGGAGCAGGTCGTCGAGCGCCTGTCGCAGGATTCCGTCGTGACGGCGCTCTCCGAGATCTCGCCGCAGTTCCGCGAGGTGGTCGTTCTCGTCGACATCGGGGACTTCACGTACGCCGACGCGGCGCAGATACTGGATGTGCCGATTGGTACAGTCATGTCCCGTCTGCACCGCGGCAGGAGGGCCTTGAAACAGAAGCTCGCCGAGGAGGCGCTCACATGACGCTCGAGCCCTGCGACCGCTGCGAGGAGATCCTCCAGGACTACCTCGACCGGACACTCACGAACGAGGAGTGGGCCGAGGCCGAGTCGCACCTCGGCGACTGCGACTACTGCAGGCGCCGCTACCGTTTCGAGGAGACGTTGCGGCGGTACGTAAGGGTGAGCGCGATCGAGCGAATGCCGCCGGGGCTGATGGTGAAGCTCGAGGAGCTGCGCGGGCTCGACGCGACGGCTTAAGAGTCTCTAAGCCAGATCCTGAGGGGTATCGACGTCGCCGGGCGATCCGAGATCGTCGCAGGGGACGAGTCGGACGGGGAGATCTCTGAGGCCCTCGTCGGGCACGGTGCGCCAGTCCGCGCGACCGAGGACGAGCGGGTGTCCCCTCGAGCCCGAATAGGACGCGGCGACGATCCCTCCACCTTCACGCCAGGAGTCGAGCACTCGCTCGACCGAAGCCGGGGAGAGATTGGGCCCGTCGGCGAGGACGACCACCGCGGCAACGACGTCCTCGGCGAGAGCCTCCAATCCGCAGCGGAGTGACACACCGGGCCCTCGGGCCCAATCGGGACAGGCGACAAGACGAGACGAGATGCCGTGTAACAGTCTGTAACTTGGGAGCTCGAGCTCGTACGCGCCCTCCACGACCAGGATCTCATCGACCTGAGCCCGGCTCAGCCGTTCGAGCACCTGAGGCAGGAGGAGCCGCTGCTTGGGCGCACCGAAGCGCGTCGCCTCGCCCGCGGCGAGGACGACCGCCGCGATGCGACTCATCGCATCAGATGCTTGTTCGGGAATTCACGGCGGGCCGGATGACGGCCACGACGCGGCGCCGGAATCGCCACCCTCCCTCGCCGTCCAGGCTTACGAGCCTGCACGACGAGTGAGTGCGTCGCCCGGCTTGGTCGTGACCGCTCCGGGCGGGCTCGTCAATTCCCGACCAAGCATCTAGCTCTCGGTGACGGTGACGCTCGAGATGACGACCGGCTGCGTCGGCCGCTCGTCGGCGCCGCCGAGAGCTCCGATTCGCTCGACCGTGTCGAGGCCCTCGGTCACCTCGCCCACGATCGCGTAGTCGGCCGGCAGGCCGACGTCGTCGCCGGTGACCACGAAGAACTGGCTCCCGGAGGTGCCGGCCGCCTCGACCTGGGTCTTCGCCATCGCCACGACACCCTTGACGTACCTGGACCCTGCCGGCGGAGCATCGACCGTCTTGTAGCCGGGCCCGCCGGAGCCCGTCTGCGTCGGATCGCCGCCCTGGATCACGAATCCGGGCACGATGCGGTGGAAGATCGTGTCGTCGAAGTAGCCGTCTTGAGCGAGCGCGACGAGCGACGCAGCTGTGTTCGGCGCGAGCTCGGTGTCCAGGCCTACAGCGAACGTCCCGCAGCTCGTCTCGAACACGAGTCCATAGCTGGTGCCGGCCTCGAGCGGGGCTGAGGGAGCCTCGTGTGTCCCGGCCGCGCGCGAAGCCGGAGCCTCGACGTTCTCACAGTCCCCGCCGGCGGCCGAGGGCTCGTCGTCCCCGCCGCAGCCGGCGCCGAGGGTCAACAGGGCGAGCACGAAGAGGGCCCCTCGCATCGCGTGCGATCCTATCCGTCGTGGTCGTCACGAGATGCGAGTGGGCTTCGGGTCGGTACGAGGAGATGCTCACCTATCACGACGAGGAATGGGGGACGCCCTCGCACGACGATCGGCATCTGTACGAGCTTCTCACGCTCGAAGGTGCGCAGGCCGGTCTCTCCTGGCTCACGATCCTGCGGAAGAGGGAGGGATACCGCCGTGCGTTCGTCGGCTTCGACCCCGAAGCCGTCGCCCGCTTCGGCGCGCGAGACGTCGAACGCCTGGTCGCCGACCCGGGAATCGTGCGCAACCGGCTCAAGATCGATTCTGCGGTCGCCAACGCGGCGCGTGTTCTCGAGGTGCAGGCGGAGGTCGGCAGCTTCGACGCCTACCTGTGGAGCTTCGTCGACGGCAGGCCGATCGTCGGACGCCGACCCTCGCTCGCCGAGGTTCCGGCCGAGACCGATCTCTCCAGAGCGCTCTCGAAGGATCTCAAGCGCCGCGGCTTTCGGTTCGTCGGGCCGACGGTCTGCTACGCGTTCATGCAGGCGGTGGGCATCGTCAACGACCACACGCTCGACTGTTTCCGCTTGCGCGAGCTCACCGGATGACGGCACCCATCCGGTACGCGCGGAGCGGTGACGTGAACATCGCCTACCAGGTCACGGGCGAAGGCGTGTTCGACCTCGTGCTCGTTCCCGGCTTCTTCTCGCACCTAGAGATCGACTGGGAGCTCCCCGCCCATGCCCACTTCCTCGAGCGACTCGGAGCGTTTGCCCGGCTGATCAGGTTCGACAAGCGGGGCACCGGCCTCTCCGACCGCGGAGTCGGCCTCCCCGACTTCGAGACTCGCATGGACGACGTACGCGCCGTGATGGATGCGGTGGAAAGCGAGTCGGCGGCGCTCGTCGGCTACTCGGAGGGTGGGCCGATGTGCATCCTCTTCGCCGCGACGTACCCGGATCGGGTTCGAGCGCTCGCGCTGCACGGGACGTACGCGAAGCGGTCGCATCCCGACCAGGACTATCCCTGGACGCCGACGTGGGAGGAGCGCGTCCACGGAGCTCACGAGCTCGAGCGCACATGGGGCGAGAACGTCAACTTGTCGAAGATGTGGCCGAGCGCGGACGCGCCGGGATCTGCCTGGTTTCACCGCCGCGGGCGCGCATCCCTTGGTCCGGCCGGCGCGCGCGACCTCATCCTGATGAACTCGAAGGCCGACGTGCGCGACCTTCTTGCGAGCGTCCAGTGTCCGACGCTCGTCCTGCACCGCACGGGCGATCTCGACGCCCACGTCGAGGAAGGCCGCTACATCGCTGACCGGATTCCGGGCGCACGCTTCATCGAGCTTCCCGGAGATGACCACTTCCCGGCGGCCGACCCGGACCAGCTTCTCGACGAGATCGAGGAGTTTCTGACCGGAGTGCGTCCGGCTCCCGTGTCCGACCGCGTGCTCTCGACGGTACTCTTCACCGATCTCGTGGGCTCGACCGAGAAGGCTCGCGCTCTCGGCGACGCTGCCTGGGCGACGCTTGTCTCGGCACACGACGACGCCGTTCGGAGTGTCCTGGCGCGCTTCCGCGGAGAGGAAATCGATACGGCTGGCGACGGTTTCCTCGCTGCCTTCGATGGCCCCGCGCGTGCGATCCGCTGTGCGCTCTCCATTCGGGACAAGTTGCAGAGGCTGTCGCTCCCGGTGCGCGCCGGCGTGCACACAGGGGAGATCGAGCGCAGAAGAGGCGACAAGCCGCGAGGGATTGCGATCCATCTCGGTGCGCGGATCATGTCGCTGGCCGGCCCAGGCGAGGTCCTCGTGAGCTCGACGACCCACGACCTGGTCGCCGGCTCGGGACTCGAGTTCGAGGATCGCGGTGAGCACGAGCTGAAGGGGATCGAAGGCACGCGCCGCGTGTTTGCGGCCCGCTGATCAGGCGCGGGTCGTGACGGCGATCAGGTCGGCGAGGTTCACGAGCTGGCGCATCGCCACCGCTCGGTCGTCGTCGTCCAGGTCCCCGTCTTCGCCCCAGAGCTCGCCTGCGGCCGTCAGCAGCTCCTGAATCCGCTCCGACTCCTCCGGGTGCCCGTCGCGCTCGAAGGAGGCGTTCACCGCAAGCCCGAGCGCGCCGATGACGTCGCGCTGGCGCAGCCAGAGCATCGGGACCGCCATCGAGATGTACTGGTGGATTCGCGCGAACGTCACCGGTTGCGTGAGGGAGGTTGCGCCGATCGGGGCGGTCAGCGGGGGCGGCGGCGCGCCGTCGGCGATTCCGCGAGCCGTTCCGCCGAGCACCGCGCGGAGCCGGTCGTCGTCGAAGCCCGCGAGCCTCGCGGATCGGATCGTCACGAACAGTGAGTTGGGCTGAAGGCCGTACGGGTAGTCGGACGCGTACACGATCTGCTCGGGCGCGACCTGGCGATAGAGGTCGAGGAGGTCGAGAGCGCTCCAGACGGAGGTGTCGAAGAAGACCCCCGGGATCCCGCCGAGCCGTCCCGCGAGACCGGCCATGTCCGCGATCCCCGCGTGGGCGACGATCAGCTGGACCCCTTCGTATCGTCTGACCAGGCTCTCCAGGTGCGAGGCGATCGGGGGCAGGCCGCGGCCGCCGTGAAGGAGGATCGGCACAGACCGCTCGCAGGCGAGCTCGAAGATCGGCCCGAGGCGCTCGTCGTCGAGCGCGAAGGCCTGCGCGCGCGGATGGAGCTTGATTCCGCGCGCCCCGAGGTCGAGCGCACGCCGCGCTTCGTCGAGCGGGCTCGCCGTGAGGTCGAGGCGCACGAACGGAACGAGCATTCCGTCGGAACGCGTCGCGTGGGCCAGCGTTCGGTCGTTGGGAGCGGTGAAACCCGGTTCGCGGTCGGGCTCGTTGAGGCAGAAGACGAAGGCTCCTTCGAACCCGTACCGCTCGAGCTGCGCGGTCAGCTCCTCGTACGGCCCTCGAAAGCCGTCGATGTCTTCGCCCAGGTGCGTGTGCGCGTCGAAGAGATGTGTGCCCTCGGGGAGCTCGGAGCGAACCTCGGCCGCGTACGCGTCGACGATCGCCCGGGCGCGCTCGAGAGAGGTCATGCGCTGCGGCCCTCTCGAAGTGCTGCCCAGACGCGCGGCGCTGTCATCGGGAGCTCGCGCAGCCTGATGCCCGTTGCCGCTGCGGCCGCGTTTGCGATCGCGGGAGCGGCGGCGATCACGGGTGCCTCTCCGATCCCCTTTGCGCCGAAGGGGCCGTCGGGCGCGGGCACTTCCACGATGAGCGTGTCGATGTCCGGGACGCGCTCGGCGACCGGGATCGCGTAGTCCATGAACGAGCCCGTCAGCAGCTGGCCCCTCTCGTCGTGCACGAGCTCCTCGAAGAGCGCCCAGCCGATGCCCTGGGTCGCGCCACCGCGCATCTGCCCCTCCACGAGCGCCGGGTTGAGGGCGCGCCCGACGTCCTGGGCGATGACGTGACCCAGGAGCTCGATCTCGCCCGTCTCGGAGTCCACGCGGACGTGCGCGAGGTGGGCGGCGACCGAGGGGGCGCCTCTCGTCTGAGCCGACCCGCCGTGGCCCTCGATCGGCTCGTAGCGCCCGCCGAAGCGGAGTGCCTTCGCCGAGATCTCCGCAACGGTGACCGAGCGGTCCGGGGCGCCGACTGCGCGCACGACCCCGTCCACGACTTCGAGGTCGGCCGGCGCGATCTCGAGCTCCTCCGAGGCGGCGGCGAGGAGCTTCTCGCGCGCGGCCTCGGCCGCGCGCAGCACGGCCTTGCCGACCGTGTACGTCACCTTCGATCCCCCGCTCGCCCCGGAGTAGGGGCCGGTGGCCGTGTCGGCGGAGACGACCCGGACCTGGTCGGGCGAGAGGCCGAAGGCCTCTGCGACGATCGTGGCGAAGCCGGTGTTGACGCCGCTCATGTCCACCGCCGACGTGATCACGGTCATCGTCCCGTCCTGGTTCACGCGGCAGACCGCCGCCGCCGGCTCCATGCCGCCGGGCCAGTAGCCGGCGGCGATTCCTATGCCTTCGCCGGCTGGCAGCGAGTCGCGTCTCTCCCACAGCGGGTGCGCTCGCAGGCGCTCGAGCACTTGGACGGCGCCCATGCGCGGGAACGCGTTCCCGCTGACGCCGACGTCGCCTTCGACGACCGCGTTTCGAAGCCGGAGCTCGACGGGGTCGATCTCGAGCGCTTCCGCCAGCTCGTCGAGTAGCGTCTCGACCGCGAAGGCCGCGGTGGGCGCGCCCGGGCCGCGGTACGCGCCGAACGTGAACCGGTTCGTCTGGACGCCGTAACCGCGCAGGTCATGAGCTTCCCAGCGGTACGGGCCGCCCACGAGGAGCGAGGTGATGCCCTCGACGCCCCAGCCCGCGTTCGAGCCGCGGTCCACGATCATTCGAGCGGTGATCGCCGTCAGCGTGCCGTCCTTGCGCGCGCCGATCCTCAGGTGCGACACCTGGGCGGAGGCGGGGTTCGTCGCTTGGAAGTCCTCCGCCCGCGTCAGGGCGACGCGAACCGGCCGCTTCAGCGCGAGGGCCGCGCCGGCTGCCAGCGGCTCCATGAGAGCGAACTTCCCGCCAAAGGCCCCGCCGAGCGGCTCCGCCACCACGCGGATCCGCTCCAGAGGAAGCCCGAACGCGCGCGCCAGCTCGCGCTGGGTCACGAACGACCCCTGCGTGCTGGTGGAGACGACGAGGTTGTCGTTCGGCTCGAGCCACGCCGTTGCGACCTGGGGCTCGATGTACGCCTGGTGGATCCACGGCGTCCGGAACGTTCCCGAGACGACCGCGTCGCTGGCCTCGAGCAGAGCGGCCGCGTCGCCCGAGCTCCGCTTGACAGTGTCGAGCACGTTCCCGGAGAGCTGTTCCTCCCCGCCATCGTCCTGGCCCTTGTCCGCCTCCGCGTGGATCGACTCCAGGTCGCCGCCACCCTCGCCCTCCTCGGCGACGCGGGCCAGCGCGCGCCCGGGGAGCATGGCGTCCTCGACGTCGATCACGGCAGGGAGCGACTCGTACTCGACCTCGACGAGCTCGACCGCATCCGCAGCGGCGGCTTCGCTCTCCGCGACCACGAGCCCGACCGGCTGCCCGGCGAAGACGACCTCGGTGCGCGCGAGCGGCTCGGTCGTCCTGTCCGAGCCGGGCCCCGCCGTTGGGAGGTCCTTCGCGATGAGCACGGCGACGACTCCCGGCATCGCGAGCGCCTGGTCGCGGTCGACGCGCCGGATCAGGGCGTGTGCTTCCGTCGAGAGGACGAGCCGGCCGTGGAGGAGCCCGTGCACGTGGCCGTCCGCCGCGTAGCGGGTTGCTCCGGTGACCATGTCGGGCGCGTCCAGCCTCGGGCGCGCGACTCCTATCACGCTCTCGGTCAGCGCCGGTCCTCCACTCGCGCGCGCGCCCGCTCGAGCGCCCGCTCGACCACCACCCCGGCGAGGTGCCGCCGGTACTCCTCCGGCGCGAACCGATCGCCGTAGATCTCCGCGTCCGAAAGGCCCTCCTGCGGTTCGCGGTCGGCAGGGAGCAGGAAGGCGTGCGCCCCGATACCGGTGACGGCCACGCTCTCCTCGCCGTCAGGTCGAACGAGTGCCGCTGCTCCCGCGAGCGCGAACCCCGAAGCTGGATGCTCGACCTTCACGTACGCGGACCCCGCTCCGGGAGCGACGGAGAAGACGACCTCGGTGATCAGCTCTCCCTGTCCGAGAACGGTCGTGAAAGGCCCCTGGAAGAACTCGGACGCATCGACGGTTCGTTCGCCGCTCGCGGAGTGCACGACGAGCCGCGCCCCGAGCGCGAGGACGACCGCGGGCACGTCGGACGCGGGATCCGCGTGGGCGAGGCTGCCACCGAGCGTACCCCGGTTGCGGACCTGCAGGTCGCCGACCTCGACGGCGCACTCGGTGATCGCCGCGAGCGGTGCCTGCTGCAGATCGGGCGCGCGGATGAGCTCCTCCCAGGTGGTGAGCGCGCCGATGCGAACCTCGTCGCCCTCCCGGCGAACGCCACCGAGATCGAGGCGCCCGATGTCCACGATGAGGCTCGGCCGGACGACCCTCAGCTTCAGTACCGGGAGGAGCGACTGGCCGCCCGCGAGCGCCTTGGCATCCGGGTCGGCGAGCGCCTCGAGAGCGTCGTCGAGAGACGAGGCGCGCCGGTGACGAAAGGCTGCAGCGATCATGCCGCCGCCGCTCGGACCGAGTCCACGATCGTCTGGTAGCCGGTACAGCGGCAGAAGTTGCCGCGGAGCGCCCGGCGGATCGCCGCTTCGTCGGGGTCGGGCTCGCGCGAGAGGAGGTCGTGCGCGGTCAGGATCATCCCGGGCGTGCAGAAGCCGCACTGGAGCCCGTGGTGCTCGACGAACGCGCGCTGGAGCGGGTGGAGCTCGCCGTCTCGGGCCAGGCCCTCGATCGTCGTCACCTCGGTGCCCTCCGCCTGCACCGCGAGCATGGTGCAGCTCTTCACGGCACGACCGTCCACGAGAACGGTGCAGGCGCCGCACTGGCTCGTGTCGCACCCGACGTGGGTGCCCGTGAGCCGGAGCTCGTCTCGGAGAGCATGCACGAGCAGCGTCCTCGCCTCCACGTCCAATGAGCGCGCCTCCCCGTTGACGACGAGCTCGAATCCCCCCGTGGCAGCGGTCATGCGGTCAGTCTATGCAGCCATAGAATCGGATCCTCGGTAATGGAGGCCGTCGAGGTCGAGGAGATCACGCGCGTCTTCGAGCCGCGGCGCCGTACTGCGACGCGCGTCGTCGCCCTCGACGACGTCTCGCTGCGCGTTCCGGTGGGCGAGATCCACGGCTTGCTCGGCCCCAACGGCGCGGGGAAGACGACGCTCGTGAAGATCCTCTCGACGGTTCTCCTGCCGACCTCGGGCAAGGCGCGCGTCCTGGGCCACGACGTCGTCGACGACACGCAAGCCGTCAGGCCGTTGATCGGCATCGTGTTCGGAGGCGAACGGGGCCTTTACTGGCGCCTCACCGGACGGCAGAACCTCGAATACTGGGGCGCGCTGTACAAGCTGTCCTCGCGCGGAGCGAGAGCGCGGGCGCAGCAGTGGATCGACCGGGTCGGCCTGACCGACAAGGCGGACGAGCGGGTCGAGGAGTACTCGCGCGGCATGAAGCAGCGCCTGCACCTAGCTCGCGGCCTGATGGGCGACGGCAAGGTGCTCTTCCTCGACGAGCCGACGACCGGCATGGACCCCCTCGCGGCCCGGGAGTTCCGGACGCTGATCGGCGAGCTCCGCGACGAGGGGCGCACGATCCTGCTCGCGACGCACGACATGGTCGAGGCCGAGATGGTCTGCGACCGGGTCACGCTGATCGACCGCGGAAAGATCATCGCGACGGAGTCTCCGCGGACGCTGGGACAGGTGCTCTCGCGCTTCCAGCGGATCGACGTCGAGGGCGTGCCCGAGCCGGTGCTCGCGGAGATCCGGGAGCTGACGGGAGTGACGAGCGTGACCGTCGTCGACGGCGTCGGGACTCGCATCGAGGTGGACGAGGAGGGCGTCTCGCAACTCGTGCTCGAGCGACTCGTCGAGGCCGGGGTCACCTCCGTGCGAACGAGCCTCCCGAGCCTCGAGGAGGTCTACGTCCAGCTCATCGGCGAGCGCGGGATGGAGATATGAGGGGCTTCCTGGCCGGCTTCAGGCTCGAGCTGCGAGTCGTTCGAGCAAATCCCGACTCGCTGATCCCGCTCATCACCGCGCCACTCTTCGCGATCATCTTTCTCGCGATCGTGCGCCAGAGCGGGCGCGCGGACCTCGAGTCTGACGCGCTGATGGCCCCCGTCCTCATGTCGCTGTGGTGGATCGCCCTCGTGCAGGCCGGGTCGATGATCACCTCGGACCGGTGGCAGGCGGTCCTCGAGCCGCTGATCGCCTCGCCGACCAGTCTGGCCACGGTCCTGGTCGGACGGGTCACGTTCCTCATCTGCGTGGGCATGCTCTCGTTCTTCGAGGTGTGGCTGGCAGGGTGGCTGATCTTCGGGGTCACCATCCCCTTCGAGCACCCGCTCGAGCTCGCGCTGACGCTTGTCGCGACCGCGTTCGCCATGAGCGGCACCGCCGTCGCGTTCGCAGCGCTGTTCGTCATGACGCGAAACGCCTACACGTTCATCAACTCGGCGAGCTTCCCGTTCTACGTCCTCGGGGGCGTGCTCGTTCCCGTCGCGTTCCTTCCCGACTGGATCGAGCCCCTCTCGAGCGTCCTCTTCCTCTCCTGGAGCGCCGATCTGTTGCGGGCGACCTTGAAGGCGCCTCCTGTCGACGATTTCTGGACCCGCCTCGGGGTGGTGGTCCTTCTCGGCACGATCACCTTCGCGCTGGGTCGAGTGGTCCTCTTCTACGTCCTCCGGCGCATGCGCGAACGGGGCGAGCTGGCCACCGCATGAGCCCCGCGGCGACGCTCAACGTGATGCGCCACGCGTTCCACGCGGGGCTTGCGGACTACCGCGCGATCTTCACGTGGAGGAGCTGGCTCGCCGGCTGGTACGTGCGGGTGCTCTTCCAGGTCGGGTTCTTCGCGCTGATCGGCGAACGGCTCGGTGACGACGAGAAGACGTATTACCTCCTCGTAGGGAACGCGATGCTGATCGCAGGCCAGCTGGGAGTGTTCTCGCTCAACATGACCTCGGCCGAGCGGTGGTCGGGCACGCTGCCGCTTCTCGTCGCGAGCCCCTCGAGCCCGGTGCTCGTCTTCTCGGCGCGCGGCGCCTACCTCGCAGTTGACGGCGCGCTCAGTGCGCTCGCGGCGCTCTTCGTGGCCGGCCCGATCTTCGGGATGGAGCTTCCGTGGCCGCGGGTTCTGGCCGTCATCCCGATCACGTTCGTCATCGCGATCGCGTCCTACGCCTTCGGAACCTTCCTCGCCGGGGTCGTGTTTCGCTTCCGAAGCATCAATAGCCTCGTCGTCGTCACGACCTACGTCGCGCTCATGGCAGCCTGCGGGGTCAACGTGCCGCTCTCGTACTACCCGGAGCCGGTCGAGCTCGTCTCCCGCCTGCTTCCGCTGACGAACGGGCTGCTCGCAATCCGCGGGGTCTTCGACGGCGCGCCGGTCGGTGAGATCGTCGGGAACACGGCGCTCGAGGCAGCGGTCGGCCTCGGCTGGATGACCGCTGCGCTCCTGAGCTTCAACCGGCTCGCGTCACGCGGCCGGCGCGACGGGTCACTCGACTACGGGGCCTGACGTCTAGGCGGCGAGCGCGGAGACCTTCTCTCGTAGGTACGCGAGGTAGGGCTGTGGGTCGATCGCCGCCGTGCCGGTGAGGCGCTCGATCGTCTCCTTCGGCGTGAACTTGCGTCCGAGCGAGTACAAATTTGCGGTGAGCCACGTGGACAACCCTTCGAGCTCGCCCGCCTCCAGCTGCGCGTCGAGGTCGGAGATCGCCTCGCGTACCACCGACCAGATCTGCAGCGAGATGACGTTCCCGAGGGCATAGGTCGAGAAGTAGCCGATCCCGCCGCTCGACCAGTGCACGTCCTGGAGCACGCCGCGCGCGTCGTCGGGCACGTCGAGTCCGAGCAGCTCGCGCATGCCCTGGTTCCACGCCTCCGGGACGTCTTTCGGGGTGAGCGTCTCCTCGAGCAGGCGGCGCTCGAGGTCGAACCGGAGAATGATGTGGAGGCTGTATGTGGTCTCGTCGGCCTCGACGCGGATCAGCCCGGGCTCCGCCCGGTTGACCGCGGCAACGAACGCGTCGATGTCGACGTTGCCGAGCTGGTCGGGGAACGTCTCCTGCAGCGGCTCGTACCAGTAGGACCAGAATGGGCGGCTGCGGGCAACCAGGTTCTCCCAGGTCCGGCTCTGTGACTCGTTCAAGCCGTACGAAGGTGAGCTGGCCAGTGGTGTTCGCGCGAACGAGGGGGGATAACCGTGCGCGTACAGGCCGTGGCCGGCCTCGTGCATCGTCGACCAGAACGACTTGAACCCCGTTGGGTGATACCGGGTCGTGAGCCGGACGTCGCTCGGCGAGAACGAGGTGCAGAAGGGATGCGCCGTCGGGTCGAGCCTCCAGGAGCCGTCTCGAAAGCCGACGGACTCGACGACGCGCTCGGCGAACTCGCGCTGGAGGTCGGGTGGATACGAGACATCGAGGAACGACGCCTCGATCTCGGGTGCCTGCCGCACCAGCTCCGCCAGCACCGGGCGAATCGTGTCGAACACCTCCGCGACCTCGGTCGTCTTCATGAAGGGCTCGAAGTCGTCGAGGAGTGGCGTGTACGGGGAGTCGTCCCACTCGAAGCACTCGACGTAGCGCTTCTTGAGCTCGAGATTCCGCTCGAGGGTCGGGAGGAACGCGGCGAAGTCGTTGTTCGCGCGAGCGTCCACCCAGATCTGGTGGCCCTGCGCCCCGGCTCGGAGCATCTCGCCACGGAGCTCCGTCGGCACGCGCCTGGCCTTCTCCCAGTCCCGCCGCGTCACGCGGATCAGGCTCGCGTCGTCCGAGTCGTACTCGAGCGACTCCTCGAGCGGCCGAAGCTTGTCGAGCAGTCTACCGTTGTCGTCATCGACGAACTTCTCGTGGGCGATCCTGCCGAGCGTGGCGATTGCCTCCGCGCGTGCGGGCCCACCCAGCGTCGGCATCATCACGCGCTGATCCCACGCCGCCAGGAAGAACATGCGCTCGAGATCGGAGATCTCCGCGAGGCGCTCGCGGAGTGTGCGAAGGTCGCTGTCCACCGGATGTGACTCTATCCAGGCGGGGTAGGATCGGCGGCCGTGAACGTTCTGATCGTCGGCGACACCGTGAGGCATCCCGAGCTCCGCCACGAGGTGCCGCTCGCGATTCCCGACCCCTTCGTCTACGCCGAGATGGGGGATCGGCGCGTCGTGGCGATCAGCTCCATGGAGGCGACTCGGGTAGAGGAGCTCGGGCTCGATCTGGACGTTCGTCCGACCGAGGAGTTCGGGAGCGACGAGATCCGGCAGAGCGGGGTCGACGTCCACACCGCGGCGATCCAGCTCGCGGTCCGGACCGTGGAGGGCCTTCGACTGGAGGACGCAACTGTTCCGCGGAACTTTCCGCTGGGCATCGCCGACGGGCTGAGGGCAGCAGGTGTCGAGTTGACCGTCGACCAGAAGCTCTTCGACGATCGTCGGCGGAGGAAGAACGAGAAGGAGCTTGCCGGCATCCGGCGGGCCGAGAAGGCGGCCGAGGCCGGTGTCGCCGTCGCGCGCGATCTCCTTCGCAGGGGAGAACGCTCGAACGGTGGCCTCTCGGTCGACGGAGAGCGCCTGACGTGCGAGCTCCTGAAGGAGCGCATCCAGGGCGTCTTCCTCGCGAACGGCGCGCTCGCCGAGGAGATGATCGTCTCCCACGGGTCGCAGACCGCGGTCGGCCACGACATGGGCTCCGGCGAGATCGCCGCGGACGACGTGGTCGTGCTCGACCTCTTCCCGATCGATCTCGAATCGGCCTGCTACGCGGACATCACGCGCACGTTCACGATCGGTGAGGTCCCGGACGAGATTCGCGAGTGGCACGGCCTCTGCCGCGAGGCGCTCGAGCTCGCGGTCTCGGAAATCAAGCCGGGTGTGCACGGCGGCGCACTGCACCGCCTGGTCTCCGAGTTCTTCGCCGAGCGGGGGTTCCCGACGCAGCTGACGAAGGCCGAGGGTGAGGTCCTCCGCGACGGCTTCTACCACGGGCTCGGCCACGGCGTCGGTCTCGAGGTGCACGAGTCGCCTGCGCTCGGGATGCTGGGCGAGGAGCTCGTCGCCGGTGACGTGATCACGATCGAGCCGGGGCTCTACCGGTACGGGTTCGGCGGGGTCCGTGTGGAGGACCTGCTGCTCGTGACCGACGACGGCTACGAGCGGCTGACCGACTGCCCGTACGACCTGGAGATCACGGGATGAGCGACAGGGCGATCGAGACCCTCCTTGCCGAGGAGCGCCGCTATCCGCCCTCCGAGGACTTTGCGGAGCAGGCGAATGCGAGCGCCGACATCTACGACGTGCCGTTCGAGGAGTTCTGGGAGCGGGAGGGGCGCGAACGGGTCACGTGGTTCGAGCCTTTCACCTCACTGCTCGAGTGGGAGCTCCCGTACGCCAAGTGGTACGTGGGCGGGAAGATCAACGTCGCGTACAACTGTCTCGATCGCCACGTTGAAGCGGGGCTCGGGGACAAGGTCGCGTATCACTTCGAGGGAGAGCCGGTCGGCGAGCGCGCGGCGGTCACGTACTCCCAATTGCTCGAGGAGGTCGTCAAGGCCGCGAACGGGCTCAAGGCGTTGGGAGTCGGCAAGGGGACGCCGGTCGGCATCTACATGGGCATGGGCCCGGGCCTGCCCGTGGCGATGCTCGCGTGCGCGCGCCTGGGGGCTCCGCACACGGTCGTCTTCGGCGGCTTCTCCGCCGAGGCGCTCGCGGATCGCCTGAACGACATGCGCTGCGAGATCCTCCTGACCCAGGACGAGAGCTGGCGGCGTGGGCAGACAGTCCGGCTGAAGAAGAACGCGGACGAAGCGCTGCAGTCGTGCCCCGGAGTCCGGAAGGTCGTCGTCGGTCAGCGCACACGGGCCGAGGTCCCGATGACCGCGGGTCGCGACCTCACCTGGTCCGAGCTCATCGAGGGCCAACCCGCGGATACGGCGTCGTGTCCCTGCGAGCCCATGGACTCGGAAGACCTCCTCTACCTCCTGTACACGAGCGGCACCACGGCGAAGCCGAAGGGCATCGCCCACACTACGGCCGGTTACCTGGTAGGCGCCGCGACCACCCACAAGTACGTCTTCGACCTGAAGGCCGAGACCGACGTCTACTGGTGCGCGGCGGACATCGGCTGGGTCACCGGGCACAGCTACATCGTCTACGGGCCGCTCTGCAACGGGGCGACGAGCGTCCTCTACGAAGGCACGCCCGATTTCCCCGACAAGGACCGCTGGTGGGAGATCGTCGAGCGCTACGGCGTCACCATCCTGTACACGGCGCCGACCGCGATCCGCGCGCACATGAAGTGGGGCCCGGAGCACGCGGGTCGACACGACCTCTCGTCGCTGCGCCTGCTCGGAACCGTCGGCGAGCCTATCAACCCGGAAGCCTGGGTCTGGTACCGCGAGCACATCGGCGGCGACCGCATTCCGGTGGTCGACACCTGGTGGCAGACGGAAACCGGGATGATCATGATCACGCCTCTTCCGGGAGTCACGACGATCAAGCCGGGCGCTGCGACGAAGCCGTTTCCCGGAGTCGAGGCGGCCGTCGTCGACGACCACGGCCAGGAGGTCGGTCCCGGCGGGGGTGGCTACCTCGTGCTGAAGCGGCCGTGGCCGGCGATGACCCGCGGGATCTTCGGCGATGACGCACGCTTTCGTTCGACCTACTGGGAGCGTTTCCCCGGGATGTACTTCGCCGGCGACGGGGCGCGGATCGACGAGGACGGCGACTTCTGGCTGCTCGGCCGCGTGGACGACGTCATGAACGTGTCGGGGCACCGCATCTCGACGATCGAGGTGGAGTCCGCGCTCGTCGACCACCCGAGCGTCGCCGAGGCAGCGGTGTGCGGCCGAGCGGATCAGCTCACGGGCCAGGCGATCGTCGCGTTCGTGACGCTGAAGGGCAGCGAGGAAGGCTCCGTGGAGATGCTCGAAGTCCTCCGCAACCACGTCGCCCAGAAGATCGGGCCGATCGCGAAGCCGGCGAACATCGTCTTCACGCCGGAGCTTCCGAAGACCCGTTCCGGGAAGATCATGCGCCGGCTGCTTCGTGACGTCGCCGAGGACAGGCCGCTCGGGGACACGACGACGCTCGCGGATCCAGCGGTGGTCGCCGAGATCGCGGATCGCGCGGTCACTCAGCCGAGCGAGGAGTAACCGACGCTCGATCATGCGAGGTCGTGCCCGTATCGGCTGTACGACCACGGCCACTCGTCCGTCCTGGTACAGAGCTCTGCGCGGATCGGGTTGAGCAGCACGTATGCGCACGCGTCGAACAGGTAGTCCTCGCTCTCGATCACACGTGTCGAGAAACGTTCCGAGAAGACATGGCCGAAGCGTCCATGCCTGTGGTTGAAGCGCGTTGCGTAGAGAGAGTGGAGTCGATGGACGCCCGACGAGAGCCTCTCGCGCTCGGTCTCGATGACGGCGTGGTAGTGGGTGCCCATCAGACAGAACGCGTGACACGTCCAGGCGTGTAGGCGCACTGCCTGCCAGAGCAGCTGAACGAAGCTGCGGCGGTCGTCGTCGTCGAGGAAGAGCAACCCGGCGGTTGCCAGAGCGCGTGCGTACACGTGGAAGTAGCCGTGCGCCGGAAGAGCCGAACGCGGGACGCGTGCCATGGCTCGACGGTAGCCGGCCGATCGCGCAACGCCCGCATCTGTGGACAGATCAGCGCACTCTGTTTACACGTACAGGGCCAGGCACTGTTAAGAGCGCTTCGTCTGCAGCAGCCGACGGGCTGCGCTAGCTCGCGGCGATCGCCCGCTCGAACGCCGCCACGGTGCGCGCGACGTCCTCGTCGCTCGTCCGCCAGTTCGAGACCGAGATCCGGATCGCGAAGCGCTCGTCCCACGTCGTCCCGCTCATCCACGCCTCGCCGCTTCGCTGCACCGATTCCAGCACGGCCCGCGTCGTCATGTCGTCCGCGAAGCGCAGGAGCACCTGGTTCAGGACGACCTCGTTCACGATCTCGCAGCCGGGGAGCCGTCCGAGCTCCTCGGCGAAGCGACGCGCGTGCCGGCTGCAGCGCTCGACGAGGTCGGCGACGCCCGTCCGTCCAAGGGAGCGGAGCGCCGCGTACACGGCGACTCCACGCGCGCGCCGCGAGAACTCCGGCGTCCAGTCCATCGCGTCGCGGGCGGCCTCCGCGTCCGCGACCAGGTACTCGGCCGTCATGGCCATCGCCGCGCGATGCGCTTCCGGATGCGCAACGAACGCAAGACCGCAGTCGTAGGGGACGTTCAGCCACTTATGCGCGTCGGTGGCCCAGGAGTCGGCTTCACCGACGCCTTCGACGAGCGGGCGCAGCTCCGGCGACGCAGCCGCCCAGAGCCCGAACGCACCGTCGACGTGGAGCCACGCGCCTGCTGCTTTCGCGATTTCCGCGATCTCCGGCATCGAATCGACCGCTCCCGTGTTCACCTCGCCCACCTGCGCGCACACGATCGCAGGGCCGTCGTTCCCCACAAGCGCCGCTTCCAGCGCATCCGCTGGCATGCGGCCCTGCTCGTCCGTGCGGACGGGCACGGTGGATTCGCTACCCAAACCGAGCAGGCGCAGGGCGCGATCGACCGTTACGTGCCTCTTCCCTCCGGTGAAGACCCTGATCGGCGACGCGCCGATCAGCCCGTGGCGCTCGACGTCCCACCCCGCGCCCTCGAGCACGGCGTGCCGAGCGGCGGCGAGGCAGGTGACGTGTGCCATCTGACAGCCCGTCACGAAGGCGAACGACGTCGCCGGAGGGAGCCCGAACAGTTCCTTCAGCCACTCGCCGGCCACGTCCTCGGCGACGGCCGCTGCCGGCCCGCCCACGACGAGGCCCGCATTCTGGTCCCAGGCGCTCGTCAGCCAGTCCGCGGCAAGCGCGGCGGGGAGCGAGCCGCCGATGACGAAGCCGAAGTAGCGTCCGCCGGGCATCGCGACCACTCCGCGATCAGCCGCTGCGGCCAGCTCTTCGATGACCCTGAGCGGGTCGACCGGATCGCTCGGTAGCGGTCCGCCGAGCGTCCGACGCAGCTCGTCGACGGACGCGGGAGGCCATACGGGCCGCTCGTCGAGCGACTCCAGGAACTCGCCCGCGATCTCCGCCGTTCGCCGTAGCAGCTCTCGTTCGCTCATCCCGTCGAGTCTATGTC
>Ga0299907_10000289_pt1 | contig 23192 bp, 21 predicted proteins | sample RVTome_16_FD_198680 | JGI IMG/M metagenome (GOLD analysis project Ga0299907, IMG submission 198680) | Soil microbial communities from uranium-contaminated site in the Upper Colorado River Basin, Wyoming, United States - RVT152D67 (version 2) ...
GAGGACAAGAGTGGCTGATCGTGCTGCTCATCGTGCTGCTCATCTTCGGCGCCCGTAAGCTGCCCGATCTCGCCCGCTCCCTCGGAGCCTCCGCCAAGGAGTTCCGCAAGGGCATCGAGGACGGTTCCAAGAGCGAATCGGGAGCCTCGACGTCAGACGCTCCAGAAACCACCGATTCGTAGGAACTGAACGCCAGATCACGGCGTTTCAGCAGTAGGTCTCCGGCGTGGAGTCCATCCCACTCACATGGGAAGAGGTTGCCCGTGTCTACGGACGGAAGATCTACAACTTTGCCTACCGGCTCACCGGTAATCCCGACGACGCCCACGATCTGGTCCAGGAAGTCCTGCTCCGGGTTCGCCGCGGCCTGGCCAGCTATCAGCCAGGAAGCTTCGAAGGCTGGCTTTGGCGGATCACCCGTAATGCCTTTCTCGACGAGGTCCGCCGAAGGAATCGTCGGCCCACCTCCCCGCTGCCTGACGAGGTCGATCGCTGGGGCATCGCCTCATCGGAGGCAGCAGATGTCGAATATTCCCGCATCTCCCTGGGCGATGACATCCAGAAGGCCCTTCTCGAGCTCCCGTACGAGTTCAGAGAGTCTGTCGTCCTCTGCGACGTGGTCGGTCTGTCCTATGAGGAGATCGCCCGTGCGGTGGCAGTCCCCATCGGGACGGTGCGGAGCAGGATCCACCGGGGGCGCCGGATGCTGAAGGAGCTGCTGGAATGATCCACCCGTCCGAGATGATCAGCGCCTATCTGGATGGCGAGCTGAGTTGGTCGGAGCACTCCCAGCTCGTGGATCATCTCGAGCGGTGTGGTCGGTGCACCGCCGAGCTCGAGCAGGTGCAGAGGGTGCGGGCTGCAGTCCGCTCCCTTCCCGTCCTGGAGCTACCCGAGGGCATCGTCCCCGAGGCGGATCCGGTGGTCGTCCCGTTGCGCCGTCAGAAAGGGCTTTGGGCCGGCGTGGCTGCCGCTATCGCCGTGATCGTCGTGGCCATCGCCGCCCTGGTCGGCCCGGATCCCGGGTCGGTCTCGATCGACGAGCTGAGCAGTCGCTTTGGCGCCCGGGTCTCACTCGACCCGGCATTCGGTCCGGCAAAAGTGGTGGTTCCGCCGGCGGTGATCGACGGATGAGGCGCCTGGTCGCCCTGGTGGTCGTCTTCACAATGGTCCCCATGTCGGCGGCCTGGGCGACCGATCTCGATGAGCTCTTGGAGCGCGGCCAGTCGGCCACTTATTCGGCCGAGCAGGTGATCAGCTGCTCCACACCGGACGGTGTCCGTGACGCGGTGGTCAACATCGATCAGGCCGGTGGCGAGCTCAGAGTCACCTCGAGCTTCGCCGACGATGTCGAGGTGAGTTCCGGTGCCGGTGCCTGGAGCTTGAGCCGGCATGGCGGCCTGGTCGAGGAGATGGTGATCGATGCCGGCAACAGCAATTCGGAGTTGCTCTACACCGTCGAAGACCTGGGAACAGTTCAGTTCCTGGGGCGTGAAGCCATGGCGTTCAGGTTGCTCCGCGGCGACGAGCTGCGAGCCGAGCTCATCCTCGACGACGAGACCGGCGCCTTGGTAATGGTCACCACTTTCGAGGCCGATGGTGAGGTGTACTGCGAGCGCCGGTTCATCTCACTGGACACCGAGCCTCCCGCCCTGGCCGAGAAGTTCTCGACGGCCCAGGGCACGTCGCCGAGCCCAGTCGAAGAGTCCGGGCTCGCCCTGGAGGTCGCCGGCTTCGAGCGTCTCGATCACTATGAGGACGAGGAAGGGGTCAGATTCACCTACTACTCAGATGGGTTCTTCTCGTTCGCGGTGTTCGAGACACCGACCGAGGTCAGCATCCCCGATCCGACCGAGGTCGTCTTCGACTCGGGCAGTTATGAGCGCTCATTCACGGCCGGCCAGGTGATGTTCGTCTGGGAGACCAGGGACGGCGGCATGGCCCTGGTCGGCGATCTTCCACCCGACCTCCACGAGACCGTGCTCGCCGACATGCCGCACCCCCAGGACCCCGGCCTGTTCCGCCGGTTCTGGCGGGCACTGTTCGGCTAAGGGCCCGCGTTTTCAAAAACGTTCTGTGTCGGAAAAGGGCGCTGAGAGCGCCCAAAATCGACACAGAACGGAAAAAAGAGGCCGCCGCGCTAGCCGAGAGCGGCCCGGTACTCGGCGAAGTCACGGGCCTGGCCCAGGTGGTCGGAGCGGATCACCGAGGTGATCACCGACTCGGGATCGAGGACGTAGGTGGTTCGCTCGGCGTAGCCATGGGTCTCGTTGAAGGTGTCATACGCACGAGACACCGCCCCGTGTGGCCAGAAGTCGGAGAGGATGTCGAACTCGAACCCCTGCTGGTCGGCCCACTCCCGGTTGGCATGGAGGGTGTTGCAGGTGATGGCGACGACCCGGACGCCCGCATCGTCGAACAGAGCCCACTCGTCGCGGATTTGACAGAGCTCGCCGTGACAGGTCTTGGTGAAGGCGAAAGGGATGAACACGATGACCGACCTCGTTCCCTTCAGGTCCGACAGTGAGACTGGCTCACGGTCCTGGTTGAGCAGAGAGAAGTCCGGAGCTGTCGAGCCTGTCTCCAGGGGCATGTGGCTCTTTCTACCTAATCAAAGGGAGATCATGCCCGATCGGAGGTCATGACGACCAGCCGTCCAGAAGCACCCGAGCCGCCCATGCCGTGGGGTCGCGCAGCTCATCGGCGGTGGGCATGCGTGACGGGTCGGCCCACAGGGTCTCCAGCGCGTCGTTTCCGTAACGCCTCTCGACCTCCTGATTGAAGACGTCACCCAGCCGGGTCACCTCGGGCGGCACCGGGCCGACACCGATGGTCGGTCCCGAAGCGACCGCCTCGCGTTGCTGATCGCGTCTGTCGCTGACCGTGTCGAAGAGGGGTGCCAGCTCGCCGACTGCGCGTCTTGCCAGAAGGCGGGCGCAACCGGTGACGACACCGAGAAACGCCTCCAACTCGGCTCGCGGTCCTTCGGCTTCCTCACCTCCGATGAGGCTCTCGATCCCGCCAGCCTCCTCGATCGCCTTCTCGATCGCCGACGGGTCGCCGGCCCCGATCATCAGGCCACTCAACTTGGTGGGGTCGATCTGGGCCGCTTCGGCGTAATCGCCGATGAGACCTTCCAGATGGTCATGAAGCCACGGAACCTCGCAAATGGCACGGAAAGCCACCTCGTTCGCTACCACCCAGAGTCGGATCTCTCGCTTTTCGACACCCTCCACCTGGAGAGCTTCGATGTTGGGCACGATCAGTGTGAGCGGGCCGACCTGGTCGGGCGGAAGCCCGGCGTCGAAGCCGGCGACAGCCCAAGTCGAGAGACCGCCCACCAAGGACCCCACTTGGAGGCCCACGATCGCAGGAGCGAGTTGGGCCATCATCGGAGCAGCCTCGCCGCCCACCGACGCAGCGAAAGGCTCGACCAATGACCCGTAGAGCTCGAGGTTCTTCTCGGCCCACGTGCGCGGGTCGAGCGGCAGCACGTCCACGGCCGACCTGACCGGGAACGGGGCGACTTCCTCGAGCCGGTACTCGGCCAGCCGGGCTAACTCCCTGAACTCTTCAGCCGCCCAAGGCTCGACTGGCTGCCGCTCTCCCGATAGGTGTCGGGCGACTTCTGCGGCCAGCTTCCAGTTCACCGGGCCCGGCTGATTGAACAGATCGAAGAGCTTGGAGAAGAGATCGTCGCTCATGAGTCGAGCCGCCCCATAGTCACCTCGAGAATCCGCTCCGCATCGGCGCGGAGGATACGTATCGGGACGGTGTCACCTTCGCGGAGTCGCCGGAGACGTGAGAGCAGCGCGTCGATGGTGCGCACCTCGACCTCACCGACGGCGACGATCACATCGTTGGCCTGGCCCCCAGCCAGGTCGTAGGCGGCGCCGGAGTTGGCCGACTCGATGATCACGCCCACCGGGTACTCCGCACGATTCTCATCGGCCCAGGCGGTCTCGCCCCGGATGCCCAGGAACGCATGGTGGACTTCGCCATCTGCGATGAGGTCGTTGGCAATCCCCACCGCGAGGTCGATGGGGACGGCAAACCCGAGCCCCTCGGCGCCCACGTCGGAGACTGCGATCGCCGTCGTGATCCCGATCAACCTGCCGGCCGCATCGACCAGGGCGCCACCGCTCGAGCCCGGCGAGATGGGTGCGTCGGTCTGGACCAGCCCATACAGGTCCGTGCCGGGTTGGATCGAGAGGGTGCGATCCAGTGCGCTGACGATCCCGGAGGTCACCGTCGGACCACCTACCAGCCCTAGCGGGTTGCCGACGGCGACGGCCGGCTCGCCAATCGTCAGCGAGTCGGATGAGCCAATCGCCAGAGGGGTGACATCGGCCCGCTCGACCAGGAGGACCGCGAGGTCGGTGAGGGGGTCGGAGCCGATCACCCGGGCGGGAAAACGAGCTCCGTCAGCAAAAACAACAGATACAGAAGCCGAGCCTTCGATGACGTGATGGTTGGTGAGGATGTAGCCGTCATCGCCGTAGACCACGCCGCTGCCGGCACCCTCGGAGAGAAACGACGAGACCTCCACAGCCACCGTCGATGGGATGACTCGTGCCGCCACCGACGCCGCGGTGACCGATTCACCGAAGGTGGCTGGAGGGGAGGTTGGCCCGGGGACGGTGAGCGTGGGTGCGGGAGGAGTGGTCGGAGGCACCGGCTCTTCGAAGACCCCGACATAGCCGAGGATGGCGAAGGTGAGGCCGGTTCCGAGCAAGACCCCTCCGATGATCCCGAGAGCGAGCGCCCAGGGATCTGCTCGGCGGACGGTCGACCCGTCCAGCTCATCTTCCCCAAGGCTTCTTCGCTCCTTGGGGAGGTAACTTGTCATGGGAGCCGATTCTATGAAGCGAGACCAGCAATCGATCAGGGTGCGTGTGGGGGAGACGGCCATCGACGGCGTCGCGCTGCTTGCCGAGACCGGACGGCCCGACGCCGGGGCGACAGTCCTGTTCATGGGGACGGTTCGAGACCACTCCGATGGCAAAGAGGGGGTCACCCATCTGGAATACGAGGTGTATCGCGAAGCGGTCGAAGAGAAGATCAGGGAGATCGCCGAGGAATCGGCCCGGAAATGGCCGGTCCTCACCGTGGTGGTGGAGCATAGGTCGGGCAAGGTGGAGCTCGGAGAGGCCTCGGTCGCCGTAGCCGTCGCCAGCGCACATCGGGCGGACGCCTTCGAGGCGGCGAGGCACATCATCGACGAGCTCAAGATGAGGGCGCCGATCTGGAAGAAGGAGTTCTGGCCCGGAGGGGCAGAATGGAGTGTCGGAAGCTAGGGCCCGTGAGCTGCATGGGTGGGCGGCGTTCTCTAGGCTCCGCGCCTCCGTGAGGAAGGACGATCCATGACGGCGCTTGTCGAACGGCCTGAGGCGCCAGCTGCGGACGTCGGCTTCAGGACCGCAGCCGCCATGGTGCGCGAGTGGGCCGAAACGATGCCCGATCACGTGGTCATGCGTGAGAAGGATTTCGGGATCTGGCAGGAGATCACTTGGGCCGACTACTGGGATCGGGTCCTCGACGCCGCTCACGGCCTCCTCGCTTTGGGTGTCGATGTGGGTGATCGGGTGTCGATCCATTCCGAGGACCGCCCGGAGTGGGTGATCCTCGACGTCGCGACGATCGCAGTCCGGTGCATCACGGTGGGCCTATACCCGACCAACCCCACTTCGGAGGTCCAGTACCTGCTCTCCGACTCGGGCTCGGTCATCCATCTCGCCGAGGATCAGGAGCAGGCCGACAAGGTCATGGAGGTGATCGGCACGCTCCCCAACATCTCGAAGATCATCCACGTCGAGCCACGAGGGTTCCGCAAATGGCGAGACGACGACAGGTTCATCTTCTGGGACGACTTCCTCGAGTTGGGGCGGCGACACCGCGTCGAGAATCCGGGAGCGGTCGAGCGAAGGATGGCGCAGTCCACCGGTGACGACATCATCACCCTCGTCTACACCTCCGGGACCACCGGACCGCCAAAGGGGGCGATGTTGTCCAACGACAACTTCGCATTCTGCATCGACAAGGTGATCAACGAGGAGGGCCGGCTGGGCAAGAGCGGGTTCTTCGGCCGGAAGGGCCGACCGGTCGACCAGGACGACATCATCCTCACCTACCTGCCTCTCTGTCATGTTGCGGAGCGGATCTTCTCGACGTGGACCTCGGTGTCGGCGGGGTGCACCCTCAACTTCGCCGAGTCCATCGAGACCGTCCAGCAGAACCTGCGCGAGGTGCAGCCCACGATCTTCTTCGCCGTGCCCCGCATCTGGGAGAAGATCCACGCCGGCATCCTCATCAAGGGACGGGACGCCACTTTCTTCAAGAGACTGTGGTTCGCCTCGGCGATGAAGTTCGCTGCGATCATCGGGCGTGATCGCGTGGCCAACGACGGGGACCACACATGGCGGTCGAGGATCCTCTATGCCATCGCCTACCCAATCGTCTTCCGGCCGCTCCTGGAGCGAATCGGCTTGCGACGGGCCCGTTACGCCTCGACCGGGGCAGCCCCCATCGCACCCGAGGTGATCAGGGACTTCCTCGGAATGGGACTCCCGATGTACGAGCTCTACGGGATGACAGAGAACGCAGCCATCGCCACCACCAACTTCCCCGGTCGCAACAAGGTGGGAACCGTGGGTGAGCCCTACTCAGGCATCGGGTTCCGCATCGACGAGGAAACCGGTGAGATCCAGACCAAGCACCCCGGAGTCTTCCAGGGCTATTGGAACAAACCCGAGAAAACCGCCGAGGCGTTCACCGACGATGGATGGCTCCGCACCGGTGATGTCGGCGAGTGGGTCGACGGCACCCACGTCCGGATCGTCGACCGGATGAAGGACATCATCATCACCTCGGGAGGCAAGAACGTCTCGCCGTCAGAGATCGAGAACAGTCTCAAGACCTCGCCGTACGTCAAAGAGGCGATGGTGATCGGTGACAGGCGGAACTACCTGACTGCGATCATCGGCATCGAGTTGGACGTCGTCGGGGACTGGGCGACCCGGAAGGGCATCCCATTCACCACATATCGGGACCTCTCCGAGAAGCCGGAGGTCATCGAGTTGATCCAGCGTGTGGTCGATCGAACCAACGAGAAGTTCGCCCGCGTCGAGAACATCCGGAAGTTCCGGATGATCCCGAAAGAGCTCGATCACGAGGATGGCGAGCTCACGGCGACGCAGAAACTGAAGCGGGCCGCGATGTCCGACATGTTTGGGGAACTGATCGAGAGCATGTATCGGTCGTGAATCCCGACATCTTCATCGTTGCCCAGGCGGCTCGGGAAACCTCCGTCATCGCCGATGCTCTTGTCACCGGCCTTTCGCTCGGTTCGATCTACGCCCTTCTCGCGATGGGGTTCGTCATCATCTTCAAAGCGACCCAGGTCCTCAACTTCGCCCATGGTGCGCTCGCGGCCCTGGGGGCGTTCCTGGTGGGGGTCTTCGCCACGATATGGGACATTCCGGAACGATGGCTACCCGGTTGGCCGGCGTGGGCCACGTGGACGATCTCTGTCATCCTTGCCCTTGTCGCGGCGGCTCTTCTCGGCATGGCGATGGAGAGGGTGTTCATTCGTCCCATGGTGGGAGAGGAGTTGTTCGCCGTGGCCATCGTCACGTTGGGTATCGACATCGCGCTCCGCACGATCCTGAATGATTTCATTGGCGTCAGCGCTCGCCCGCTCGGAGATCCCTGGGGCCTGCAGGTGTTCGACCTGGCCTGGGTGCGCATCGCCCATACCGAAGTAGTGCAGTTTGCTGCCACGGTCGCCCTTGTCCTGGCCATTGCCTTGTTCTTCCGTACTCGGACGGGCGTCGCCATGCGTGCGACCGCCTTTGATCAGGAGGCGGCGCGCGCTCAAGGTATCGGCGTTGGGCGAATCTTCTCCACCTCCTGGGCGATCGGCGCGGTGCTTGCGGCCGTTGCCGGCGTGTTCCTCTCCGTGCATCCCCGAGGTCCGGCGGGCGTGAACCAACAGACGGCCTTTTTTGCCTTCGCGGCTTTTCCCGCGATCGTGCTTGGTGGTCTCGATTCGGTAGTGGGAGCAGTCGTCGGCGGCCTGATCATCGGTCTGGCGCAGGCCTACTCGAGCCTGCTGCCGTGGGATTTCCTCGGTTCTGGTTTTGCTGGCGTCGTCCCCTACGTCGTCATGCTCATCGTCCTGCTGATCCGGCCTCACGGCCTCTTCGGTACCGAGGAGATACGACGGGTATGAGCCGTCGCTATCGCCCGCTCTCGCCGCCTGATGCTCGCGGACGGCAGTCAATCAGCGAGGGAGCGTGGGCATGAGGGGCCGGCCGCTTCTCCACACGTCATATGAAGGCGATCAGGCGATCCTCAACACGTTTACCAAGAAGATGATGATGGGATTGTTCATCGTCTTCCTGATCGCCGTGCCCTTCTTTGGCATGGGTTCGATCGGTGACGGCGGGAGTATTCCTGGCCCGGATTTCCTCGCTTCCCGTGACTGGTTGCGACTTCTCTCCACAGTGGCGATATATGTCATCGGCGCGCAAGGTCTCAACCTCCTCACCGGTCTCGCCGGGCAGGTCTCGCTAGGTCATGCCTTCTTCATGGGGCTGGGCGCTTACGCGGCGGCAGTTCTGGGTGCCCCGGAGGGGGCCCTTTGGGGTCTCGGCCTGCCTATCTGGATCTGGCTTCCGAGTGCAGGACTAGTTGCTGCCATGGTCGGGATCCTGGTGGCTCCCACCGCGGTCCGCGTCCGCGGCCTTTACCTGGCCATTGTGACCCTGGGACTCGTCTTCATCGGGGAGTACCTGTGGAGGAATATGGACTTCATCACCGGGGGCTCGCAGTCAGGTCGCGGGCATCCCGACTTCGAGGTTCGAATTTGGAAGGAAGACACGGCCGTAATCACTTTCGCCGAGGACTCAACGTGGTTCGGGGTGCTCAACCTATCGGCGGACGCGAAGACATACCTTTTCATATCGGCGCTGGCCATCGTCGTCACACTGCTAGCCAAGAACCTGCAGCGAAGCAGGGTTGGCCGTGCGTTCATGTCAATACGCGATCGAGACATCGCGGCGGAGATCATGGGTGTCGACGAGTTCCGCTACAAGACCATTGCCTTTGCCGTGTCCTCGTTCTTCGCGGGGGTTGCAGGTGCACTTCTGGCGAGCCTGATCGGCCGAACGATCCCCGAGAATTGGAATCTCTTCCTTTCCGTTGAATTCATCGCCATCATCTTGATCGGCGGTATAGGAACTGTCGCCGGAACCATCCTCGGCACAGCCTTTGTGGTTCTGCTACCTCGACTCGTTCAAGACTTCACCAATCGCATGGAGGAGATCGTCGAGACGGGTGATGGGCTGCTCGCCAGCATCATCGACATCTTCGTCAGCACCGGAACAGGCGACCCCGGCTTGGTCAACACGTCTGCTGGGGTGGCACCCGGTCTGGGTATCGATCAGCTGAACCTGGTTATCTACGGTCTCTTGATAATCGGGTTCCTAATCTTCGAACCACTTGGCTTATACGGCATATGGCTCAGGATCCGGAACTATTGGAAGGGTTGGCCGTTCACATATTGAGCGGCCCGACGAGAGACGGCTCCGCCGTCTCCTACAACGAGGAGGAAGGAATCGAATGAGGATCAAAACCAGATGGCTGGCGATCCTCCTGACGCTCGGTCTGGTGGTGGCCGCTTGTAGCCCAAGTGGCGCCGACGACTCGACCACGACGACAGGAGACGAAGGCGCCACCACGACTACCAGCGACGACGGTGCGACTACGACCACCGGCGCAGAGCCGATGGACATCGACACCGACATCGGAGTCGATCTCGACGCCGGCACTATCACGGTTGGCATGTTGTCTGATCTGTCGGGCGTATTCAGTCCGCTGGTGACTCAGATCGTCGCCGGGGCCGAGGCCTACTGGGACGATGTGAACGCCAATGGGGGCATCAACGGCCTCGAAGTCCAGCTCGAGATCGTCGACACGGCGTATGACGGCCCGACCCACGTTCAGCTGTTCGAGGAGCTTCGTGACGAGGTGGTGGCTTTCGGGCAATCGACCGGCTCCCCGCAGACCGTGGCGATTAACGACGGTCTGCAAGAACAGGGCATGTTGGCGATTCCCCTCACTTGGTATTCGGGTTGGTCCGATCCTGCGTTCAACTCGAACCTCGTGCCGCATGGGACGCCCTATTGCATCGAGGCCATGAACACGATCGAGTACATGGTGAATGAGTCCGGCCTGGACGCGCCGACGATCGCCATAGTCTCGATCCCAGGGGACTACGGGTTGGACGCATCGGCTGGCGCCATGCTCGCCGCTGAAGCCTTGGGTCTGGAAGTCGTGTACGACGGCGTTGGCGCTGTGCTCCCTGGCGATGCCGCCTCCTACACAGAGGTGGGTGACGCGATCGCTGATGCAGAACCGGATCTCGTGTATTTCACGGGAATCCCACACCTCGGATGGCCAAATGTCTACACCCAGGCGGTAGTCACGAGAGGTCTCCAAGCGCTGTGGTCCGGCGCCGCCCCATCGTGGGATCCGGTCTACGTGGCCGAGGACTCGGCCTTCCGCGACGAAATCACACGCGACTTCCTCTGGTCCGGATACTTCCAGCCTTGGGACGGAGACTCAGAAGGCGCGGCGCGAGTGCGCGAGGTCATGACCGCGACCGGTGCTCCACCGTCGGACTTCTACGCGGAGGGCTTCGTCGAGGGCCAGATCCTGCACCAGGCACTGCTGCGGGCATATGAGAACGGCGATATGACCCAGGCGGGCGTCCTCGCGGCTGCGAAGTCGCTCGACGCGGTCAACTTCGACGGGCTGGCCCCGTCCGAGAACTACGTGGGTGATCCCAATGAGATCGTCCAGCGTGAGGTCTATGTCCAACGCCCGGATCCGGCTGCAGAGACGGGTTCGATTCTCGTGGAGCCGAACTACACGTCACCCACCGCAGCGGCGTACGAGTTCACCGGCGCCTGTTTCGTCTTGGAGGGCTGACACGCCAACAAGGCTCACACGATGGGGTGGTCGGTTTCGACCGGCCACCCCAGTGAGCCCAATCTTGCGCGTCCGATGACCCGGCGCACGGCATTCGGCCCACGAGCCGGGGAACAATAGGAGGACAACGATGCTCGCAGTGGAGAACCTAGAGGTCGTTTACAACGATGTCATCTTGGTGCTCCGCGGCATATCGCTGGAGGTTCCTGACGGCATGATCGTGGCACTGTTGGGTGCTAACGGGGCCGGGAAGACCACGACGCTCCGCGCGATCAGCGGTCTTCTCGACGTACACGAGGGTGACATAACCAAGGGCGACATCTACCTCGACGGTGCCAGGATCACCCACCACGACCCATCTGAGCGTGTCAGGAGGGGCATCAGCCAGGTCATGGAGGGCAGGAGGATATTTGCCGAGCTGACCGTCGGAGAGAACCTCCGGGCTAGTGCCTATACCATCCGAGATAGGGCCAGGGAAAGGGAGGCCCATGACCGGGTGATGGGTCTCTTCCCCCTGCTCAGGGAGCGCAGGAACACGACCGCCGGCTACCTCTCTGGGGGTGAGCAGCAGATGCTGGCCATCGGCCGCGCCCTTATGCAGGATCCCAAGCTGCTGATCCTGGATGAGCCCTCGTTGGGATTGGCGCCTCTCCTGGTTCAGGAGGTCAAGGACATCATCGTTCAGATCAACAGCCAGGGGACATCGGTCCTGTTGATCGAGCAGAACGCCGCGATGGCGCTCTCTATCGCCGACCATGGCTACGTCATGGAGACGGGGAAGATGGTCATGGACGGCGACCCCGTGAAGCTGCTCAAGGACGAGGATGTCAAGGAGTTCTACCTGGGCCTGCACGCCACCGGGGAGAAGAAGTCGTTCCGGGACGTGAAGCACTACAAGCGTCGCAAACGGTGGCTGTCGTGAGCGGCAAGCTGTTGCGGCGTCGGTCCGACCGTTACGGACCCGAGGAGTACGACCACCTGCTCGAGGTGCGCGACCTCCTTCTCTACTTCAAGGGGGTGAAGGCGGTCGATGATGTGTCCTTTCATGTCGACGACGGCGAGCTGTTCGCCATCATCGGGCCCAACGGGGCCGGCAAGACCTCTCTGTTCAACTGCATCAATCAGGTGTATCGCCCCCAGAAGGGTGACATCCTCTGGAAGGGCGAGTCACTGATGGGCCTCAAGCCGAACCAGACTGCCGAACGAGGCATCGCCCGCACCTTCCAGAACATCGCTCTGTACCCGCATATGACCGTTCTCGAGAACATCCTGACCGGCCGTCATATCCGGATGACCTCAGGGTGGCTGGCCGGCTCGTTCTGGTGGGGAAAGGCCAAGAGGGAGGAGATCGCCAACAGGGGGATGGTGGAGGGCATCATCGACTTTCTCGAGATCGAGCAATGGCGCAAGTACCCGGTCGGTCTCCTGCCCTATGGGATCCAGAAGCGAGTCGAGCTGGGGCGGGCCTTGGCGATGGATCCCGAGCTGCTCATGCTCGACGAGCCGGTGGCGGGGATGAACCTGGAGGAAACCGAGGACATGGCCCGATTCGTCCTCGATGTCCAGGACGAGCTGGACATATCGATCATCCTCGTTGAGCACGACATGGGCCTCGTCATGGACATCGCCGACCGTGTGCTGGTGGTGGACTTCGGCAAACAGATCGCCATCGGCCCACCTGATGAGGTTCAGCAGAACCCCAACGTCATCAAGGCGTATCTGGGTGAAGAGGTCGAGACCCTCTGAGAGGCGGTCGTCTTCTCGCTCCTGGGAACCGTGGCTGATCGAGAATGTCCGGGAGATTCGTATTGCCAAGCCGTAGTTACGCTCGCTGTTGATGGAGGCTCGAATCACCAGGGGAGAAGGCGCTTCCTGGCCGCTCTACTTGATCGGGGCCCAGTTCGTCGTGGGTCTGCTCAGCATCGTCGCCTGGAACCTCGAGCTTCCCTACCTGGCCTACATCCCTGGGCCGGTTTCGGATGCCGCCGACACGATCAAAGCCGAGGAAGTCGCCATCTACCCGCCCGAAGGGGAGCTCCTCATGCTGACAGTGGTCTCCCAGGACGTGAACGTCTTCGAGGCGCTCCTCGCGGGTGTCGACCCCACGGTGGACCTGGTCCGCAAACAGGCCGTTCGCCGAGAGGGCGAAACAGATGAGGAGTACAGGAATCGTGTTCTCCAGCAGATGGACGACTCGAACTTCCGATCGATCGCCGTCGCGCTCGAGTACCTCGGCTATGAAATGGTCCCGATCGAAGTCGTCGTCAACGACATCCTCCAGGGAGTTCCCGCAGAGTCGGTGCTCGAGCTCGGTGACACCATTCGTGCGGTGAATGGCACCTCGATCCTGACACTCGATGATGTCCGCCCCGTCCTCGAGGGTCTGGAGGTCGGCGACACCGTGACTGTCACGGTGGAACGGGCAGGCACCCTCATGGACCTCGAGGTCGAGTTGGCCGAGCGTGAAGAGGAGCCCGGTGAGCCGATGATCGGGATCGTCCTCGGGGAGCTCACAGAGGCCCCCTTCCCGATCGAGATCCAGGCCGGGGACGTCGGCGGACCGTCGGCCGGGATGATGCACACGATTGCCATCATCGACACTCTCACCGAGGGTGAGCTCACCCAGGGCAGGATCATTGCCGGGACCGGGACGATCGCCCCCGATGGCAGCGTTGGGAGCATCGGTGGGATTCGCCAGAAGGTAGTGGCGGCCGAGGCGGCCGGCGCCGAGATCATCCTCGTGCCCCTGGGGAACTATGAATCCGCACTGACCGCCGAGCGAAATGACATCGAGATCGTGCCTGTGGCGACGCTCGGCGAGGCCCTTGCCTATCTCGAAGACCTTCCCGCCACCTAGTGCCGCACTAGTTTCGCGGCCACTGCAACCGGCAAAGTCGCCGAACAGCCGACCGTGGTCGGTATCTTCAAAGACGATGGCTTTCGACATCACCCCCCGAGACATTCGTGAAGCCCGGTTTCGCACGGTCCTCCGCGGCCTCGATCGGGCTGAGGTCGAAGCGATGCTGGAGACACTGGCCGGCCGGCTGGAACTCCTCGAAGCCGAGCGAGAGAAGCTGATCACCCAGGTCAAAGAACGCCGGGGGGGAGACCTCGAGTCGGAATTCGAAAGCCTTGGCCAGGAGGTCACCGCGATCCTCCAGTCGGCTCGTGAAGCAGCCGAGTCGATGAGGGAGCGGGCCAAGCTCGATGCGGCCAAGTGGCGCAGCGAGGCCATGGAGGAGACGGATCGTTCTCGTAAGGAGGCCGTCGCGGATGCCGAGGCCTTGCGTCGCGACGCGTGGGTGACCGGATCCGAGCTGCTGGACCAGGGTGCGGCTGCGGCGGAGGCCATGAGAGCGACTGCGGAACGTGATGTTCTCACGATCATGGGTGAAGCCGAGCGTGAGGCGCACCGTCTCACCTCCGGGGCCCGGCGAGAGTCCGAGGACGTGATGCGAAATGCCATGATGGAGGCGGAGAAGATCCACGCAGACGCCACCTCTCGACGCGACGAGATCATCGACACTGCAAACCGGCAGGCAGCTGCCGCCCAGGAGAGGACCCGTGCCCTGGAGCAACGACGCGACGAGCTTCTCGACGAGTTGGAGAAGGTCCGTTCCACCCTCACCCGGCTGGAGGGCTCGCTGGAGGAGAGGCGGGAGGCCTTGGACCTGGGCGGTTCAGAGCCTTCGAGTGTCAAAGTCGTGCACCCGCCCTCCGATGCCAAGAACCACTGGGAGCTGGGTGAGACGGTGCGAGTAGTCCCGGCCGGTGGGCACGAACCGCCCGAGCCCGACCAGGTCCTGGCGGATAAGCCGAGGGAGGACGTGACTCGCCGGCGAGAGCCGGAGCCGAAACCCGAGCCCGAGCCGGTGCCCGAGCCGGTGCCCGAGCCGGAGCACGAGCCGGAGCCGATGCTTGTGTCGGAGCGCACACCGGATCCCCTGCCTGAGCCTCAGGAACCTATGGGGACACGAGACGATCTGACCGCGCTGTTTGCCTCCTTGCGGGGAGGTGGCGCTCCGCCGGGCGACAGTGAGGCCACCGAGGATGAAGATGCCCATGAGCAGGATGTGGAGGGGATCGACTGGATCGAGGTGCGCGAGCAGCAGTTGCTACCGGTCACGAACCGGGCACTCCGCGGCGTCCGACGCTCGATCACGGAGATCCAGAACGTCGCCCTCGACAGCCTTCGCACCAGCGAGGACTGGGCGCCCGACGAGAGGGCCATATCCGAGCTGGTCCATGCCGAGCTGCTTGCTGTTTGGTCCGAGAGCTTTGCCGCAGGGCACACCGTGGCCGAGCAGATGACCGGCTCCAAGCTGAGGCGCCCCAAGACACCCTCGTTCAAGGCCGACAAGAAGTTCGCCTCCGACCTGGCCCAGGCCGTCGCCTTCGCCCTGGAGCAAGCGGGATCAGGCCAGCGTGAGCGGCAGTCGGCGTCCTCACGGGTGTTCCGGGTGTGGAGGAGCGACGAAGCAGAACGCCGCATTCGCGACATCGCATTGTCCGGTTACGAGGCGGGCATCGAAGAATCGAGGAAGGTCTCGGCTCAGATCTAGCGGCACGAGCAAGCAGTCATCTCTTTGAGGGTTGATCTCGGCCACTCGTAGACTCAGAAGCGATGTTCACGAGGGTCCCCAACGACTATGTGCCGGCACGCCGCCGTCCCTGGACCCTGGTTGTTGCGGCAATCGTCGCCGTGTATCTGCTGACAACCGCGGCCGGGACCCTCTGGACCGATCTCCTCTGGTTCGACTCGGTGGGCTTTCGCGACGTCTGGCTGCGCAACTGGGGCCTCTCGATGGCGTTGGGCGCGGTAGGGATCGTCCTGGCGTTCCTAATCGTCTGGATCGCCCTCAGACTGGTCGACCGGTTCTCACCACGATGGGCTCCCTTCGACTTGACCGAGGAGGAAGAGCTCATCGAGCGGTTCCGTGACTGGATGGAGCCGCGGGTTCGTCAGATCCGTTTGATAGTGACGGTGGGTCTCGCCGTGATCATGGGCTTGACCGTGGCCACCTGGCGTGACGAGGTGTTCCTGTTCATCAACTCCCAGAGCTTCGGGTCCCAGGACCCCATCTTCGACACCGATGTCGGGTTCTACGTCTTCAGGCTCCCGCTGTGGCAGATGGCTGTCGACTGGTTGTTCAATCTCCTGGTGCTGGTAGTGGTGGTCGTGGCTGTCGCCCTCTACCTGAACGGTGCGGTCAGATTCGATGGCCGACGCATCTCCACGACACGCGGCGCCAAGGTCTACCTGTCGTCCGTGTTCGCCCTGATCGCACTGGTGAGGGCAGCGTCCTACCGGCTCGACATGTACGAGTTGCTCTACTCGAACCGGGCCGAAAAGTTCTTCGGGCCAGGTCACACCGACATCAACGCGCGTCTGCCCGCCCTGAGACTCCTTCTGATCGTGGCCCTGATCGCCGCCGGCCTGTTCATCGTGAACATCTTCCGGAGGGGGTGGACACTCGCCGCCGTCTCGGTGGGGTCGTGGATCGTCGTGGCCATCGCCGCCGGGACCATCTATCCGGCGTTCATCCAGCGTTTCAGTGTCTTGCCCGATCAGTTGGGCAAGGAGCGAACGTTCATCGCCAACAACATGGAGGCGACCAAATCGGCCTACATGCTCGACGAGATAGATGTCCGGGAGTTCGGCGCCGCGGACGATCTCGATGCGGCCGACCTGGCAGCCAACCGAACCACCATCGACAACCTCCGCATCTGGAGCACCAGTGTCCTTCCCAAGACTTATCAAAACTTCCAGGAGCTCGCTCCTTACTACGCGTTGAGCAAGGTCGACACCGATCGATACATGGACGAAGACTCTCCCAATCAGGTGATGGTCGCCGTGCGCGAGTTGGAGGAGAACAACCTGCCTGCCATCGACTGGCAGAACGAGCACCTCTTCTACACGCACGGCTTCGGGGCGGTGGTGAACCAGGCGAATGTCGTCCAATCCGACGGTCAGCCGGTGTTCCTCCTCAAAGACGTCCCACCGGTGGCCTCGGTGCCGTCATTTGAGCTCGCGGAGCCCCGCGTCTACTTCGGGGAGACCTACGAGAAGAGGCGGCCGGTCATCGTCAAGACCGGCTCCGAGCCTCAGGAGATCGACATCCCCCTGCCGGGCGGAGGCGCCGGCTTCAACGAGTACAGCGGAGAGGCGGGTGTGGTGCTCGACAACTTCTTCAAGCGGGTCGCCTTCGCCTTCCGTTATCGCGACCTCAACCTGCTGATCTCGAATCAGATCCGCCCCGACAGCCGGGTCCTCGTCGAGCGCAACGTGATGGCGATGGTCGAGCAGATCGCCCCGTTCCTCGCTCCTGACGCCGACCCCTATCCCGTGATCAACGACGGCCGCATCCTCTGGGTCCTCGATCTCTACACGACCACCTCGTACTACCCCTACTCCCAACCCATCGGCGACGATGCCAACAACCGCCTGACCATGGCCTCGGGTCTGAGCCGGGGAGTGAACTACCTGAGGAACTCCGTGAAGGCGGTGGTCGACGCCAACGACGGGGATCTCACCTTCTACATCGTCGACCCCGAAGATCCCATCGTGCGCGCCTGGTCGGAGACCCATCCCACCATGTTCCGTGACCAGACGGAGATGCCCCAGGGGCTGGAGGACCACCTGCGTTACCCCCAGGACATGTTCAGGGTCCAGAGCCAGCTCTATCTCAACTATCACGTCAGCGAGGAGAGCCAACTCTTCTCGGGCAACGACGCATGGTCCTTCCCCGGTGACCCCTCGGACACGGTCCGTGAGGACGATGAGCGGCTACGAGGCGAGGTCTTCGCCGTGACCACGCCATACGTGCCTGAGATCCTGCCCTACTACCTGCTGACCGAGCTGCCCGGGGAAGAGCAGCTCTCCTACCTGCTGCTGCAACCGTTCAACCCGCGGGCGAAGCGCAATATGGTGGGGTTCCTGGTGGCCGACTCGACTCCGGGCCGCTACGGCCGACTCATCGACTTCCGGATGCCACAAGGGGAGCTGGTCGACGGCGCCGAGCAGGCGGGTCAGCGCATCGAGCAGGACGCCGACATCGCCCAGCAGTTGACCCTGTGGCGTGGCGATGGGAGCAGCGTCTTGAAGGGGGACCTGCTCGTGGTCCCCATCGAGGACTCCATCGTCTACTTCCAGCCGATCTTCCTCGAAGAGGACGGTGGCGCCTTCCCCGAGTTCCGCCGGGTTGCTGTGGTCTACGCCGACCGGGTGGAGTGGGCCGACTCACTCGACGGCGCTCTCAACCTCGTTTTCGGCACCGCTGACGGCGACGGCGAAGGCGATGGGGGCGAGCCGCCACCTGTAGGCACGATCGAGGCCCTGATCGAGGAGGCCGAAGAGGCTTTCGCCAATGCCGACACCGCCCTGCGGGCGGGTGACCTGGCCGGATACCAGAGTTGGGTCGACGAGGCCCAGCGAATCCTCGAAGAGATCGCCGACCTCGTCGGGTCCCAACCGAACGCTCTCAGCCCCGATCCGGTCTGGGGCTAGCCGACGGCCATGCCCTAGGCTTGGTGGCTCATGGCCAAGGACTCCGATGAATACATCCGCATGCGCGGCACTGTCACCAAGATGCTGCCCGACTCCACCTTCGAGGTGAAGCTGGAGAGCGGGTTCGAGTTGCTGGCCAAGCCATCCGGGCGGATGCGCCGGGGTCGTGGCATCCGGGTCCTCCCCGGTGATCAGGTCGACGTCGAGGTATCGACCTACGACCCGACCCGGGGGCGGATCGTTTGGCGTTACCGCTAGGCCGGCCCCGGGGCGTTCTCGCCTCGCATCTCTGCCACTAGGTTCGGGTGATGGCCAAGATCAGACGTCTCACTGATTCGTGTCTCCAGGTGACCACGGACTCTCACGCCACCCTCTTTGATCCCGGTTTTCACACCTTCACTGGCGACGAGATCGATCTCGATTCGATCGGGGAGGTGACCAGGGTGTTCGTCTCGCACGAGCACGGCGATCATGTCAGCCCCGAGTTCCTCAGATGGTTGATCGACCGGAAGGCGGATCTCGTCGTCTACTCCAACGATGCGGTTGGGAACCTGCTGATGCCCCACGACATCGACGTCGACACATCGGTGCCCGACGACGTCACCGTCGAGGACGTCTTGCATGGGAGGGTGCCGAGCGGGGCACAGCCACCCAACCGTGCGTTCACTATCGACGGCATCCTCACTCACCCCGGAGACAGCCGCGAGCCCACATCGACCGCTCCAGTGCTGGCGTTGCCCCTGATCGTGCCATGGGATTCGACGACCGGGGCGGTCGAGTTCGCCCGACGTGTGGGACCTGCCCAAGTGGTGCCGATCCATGACTTCTACTTGAGCCAGATCGGCCGCCAATGGATACGTGGCATGGTCAAGTCGGTGCTGTCGGGTGATGGGATCGACGTCGTCGAGCTGGACTGGGGGGACAGTTTCAGCACATGACGGGTCATCCTCTCGAAGCCGCGTAGCGTGATGTCGTGTACATAACGAGGGTGATCCTGGCCGTCTCCGACATGGCGCGGGCTGTCTCGTTCTGGTCGGAAACCGTCGGTTTCCCGGTCCAGACCAAAAGCGAGGCCTTTGCCTTCCTCGACGCCGGCCCGATCCAGCTAGTGCTCAACGAGAGGGGGGAGCCGGGACCTGCCTCGGACACCGAACTGGTGATCGAGGTCGAGGACTTCGCCGAGGCATATCGTCAGGCAGTCGAGCGCGGTGTCCCGTTCGAAGTGGAGCCACGACCGGTCACATCGGATGGATCACGTGACCTGCTGGCGGCGCACTTCCGTGATCCGGACGGCAACCTGGCCAGCCTCACCGGCTGGGTCTGAGTCAACTCGCCAGCTCGGATGCGGCTTCTGCCAGCTCCTCCAGGAGCGACGTCTCGTGAGGTGGTGGCAGATAGAAGACCACATGGTCGGCACCGGCCTCGGCTGCCTTCGCCGCTTCCGACACGGCTTCCCCGACGTCTTGGACTCTGATCTGGAGGGAAGTCTCGATCTCGGACCGGTCCCGGCCCAGCTTCTCACACCACTCAGCCAGCACTTCGAGCCGGTAGCTGAAGTCCTCGATATCAGCCCCCGGGTAGTTGTAGTGATCGGCCCATCGAGCCGCACTGCGCAATAGTCGCTTGGTGCCCTTCCCCCCTATGACCAGTGGTGGCCGCGGATCCTGAGCCGGCTTTGGCTCGCAATACGCTTCACTCAGCTGGTAGTACCTGCCCTCGAAGCTGGGCTGACGCTCGGTGAGCAACAGGTGGATCACCTCGATCGCCTCGTCGAATCGATCGAAGCGCTCTCCAAGCGGTGGGAGCGGGATGCCATACGCCTGATGCTCGTCCTCGAACCAGCCCGCACCGAACCCGAAGTCGAGACGACCATCCGAGATCAGATCCACGGTCGCGATCGTGTTGGCGACCACCGCCGGATGGCGGTAGGTGTTGGACGTGACCATGTGACCGATTCGCACTCGTTTGGTGACGGCTGCCAAGGCTGCCGCGGTCGACCACGCCTCCATGCACGGCAACGAGTGGTCGGTGGCGAGGGGATAGAAGTGATCGAAGAGCCAGCCGCCCCGGAACACATCCAAGTCGTCGGCGGCCCGCCAGATCTTCTCCAGGCGAGCCCAGGTCGTCTCTTGCTGCGATGTCTTGAACGAGATCTCCATGGGGACGGATCAAAGCAGGTGGTGCCAGGCGGCACCCGGCGGATCGGCTGCGATACGGTGATCGAATGCCTTCCTCATCTGGATCGCCCCCTTGCAGAGCCAGGTAGCCGTTGTCGGTGGCGGGCCGGTCGGCCTCGGGCTGACGATCGAGCTGGGTCGACGCGGGATCAGGACGATCGTCATCGAGAAGGACGAGTCCATCCACCACATTCCCAAGGGTCAGAACCTGACCCAGCGGACGATGGAGCACTTCCGCTGCTGGGGAGTCGAGGACGAGATCCGGGCCGCCCGGGTGATGCCGCATGGCTACCCGTCGGCAGGTGTGAATGCCTACGGCAACCTGATGAGCAGGTTCGCTCACCCCTGGTTCCGCAGGAGCCAGGTCGACAGCTTCTACTTCACCTCGAACGAACGGCTCCCCCAATATCTCACCGAGGCCGTCCTTCGTCGTCGCCTCGATGAGCTTCCCAGCGTGACGGCACTCTTCGGTGTGACCGCTCGGACCATTGACCAAGACCCGTCGGGAGCGGTGGTGGGAACGACAAAGGGTCCGATCGAGACCGAATACGTGGTCGGTTGTGACGGCAGCCATTCATTGGTCAGGGAGGCCGCAGGTATCGGGGAGCATCGGTCCGAGCACGACAAGCGGATGGTCCTGCTCGTGTTCCGCTCCCGGCAGTTGCACACCATCCTCGAGGAGCGGTTTGGGGAGGCCTCCTTCTTCAATGTCCTCGACCCCGAGCTCGAAGGGTATTGGCGGTTCCTGGGGAGGGTGGACGTGGGTGAGGGCTGGTTCTTCCACGCACCTGTGCCACCTGGTTCGTCGCCGGAGACGATCGACCACATCGAGCTGTTGCACGCCACCGTCGGCACCGAGTTCGAACTATCGCTCGATTACATGGGGTTCTGGGATCTGAGGATCGCCCTCGCCGACACCTATCTGCGTGGCCGAGTGCTCATCGCCGGTGATGCCGCCCATAGCCATCCGCCATACGGTGGCTACGGGATCAACACAGGGCTCGAGGACGCCCGCAACCTCGGGTGGAAACTGGCCGCCTGCCTCGACAGTTGGGCCGGGAACCACTTGCTCACGTCGTACACGGAGGAGCGACGCCCGGTCTTCGAGTCGACCGCCCGCGAATTCATCGAAGCATTCATCGAGAACGACAGGAGATTCATCGAAGCCAACGACCCCACCCGCGACGAGAAGGAGTTCGCGGCGGCTTGGGAGCGTCGACGGACCGGGTCGAATCGGGGGGTCAGCGACTTCGAGCCGCATTACCAGGGGTCGCCCATCGTCCACGGGACGGAAGGGGGGACGTCGAGCGCAGTGGGGAAGCACTCGTTCCGCGCCATGGCCGGTCACCACCTGCCGGCGCGGCGGCTTTCCGGCGGCGGAGATCTCTTCGATGCTCTTGGTGACGGATTCACCCTGATCACCTCGAGCACCGAGACCGGCGAGTCGTTTCGAGCTGCCGCCCGGGCCGGGGGCATTCCCCTCTCGGTCGTTGTTGACGGCTTCGAGGGCGAGATGTCGGACTATGGGTCGAAGTCCATCCTGGTCCGGCCGGATCACTTCGTCTCGTGGGTAGACGACGGTACGCCATACGAACCGAAGGACATCCTGGCCGTGTCGGTCGGCAGCTGATCTCGCGGTCCCAGCTGGCGCAGGCATCTCGCGAACCCGCTGCTAGTACCCTCGAATCACTCGAGTCGAGGAGGGTCAAATTGGCATTCGTTGGACCGCCCTTTCGCGCCGATCACGTAGGGAGCCTGCTGCGGCCCCAGTCAGTGCTCGACGCCCGGCAGCAGTACCAGGCCGGAGAGCTCTCGGCGCAGGGCCTGCGTGAGGTCGAGGATGACGCGATCCGCCAGGCGGTCGCGAAACAGGAGGAAGTGGGTCTGAGCGGGATCACGGATGGCGAGTTCAGGCGCACGTTCTTCCACGTCGACTTCCTTCAACAACTCGAGGGAGTGACCGTCAGCGAGGGGGACTTCCTCGCGTCTTTCCGGCGGGACGACGGCACCATGGTCGAGTTGAAACCGCCGACGATGAGGGTGGCTTCGGCTCTCCGCCACACCAGGCCGATCCAGGGGGCGGACTTCGACTTTCTCGCCTCCGTGGTTACACGCACCCCCAAGGTGTCGATTCCCGCACCATCGATGCTGCACTTCCGAGGTGGCAGAGAGGGGATAAACAAAGACGCGTATCCCGAGCTCGAGGACTTCTTCGACGATCTGACCAAGGCTTACCGTGAGGAGCTGGCGGACCTGGCCGAGCGCGGTTGTCGCTATATCCAGCTCGATGACACCAACCTCGCCTACCTGTGTGATCCGGAGGTCCGGGAGCGCACCGCAGCCCGGGGAGACGATCCCGACGAGCTCGTCCACCTGTACGCCCGTCTCGTCAACGATTCGATCAAGGACCGGCCCTCCGACATGATCGCCGCCATCCACCTATGCCGAGGCAACTTCCGCAGTGCCTGGGTCACCAAGGGAGGTTATGACCCGGTGGCGGAGGTCCTCTTCTCCGA
>Ga0299907_10000291_pt1 | contig 23156 bp, 9 predicted proteins | sample RVTome_16_FD_198680 | JGI IMG/M metagenome (GOLD analysis project Ga0299907, IMG submission 198680) | Soil microbial communities from uranium-contaminated site in the Upper Colorado River Basin, Wyoming, United States - RVT152D67 (version 2) ...
TACCTCGCGCTCTCGTCCGAGGCCGGCAGGTCCGCCAACGCGGCGCGCGCGCTCTATCTGGCCGCGGAGGCGCGCGACGACGCGGGCGACACCGACAGGGCGCACGAGCTGTATCGGCGCGTGGTCGAGCGCTACGCGGGCTCTGAGCACATGGGGCTGTCGCTGATGCGCCTCGCTGGCGCCTTCTTTCTGGCCGGGGACCATCGGGAAGCGGCGCGCCTCTGGGACGGCTATCGCGCCCGTTACCCGAACGGCGAGCGGGCGGCGCAGTCGACGTACTGGGCCGGACGGGCGCGCGAGGAGCTCGGGGACTCGGCGGGCGCGGCGGCTCTGTTTCGGCAAGTTCGCGCGGCGGACCGGGACTCCTACTACGCTCTGGTCGCGGGGCAGCGGCTGGGGGAACCGTTCTGGCCGCTGCCGTTGGTCGAGGCGCCTCCGGCGGACCCGGGGGCGCGGTCGCGCGTCGCCGGCTGGGTCGGTGGGCTGGACCTGCTGCACGCGGCGGGCTTCCCCGACCTCGCCTCGGAGGAAGCGCTGCGCCTCGCGGGCGCCGTCGGAACCGAGCCCGCCGACATGTACGCCATGGGCGAGGCGCTCGCCGAGAGAGGGTACAGCCGGGCGGCGATCCGGCTGGGGCTCGCGCTGCAGGCCTCGGAGGAACCGAACGAGCGCCTCCTGCGCATCCTATACCCGTTCCCTTTCCGCACGATGATCACCGAGGAGGCCCGCGACCGCGGATTGGATCCCTTCGTCGTCGCAGCGCTCATTCGCCAGGAATCGCTCTTCGACCCCCGCGCCACGTCGCACGTGGGGGCCCGCGGCCTGATGCAGCTCATGCCGGCGACGGGTGCGGGGGTCGCCGCCGACGCCGGTGTGGAGCCGTGGGAAGGGGATCTGCTCTACCACCCCGAGATCAACGTCTATCTGGGCACCCGCCTACTCGCCGGCCACATGGAGGACTATAGCGGATCGCTGCCGGCCGTCTTCTCGGCCTACAACGCCGGGCCGCACCGCGTGGAGTGGTGGAGCGAGTACCCCGAGTACGGCCTGGACGAGCTGTTCACCGAGAGGATCCCGTTCGCGGAGACGCGCGGATACGTCCGGATACTGGCCCGCAACCGGGCGCTCTACGCGGGTCTCTACGGCGGCGGGGGAGACGACCCCGGCGGGTCCTGAGCATTCGACCGCCGCCCGCCCCACTGGCGCGCGCGCGCCGTCCGGCGATGCGCCGCTGACGCGCCACTCGGCGGCATCGCCGCCAGGGCCCCTCGCGCACGATTGCAGGCCCCCGGGGGCGGGGGTAGTATCCGCGCTCGCAGCTTCTACCCAGACGGCAGCCGCAACGTGAGCTTCGTCCACCTCCACACGCACAGCGAATTCTCCCTCCTGGACGGGGCGAACCGGATCTCCGACCTGTACCGGCGCGCCGAGGAGCTGGAGATGCCGGGCCTCGCGCTCACCGACCACGGCTGCCTGTTCGGGGCGTGGACCTTCCTGCAGCAGGCGAAGCGGCACAAGTCGGTCAAGCCGATCGTGGGCATGGAGGCATACGTGGCCCCGGGCGACCGACGCGAGCGCGCCCCCGCGCCCGACGGGCGGCCGTACTACCACCTGGTGCTGCTCGCGCGCGACGCGGTGGGATACAGGAACCTCGTCCGCCTCAGCTCCATCGGCTATCTGGAGGGCTTCTACCGGCGTCCGCGCGTGGACCGCGAGGTGCTCGCGACGCACTCGGAGGGGCTGATCGTCTCATCCGCGTGCATGGCCGGGGAAGTCGCGCGCCACCTGACCGCGGGAAACCCCGAGGCGGCGCGGGAGGCGGCGCAGTGGTACGCGAACGTGTTCGACGGCCGCTACTACCTGGAGGTCCAGGCGCACGACACCCCGGGTCAGGCGGCGCTGAACCGTTCGGTTTTCGCGCTCGCGGACGACCTCGGCCTGCCGGTGGTCGCGACCAACGACGCGCACTTCCTGCGCCCGGAGGACCACGACGCGCACGACATCCTGCTGTGCATCGGGCTCGGCAAGGACCGCACCGACGACAGCCGGATGCGCTACGATCAGGGGCTCTACTTCAAGGCTCCCGAGGAGATCCGCGAGCGCTTCCCGGACCGTCCGGACGTCGTCGAGAACACGGTGGCGATCGCCGATCAGGTCGACGTGGTGCTGGAGAAGCGCTACCACGTCCCGTCCTTCCCGCTGCCCGAGGAGGCGTCCACCGAGCAGGAGCTGCTCCGATCGATGACGTTTTCGCGCGCGCGCGCGAAGTACGGTGAGGACCTGTCCGCGGAGGTGCGGGAGCGGCTGGAATACGAACTTTCGGTCATCACCGAGAACCCGGACGCCGACTACTCCGGCTACTTCCTCATCACCCAGGACTTCATCAACTGGGCCAAGGAGCGTGGCATCCCCGTGGGACCGGGGCGCGGCTCGGCGGCCGGCTCGCTGGTGGCCTACGTGCTCGGGATCACGGACGTCGACCCGCTCGAGTTCGACCTGCTCTTCGAGCGCTTCCTGAACCCCGCGCGCGTGTCGATGCCGGACATCGACGTGGACTTCTGCTACGAGCGTCGCGGCGAGGTCATCGACTACGTGCGCGAGAAGTACGGCCGCGACTCGGTGGGGCAGATCATCACCTTCGGCACCATGAAGTCGCGCGCCGTCATACGAGACGTGGGACGGGTGTTGGGCTTCGAGCCGTCCGAGACCGACCGGCTCGCGAAGCTCATTCCCAACGCGCCCAACAACTCGCTGACCGTGGGAGAGGCCGCCGAGAAGGTCACGGAGCTGCGCGATCTGGTGCGCGAGGACGAGCGCGTGCGCACGCTCGTCGAGTACGCCAGGACGCTGGAGGGCCTGTCGCGCCACGCCAGCGTCCACGCCGCGGGGGTCGTGATCGCCCCTGGCCCGCTGCACGAGTACGTGCCGGTGTGCACCCAGACGACGAAGGGCTCGGGCGGCAACGGCGAGGAGGAGGCGCTCGTCACGCAGTGGGACATGATCGCGCTGGAGCAGGCCGGGATGCTCAAGATGGACTTCCTCGGCCTCAAGACGCTCACCGTCATCCACGACACGGAGAAGTGGATCCGCGAGCGTCACGGCGCTCTGAAGCATCCCGACACCGGCACCGTCTACGAGCGCATGGAGGACGTCCCGCTGGACGACCCGGGCGTCTACCAGATGCTCGCGCGCGGCGGCACGATGGGCGTGTTCCAGTTCGAATCCTCGCTCGCCAACGACAAGCTGCGCGCGATGCGCTGCGACCGCTTCGAGGACCTGGTCGCGACGAACGCGCTCATCCGGCCCGGACCTCTCGACAGCGGCATGACCGACGTGTTCGTGCGCCGCAAGACGGGCCGCGAGCCGGTCACCTACCCGCTGCCGCAGATGGAGGAGGTGCTGGCGCCCACCTATGGCGTCATGACCTACCAGGAGCAGGTCATGCGCATCGCTCAGGTGCTCGCCGGCTTCTCGCTCGCCGAAGCCGACGTGCTGCGCAAGGCGGTCGGGAAGAAGGACGCCTCGCTGATCCGCCGGGAGCTCGGCAAGTTCGTGGAGCGCGCGGTCGAAACCGGCATCCCGCGCCGCCAGGCGGAGGAGATCTCGGCGCAGATCGAGACCTTCGGCCGCTACGGCTTCAACCGGTCGCACTCCGTCGCGTACGCGCTCCTCAGCTACCGCACCGCGTGGCTCAAGCGCTACTACCCGGCGGAGTTCATGGCGTCCGTGCTCAGCGCGGTCGTGAGCAGCACCGACGATGTCGTGAAGTACATCAACGAGTGCCGAGAACTGGGGCGCGCCGTGCCCGGCCGCCCCGAGGGGATCCGGGTCCTGCCGCCCTCGATCGAGGAGTCGGCGTGGGCCTTCACGCCGGTCGCGGACGACGAAGTGCGCTTCGGGCTCGGGGCGATCCGGGGGCTCGGCGAGGGCGCCGCGCGTTCGATCGTGGAGGCGCGCGAGGACGGGCCGTTCGCGTCGCTCTTCGAGCTGTGCGAGCGCACCGATCCGCGCGCCTGCGGGAAGCGGGCCCTGGAGGCGCTGATCCTGTCGGGCGCCTGCGACTCGCTCGGCCGACGCGCGCAGCTCATGGCCGGACTGGAGGCCACCGTCCGCGAGGCCAGCCTGCGCCGCGAGGAGGCGGACGTGGGACAGGCGTCGCTGTTCGACGGCGGGGGCGCGGACGCTCCCGGCCGGCCTCCGCCGCGCCTCCCGGAGGTCGCGGAGTGGCCGGAGAAGGAGCGGCTGACGAGGGAGAAGGAGATCCTGGGCTTCTTCATCAGCGGGCACCCGCTGGAGCGCTTCCGCGACGTGCTGAGGGCGTTCAGCGGGGTCAACACCGCGAACCTCGGGGAACACCGCGACCGCACCGTAGAGCTCCCGTGCGTGGTCACGGCGCTGAAGCGCCAGTTCTCCAGGCGCAACGGCGCCGAGTGGGCGCGCCTGTCGGTCGAGGACTTCCACGGCACCGCGACCGTGCTGGCGTTCGGCGAGGCGTGGGAGGAAAACCGGTCCCGCATCGCCCAGGACGAGGCGGTCCTGATCCGCGGAGAAGTGAGCGGCAAGGAGCGCGACGAGGACGCCCCGCCGATCTTCCTGCGCGAGGTCGTGCCGCTGCGCGACATCCGCGAGGGCGAGGCTCTCGCGCTCGAGCTGGAGCTGGGCGGAGGGGGCATCGGGGTCGAGCAGGTCGAGATCGCGGCGCGGACGCTCAAGGACCACCGTGGAGCGTCACCGGTGACCCTCCTCTGGCGCCGCGGCAACGGCAACGGTGGCGAGGTCCAGCGCTTCCGTTCGCGCTCGCTGCGGGTGGACGCGACGCCGGTGCTGATGGCCGAGCTGCGTTCGCTCTTCGGCGACGAACACGTGCGCCTGGTGAGGGCGGAAGGGGCGTGACCCCGGACGGGCGGCGCGGTGGCGCATGGGCTGGCGTGTGCTTCGGCACCATCGATGACCACCGGACCGCCGGACGATCCCCTACCCCCTCAGCTCTCGAAAACCGGCGCGGGCGAGCCCACGGCGCACGTAGGGGGACTGGGCGACGAGGCGCCACACCAGGCCCGTCCTGTGGTTTTCTATCATCGCCACCGTGGGCCCCTGGTTGATCGCGTAGTGCCGGAGGGACACCCAGCCGAGGCGGGGGCGTCGGTCGGGGAACGTGGGGTTGAACGAGCAGTGGAAGCCGTAGCCGGCTCGTTCGTCCCGATTCGATTCCCACATGTGGCGCAGCGTCGGCAGCACGACCTCCGGAGCGAAGGGCATCGACGCGGCGACCGCCCAGGGCGCGAGCGTGCCGTCGTCAGGCCCCCACGGAATCCCGCGCGCGGTGTAGTCGAAGAACCGCCTGCGCCGTCCCGCGACCTCGGCCAGCGCCGGTCCCGGGCCGTCGCTCGCGGTCAGCCCCCACCCCACCTCGCCGTACCCATCGTACCCACGCGGATTGCGCACCGCGTAATCACGCTGCAGCAGCGTCGCGCGCCGGCTGTTCTCGAAGTAGTCGATACCGCGCTCGCGCATGAACGCGTCGGCGATGCCCCGCAGGTCCAGCCACACCTGCGGGAACTGGTGGATGAACAGGGGGCCGGCGTGAAGGTGCTCGATGCCGTAGATCCGGCGCCAGCGGAAGCCCCTCGTCCACGAAGCGTAGTGTTCCCGAGCGAGCCCGTGGGTCGGCGATCCGAGCGCCAGGACGTACAGCAGGAGCGCCTCGTTGTAACCGGACCACCGGTAGCGGAGGAAGCCGCGGCCCGGCCGCCAGCCGTGGCTGACCGTGTCCCCGCCCGCCAGCGCCCAGCGCCAATCGGCGCGCCGGTAGATGCGGTCGGCGAGCAGTCGGATGTCCTCCTCGTCGGCGGCGCGCCGGTCGAAGTAGGCCCGGACGGTCAGCGCTCCCGCGAAGAGGATGGCGGAGTCGATGGTCGACACCTCGCTCCTGCGCGCGCGCCGGCCGGTGGCGACATCCAGGAAGTGATAGTAGAAGCCGCGATGCGACGTCGCGCGGGGCCCGGGGCCCGCCGGCGCGCCGTCCAGGAAGCGGAGCACCGAAGCGACGCGGCGGGCCGCTTCGGAACGGTCCATCCAGCCGCGCTCCACCGCCACCGGGAAGCAGGTCAGCGCGAAGCCCACGCCCGCGATGCTGCACGGTGCGCCCTCGGCCGTGGAGTCGGGCACGAGCCCGAGGTCCCCCGGCGTTTCCCGCGCGAAGTAGGCGAACGCGTCTCCCTGCACGGCATCCAGCAGCGCCCGCTCGTCAGGCATCCGGCGCGTCGGCGGATCGGATCGGGCCCGCGTCTCCCCCGGGCGCTTCTTCGAGGGCCGGAACCCCGGCCACCTCGAGGACGACCTCCACGGAGTGCTCCTTGCCGTCATCGACGAGCGCGACGACGCGATCGGCGAGCTCGGCTCCGTCGAGGGTCACGGACGGGACCGCCGCCGCGGGAACGGCGGGCGTCGCCGCGCCGGGATCGGCCGGGGTCGTCGCCGGGGTCCGGCCGGGCGTCTCCGATGCCCTGCGGACGGAAATGACGTACGTGCTCGCGCCGTATCGATACTCGATCCGGAAGCCGGGCCAGCTCGACGGCATCCGGGGATCCAGCCGTAGGGTGTCACCGGCACGCTGGAAGCCCAGAATGCGCTCGAGGCCGAGCCGGTATACCCAGGCGGCGGATCCCGTATACCAGGACCAGCCGGCCCGCCCCAGCCAGGGTTTCGCTCCGTAGATGTCGCCCGCCGTGACATACGGCTCCGCGCGGTAGTTGCGCGCTCGCTCCGGGGTTTCGGTATGCCGGAGGGGACTGCAGTGCCCGAATAGGCGGTACGCCCCCTCGGCGTCACCCCGCTCCGCGAGCGCCCACGCCGTCCAGGCGGCGGCATGCGTGTACTGCCCGCCGTTCTCGCGGACGCCCGGCCGGTAACCCTTGATGTAGCCGGGATCACGCGGCGTGTCGTCGAAGGGAGGCGCCAGCAGGAGCGACAGGCGTGCGTCCTCGCGCACGAGGTGCTCCCTCAGCGACGCCATCGCGCGGGCCGACCGCTCCGGCGACGCCACCCCCGACAGCACGCTCCACGACTGGGCGATCGCGTCGATGCGACACTCCCGCGCCTGCGCGGTCCCGAGCGGCGTGCCGTCATCGTAGTAAGCCCTGCGGTACCACGCGCCGTCCCAGCCCGCCTCCTCGAGGGCGACGGCGAGCGTCGCCGCGCGCTCCTCGTACCTGGCGGCGTCCCGCTCCAGGCCGCGAGCCCGGCTGAGCTCGGCGAAACGCCGCAGCACCTCGTGCAGGAACCAGCCCAGCCAGACGCTCTCACCGCGCCCCTCCACGCCGACGCGGTTCATGCCGTCGTTCCAGTCCCCCGCGCCGATGAGCGGCAACCCGTGGACGCCGGAGGTCGAACCCCGCTCGATCGCGCGCCGGCAGTGTTCGAACAGCGTGGCGCTCTCCCTCGACCCCTCCCAGTGCGCGTAGAGCGACTCGATTCCGGGCTCCAGCATGGGCCCGCTCAGGAACGGCGCGACCTCGTCCAGGATCGCCGCGTCGCCGGTCGTCCGTACGTAGTGGGACGTCACGAAGGGCAGCCACAGGAGATCGTCGCTGATCCGGGTGCGAACGCCCTTGCCCGAAGGCCGGTGCCACCAGTGCAGGACGTCGCCGTCCACGAACTGATGGGCCGCCGAGCGCAGGATGTGCGCGCGGGCCAGGTCGGGCCGCGCGTGGCAGAGCGCCATGACGTCCTGCAACTGGTCACGGAATCCGTACGCGCCGCTCGACTGGTAGAACCCCGAGCGTGCCCACAGCCTGCAGGCCAGGACCTGGTACGGCAGCCAGCGATTCAGCAGCACATCGAATCCCGGATCCGGCGTCTGGACCGTGACCACACCGAGAACGCTTTCCCACGCCTTTTCCGACTCGCGCCGCGCGGAGTCGGCGGACCCGGGCGCGCGCGCCGCCCGGAGCAGGTCCAGCGCTTCCTCCCGATCGGCCCCTTCCCCCAGGACGAACACGACCTCCTCCACACCGCCGGGCTCGAGGTCGACGTGCACCTGAATGGCCGCGCACGGGTCGGGACCCGGCCGCACCGTTCCGCTCAATCCGATGCGCAGCAGACCCTCGGGCCGGGCCCGCGATCCCAGCCTGCCGAGGAATTCCGTGCGGTCGGTGGTCAGTCCGTGCAGTGGCCGCGACGCGCTGGCGACGAACGCCACCCGGTCCGCGAAGGTGGCGTCGAACGCCGAGCGGGCGAAGACCGCGCGCGTCTCGGCCTCATAAGACGGCACGATCCACGAACGGCTCTCGTCCCGCGTCGTTCCCAGCACCCACGGCACGTAGTAGGTCGCGGTCAGGCGCCTCTGGCGCCCGCTCAGGTCGTGGATTCGGAGCACCAGGTATTTGAGCGCGGCCGTCGCATCCACGAACGCGGTGAGCTCCTGCGAGAGGCCGTGTCTCTCGTGGGCGTAGGACGTGTAGCCCGCGCCATGGCGCACGCGGTAGGCGGCGCCGGCGCCGGCGGGATTGGGCGTCGCCGACCAGATGCGGGCCGTCTCCTCGTCGCGCAGGTAGACGACCTCCGCCGGGGGATCCGTGACCGGATCGTTCGTCCAGGGCGTGAGGCGATGCTCGCCGCTGTTGACCGCCCACGTGCAGCCCAGGGCCGATTCGGAGGCAAGAAAGCCGAACTCCTCGTTCGCCACGACGTTGCACCACGGGACCGGAGGTCGGCCCTCGGGCCCGCCCACATCGATCGCGAACTCCCGGCCGTCGGGGGTGAAGCCTCCCCACGGTGTGGGAAAGGCGAGCTGCTCCGCCGGGCGGACGGCCGGCGCGCCCGCGGCAGCGGAACCGCGAGCCTGCGGGCCCACGGAAGCCGCTCCGGGTGGGGCGAAATCGGGCAGGCCCCGGGCGCCCTCGGAGGGTGCGGGCAGTTGTGCGCGCAGCGCTCCGGCGCGCCCGTCGAGCAGGACGCTGGCGCGGCTCGTGAGGTGCGTCAGGTCGCCTTCCGAGAGCATGGCGGCGCGCAGCACGTACAGACCGCCGGCGGCGCCCAGGTGGACGTCGTCGCCGCGCCGCATGAGCAGGCGATCCAGCTTGTTCTGGACCTCGAGGTCGTACCCGCTGCCGCGCTCGTCCAGGATGACCAGATCGATCCGGAGGGACCGGCGCCTCCAGTACGCGTGTGCCCCGAGGACGCTCTGGACCAGCCCGAGCTGCTCGGGATCGTCGACGCGCACGAGCACTATGGGGTGGTCGCCGGAAATGCCGTGGGCCCACAGGCCGGTCCGGTCCCAGCGGTTGGCGATCACGGCGTCGGCGGGAGGTCCGAGCGCCGGATCGCGGAACAGCGCCAGCGAAAGCAGCTCCTGATACTCGGCGATGGTCTCCGACGTGAGGTCGTGGCGCCGCATCTCCTGTTCGCTCTGCACCCGCGCCTGGTCGATCGCGGCGTCGACGCGAGACCACGTGCCGTACCTGTGAAGGACGTCGACGGTAACGTCCAGGTCGGGGCCTGCCGCGGTGACGTAGGCCAGGCGCACGCTCGAGTGGGCCGGGACGCCGACATCGACTCCGATCGAGAGAATCGGGTCGAGGGACGCGCGCGGATCCACGACACCCTCGCGCCCGCCCGTCCTCGAGACCGGCGGGTGGCCGTCCAGGGCCGCGGGGTCCCCGGCGTCCCTGCCACGGCCCAGGAAGGCCTCGCGGTCGGCGCACAGGTGGAGCCGCCGGGGCTCGCCGTCCTCGAACACGACGCCGTGGGCGAGACACGGCGTCGTCGGCTCATCGGCCCCTCGCTGCCGCCGGCGATACACCAGGCCCTCGCCGTCCGGGAGGGCCCGCGCCTCGACGAAGAGCTTCTGGAAGGCGGGGTGGCGCAGGTCCGCGCTGTGCTCGGTCAGCGCCACTTCGGCGTAGCTCGTGACCCGCAGGGTCCTCGGCGAATCGCTCGCGTTGGTCAGCGTGACGCGGCGAATCTCGACGTCGTCGACGGGAGACGTGATCACCTCCATCGCGGCGATGGTGTCCCCTACGCGCCGGCGCAGCTCGGCCTTGTGTGGAAAGAAGAGGACCTGTTCATCGCTCACCGGATCGCCGATCGGCGCCCGGCCGATGGACCAGGGACGGCGGTTCTCCGCGTCGCGCACGTAGACCCAGAACCCGAACTCTTCGAGGGTGGCGTCGGAGCGCCAACGCGTGAGCGCGGTGCCGTTCCAACGACTCTGGCCACCGCCGGCGGCGGTGATAAGAACGCCGTAACGCCCGTTGGCCAGGTAATGGACCGGAGGCGTCGGGGCTGCGGGATCGACCTTCCACGCGGTCGCGGCGCGTTGGGGCCTGGCCGCGGGCGCGATCGGATCGGTGGCGCTGCCGTGGTCCTGAATCGCGCGCGTCGGGAGACGCTCCTGCAGGAGGGGTTCGACCGTCCGTACGCGCGGGTCGGCGTGGAAACGCTCCACGATCGCTTCGTCCCGCAGCAGGTTGCAGAGGGCCGCCAGGGACATCCCCTTGTGATGCGCCATGAACGTCCTGACGACCGCGTGCGGAGAGCCCAGCGGCAGGCGCGCCGGGGTGTAGTCGACGGCGTCGTAGAACCCGTAGCGCCCGAGCGCTCCATCCCCGTCCAGAGCGTCGAGGTTCGCGATCGCGGCGCGCGGGGCGTAGGCGAGGGCGAGGACGCTGGCGTACGGAGCCACGACCATGTCCTCCGCGAGACCCCGTTTCAGCCCGAGCCCGGGGACCCCGAAGGCCTTGTACTGATACGTCCCCGTGGCATCCAGTCGATTGTAGGCGGACTCCGACAAGCCCCACGGGCGGTTCCGCTCACTCCCGTAACGGCGCTGGATCTCCACCGCCGAGGCGCAGCTCTGATCGAGCAGCGTGCCGTGGTAGCTGCGCAGGAAGAGACGGGGCATGAGGTACTCGAACATCGTCCCGCTCCAGGAGAGCAGGACCCGGCGTCCGCCGCGAACGGCGAAGGGGCGGCCCAGCTGGCGCCAGTGGTCCACGGGCGCTTCGTGCTTGGCCACCGCGAGCAGGCTCGCGACGCGCGCCTCGGAGGCCAGCAGGTCGTAGTGGCCGGGATCGGGGGTCTCCATGTCGACCTGGTAGCCGATGTGGAAGAGTCGCCGCCGCCGGTCGTAGAGCAGCGCGAAGTCCATCGCCGCGACCAGCGCGTCCGCGCGTTCGGCCAGCGCGGCCAGGGTCGCGGAGGTGTCGCGGGCCGTACGCTCGGCCTCCGTCAGCGCCCCGTCCAGGTCTTCGCACCACTTCGCCAGCGAGGACCCCCCGTCCCCGTCTCGCGCGAGTCTCCGTCGCAGCGTCGCCAGCCGCTCCCTCACCCGCCAAACCGCGCCCGGGACCTCCCGCAGGGCCACGGCCCCCGGAAGCGCGGCGACGAACTCGGCCCAGGCGGCCGCCACGCCATGCTGACCGCCGCCCGCCGCGGGCCCGCGGGGGGCGGATCGCACCGCCTCGATCCAGGGCGCGAGCAGGCGGATCTCCCGATGGACCGTGCGCAGGTGGTGACGGGAGCGCTCCGCCCACGTCCGCACTTCGTCGAGGTCGTCCGGGTCGAAGCCCGCGTCCTCCGTGCGGATCATGTCCAGCAGCGATCGCTGCAGGTCTCGCCAGGCGGGCTCGATCGCGTCCAGGGCGCCGGCCCAGTCGTGGCCGCGGTCACCGACCGCTTCGGCGCTCGCGCGCAGCGCCGCGAGCTTCCTGCGACTGCGCGCGGTGGCGCCCGGCCGCGCGCCGGCCTGGAGGCCCCGCTCCAGGGCGTTGAGCGCGTCGATGAATCCGGTCCAGGCCAGCGGCGCCGGAGCCGGCCTGTGCGGAGAGTCCCGGCACCCCTGCGCGACCACCACCAGGCAGGCGGCCAGGTTGCCGCTGTCCACGGTCGAGACGTAGCGGGGCGGGAGCGGCGTCAGGTGACGGGTGTCGTACCAGTTGTACAGATGTCCGCGGTACCGCTCCAGCTCGTCGACGGAGTCCAGGGTCTGGCGCAACCGCACCGCCATCTCGAGTACCCCGATGTATCCCAGCTCGTACGCGGCGAACGTCGACGACAGCAGCAGCCCGATGTTGGTCGGTGACGTGCGATGCGCGATGCGCGGGCCGGCGTCGGTATTCTGGACGTTGTCGGGCGGCAGCCAGCGGTCCGCGGGACCCACGAAAGCCTCGAAGAACAGCCACGTCCGGCGGGCGAGGAGGCGCAGCCTGTCGCGGTCCGCGCGGTCCAGTGGGACCATCCGCGGGATGGCCGGATTGTGCAGGAATCGGGACAGGACCGGCGAGAAAAGCCACAGGATGAGGAGGGGCGACGCGGCCTGGAAGCGGCCACCACCGGCGGCGCTGGTCGCGCCTGCCAGCACGAGCGTGAAGGCCGCGGCGATCCGGTAGGCCGGAGCGCGCACCAGCGACGCGGCGCGGTCGCTGCGCCGATCCACGTCGGCCGCCGTGGTCCACTGCAGCAGGTGGCGGCGCGACACGTATACCCGCCAGAGGGTGACGCCGATGCTGTGCAGCGCCATCGCCGCCTCCACGGGGAGGAACGCGGCCGCCAGAGTGAACCGGGTGAGCGCCCCGCCGAGCTCCCGCCCGAGCGTTCGGGATTTCTCCATCGGCATGCGGACGAAGCCGATCGCGAGTCCCATCAACACGGGCATGGCCAGCGTGAGAAGCGCCAGTCCGGTCCACAGCAGCGGCACGGGCAGCGCGAGCCAGCCCAGCGTCAGCAGGGCGACCAGCGCCGGGGCGAGAAGGCTGCGGCGGAGGTTGTCCAGGATCTTCCAGCGCCCGATCACGGACTTCATCGGGGGCAGTTCGTCCAGACCGGCCGATGCCGGGCGGACCAACCAGGGCAGCAGCTGCCAGTCGCCGCGGATCCAGCGCTGCGCGCGCAGCAGCTGGGCCAACTGATGGGTCGGGTAGTCCTCGAAGAACACGACGTCGGTGACCAGGGCCGGGCGGGCGAACAGCCCTTCGATGAGGTCGTGGCTGAGGAGCGTGCTGGGCGGGATCCTGCCATCCAGGCTCCTGCGGAACGCGTCTACGTCGTACAGGCCCTTGCCGACGTAGATGCCCTCCCCGAACAGGTCCTGGTACGTGTCCGACACCGCCAGCGTGTACGGGTCCAACCCGGTGTCGCCGGAAAACAGCCTGGCGAACCTCGACCGATTGGCCATCTCGGGGAGGATCTCCAAGCGGGGCTGCAGGATGCCGTGGCCCGCGACGACCCGGCCGGTGTGGTCGTGCCGCGGACGGTTCAGGGGATGCGAAGCGATCGCGATGAGCTCCCGGGCCCCGTCTCGCGCGATGCGGGTGTCGGCGTCCAGCGTGATGACGAACCGGATGTCCTGAAGGAAATCGGTCGCACCGACCCGCTCCGTATAGGACGTGTCGGTCGCGCCCGCCAGCAGCCGGTTCAGCTCTTCCAGCTTTCCCCGCTTCCGCTCCCAGCCCATCCAGCATCGCTCGGATGTGGACCAGCGCCGTTCGCGGTGCAGCAGGTGAAAAGGTCCCGCGTCGCTCGAGACCCCGTAGCGGCGATTCAGGGACTCGATGCCGTCGCGCGCCGCGTCCAGGAGTTCCCGGTCGCGCGGCATGCGGTGCGCGGGCGCGTCCGCGAAGTCCGTGAGGAGGGCGTAGCCGATGCGCGGATCGGGATCGGTCAGATAGTGGCGCTCCAGACGCTCCAGGAGTTCGTTCACCTCCCCGGTGTCCGTGAGCAGGACCGGCATCACCACGAGCGAACGCGCGTTCGCGGGCACACCATCGTCCAGGTCCAGGCGCGGAAGCACGCGCGGCCGGATGAGCTGCGTCACGACGATGTTCACCGTCGCGACCGCGATCGTCAGGGCGGGCACGACTCCCACGAGCAGGAGGCCGAGCAGAGCCGCGGGCGACGAGTCCACGCCCGCGGCGAGTCGGCTGAGCCCGGCCAGCAGGAGGGTGGCCAGAAGCAGGATCGGGAGCAGGTAGACCACCGTGGGAAGGCCGCGCACCAGGCGTGCGGCCCGGGTCGACGTCGCGACGCCGCAGCCGACGCGACCCTCCAGCTGACCGACCCCGGCGCCGATCAGGTAGTAGCCGACGTGGTCGAGCGGTGCTTCGTCCGCCGCACCGGCCAGCGAGACCGCATGGTCGGCGACGTCCACCTCGGAGACCGGGCAGCCGCGGGCGATTCGCTCGACCTCCTTGCGGTACCGGTCGCGGGTTTCGAAGGCCATCCTGGGATAGACGCCCGACGGGTCCGCGCGCAGGGCGGCCTCGACGACGCTCAGCCGCTCGAAGAACTCCATCCAGTCTTCGGCGTCGATGCGCCGCAGACTCGAGATGCAACTTTCCACCGTTTCGTCGGGGGCCGGGCGCACGCGGGTCGCGGGTTCCCGGGCGGACCGCTCGGCGGCGATCGCCTCCGCGAGCCTGTCCAGGAGCACGAAGCGCAGCATCGCCGGCACCGCCCAGAGCTCCCCTATCCTCAGCGGCGCGACCTCCTGGTAGCGCGCGATCGCGGTCACCAGGTCCTCGGTCGCCGGCCGGCACGAGGACGCCTCCACGAGCTCGACGGCCAGCGCCTGCACCCGCGGGAGCCCCGCGAAGGCCGGGTCACTCGGGTTCGCGAGGCGCGGCAGCTGCCGGTGGAAGGACGGAGGGAGGTCGCGCGCCACCTCGTCGACCTCCGATCGCACGAGGTGATAGTTGTCCAGGAACCACTCGGATGCGTAGGACGGAGCGGCGGAGGCCGCGGCGCGGGCCGCCAGCTCGTGGTAGGCGTCCTCGAACTCGCGGCGCAGTCGGCGCAGGCGCCGCTTGAGGGCGCGGGCCGCTCCCGTCCGGCGCCCGTGGACGTCCGTGGCTCCGTGCGAGCGCGCCCACGACACCGGTTCGAAGTCCGGTGCGGGAAGTTCGGCTGCCGGCCCCCGCGTGCCGTTCCCAACCACCTCCCCGCGTTCGGCGATGCTCAGACGCTCACCGGAGCTCGCCGGGCGGGGAGCTCCACCGGAACACGGTGATCCTGGACGAGCAGCACGGGGTGGTCCCCGTACTCGATCAGGTGATGGGCGACGCTGCCGCAGCCCCACCGAAGGTCACCGGCCGAACCGTGCGCGGACAGCACGATGAGATCGGCCGCTTCCCCGGCCACCAGGTCGTGGAGCGCGGACGGGATGCTGGGGTTCACCAGAACGCGAAGTTCCGCACCCGCGCCCAGGACTTCGCGCGCCCGCTCCAGGACCGCGGATGCGGCGTGCCGGTTGCGCTCCACGACGCTTCGCACGAGGCGCATGTCGGCCGCGGAAGGCGGCACGTTCCCTGGCATCCTCGGCTCCTCCACGACGTGGGCCAGAAGAAGGTGGGATCCCGCGCCGCGCTGCAGCGCTCGCGCGATCGGCAACACGCATTCCGCCCGCCTGGATCCATCCAGGGGGATCAGGATGCGGCGAAAGCTCGCCTGTTCGCCCCTCTGCGGAGCGTTAGGAGGCAAGACCAGCAGGGACTGGCGCCCCGCGTGCAGGAGCGAGCGCAACGGGGAGTCTTCGTCCGGCCCCTTCCAGCCGCGGGTCAGCACCACGAGGTCAGCCCCGTGGCGTTCGGCGTACTCGGGGACCCGCTCGGAGGCCGGCCCCTCCCGCACCGCGGTATTCACCTCCAGGCCGCCAGCGCGGAGCCCTTCGGCCTGGTGTTCGAGACGCGCCAGAAGGCGCGACAGCTCGACGTGCCATTCGAACGGATCGACCGGATGGGCGTGTCCGTCCCGTGCCGTTTCCTTCACGCCCAGAAGCGTTATCGAAGCGCCGAAGGCCCGGGCGAGGCCGGCGGTGTAGGCAATCGTCGTGGCCCTCGCGGGGCCGTCCAACGGTACGAGCAGGCTACGAAACATGGCCGCATTTCCGCGGACCGGAGCGAGCGAAAGCTCTCTCTTCGATACGGTACTGGCGATCGCCACGCGCTCGGGTCCGGGCGCTCGGTCCCTTGGTTCGCCAGGCCCGGCGGGGCTTTCGATGCTTTGCAAGAGCGAGGCCAGGTAAAGGCGGCCGCGCGCCCCACCCCGGCACCCGATCCGAAGCGGGTCACGGCTCCTCGAGCCGCTTCTCGTCCTGCTTGGCCTCAAGCGTCTCGTGTTTGACGCTCTGGCGCAAGAGCGCGAAGAGCGACATGAGGGCGTTAGCGACGGCCACGGTCGCGAAGAACGCTACCAGGTAGCCGGTCCAGTCGTCGCGCAGGAGCTGGAATCCCGTGACCGCGACGAAGAAGAGCGCCACGTAGTGGCTGAAGCAGTACTCGCACGTGAACAGGTAGAAGAACTTCCGCGCGGCCAGCGAGTGCGCTTCCTCCGACCTGCGCGCTGCGTACTCCCTGGGCTCTTGAAAGACCTCCTCCTGGGCCACCGTCCACGCCACGGCCGCGACGGCGAGCGACAGGACGACGAGCCAGAAGACTTGCGTGGCTATCGACTCGGCCTGCATGACCTCCCCCTGTTACGCGTCCGGGCGGCGGCGCGGCGCCGAAACCGGCGGAGTAGCCGCGAGCCGCGTCTTCCTGTACCGTAATCCGGTAGCGGCGCCCCGCACCACCCGACCTCGTCGAGGACGCAATCGATGACATCCGACACACCTCCCAACGGGGACATCGTCGTCGGCCAGCCGGACTTCGAGCGCTCCATATCCGAGCTGGAGCGGCAGATCGCCGAGCTGGAACGGATGGCGGGCGAGCACGCTTTGGACGTCAGCGACGAGTTGGAGGTTCTGCAGAAGAAGCTGGCCGAACAGCGCGAGGAGACCTACCGCAATCTGTCGGCGGTGGACCGCGTCCAGCTCGCCCGCCACCCCAAGCGTCCCTACACGCTGGACTACATCGCCCTCGTCTTCGAGGACTGGACCGAGTTGCACGGGGACCGCGCGTATCGAGACGACGAGGCGATCGTCGGCGGATGGGCCCGCCTGGATGGCCGCTCCGTCATGGTCATCGGCCACCAGAAGGGCCGCGACATGAAGGAGAACCTCCAGCGCAACTTTGGAATGCCGCACCCGGAGGGCTACCGGAAGGCCCTGCGCCTCATGAGGCAGGCGGACAAGTTCGGTCACCCCGTCATCACGCTGATCGACACGCCGGGCGCGTACCCGGGACTGGGGGCCGAGGAGCGGGGGCAGGCGGAGGCGATCGCGCGCAACCTGCGCGAAATGGCGGGGCTGAAGGTGCCGCTGGTGTCGGTGGTGATCGGCGAGGGAGGCAGCGGGGGGGCGCTCGCGCTGGGGGTCACGGACCGGATCCTCATGCTCGAGAACGCGGTGTACAGCGTGATATCTCCGGAGGGCTGCGCGGCGATCCTCTGGAAGACGGCGGACAAGCGGGACCTGGCGGCGGAGGCGCTGAGAATCACGGCGACGGACCTTCAAGGCCTGGGCATCGTCGACGAGATCATCCCCGAGCCCCTGGGCGGCGCGCACAACGACCCCGGCCGAACCGCGGAGGCGGTGCACGAGGCGCTGGCGCGCCACGTGCGGGAACTGGCCGCGCTTTCGGTCGAGGACCGACGCGCGCGCCGGTGGGCGAAGTTCGAGGCGATGGGCGAGTGGCGGGAGGTCGGGTAGCGGCGCCGCACGGTACGTGCGGGCGGGCGCGGCGGCGCCCCGGGCCTCAAGAGCGGCCCGCCCCCATGGATGCCAGGAAGAGCCGGAACACGCTGCCCCGGCCAACCTCCGATTCCACTTCCAGCCGACCGCCGAGGCGTTCCGCCAGCCGCCGGGAGATCGGCAGTCCCAGGCCCGTGCCGCGGCCGCGCGCGGACGAATCCAGTTGCACGAATTCGTCGAAGATCGGCCCGAGCTGGTCCGGTGGAATGCCCGCTCCCCGGTCTATCACCGATACGCACATCGTGTCGTCGTCGTCGGCGTCGCAGCGCACCACGATCGGCTCGCCCTCGCCGAACTTGACCGCGTTGGAGAGCAGGTTCAGCAGAATCTGCCTGACCCTGCGCTCGTCGGTCCTGACGGTCAGGTCCTCCGCGGCCTCGAGGTGGAGTTCCGACCCGAACTCATCCGCCAGCGGGCGGACGGTCACGAACAGATCCTTCACGATCTCGGGCAGAGCCACGGGTGCCGGCTGGAGGTCGAGCTTGCCCGCCTCGATCTTCGACAGATCGAGCACGTCGTTGATGAGCTCGAGCAGGTGTTCGGTGGAGCGGGAAATCGCGTGCAGGGCATCCTCGTGCCGCGGATCGACGTCCCCATACACGCCGGTCGTGAGCAGTTGCTGGTAGCCCATGATGGCGTTGATGGGGGTGCGCAGCTCGTGGCTCATCGACGCGTAGAAGCGGCTCCGCTCCCTCATCGCCTCCTCGAGTTCGCGCTGCCGCCCCTGCAGCTCGACGTTCACGCTCTCGAGTTCGTCCCGGGACGCCTTCAGCGCCTTCGCCTGGTCGCGCAGCTCCCGCTCGAAGCGGTCGCGCTCGGATACATCCCTCGCGATCAGCGTGTACACCCTCTCGCCCGGCAGTTCGAGGCATGAAACCGTGACCTCTACCGGGAACGTGGCGCCGTCCGTGCTGACGGCGGTGAGGCGCTCCGGCGAAGGATAGCTGGGCGTCGCGGACGAGGAGCACCCGGTCCCGTAGGCGGAATCGGAGACCATCTTCTCGAGGTCCTCCGCCGAAACCGGCGCGAAGAGCGAGTCGACCGGCGCGCCGCGGGCCCGAGCGGCCGATAGGCCGAACATCCGCTCCGCCGCCGAGTTGAACAGGTCCACGCGGCGGTCGTCGTCGAACGTGATGATCGCTTCCCGCGCGGACTGCATGATCTCCCGAGTGCGCGCCTGCGACGCCAGGATCTCCGCCCGGTGACGGAGCTCGCGCTCTCGGACCTCGCCTTCCCTGAGCAACTGTTCCTGCCGGCGAACCTGGTCGGTCTTCTGGAACAGGTCCACGAACGCGCGCACCTTGCCTCGCAGGATTTCCGGCTGGAGGGGCTTGAAGAGGTAGTCCACCGCGCCTACGTCGTAACCGCGAAACACGTACTCCTCGTCCTTGTTGATCGCGGTGACGAAGATGATCGGCGTGCCTCGCGAGCGCGGGCGGGTCTTGATCACTTCGGCGGTCTCGAAGCCGTCCATGCCCGGCATCTGTACATCGAGCAGGATCACCGCGAAGTCCCGTTGAAGCACCTTCTTGAGGGCCTCCTCGCCGGAGCTCGCCCGGTGCAGGTCGTAACCCATCGGTTCCAGGACCGACTCGAGGGCCAGCAGGTTCTCCGCGCGGTCGTCCACGAGCAGGATCGACGCTCCAGACTCGTCGTCTTCCCGGAGGCGCGACACCGCCTGCGAGGTCGCCGTCGACGCTAGCGCTGAGGCCATTGGCTGCTTGCCGCTTTCATCGGCCAGTGGACCCTCCACCCGTATCCGTGCGAAGGTAGCGGGCGATCTCTGCAAGACCCATGACATCGGCTTCCGGGACCGCTTCCCTGGCGGCCTTCGGCATTACGGGAACCTCCGATTCCGCCGGATCCTGCACGATCGCCCGGCCTCCCCGCTGGACGATGCGCTTCAGCCCCGCGGCTCCATCGGCGTTCGCACCGGTGAGGACGATCCCCAGCGCGCCGTCCGCGTAGGCGTCCGCGACGGAGTTGAAAAGGACGTCGATCGAGGGTCGGCTGTGGCGCACCGGCGGGTCCACGGAAAGGGCGAATTCGAAGCCGTCCACCAGCAGGTGGTAACCGGCCGGCGCGAGGTATACCGCGCCCGGCGTGACCGGCTCCTTGTCTTCGGGCTCTCGAATCGGGGCCCTGCTGCGGTGGGCTAGCGTCTCCATGAGCAGGTCCGACCGCTCGTGACGGTGCTGGACCAGGATGATCGGCATCGACGGCCGGGGGACGATTTCCGAGAGCAGCACCTGGAACGCGCGCAGTCCGCCCGCGGACGCGCCGATCGCGACGATCGCACGGCTCACGCCGCGACCTTGCGATAGATCTTCCGCCTGTCGTCCAGGGCCTCGTACGCCCGGGCCCAGCGGGTCGCGCGCAGCGACTCCTTCGCACCCAGGGCTAGGACGCCGAACGGGACGAGGGCGGCGTGGAAGACTTCGTGGACCCTGTCCTGCAGCTCCCGATTGAAATAGATCAACACGTTGCGGCAGATCACTCCGTTCACCTCGGCGAACGAATGATCGGTCGCCAGATCGTGCTGGGCGAATACCACCGTCCGCACCAGCGAGGGGTCCATGCGCACGCTCGCGTGGCTCGCGGTGTAATAGTCGGAGAATGAGGCCTTTCCGCCCGCGTCGATGTAATTCCGCGTATATTCCTGCATACGCTCGATCGGATATATTCCGGCTTTGGCCCTGCGCAGCGCGTCGAGATTGATGTCCGTCGCATATATCCTGCTACGCTCCAGGATCCCCTCCTCGCGCAGGAGGACGGCCATCGAATACACCTCCTCACCGGAAGCGCACCCGGCATGCCAGAGGCGGGCGGATGGGTAGGTTCGCAGCAGGGGCACCGCGTATTCCCGGAAGGCGCGGTAAAATTCCGGATCCCGGAACATCGACGTGACCTTGACGGACAGGGTCGCCAGCAGACGCTCCATCGCTCCGGCATCGTGCAGCACGTGCTCCTGGAGCGCGCTCAGCGTGCCCAGTCCTTCAATTTCCGCGAATTTCCACAGCCGCCGTTTGAGCGACGAGACGGCGTAGGAGCGGAAATCGAAGCCGTAATACTCGTGAATCGCCTGCGTGAGCGCGTCTATCTCCACCCGCTCGACGTCCGTGGGATAGTCCACGGGGGTATCCGCCAGAAGATCTACTTGTAGAGCCATACGCGCATCAGCGAGAGGAGTTGGTCGGGGTCCACGGGTTTGGTCACGTAATCCGACGCGCCCGCGTCCAGGCACCGCTCCCTGTCCTGTTTCATCGCCTTGGCGGTGACCGCGATGATCGGCAAGGACGCCAGATCGGAGCGTGCCCGTATGGCCCGGGTCGCATCGTATCCATCCATCCTCGGCATCATGATGTCCATCAGCACCAGATCGAAGGCGGTCGGATCCTCGAAGATCTTGTCGAGGGCTTCCTGTCCATCCTCGGCGAAGTCGACCGTCATCCCGCGGCTTTCCAGGAGGCTCGTGAGGGCGAAGACGTTGCGCACGTCGTCGTCCGCGATCAGCACCCGCTTGCCCTCGAAGACCGCTTCGGGTCCGTGGAAGTCCGCCAGGATCGCCCTCTTCGACGGCGGTAGATCGGCCTCCACGCGGTGCAGGAAGAGCGCGGTTTCGGCCAGGAGCCGCTCCGGGCTGCGCGCGTCCTTGATGATGATCGTCTCGGCGTAGCGCCTGAGTCGTTTCTCCTCTTCCGGAGGCAGATCGCGCGCCGTATGCACGATGACCGGGAGGGAACTCAGCTCCGGATCGGACTGCAGCCGTTCGAGCAGGTCGAATCCGTCGTCCTCGCCGAGTCGGAGATCCAGCACCATGCACTGGAATGAGCCCGCCTGGAGCTCGCGCCAGGCCTCGTCGGCGGTGCGGACCAGAACGATCTCTATGTCGTCGTGACCGAGGAGTTCCTCGATCCCCGCGCCCTGGATCTCATCGTCCTCGACCACCAGAAGGCGACGCACGCGTTCGGCGATGAACGACGAGATCTGGCCGAAGGCGTCCACCAGCGCCTCGCGATCGACGGGCTTCTGCAGATAGGAGATCGCGCCCCGCCGGAGGCCCACGCGCGGCTCTTCTTCCCCGGTGATGACGTGGACGGGAATGTGCCGGGTCGCGTAGTGGCCCTTCAGCCGGTCCAGGACGGTCCAGCCGTCCACGCCCGGGAGGTCGATGTCCAGCGTTATCGCGTCGGGCTTGAGGGCGTGCGCGAGCTGCAACGCCGATTCCGCGTCCAGCGCGACGACGCCCTTGAACCCCTTTTGCCGGGCGGTGTCCAGGAGCACCCTGGCGAACGAGCGGTCGGCCTCCACGATGAGCACCGTACGATCGCCCGGCTCGATGTCGGCTCGGTCGTCGGGAATGTCGCCCGGCAGCATCCGCGGCGGGGCCGCCCGCCTGTGTTGCGAATCCAACGACGCCGTCCCCGCGGGCGCCGGCGTCTCGGGTAGCCGGACGAAACGGTCCGGAAGCACGAGCGTGAACACGGTGCCCTCGCTCTTGACGCTCGAGACCGTGATCGCCCCGCCCAGCAGTCCGGCGATCTCGCGTGAAATCGACAGTCCCAGGCCGGTGCCTCCGAAGCGCCGGCTCGTCGTGCCGTCCTCCTGGTGGAAGGCCTCGAATACGAGGCGGAGATTCTCCCTGGCGATGCCGATGCCGGTGTCCACGACATCGAACGCGACCCCCCCGTCGGCGGCGCGCAGCGCCCGCGTGGCGCGCTTCTCCTCCGCGGTAGCCGGCCGGACCCGGAACGTGACCTCTCCCTCCTCCGTGAACTTGAAGGCGTTCGAAAGGAGGTTGTTCAGGATCTGGTTCAGCCGGGTGCCGTCGGTCGTGATCGCCTCGGGCAGGCCGTCGGAGGCCTCGATCCGCAGGTCGAGTCCCCGGTCCGAGGCGACGGCTCCGAAGCTCCGCTCGACGAATGCGGTGATGTCGTGCAGCGCGACGCGCGTCGGACGGATGGACATCTTGCCGGCTTCCACCTTCGCCAGGTCCAGAACATCGCTGATGAGGGCCATCAGGTCCTCGCCGGAGGCGAGGATGGTCTCCGAGTATTCGAGCTGCTTGGGGGTGAGGTTGCCCTCTTCGTTCTCCAGCAGGCGCCGGGCGAGGATCGACAGGCTGTTGAGCGGAGTGCGCAGCTCGTGCGACATGTTGGCGAGGAATTCGCTCTTGTAGCGAGAGCTGAGCGCGAGTTGCTCCGCCTTCTCCTCGAGCTCGTGGCGCGCCGCCTCCACCTCCTGGTTCTTCTGCTCGACCTTGCGATTCTGCTCCGCGAGCAGCGACGCCTTGTCCTCCAGTTCTTCGTTTACCTGCTGCAGCTCCTCCTGCTGCTCCTTGAGCAGCTCCTCGGAGGCCTTCAGGCTGGCCGCCTGGCGCGCGAGATCCTCGTTGGAGCGCTTGAGCTCGGCCTGTTGCCCGACGAGCTCCTTCGATTGGCTCTGCAGCTCCTCGGTGAGCCGCCGGGACTGCTGCAGCAATTCCTCGGTGCGCATGTTCGCCGCGATCATGTTGATCACGACGCCCACCGTC
>Ga0299907_10000292_pt1 | contig 23152 bp, 19 predicted proteins | sample RVTome_16_FD_198680 | JGI IMG/M metagenome (GOLD analysis project Ga0299907, IMG submission 198680) | Soil microbial communities from uranium-contaminated site in the Upper Colorado River Basin, Wyoming, United States - RVT152D67 (version 2) ...
CGAAGTTGACCTGTCCGTCGTAGGAGAAGATCGCCACTCCTATACGCATCGAACCGCCCAACGGCACGTACGGGAAGGCTTTGAGCATCCGACGCCCCGCCGCATACAGCGGGACCTGGGGGCCGGGGACGTTCGTCGTCACGGTGTTGACGTTTCGTTGCTGCGCTCGTGAAGCGATGCGCGTTCCGAGCGCCAGCAGGATGGGCGGTGCGAAGCCCGACAGCGACGTCAGCGCCTCGCCGGCGACGGCCTGCTTGGACTCCTTCAATCCGGTCATTTGCGCGGAGATGGCCCCGAGGCGCTCGAGCGGATCCTCGATGCCGACGGGCAGCTCGGCGAACATCGCCGACACCTTGTTCTCGAGCGTGCCGTCACCGACGGCCATACCGGACTCCGCACGTGGCCGAACCGACACGGGCACAAGCGTCCGCACGACGCGGTCGACCGATTCACCACGCGACAGAAGCAGGTCGCGGAAGCCTTTCGTGGCCGCCGCGAGAACGACGTCGTTGAACGTCGCGCCCGTTCCTTTCCGCACACGCTTGATGTCGTCCACCGTCGTGGAGGCCCAGTCCCAGCGCCGGTGCGGCCCGATCGGACCGTTGAGGCTCGAGGCCGGCGTCGGCCGGACGAGACCCGCCATCGCCCGCAGCCCCTTCACGATCTCCCCCGCGGCGGCGACCGTCTGTCGCGGCAGACGCGTAGCACTTCGCACGCTGCGCACGAACTCGTACGGGCTGCGTACCCGTTCGCTGAGAGCTTGCGTCGCGAGCGTGACGTTGGACGGCGCTGGTTCGGGCCGCCAATCGTCGCCCGCAGGCTCGGAGCCTTCCGGGGAAACGTCGAGGATCAGCGCGAGCAGATCGGTGCCAGACACCCCGTCCACCATGCAGTGATGCACCTTGGACAGCATCGCCCAGTGCCCGTCCTCGAGACCCTGCACGACCCAGATCTCCCACAGGGGTTTCGCGCGGTCGAGCTGTTGCCCCATGACCCGGCCCGTCAGCCGGCGGAGCTCGGCCTCGCCGCCGGGTGCCGGCAACGCCGTCTGGCGCACGTGGTAGTCGATGTTGAAATGCGGGTCGTCCACCCACACCGGCCGTCCGAGATCGAGAGGGACGAACTTCACGACCTGCCGGTAACGCGGGACGAGCGGCAGCTTGCCGGCCACCATGTCGACAACGTGGCCGAAGGGTGGCGGCGGCCCCTCGAAGATCGCCACCGACGCGATGTGCATGTGGCTGATGCCGTCCTCGATGTGGAGGAAGGACGCGTCCAGGGGGCTCAGGCGCTCGCCGCTCACGCGCACCAGTACAGCACTTCTGCCGATCGCTCGGACCGGCCGTCGGTCAGTCGTCCCAGTCGAGCTGTGTCTCGGGAACCCCGCAATGGCGGGCGTACTGCTCGGCCGCCTTCCGCTTGGAGCGGTCACCTCGCCTGTACCTGAACACTCGGTCGGGGAACACCACGACGGCTTCGGACTCGGAGTAGAGGTTGGCGTACCATCCCGGCGAGTCGAGGTCCTTGCTCAGGCGGTGCCCGAGCGCATCCGATTCGTCCTCGGCCGCTTCGAACTCGATGAGCGTCCACGTGGTCGGCTGCCAATCCGCTGCGTCGCTCACTTCGAACCGACTCCAACGCGTGACGTGCAGCTGGTAGCCCTCGAGCACCGTGCCCGGCTTGAGGCTCTCGCAGATGATGGCGCCGCGAACCTTGCCGTTCGTGGTCGCCGTCATAGGCCGAGCAGCTCCGGAACCTTCGCGAACGCTCCCCAGTGCTCGCGCGGATCGGACACGAGCCGGCGCGTGCTCAGATCGAGGACACCCCCGACGCTCACCAATTCGGCGACGACCTCGCCGTCGGGCCGTCGGAACTCCTGCACGACACGCATCGTCTTGCCGTCGCCCCACTCAAACACGCATGAGACGTCGACCTCGTCACCGGCGCGAAGCTCGTGGAAGTAGCTGATGGTCGTCTGGAGGTTCACAGGACCGATGCCGGACGCGACGAACGCCTCCATCGAGATCCCGGCCGCCCGCGCGCATGCCCAACGCGCGTGATCCGCCCACTGGACGTACACGCTCCCGTTCAGGTGCCCGTTCTGGTCGAGCTCGTAGCTGCGGACGGTGAACCTCACGTGCTGGCGGCCTCCGTCGCCTTCGGCGTCACGTTCGTCTCGAGCTCGCGCGCCCACGGCGCCGCGCTGAACTCGCTGAGCGCCCCGGACGGCAACGTGAAGCGGAGCGTGCGCTGCCCCCACGGCTCGTCGGCGGCACCGCGAACGGTGCGGTCGGTGACGAGCGTGCCCGCCTCGTCCACGTCGTCGACCTCGAAGCCGACGCTGAACCCGAGCTGCACGCGGTCGGCCGCGTCCTTGGTGCCGAAAGTCGATTCGGCGGCGTCCTCACGGCTCCAGATCCCAAAGTGCAGAACGCCCGGGATGTCCAGAACCGCATAACCCGGGTTCTCGCGGTGCACCTTGAGACCGAGGCCCTCGTAGAAGGCAACGGCGGCGTCGACGTCCTCGACGACCTCTCCGATGCTCGAGATGTGCCTGATCATTTCGGTCCCCTTTCCTCCTCGGACCCGAACCGTAGATCCGAATCGCGACACCCTGATGTCGGGAATAGGATTCATGCTCGGACCAGCATGAACAGGACCGATCGGCTTTACGCGATAGTCGAGGAGCTCCGCGCGCGCTCCCCTCGGCCGCTGCGCGCCGGCGAGCTCGCCGGACGCTTCGAGGTCAGCACACGTACGGTCGAGCGCGACATCCTCGCGTTGCAGGAGGCCGGCGTGCCCATCTGGTCGCAGCGCGGCCCCCGCGGCGGTTACGCGCTTGACCCGCGGCGCACCCTCCCGCCGCTCAACCTCACGGCCGAGGAAGCGGTCGCCCTTGCCACGGCGCTCGCGGTGGCCGGCCCGATGCCGTTTGCCGACGCCGCCCGGCGAGCGCGGTTGAAGCTGTCGGCGGTGATGGTGTCGAGCGACGCCGAGGAGGCCCAAGCCCTGGCCGGACGCATCCGCGTCGCGCCGCGGCACATCGCACCGCCCGAGGTGATCCGCGCGGTTGAGGACGGGATCCTGCGTCGCGTCGTCCTCGATCTCGACTACGAGGACCGGTTCGGTGCAGCCACCAAGCGAGCTGTCGAGGCGCACGGCTTGTTCTCGAGCCAGAGCGGCTGGTACCTCATCGCCTGGTGCCGCATGCGCAACGGAGCGCGCGTGTTCCGTTTGGACCGCATCCACGAGGCCACCGCGACCGACGAGGCCATCCCGGATCGCGATCTGGACGAGGTTCTCGAAGTGCCGTTCCCGGTCCTGACGCCTTCGCTCATCGAGTAGGCCTACTCGAGGTGGTACGGGACGGACGTAACGATGACGTCGGGCTCAGGTAGGAACACCCATTTCAGATCGAACGCGTTCTGATTGTGCAGGAATCGCTGCCACCACTTGCCCACGACGAACTCGGGCAAGATCACCGTGACGATCGTACCGGGTGCGCTCGCGATGGGACGCACGTAGTCGCGTGCCGTCGCACCGAGCCGCCTGAACGGCGATTCGATGAGTTCGAGACGCATCCCGGTGTTGAGCGCGTCCCACTCGTCGAGGTGCCGGTCCGTCATCTCGGGATCGAGAACGACGTGCACCGCCCGGACCTCGTCGGCAGACAGCGTCTTCGCGTACTCGACCGCGTGGAGCGCGGCGTTGTGGGCCGCCGGCACGAGGACGACGACCACATGGCGGATCTCAGGCTGTGTGAGCGTCGATTGGCCGGGGTCTCCATCGATGAACGGGACGTTCGTGACGACGACGCCGGGCGTGAGCAGGAGTGCGGTCTTCAGCAACAGACCGGTCCTGGTGCCCATCTGGACGAGCGCTCGTTCCTTGACGCGCTCGGAGACGATCACCGTCACGAAGTCCTCCGCCGGAACTCGACTACGCATACGTTCGACGTAACCGCGAACAGATCTCGGCAGCGAGCCGCCGCCGGGCAGTGTCTCGAGAGTGGGGGCCGTCGGGAGCAGCCCGATCTCACGAGTCCATTGCGCCTCGAGGCCCTTGGGATCCCCACGTTCTGTGAAGTGGACGGCGTGGAAATCCTCGGTCCGGATGCGCTCGGCGTACCAGAAAGCCCTCGTCTCCTCTTTGCTCGGGCGGCCGACGAGCAGAATCACGTGGTTGCGCCGGTCGCCACGCGGCCGCCGTTCGGGCAGACGCAGCTGGCGTCCCACCTCCGCGTAATGGCTGTTGACCCTGCTCATCGCGAGCACGAGCACGGGAATCGCGCAGACCACCATCCAGCCCCCGTGCGTGAAGCGAGTGAGCAACACGATCGCGAGGACGATCGTGGTTGCCGTGGCGCCGACCGCGTTCGCTGCGATGTACCCGCGCCATCGAGGCTCGGCCTCCCGCTCGCGGCGCCAGTGCCTGATCATGCCGATCTGCGACAGAGTCAACGCCGTGAAGACGCCGATGACGTAGAGATTGATCAACCGCGATACATCGGCATCGAAGACGACGATGAGAACGGATGCGAAGATCGCAAGTCCGATGATTCCGTTGGAGAACGCGAGTCGATCTCCACGATTCATGAACTGCCGTGGCCAGAACCTGTCCCTCGCGAGGACGGCCGAAAGACGCGGGAAATCGGCATAGCTCGTATTCGCGGCAAGGAACAGGATGAGCGCCGTCGCACCCAAGGCGGCGACGAAGAGCGGCCCTTCGCCCCACACGGCCTCCACGACCAGGCCCACGAGGGTGCGCGTCTCCGTGGGTTCGTAGATGTGGAACGCGCGTGAAAGCAGGGAGATGCCGAGAAACAGGAAGGCCAGGAGCGAAGCCATGATCCCCAACGTGGTCGCTGCGTTCCGGGAGGCCGGCTCGCGGAAAGCCGGGATGCCGTTGGATATCGCTTCGATGCCTGTTACGGCTGCGCTACCTCGCGCGAATGCGGTGAGAAGGAACAACAAGGTCACGTCCCGAGTTGCGGTTGGCAGCTCGAGCTCGACGGGTGTTACCCCCACCGTGTAGTGACGGACCAGTCCCACGACAATAGTTCCCCCCAATAGCAAGATGAACGCGTACGTAGGAACGGCGAACAGACGACCGGACTCGCGAACGCCGCGAAGGTTCAGCAATGTGATGACCCAGATCACCCCGACCGATATCGCCACTCGAGAGCCATCCAGCGACGGGACGAAGGCGACGATGGCGGCAACGCCGGCCGCGATACTCACCGACACGGTTAGGACGTAGTCGATGAGCAGCGCCGCGGCGGCCACCAGGCCGGGGAACTTGCCCAGGTTGTTGTGGGCGACGATGTACGCGCCACCGCCACTCGGATACGCGTGGATCGTCCCCCGGTAGGAGAAGGCGATGACGGCGACAACTCCCACCAAAGCGACGGAAATCGGGATCGAGTAACGGAGAGCAGCGGCGCCGCCGAGGACGAGCACGGCCAGCATCTCCTCGGTGGCGTATGCGGAAGACGAGAGATTGTCCGACGCGAAGACGGCGAGCCCGACCCTCTTCGACAATCGCTCGTGGACGAGACGAGCCGTCTCCTTGGGGCGCCCTACGAGAAGTGACTTGACGGCTTCGACGGGCGTGCTCATCCGAGGATCGTTGCGCTAACGCTCGCTTCGAGCGGTCGTCGTTGAATTACGTGCGGATGGCGCGGTGTCCTGCTCGCGCCACTGCTTCATCATCTGCCACACGATCCAAGACCGCAGTACGGGCGCAAGCGTCAGACCGATGAGAACCCCAACGATCACGCCGGCGAGAAACTCCGCGACCATACGGTGAGTATCCAGTCGCTTCCGTAAGGATTTGGTAGGAATGTTTGGCGTGCGCATAAGGATTCCGTAAAGACGGCGGCTAACCGCGACGGTGCCTGCGGAGCGACACTGTCCACATGAAGCGAGTCGGCCCTCGGTCCTTGCGGGCGATCCTTGTAGGGATCGTCATCCCTGGAGCCGCCACACTTCTCGCGGCACTTCCGACGCAGATCTCGACCGCCACCGCCGCCCTGACATATGTCCTCACCGTGACGGCCGCCGCGGCCATCGGTGGCCTAATGGCCGGCCTCGCCGCGTCCGTCCTCTCGTTCCTAGCACTCAACTTCTTCTTCACGCCTCCGCTTCACACCTTCGTCGTCACCAAAGCTGAGGACCTCATCGCGCTCGTCGTCTTCCTTTTCGTGTCGGCGACCGTGGGTGCCCTGATCTCCACCGTTCTTGATCAGCGCGCACGCGCGGAGCGCCGAGAGCGCGAAGCCCGAGAAGCACGTGAGGAAGCGGAGACGAACAGGTCGCGCGCTGCACTCTTCTCTTCGGTGACCCACGACTTGCGCACACCGTTGGCGTCCATCACGGCATCCGTGACGGGCCTGCTCGCCGACGAAGCGAACTTCACGCCGGCCGACCGGCGCGAGCTGCTCGACACCATCCGCCACGAAGCTGAGCGGTTGAACCGCGTCGTCGGAAACCTCCTCGACCTTTCCCGCATGCGGGCCGGTGCGCTCGTTCCGTCCAAGCACGCCGCCGCCGTCGACGAGCTCATCGAGGGTGTCCTGGCGCGTCTCGAACCGGTGTTGCGGAATCACGATGTGCGCGTGCAGCTCCCCCATGATCTTCCCGACGTACCGATCGACGTCGTCCAGATCGATCAAGTGCTTACGAACGTCCTCGAGAACGCGGTGCGCTTCACCCCGGCGGGTAAGCAGATCGCGGTCTCGGCGCAGGCGCCGGATCGGGTCGTCCGGGTGCGTGTGTCCGACGAAGGACGGGGCATCGATCCCAGCAAGCGGGACGGCGTGTTTGAGCCGTTCGTCCGGGCAGAGGACTCACCCGGCACCGGCCTCGGGCTGTCCATCGCCCGTGCGATCGTCGAAGCCCACGACGGCCGGATCTGGTTCGAGGACCGCCCGGGGCCGGGCGTGTCGATCGTCTTCGACCTCCCGAGGCACGACTAACATGCCCGGGCGCGTGCTCGTCGTGGACGACGACGCACAGATCCTCCGCGCCGTGCGGACGAGCCTGCGCGCTCGCGGTTACGACGTCCTCGAGGCGCCCGATGGCGCAACAGCGCTCGACGTGGCGGCGACGAACGATCTCGACCTCGTGGTGCTCGACCTCGGCCTCCCCGATCTCGACGGCGTCGAGGTGATCCGTCGCTTGCGCTCCTGGTCGCAGGTCCCCGTGATCATCCTGTCGGTCCGCGACGGGCAGGAGGACAAGGTCGTCGCCCTGGATCTCGGAGCAGACGACTACGTCACGAAGCCGTTCGGCATCGAAGAGCTCCTCGCGAGGATGCGCGCGGTCGAGCGTCGCAGCCGAGGAGAGGATGAGCTGTCGGCCATCCTGCGGTTCGGTGAACTCGAGATCGACCTCGGACGTGATCTCGTGCGCCGCGACGGCGAGCCGATGCGACTAACGCCGATCGAGTACAAGCTGCTGAGCGCACTCGCAACGAACCCGGGCAAGCTCCTGACGCACCGATGGCTGCTCCAACGCGTGTGGGGGCCGGGGTACGGCAGCGAGTCCCATTACCTCCGGGTCTTCATCCGCCAGCTCCGCCAGAAGCTCCGGGACGACCCCGCACATCCGAGATACATCGTCACCGAGCCCGGCCTCGGCTATCGCTGGAAACCCGAGCCGGAACAGACCTGACGGGGCTACGGGAGAGCACCCTCCAGTCGCAGCAACGCCTCCTTCATCTCGAGGCCACCGCCGTATCCCCCCAGACCGCCGCCCGAGGCGAGCACGCGGTGACACGGGACGACGATCGGCACCGGGTTGCGCGCCATCGCCGTACCCACCGCACGCGCCGCTCCCGGGTGACCGACGGCTTCGGCGAGCTCGCCGTAGGAGATCGTCTTGCCCGGGCCGATGCGCTTGCGCAGCGTCGTGAGCACTTTGCGCTGGAAGTCGTTGCCGACGGCCGAGAGATCGACGGCCACGTCGTCGAGGGCGCGCGTGTCGCCGGCGAAGAACCGCTCGAACCTTCGTGCAGTGTCGCGCACCTCGCTCGGCGCGGAGTCGTCGAGCGGTTGCCGCGCGCGACCCGCGTGTAGACGAACCGAATGCACACCGTCGATCGTCGCCGAGATCGCCAATGCGCCCCACGGCGTTTGCTGCGTCCACGAGTAGCTCTGCTTGGTCGTTCTCATGTCCGTAGCATCGCGGCTGCCGCCGACGGGCGCTAGCCGTATCCGGACATATTCCGTGGAATGTCCGAATCTGTCTCATGGCCACGAGCGGCGTCGGCTACCGTGACCGTATGAAGACGGGGGTCAGCGCAGTCCGAACGACGGGCATCTATTGCCGAGCCGTCGGGTGCCCCGCGTCGCCCAACAAAGAGAACGTCGTCGACTACTCGTCGGCCGTCGCCGCCGAAGCGGCCGGGTACCGTCCGTGCCTCCGCTGCCGGCCCGACCGTTCGCCACCGGTGCTCAACGCCAACGGGGCGTCCGGGCCGATCGCCAACGCGCTCCTGCTGATAGGCGAGGGCGCGTTGGACTCCTCGACGGAAGACGAGCTCGGTCGCCGTGTGGGCTTGAGCGCGAGACAGCTGCGCCGCCTCTTCCTCGAGCACGTGGGAGCCACTCCCGCCTTCGTCGCACGGTCACGGCGCGCGCACTTCGCGCGGCGCCTGCTCGACGAGTCCGACTTGTCGATCACCGACATCGCATACGCCGCAGGTTTCCGAAGCGTGCGTCAGATGAACAGGGTGATGCTCGACACGTTTCGCTTCTCACCGAGCGCACTGCGCGAGAAGCGTCGTGAGCACGATCGCCTGGCGGCCGACGGCGGATTGCCGCTACGTGCACCGTACGAACGGCCCTTCGACTTCGGCCCGATGCTCAGCTTCGTCGGCTCCCGAGCGATATCCGGCGTCGAAACGGTGGACGCTGCGACCTACCGACGCACGATCACGACGTGCGGGCACCCGGGCGCGATCGAAGTATCGGACGCAGGCGACGGCAAGCACCTCGTCGTCCTCGCCCATCTCCCGACGTTCAACTCGCTCATCGACGACGTGGCGCGCGTGCGCCGGATCTTCGGACTCGACCAGCCGTCCGCGGCCAAGATCCCGGCGCTGAGCAAGGATCCCCTCATCGGGCCCTTGGTCGCGGCCAATCGCGGACTACGGCTGGCCGGTGCGTGGGACCGGTTCGAGTCGGCCGTCCGGATCGTCCTCACCCAACAGATCTCGCTGCGCGCCGCGAGGACCATCCTCGGCCGGCTCGTGCGAACGTTCGGTACCCCCGTCGAGGGGTTGAGCAAGATCGGTCTGACGCATACATTCCCTTCGGCCGAGCGCCTAGCGAACACGAGCGTCGCCAGGCTGTCCTCGGTAGGGATCCCGTCCACGCGGGCAGCCACTCTCAGATGGCTGGCAACGGTGTACGCGTCCGAAGCGCTCTCGCTCGAGCCGACGACGAGCCTCGATGATCTCGTCTCCCGGCTCACGGCGATCCCGGGCATCGGGCCGTGGACGGCCTACTGCATCGCGCTGCGCTCGGTGGGCCACATCGACGCCTTTCCGGCCGACGATCTCGGCCTTCGCCGAGCCGCAGGGCGAGCCAACGGGACCGCTGAGTTACTGGATTCCTCCGAGCTTCTGGAGTTAGCTGAGGCTTGGCGCCCCTACCGGGGCCTGGCGGCCATGCACCTGTGGGCGTCCCTCTAGGCCACCCTGATGAATCTGATCAGTTTCGTTACCTATTGATGCAGGTGGTGGTAGGGTTGGGACTGCCATGCTCTGGGCCGCCCTCGTTGCCGGGGGCGTCGCGATCGTCTCGATGGCGATCTTCGGCGCCCGACTCACACGTAAACCCGAGGACGACGCGCCCGAGGATTTCGCCGTCCCGGCTCTCGACGCCGACCCCAATGATCCGTGGTCGGCGTGGAAGCCACGACCGTTCGAGGAGCTGGATCGCCCGCCCCGCCCGCGGCTATGGCCGGTCATGGCTTCGCTGACCGGGCTCGTGCTCGTCGGCGGTGGCCTCGCCGGCGCCCGCAACACGATCTCGCAGCCCGACGTCCAGGCAGCCGACTCCACGCCGGAACCGTTCATGATCGAGGTCAAGGTCACCCCCACGCCGACACCACCGATCACCCCGACCCCCAAACCGGCAACGCCAAGGCCCCAGACGGCTGCCGCGCCCCAGGCTGCCGCAGCCGAACCGGCGGCTCCGGCAGCTCCAGCCGGCCCGACGATCACAGGGTCGGTTTCCTGCGCGGCGAACAAGGTGAAGCTCAGTTTCGTCGCTACGGCGCAGGGATCGAACCTGTCCTATATCGGCGTCTATCTCGACGGTAAGGTGACCGGCGGAGGGCCAACGAGCGCTCAGCGCTACGAGGGGGGCGTCGAACGCCAGACCACGGCCGGCCCCCACGACCTCGAGGTATCCGCTCAGGACAAAGCCGGGAAGGTGTCGCGCAAGCAGTGGCGCGTCAACTGCGCCTGATTCGACACGTTTTCGCAGCTCAAATGCCCTTCCCATAGGTCCCCACGGCTCGGTATCCTGACTGGACGGAGCAACGGCGTTCCGCACCCGGAATCACGGGGCGGGGGCGCCGTTTTTCTTTTCTCGAGGAATCAATGGCTCATCCCTACAGATACGACCCACGTGCACCGCGCGATGCCTGCGGCATCGGCTTCGTCGCCGACGCCCACGGCGTGGGCGGGCGCGCCATCGTCGAGGCCGCCATCGGCGCGCTCTGCCGCGTCGTCCACCGGGGAGCGGTCGCCTCCGACGCACTGACGGGTGACGGCGCGGGCGTGCTCGCGCCGATCCCGCCGAAGCTCTTCGGTGACCGGGGTGTAGCCACCGTGTTCGCCCGGTCCTCCGACGTCCGCGAGCTCATCGAGGAGGCGGCCCGGGCCGAGGGCTTCACCGAACTCGAGTGGCGAGAGATACCGACGGATCCATCCGCGCTCGGTGATGTCGCGCGCAGCTCTCTGCCGGACATGGCGCAGCTCCTGTTCACGATCGACGTCGACGACTCGGAAGAGCGGGAGCGCCGCTGCTTCCGCGCGCGTCGGCGCGCGGAAGCAGCGGCGCGGGAGGCAGGCTCTGACCTCCACTTCCCGTCGTGGTCGTTCCGCACCGTGAGCTACAAGGCGCTCGCGTCGGCCACCTACCTCGCCGACTTCTACCCCGACCTCGCCAACCCCGATTTCGAGGCGCCGTTCACCGTCTTCCATCAGCGCTACGCAACGAACACGCGGCCGACGTGGGAACGCGCGCAACCGTTCCGCTTCCTCTGCCACAACGGCGAGATCAACGCGATCCAGGGAAACATCAACCTCATGCGCGCCCGCGAGGGGCGCCTCGGCGGGGGGTCTGACTGGGAGCTCGCGCCGGCGGAACTTCTCAGTCCGGCCCTCGACACGACGCTGCAGGACTCCGGGATGCTCGACAACGCGCTCGAGCTCCTCGTCCGTGGGGGTCGGGACGTCCGGCACGCCATGCACATGCTCATCCCGTCGTTCTGGGAGGAGCGCGAAGACCTCTCGGCCGAGCTTCGCGGCTTCTACCGCTACCACTCGTGCCTGGTCGAACCGTGGGACGGACCGGCCGGCATCATCTTCACCGACGGCATCCGCGTCGGCGCGACGCTCGACCGCAACGGATTGCGTCCGCTTCGCTACCAGATCTGCGAGGACGGTCTCGTCGTCGTCTCGTCGGAGGTCGGGACGGTCGACGTGGACGACCACGGCGCGGTACAGCGCGGCAAACTCGCCGAGGGCCAGCTCATCTGCGTCGATCCGACGCTCGAGCCATCGGTGCAGGACGACGCGAGCGTGAAACGGTACATCGCCGCGCTCCGGCCCTACGCCGAATGGTCCGAGCGGCTCGCGCGGCGCACGGCCGGCGCAGCCAGCGTCGACGTCCCGGACGACCTCGTCGCGCGTCAGACCGCCTTCGGCGTGACCAAGGAAGAGATCACCGTCATCGTCGAGCCGATGGCCAAGTACCGCAAGGAACCGACGTCATCGATGGGCGACGACACGCAGGCGCCCTTCCTCACCGCATTTGCGCGTCCGCTCTTCAATTTCTTCAAGCAGCGCTTCGCACAGGTGACGAACCCGCCCATCGACCACCTTCGTGAGCGCTTGGTCATGTCCAAGCGCACGCTCGTCGGACCGCGCGCTCCGTTGCTCGGCGAGCTGCCCGAGGCGGCGGACCTGCTCGAGTACGAGTCGTTCTTCGTCTTCCCCGACGCCGTGGACGACCTCTTCGTCGACGCGCCGTGGGGCACGGCCCTGATCGACGCGACCTTCGCCGTATCGGAGGGTCCCGAAGGCCTCGAGGCCGCGCTGCGACGGATCGGTGCCGAGGCCGAAGAGGCGGTGGCGTCCGGGGCAGCCATCCTCGTGGTTTCCGACCGCGCCACCGGACCCGAACGTGCGCCGATCCCCGCGCTCGCGGCCGTCGGCGCCGTCCATCACCGCCTCGTGCGCGCGGGCACGCGGACGCGCGCGTCCATCGTGTGCGACTCGGGAGAGCCGCGCGAGACCACACACTTCGCGTGCCTGCTCGGCTACGGCGCGGACCTCATCTGCCCGTACCTCACGCTCGCGCACCTGGCCGAGCGCGCATCCAAGGGCATGGTCGAAGGATTGAACCCCGCCGAAGCGCTCGAGAACTTCAAGTACGCGATCGAGGACGGCGTCCTGAAGATCATGTCGAAGATGGGCATCTCCACCGTCGACTCCTACCGGGGGGCCCAGATCTTCGAGGCCTACGGGCTCGGCCGTGAGGTCGTCGAGCTGTGCTTCGACGGCACGTTCTCCACGATCTGGGGCATCGGCTTCGCCGATCTCGGCACCGACGTTCTGCGCCGGCACTCCGACGGCTACGCCAAACCGCGCGCCCGACTGGGATCGACGGGATTCATCAAGCACAAGCACGGCGGCGAGTTCCATGTGAACAACCCGGAGGTCGTCGACGCCCTGCACGACGTCGTCGGATCCGGGACGAACCGGCGCCAGGCCGACCTCGAGCGGGCCGCGCACGCCTTGCAGAAGGCTCTGCGTTCAGAGAGCGATGAGGGCTACGACACCTTCGCTTCGCTCGTCAACGAGCACCCGCCGTCTACGCCGCGTGATCTGTTCACCCTGGTGCCGGCCGGTGCCGCGATCCCGATCGAAGAGGTCGAGCCCGCCTCCGAGATCACCAAGCGCTTCTCGACGGGCGCGATCTCACACGGCGCGATCTCGCGCGAAGCCCACGAGACCCTCGCGATGGCGTTCAACATGATCGGCGGGGCGTCGAACACCGGCGAAGGCGGCGAGGATCCGTACCGCTACCGGACGAAGGGCCAGCGGCGCGACCGGAACAGCAAGATCAAACAAGTGGCGTCGGGCCGGTTCGGCGTGACGCCCGAATACGCCTCGTGGGCCGACGAGCTGCAGATCAAGATGGCCCAGGGTTCCAAGCCCGGAGAAGGCGGACAGCTCCCCGGCCATAAGGTCTCGGCCGAGATCGCGCGCTTGCGGCACACGCAGCCCGGCGTGTCGCTCATCTCCCCGCCACCGCACCACGACATCTACTCGATCGAGGATCTCGCGCAGCTCATCTTCGATCTCAAGCAGGTCAACCCACGCGCCACCGTGTCGGTGAAGCTCGTGGCGACGACGGGCGTGGGCCAGATCGCCGCGGGTGTCGCGAAGGGTCTGGCCGAGGTGGTCATGATCTCGGGCCAGGACGGCGGCACCGGCGCCTCTCCCCTCTCCTCGATCAAGAACGCCGGGCTCCCCTGGGAGATCGGGATCGCCGAGACCCAGCAGACGCTGGTGTCCGAGAACCTGCGCTCGCGCGTCAAGGTTCGCGTCGACGGCGGCTTCCGCACAGGCCGGGACGTGATGGTCGCCGCACTGCTCGGCGCCGACCAGTACTCGTTCGGCACGGCAGCCCTGCTCGCCGAGGGCTGCATCATGGTGCGTACCTGCCACCGCGACACGTGTCCCGTCGGCATCGCCACACAGAAGCCCGAGCTGCGCGCCAAATTCCAGGGAACGCCAGAGATGGTCGCGGCCTACATGTTCTTCGTGGCCGAGGAGACGCGGCGCTTGCTCGCGTCGTTGGGCCTGCGAACACTGGACGAGGCCATCGGCCGCACGGATCTGCTCAAACGCAAGCAGACGGGCGACCCGCGGGCCGACTCGGTCGACCTCGAGTGGTTGCTCGCCGACATGCGCACCGCGCCGGACGCACCGCGGCGCTTCGTCGAGCACGTCGACATCCAGCGCGTGCGATCCGAGCTCGGTCGCCGCGTGAAGGACGAGGCGATCTTCGCCGTTCGGACGGGCGGCCGGGCTGTGCTCCACTACCCGATCACCAACGCCGACCGCGCCGTGGGCGCCGAGCTCGGTGGCGAGATCGCCTACCACTTCGGCGAGGAGACCCCGCCGGGCGAGGCACGCGTGCGTTTCGTCGGGCAGGCCGGACAGTCTTTCGGCGCGTTCCTCGCCTCGAGCGTGGAGTTCAGCCTCGTGGGTGAGGCCAACGACTACGTCGGCAAGGGCATGAACGGCGGACGCATCATCATCGTCCCGCCGCCCAACGACGCCGGCGATCCGGTGCTCATGGGCAACACCGTGCTGTACGGCGCGACCGGCGGGGAGCTGTACTGCGCAGGCCGGGCCGGGGCACGGTTCGCCGTCCGTAACTCGGGTGCGCTCGCCGTCGTCGAGGGGACGGGGATGCACGCCTGTGAGTACATGACCGGCGGCTGGGTCGTCATCCTCGGCGAGGTCGGCGTGAACATCGGCGCCGGCATGACCGGGGGCCAGGCCTTCGTCTACGACCCGACGGGGTCGTTGCCGTCGAAGGTCAACACCGAGCTCGTCACCGTCGCGCGAGCCAACCGGGACCAGCTCGAGATCGTGCGCGAGTTCGTCTCGAACCACGAGCGGTACACGCAGTCCAAGAAGGCGCGGACGATCCTCAACGACTGGGCCATCGAGGCACCGCACTTCTTCGCGGTCGTGCCGAAGACCGACGTCGCGAAGATCGAGGCGCGCAAGGACGGTCTGGGTCGCGAGGACGAAGCCGAGCTCGTAGCGGCTGGCTCGTAACGCTTCGGTGCCGCGGCGGCCCTGATAGCGTCTGCGCTATCATGAGTGCATGAGACCAGGTGACGTGCTCGCCAAAGCGCGCCGACGGGCTCGGCTCACCCAGCGCGAGCTCGCTCATCGCGCCGGCGTTCCGCAGTCGACGATCGGCCGGATAGAAACCGGGACCATCGATCCACGCGCGTCGACGCTGGACGATCTCCTGCACTTCTGCGGCGAGGAGCTTGGGGCCAGGCGCGTGCTCGGTTCAGGCGTGGACCGCACGCTCATCCGGCCACTTCTTGCGCTCACCCCCGCCGAACGACTCGACGTCGCCACGGCGTCCGCTCGCAATCTCGACGACCTCATCCGGTCGCGTCGGTGACGCTCGCTCCGTTCGATCCCCGTCCGGCGCTAGTAACGCTCTGCGCCCACGACGTTGGGTTCGTCATGATCGGCGGACTCGCGGCCAGCCTCCATGGCTCGCCGAGCATCACGGGCGATCTCGACATCTGCCCCGCACGTGATGACGCCAACCTCGGCCGACTCGCGGATGCACTTCGAGAGCTCAGAGCCGTGCTTCGTGGTGCACCTCCGGACGTCCCGTTCCTGCTCGACGCCAAGACATTGGCGGCCGGCGACCATTTCACGTTTACAACGACGGCCGGGGCCATCGACTGCCTCGGCACTCCTGCGGGGACGTCCGGTTTCGACGAGCTCAAGCGCAACGCCGTCGAGATGGATCTTGGATCCGATCTCTCCATACGTGTGGCGTCGATCGACGACCTCATCCGCATGAAGCTTGCCGCTGGGCGTCCGAAGGATCTCATCGAAGTGGAGGTACTCGGTGCTCTGCGGGACGAGCTCGAAGGGCGTTAGCTCTCGTTTCGAGCTTGCTCAAGGGCCCGTGGTAGCTCCTTGGAGTGGACGACGACGAGACGCTGCGTCGAGCGCGTGAGGGCCACGTAGAGGGCTCGTAGGCCGCCGTACTCGGACACTATTGCGGACGGTTCGGCTATCACGACCGAGTCGAACTCCAGGCCGCGGGCTTCGTCGACGGTGATCACGGCGATCTGTTCGTCCAGCATGGCCGGGCGGTGGCGGCCGGACTTGGCGATGCCGAGGGCTTCGTAGATCGCAGAAGTCAGGTTCTCCGGGGCGATCACGGCGACTTTTCCGTCGGGGATCCGTTCGGCTTCCGAGCGTGCGGCGTCCGCCACTGTATCCACGAGTTCGCTCGCATCGACAAGGGTGATGGAGGGTTCCTCGTCGCTGCGGCGGACCGACTGGGGTGGGGTGAGGCCGGGGGCTTCGGCGGCCAGGACTCGTGCGGCGAGGTCCATGATCTCTTCGGGGGTGCGGTAGTTGATGGTGAGCTCGGCCAGACGGATCGGCGCACCCACGTTGGCGAGCGCTTCGTCCCAGGTCGCGGGGACCCAGCCGCTGCTGGCTTGGCCGAGGTCGCCGAGGATCGTCATCGACTTGGACGGGCAGCGGCGGATGATCATGCGCCATTGCATCGGCGATAGGCCTTGCGCCTCGTCCACGATCACGTGACCGAAGCGTTCGGGGATCTGCGGACCGCGGTCAACGATCTCGTCGAGTGCTGCGCGCTCGGAGGCGTAGCGATCCGCGAGGATCCCTCGCATGGTCCGGATCATCGGTTGTGACTCCTGGAGGTCGTCGAGCATCCGCTCGATCATGAATCGGTCCTCGTCGTCAACCGAAGGCCCTCGGCGGCGCCGGGGCGGCCGCCGGGAGCCCAGATGCAGCGCCGCTTCGTCGACGAGGGCTACGTCGGCCTCGGTCAAACCGCCCGGCTCTCGTTCGAGTAGCGCCCGCTCGTCGGCCGAGAGCAGGTTTCCGGCTGCCTCGGCCAACGTCTCCGGCGCGAAGAGCACACCGTCCACGAAGTCACGCGCGCTCATCGACGGCCACATGACGTCCAGCGCCGCCCGGAAGACCGGATCGGCCAGCACCGCCTCGGCGAAGTGCCGTGGTCCCTCCGGCCCGAAGACGACCTTCCACTGGCGTTCGCGCTTGGACCACTTCTCCCACAGGTATTCGGCCGTGAGCCGGGCGAGGCGGCGGCGCCGGGCGTTGTGCTTGCCGCGCAGCCGTTCGCGCGCGTACCGCACCAGGCGGGCGCTCTCTTCTACGGACAGTTCGAGCGCTTTGCCTTCGTAGATGATGCGGGCGGGCTCGGCGAGCTCGCGCGGCAGCCGGTCGACGGCACGCTTGACGAGCTTGGCCATGCGCGGGTCGCCCTTCAACCGTGCCGCGTCGAGCGACTCCGTCTGCGTCACGACGGTGCCCGGCACGAGCTCGGTGAGCGTAGCGAGCATCGCGCTCTCGCCCAAGGAGGGCAGCACCTGGTCGATGTAGCGCAGGAAGATCGGGTTCGGACCGACGAGCAACACACCCGTCCGCTCCAGCTTCCGCCGATGCGTGTACAGCAAGTACGCCGCTCGATGCAGCGCGACGGCGGTCTTGCCGGTCCCCGGCCCGCCTTGGACGACGAGCACGCCCTCCAGCGGTCCACGGATGATCGCGTCCTGCTCGCTCTGGATCGTCGCGACGATGTCGCGCATACGTCCGGTGCGCGACCGGCGGACGGCGTCGAGGAGGGCGCCCTCGCCCACGAGCACGAGCCCGTCGCCGGTGTGTTCGGTGTCGAGGAGCTCGTCATCGATACGCAGGACGTTGCGGCCCCGGCAGATCAGATGCCGGCGGCGGATGAGCTCCATCGGCTCGAGCGGCGTCGCTCGGTAGAAGGCCTCCGCCGCCGGCGCCCGCCAGTCGATGACGAGCGGTTCGTAAGTCTCGTCGTACACAGCCGTGCGTCCGACATAGAGCCGCTCGCCATCACGGCGATCAACGCGGCCGAAGACGAGCGGCTCGTCGCCGAGCGCGAGCTCCTCGCTGCGGTACAGGCCGGCGCGCATGAAGGCGTCCCGCGTCGGGCCGGGAGGGGCGAGGTAGCGCGCGCCCGCCTGCGACACGATGCGCTGCGCATACGCGTGCATCTCGTCGAGGCGCTCGTAAGCACGATCGACGTATCGCTGCTCGAGTTGGACCTCGGGATGGGTCAAGGAAGGAAGCTTACGGCCGCGGCGGACCGAGGCGGATCCGCCGGCGCATGGGCTCGGGGGAGCCGGGGTGGCGGTACATCGACCACCACACGGCCTCGAGCCACCACGTGGCCCCCGCGTCGCGCCATTCGCTGACGACGGCGGCGTCGGTGTTGACGTCCTCGGACTCCCCTCCGCCCTCGCACACCACCTCGAAGGCCTCGGGTCGCTCGGCCCGGATCCACTCCGTCATGGCGCGGATGTCGTCCGGGCTGCTCTTGTGCGTGTTGCCGGTACCGTCAAAGACGTTGGGAAGGACGCCGTCCCAGCGGATCGCGCGGCGCATCGACTTGCGCTGCGGCCACACGTCGGGTTCGCGGTGCCACGCTCCCACCACCCAGATCGGGATCTGCCGCTGCGGGACGGGGAGGAACAAGAGGTTGTCGATGTCGTAGTGCTCGCCGTGGAAAGAGAACCGCTCGCCCTTCCAGCAACGGGCGAGGATCTCGAGGCTCTCGTCCAGCATCTCAGCCCGCGTTCGGCGGTCGGTCACCTCACCGAGTGCCGAACCGCCCTCCTCGGGCACCCAACCCAGACCGACGGACAAGATGAAGCGACCGTTGGACAGTCGATCGAGCGTCATGGCTTGACGAGCGATCTCCCACGGACGCCGCCACGCCAGCGGCGTGATCATGGTCCCGATCTGGACGTCTTGCGTCCGAAGTGCGATCGCCGTCATGAGCGCCCACGCGTCGAACGTCTCCTGGACGGCGTCCTGTACGTCGGATGCGTACGGCGTGTCCCACACGAACACGGCGTCCCAACCGGCCGCTTCGGCTTCGACGGCGAGATCGACGACGACCCGTGGGTCATCGCCCACACCGAGGTTCGGTAGGGTCACGCCGAAGTTCATCGACACGTCAGCTCCGGCCGAGGTCGCACAACTTCATTAGACAGTGTCGCGCGCCGGGACCGTACACTTCGCACCGTTCGAACGAGCGAGGATGTGGTGAGCGTGCCTGGGCGAACAGCGCATGGGACTTAAGACGCCGCTGACCGCCACGCGGCTCGCGGCGGGTCTCTCGGCGGCGCTGGTCCCGCTCGCCGGGCTCGTCGTGCTCCTGGCGGTTCCCGACCTGGACGTGCGGTGGGAGCATCATCCGGCGCACTTCTGGCTCGTGATGGCCGTCGGCGCCACCGCCGCCGGCCTCGCCTACGTCACCGGCGACGCAGCGCGACGGCGCGGCGACGCACGCGTGCAGCTCGTCTCGCTCGCCTTCTTCGTGTCCACCGCCTTCCTCTTCCTCCACGCCCTGGCGACGCCCGGGGTGCTCCTGGACCGGTCGAACACCGGGTTCATGATCGCGACGCCCGTCGGCCTGATGATCGCCGGTGTCCTCTTCGCCGCCTCCGCCGTCGAGATGACCGAACGGACGGCTCCCGTCGTCGTGAGGCGTGCTTCCGCGGTACGGGTGGTGCTCTTGGTCCTCGTCGTCACGTGGGGCGCAGCCTCGGTGGCCGATCTTCCGCCGCTCAGCGGCGCCCCCTTCGAGCGCGGCTCGCCGGTGCTCATAGTTGTCGGGGTGGTCTCCGTCGCTTGCTTCGCGACGGCAGCGATCGCGTACGCACGCCTGTATCGCCGCCGGCCGTCGAACTTGCTGGTCGCCGTCATCGCCGGTGCCGTCCTGCTGGCCGAGGCCATGACTGCGGTGGCCTTGTCCCGGAACTGGCACGCGAGCTGGTGGGAATGGCACGTCCTGCTCCTAGTCGCTTTCGGCGTCGTGGCGTGGACGGCCCGCTCGCAATGGCGTCAGGAGCGCTTCACGCCGCTGTACCTCGAGGAGACGGCAGCGGGAATGCGCGAGGTGAGCGTGATCTTCGCGGACCTGCAGGGGTTCACCGCCTTCTCGGAGTCGCGCGATCCCAAGGCCGTCCAAGACATGCTCAACGCCCTCCTCGAGGTTGCGGTCCCGGCCGTCGTGCGTGAGCACGAGGGCCAGATCGAGCAGATCTCTGGCGACGCCATCATGGCAACCTTCAACACGAGGGGCGATCAGCCCGACCACGCCGTGCGCGCCGCTCACGCTGCGCTGGGCATGCGCGACGCTGCGGCGTCGGTCGCTCGGCAGCACGTGGACTGGCCCAAGCTGCGCATCGGGGTGAACACCGGCGAGGTACTCGTCGGTGTCGTCGGGACGGAAGGGGCGAGGACGTACACGATCCTCGGCGACCCCGTGAACGTCGCGGCCCGGCTCGAGCAGCATGCTCTGCCCGGGGCCGTCGTCGTGGGAGCCCGGACGGCGAGCCTCATCCCGGGCGCCCGCCTCGAGGCGATCGGCCCCCTGAAGCTGAAAGGGAAAGGCGAAACGGTGCAGGCCTTCGTCCTCACGGCCCTCGACGACACCGCGCCCTAGTTGGCGAGCTCGCTCAGTTTGGTGACGGTCTTCCAGTTCCGCGTTGTTCCCGTCGTGGCGAGCTTGCGCTCGAAGAACGCGTTGTTCAGCTTGGTCCGACCGTAGCCCTTCGGGCAATGGACGTAGACGTCCCGTCCAACTATCGCGAACTCGTCCGGACTCCCGGACGCATGATCCAGCGCCGCCACGCGGTCGCGGCCGGGCTTGTCCGCGAGAAAATTGACGTGGAGGGCCGAGGGGTCGGCCTTCCGGCGCAGGAACGGGTTGCCCGAGGCGAGCTTCGCGAGCTCGGCCCCCGTGCGCAGCAAGACCGGGACGTCAAGTCCCATGTCCTTGGTGATGCGTTTCGAGATCGCCGCCGAGACATCCGAGGCCTTCCCGCTCGCGCGGAAGACGACGTTGCCGCTGAGGATGTAGGTCTGCACGTCCTCGTGGCCGAGATCGACGAACAGATCGCGCAGGTCGACCATCGCGATCTTGTTGTGGCTGCCGAGGTTGATACCCCGCAGGAGTGCAACGTATGTGGTCTTCGCCGCTATGGGATGTCTTCCTTTGGAGGCTCGTCCCGTCGCGTGCGCTTCGGCTTGTCCTCGCCGTCGAGAGCCTCGAGGATCGTCGAACGAGCCTCACGCAGCGCGTCCCGGAGCGTTCCGAGGCGTTCGCGATCGAGGTTGCGACGTCGCGCGGCCGAGACGACGTCGGCCACGAAGCCGTCGAGATCGCCCTGCAATGAGCGGAGAACCGACTTCACCTCGGATGAGACGTCGCGCGCCGCGTGGCGCGCGACGTCGTAGCGACGGCGTGAGGCGTGACGACCGGCGCGAGACTCGCGCCGCTCGTCACGCCTCACCTCCCGGGCGGCCTCGAGGATCTCCCGGCGAAGGTCGCGTACCGACGCCTTCACGTCGTCGCGGATCTCACGAGCGATCACGCGCGCCGAGCGCGCGAGTCGATCCCCCAGCTCACTCAGCTCCGATTTGCGCGAGCGCAATTCCTCCCGCCCCGCGGGGGTGAGCCCGTAGATCTTCCGTCCCTCGTCCTCGCTGACGACCTCGATGAGGCCCTCCTGCTCGAGGGCGGAAAGGCGCGGGTAGACCGTGCCGGCCGACGGCGAGTACACACCGAGGAACTGCTCTTCGAGCCCCGCGATGATCTCGTAGCCGTGCCGCGGTTCCTCGTCGAGGAGCTTCAACAGCCACAGGCGCAGGTCGCCGTGACCGAAGAGCCGGCTCAATTCGGACCGGGGGCGCTGCGCCCCCCGGACCCCCCGCGCTCAGCATGAGCTTCGCTCACGCTGCCAGTCTTCCTCGCACCACGCGGAGGTCACCGGAGACGGTCTTCACACGCAGGCGCGCGCCTCCCTCGCCGATGGTGTCGTAGAGCTTCCGGGATCCCGGCCGCGGCTCCCAGTCCAGACCGAAGTCCGACACCACGTCGCCCGACACGCTCTTCGCGTCCACCGACAGATTGGGGTCGGCGGTCGTGCGGATGGAGACGCCGCCGGACACGGTCTTCACGTCGTACGTCCCGTTCGGGTCGAGGTCGAGATCGAGCGTCACCTCGCCGGACACCGACTTCGCGTCGACCCACCGGCACGACCCGTCGACGACGGACATGTCACCCGACACCGACTTGAGCTTGAGCTCGGCGTTGATGCCTTTCGCCTCGACGTCGCCCGAGACGGTCTTGGCGTCCACGTGGGAGCCGAGATCGCTGAGCGTGATGTCGCCGGAAACGGTCTTGACACGGCTGCCGGCGCTGATGCCCGACACCACCACGGGAGCCGAGACGGTCGTGATATCCACCTTCGCCTCGGGGGGAGCCGTGATCGTGACCGTGCACCGATGCCGCCGGCCTTCGGTGAGCCACTTGATCAAGCGGTCCAGCGGCGACGAATCGGCGTCCGGCTGCAAGACCTGGAGAACGCCGTCGCGGCAGTGCACGTCTACTTCCGAACCGGATTCGCGCCTGACCTCGACCCGGGCCTGGGGTCCCGCCGTTACCGTGACGTCACCGGCGACGATCCGGACGACGACGCGCTTCACGTCCTCCACATCGGCGGTCAGCTCGTCGTCCACACGCCAGTGGTCCATCGAACCCCTCCTTCGCGCTTGCTGAAGTCACGATATATCGCGTCTTCGAGCAGCGTCAAGGAGTGCGTAGGTGGTGGCTGCTCCAGGTGCCCTACGGACCGACGGTGGACGTCGGGCTCATCACCGCGTTGGCCGACTGAGCCACGGGTGAGGATCCGGACAGCGATGCCGTGTTCGACGTCGTCGTCGTGATGCTGGGCGCGAACACGTTGTTCAGCGTCCCGTTCGCGGTCTGCGTGATCGTCTGCGTGATGGGAGCGGTTCCCGATCCCGCCACGATGAGGTTGCGGGCGTCGAGCACCGAGCTACCGCCCGTCGCGTTCTGGACGATCGTCTGCACCACGGGTCCGACCGGGCCGCCGGTCGCCGAGTTGATGGCGTCGAGCGTCGTGCTCACGGCCACGGCGTTGAAGACGCTCGGCGCGGAGGCCGACGCCGATTGCCCGAGAGTCACGTTCGTGTCGGGCGTGGCCGACTGGGCAACGACGGCCGAGCCGGTCGC